>ENA-UOJH01000206-UOJH01000206.1-human-gut-metagenome-genome-assembly--contig:-C148-NODE-206-length-62479-cov-47.046024_pt1 | contig 62479 bp, 42 predicted proteins | sample MGYA00242345_ERZ723892 | MGnify/ENA metagenome assembly ERZ723892 | reverse complement strand
CGAAGCCAACCTCCGGCGCTACGCGCCACCTCCTTCCAGAGGAAGGAGGGAGAAGTGGGATGAGTAACCACATCCCCGCCTTCCAGTGGAAGGAGAGAAACAATCATTTTCCCCGTTGTAGAAAAGGAGCAGAACCGATCATGTCATCCGATCGTATGATGGAATACTACTACTCCATGGGACAGGACTGCCTCACGAATGGCGCTCTTGACGATGCGGTCACCTATTTCCGCAAAGCCGCCAATATGGGAGCCGACGAGGCCGCCTATGAGATCTGCGCCATCGGACGCCAGATGGAAACCGGTGATGGGGTAGAAAAAAATGAAGAAAAAGCAGAAAGCTGCTATAAAATAGGTGTCGAGTACGGCATCGAGAAAGCCAGCCTGTACTTGGGCGAGATGTACCTTCGCGGCATCCATGGCGGAAAACCAAATCCGAGGAAAGCCCGCCGCGCCTTAGAAGATGCTTCTGATATGGGAAATAGAGAAGCTGCCGCTCTGCTTGGCAAAGCCTATGACGAAGGGCTTCTTGGGAAAGTGAATCCCAAGCAGGCCTTCCGATACTACCTCCTCGCTGCCGAGAGAGGTGATACCAGCTCCATGCTGATGATCGGTCTTTTCTACGCACAGGGGACAAGCGTGGCGAAGGATCTCACGGCTGCTGAGATGTGGATCCGCAAAGGACGCGAGGAAGGAGATGCCGATGGCGATCAGACGCTCCGCGTCTTCCTCTCCGTCGCCTCCTCCGAATACATCACAGGGGCTGCAGGGAAGGTCGACCCCGCGAAAGCCTGGCAGATGGCGGAAGAAGCGGAAGTTCTGGGCGATAAGGACGTCTTCTACCGCCTTGGCAAGACCTACAGCGCGGCTTCGAACCAGAAAGACCACCTGCCGAAAGCCTTCGAGTGCTACAAGCGCGCGGCAGAAAACGGTATTCCGGCGGCCATGGCCGCACTCGGTCTCTGCTATGAAGCTGGGCTCGGTATAGAGGAAGACATCGCGCGTGCCGTCTCCTTCTATAAGAAATCCGCAGAAGCCGGCGATCCCTTCGGCATGGCTCACTACGGCTACGCCCTCGCTAATGGCGAAGGCTGTGAAAAGAATGAAAAAGCCGCCATGTCATGGCTCATCAAAGCCGCCATGCGAGGTGATCAGGGAGCCATCCTCACGCTGAAAGAAGACTACGGGTATGAGATGAAATAAAAAAAACGTCATGAGGCGAAAGCATCATGACGTATTTTTATTTAGCGTTTAGCGTTTAGCGTTCAGGGTTCAGGGTTCAGGAGGCGGCTTCGCCGCAAAAAAGGAAGCCAACCCCGCCTCGCTACGCTCAGCAGCCCCTTCCAAGGGAAGGGGCTCGCGTGGATGCTCCCTCCTTCCTTTGGAAGGAGGTGCCCCGAAGGGGCGGAGGTTGGAGGGGGAAAGCGGTATCCCTGACACACAGCCTTCCCCTCGAGGGGAAGGCGCCCCGAAGGGGCGGATAGGGTACTGGCGGCATGAAAGAGAGGGGAAGACGATCGTCTCAAGTAGGCGATATACGAGAGCACCCGAGCGCCGCTGCGCGGTCCCCCTTCCCCAATGGGGAAGGTAAAGAGGAGGCAGCTTCGCCGCAAAAAAGGAAGCCAACCCCGCCTCGCTGCGCTCAGCAGCCCCTTCCAAGGGAAGGGGCTCGCGTGGATGCTCCCTCCTTCCTTTGGAAGGAGGTGCCCCGAAGGGGCGGAGGTTGGAGGGGAAAGCGCTATCCCCGACACACAGCCTTCCCCTCGAGGGGAAGGTGCCCCGAAGGGGCGGATAGGGCACTGGCGGGATGAAAGATAAGTGGGAAAGAGAATCTCAAGCCGACGATTTACGATCGCTGGCGCGGTCCCCCTTCCCCATGCGGGGAAGGCTTATATGGGTGATGCCCGAAAAGTGGTATTCAAGTCCCTAGTCCCTAGTCCCTAGTCCCTAGTTCCCCTTCTTCTGGCAGTCCTTACAGAGCCCGTAGATCTCAATGCGCGGATCGGACGCAGCGAAGCCGTACTCCTGTGAGAGCTTCTCTTTATAGCCCTCTTCGAGATGGGTATCGATCGGGAAGATGCGATGGCAGGAGGTGCAGATCGCATGAGGGACGGGCGTGCCGTGGTCGAATTCGTAGCGCGTGAGACCATCAGACATCGTGGTAGAGCGTGAGAGAAGCCCATGCTCAGCGAGTGCTTCGCAATTCCGATATACCGTCGAGAGCGAGAGCTGTGTATCCTTGACACGCACCGCCTCGAAGACTTCGCCCGCAGAGAGCGGGAGTCCTTTGGCGAGCGTCTTCAGGATCAGGACGCGCGCCTTCGTCCGCTTCATCTTCTTATCCATCAGGAGTTGTTCGATATTGCTCATAATATATCCTCGCTTCATTGATTTCATGAATCATATAGCGTGCTATGTAATTAGAATAGCGGATTTGAGAAAAAATTGCAAGAGGGAGATAACGAGAATGAGGAATGAGGAATGAGGAATTAGGAATGAAGGTGGCGGCTTCGCCGCGAATTAAGTCAGGAGTGAGGAGTTAGGAGTGAGGAGTGAAGGTACGGCGCATAAAATGAGGAAGCGCCGTGGAGTTTTGATAGCGCTGCGCGCAGTTGTCATCTCGAGCGTAGCCGAGAGATCTTTCTTGCAGAACGGTTAGTATGCAACTGCGCTATTTCAATCACTGCTTGCTCCTAATCCCTAGCCACTGATCCCCAGTCCCTAGTCGCTTTCCATCCTTTTCCCACATTTTATCTCTTAAATTTCAAATCCATGCAAAGTATTCATAATGGAACATTATTTTTTATTTGCGAAGCTCTAATGAAAGTGCTATACTGTATCTAGCCAACTGAGAAGTCCTGTCGGTTGACGGGAGAAAGACAGAAGGAACGCAGAGGAAACACGGTCACTCGCGCAGAACTCCTTCCGGAAAGCTCCTCCTTATCAGGACTACCCATATTTCTATATAAGGAGCGAATCTAAATGAAAAAGATCCTCGCACTGGCTGCTGTAGCAGCACTCACCGCTGGCGTATCCGCTTACGCTGCAAATCCGTTCTCTGATGTTACCCCGGATGACTGGGCATTCCAGGCTGTTTCCGACCTGTCCGCTCAGGGCGTCGTAGAAGGCTATCCGGACGGCTCTTTCAAGGGCGAAAGAAACATGACCCGTTACGAACTGGCTCAGATCATCGCTCGCCTGATGGCTAAAGAAGACCAGCTGAATGCAGAACAGCAGGCTACCCTTGACAAACTCGCTGGCGAATACGCTGACGAACTCGCAAACCTCGGCGTTCGCGTAGCAAACCTCGAAAAGAAAGTCGGCAACATCTCCTGGTCCGGCGATGCTCGTATGCAGTATCAGCATAACCTCGATGGTGCTAAAGATCATACAGATACTTGGAATGGCCGTATGAGAATCAACGTAGAAGGCCAGGTCAATGATCAGGTCACTGTCAATGGTCGTTTCGTAACCAACATGTACTTCAAAGATGCAGATACGGATGATGGAAACACCACCATGGATCGCATCAACGCAAAATGGACTCCGAATGATGCGACTTACGTCACCATCGGCCGTCAGGGCGTAGCTCTCGACGTGACCGGCACCTTCTGGGATGAAGATGCTGTATTCGACGGCGTCGCTGCCGGCTGGGACAATGGCAAGGTCGGTGTAGAAGCCGGCTATGGCCGTTTCAAAGATGCTTTCAAAGATGAAGGTTGGAAATCTGTTGACAGCACTGAAGCTTGGTATGGCAAGCTGACAGGTCACATCGCTGATGCGGCTGATGTTTCTGCTTTCTACCTGAAGAACGCACAGAAACAGGATAAGGGTGCGCAGGTTGGTGAAAATGCTTCCGCTTGGGGCGCAGGCCTCTCCTATGGCATCGGCGACTTCACTGTCGATGGCGACTATGTGAAGACCCAGAACACCAAGGCTGGTGATGCAGCTCTCTGGACCGCTGGTCTCACCTATGGCGAAGTCGATACCGACAAAGTCGGCTCCTGGTCTCTCGGCGCTCACTATGTCAAGGCTGACAAAGGCTCCACGATGCTCGGCAGCTCCGCTCTGGATTTGACAGATCAGCTGGATTATGGCTGGGATAATGATGCTGATGTTCACTTCTGGGCTGCTAAACTCGGCGTAGCTGTACAGAAGAATGTCGAACTCGACGCTTACTACAACTTCGCAGCGAAGGCATCCGGCAACGTAGAAGATCCGGACGATACCTGGGGCATCGAACTCAACTACGCATTCTAATCTCACCCTGAGACTAAAAAAGAACTCCTTCGGGAGTTCTTTTTTTATGGGAGATTCACTCACGCGTTGCATCGAGGCTTCTGACATAACGCTTCAGAAGGAAGGCGCAGAAGTACGGGAAGGTATAGATGTTTTCCTGACATCCGATATTCCCGCGAACGAGCTTGATGCCGCGATGGATATCGCCGTAGTTCGGGTTATTGATGAGCTGGCGGAGGGAGGCGGCCGCGCCATTTCCTGCTTTCACTTCCAGCGGGATGAGTTCATGCTGGCTACGGATGAAGAAATCTTCTTCCAAGCTGGAATTTTCTTTCTTATAGTAGAAAAGGGGAAGCCCTGCTTTGAAGAGCGCTTCGGCGATCATATTCTCATAGAGCGCTCCCTTGTATACGCCAAGGTTTTGGTTGGCACGGAGGTCTTCTTGCGCTTCTTCGTCCAGAGAGGCGATGAGCAGGCCGGTGTCTTTGAAATAAATCTTGAAGCGGGTGCGATCCCCATTCCCTTTGAGTGGAAGCTCCGGGAAGTTCAGGCAGTAGCAGAGGTTCACCATGCCGGCATCATTCAGCCACTCGATGGCGTCCATGTAGCGCGAGAGGCGCGCACCACGAGCGACTTTTGTGATTTGGAATTTCTTGTTTTCCTTGGCGAGCTGAGCCGGGATGCTGCGGAAGATAGAGAGGACCTTCGTCTGCTCCAGACCCGGGAGGTACTTGCGGATGTCTTCCTCATAGTCCAGAAGCAGCTGGCGCTGTTTGGGGAGAATTTGTGAGAAGTGCCCCTGCTCGATGTAGGTTTTCACGACTTCGGGCATGCCGCCCAGGAGGCAGTAGTCCAGGAAGAGCGCTCCGTATTGGTCTATTTCCAGCTGGGAAAAAGGGGTGATGCTTTGCATGTGGGAGAGCATGTCTGTGGTGAGACTTTCTCCATAGCCCTTTGCCCAAAGAAATTCCTCAAAGTCCATGGAGGTCATCTCAAAGTCTTCCTTGTAGCCGACACTGTTGCTCTCGATCCTGCGGTAGTTCAGTCCCAGCATGGAGCCGCTCAGTATGACATCGTAATTTCCTTTGAGCTTGAAAAACTTCAGACTGGTGGCGATGTCAGGAAATTCCTGGATTTCATCAAAAACGAGAAGCGTCTCGTGCGGAATCAGCGCCGCCTCTGGCGAGAGGATGGAAATATTGCGGAGAATGCTTTCCTCGCTGTAGCCGTCAGATAGGATCTGTTTGAATTTGGGCTCTTCGACGAAATTGATGTAGAGAATATGCGGATAGTGGGATCTTGCAAAGTGCAGGATGGACTCCGTCTTCCCGACCTGCCGCGGGCCTTTGATGATGAGCGGTTTGCGATCATTTGATGCTTTCCATTCTTCCAGAAAAGCATCTATTTTTCTTCGTAGATACATGGTATCACCTCATGCGATAAAATCAGGGGATTTCATCTCATTGTACAATTTTATGAGGCATTTTTCAATGTAGTTGTACAATTTTATGAGGGTGTTTTCATGATAGAATGTCAATTTTATGAGCGCATTTTCGGCGCTCGTGTACAATTTCATGTAAATGGCAGGCACGGGCTTGGTACATTCGAGGCTGACTGCGGCATGGAGCCGCCGGGACTTCGATGTTCCTTGCTGTAGTCAGTCCCGTATGAGCGGATCGGTTGTTTGTTCAGCCGTCTCCCTATTCCTCACCCTGCCAGCGGTCTCTTCCCGAGGGGAAGGGGCTTTTGTGTGGCAATCCGAAATCAACTATGATTCACCTTGCGCCTTTGGGCCAAAATGAGTACAATAGAACCATCTAACTGATGCTGGCTGGAAGGATTGGCGGACTCCGATGTGGGGGTCCGCTTTTTGATTGGTAGCGGCTGAGAGTGGAGATGTCGGTCATTTGATACTATGCCCCTTCCCGTGGAAGGGGATGCCCGAAGGGCAGGGGGTTGGCCGAAGGCGAAAGAGAGCGAAGCCAACCTCCGGCGCTACGCGCCACCTCCTTCCAGAGGAAGGAGGGAGAAGCGGTCAAAACCATCTACTCCCTTCCCTTGGAAGGGGGATGCCTGAAGGGCAGGGGGTTGGCCGAAGACGAAAGAGAGCGAAGCCAACCTCCGGCGCTACGCGCCACCTCCTTCCAGAGGAAGGAGGGAGAAGCGGTGAAAACTATCTACTCCCTTCCCGTGGAAGGGGGATGCCCGAAGGGCAGGGGGTTGGACGAAGGAAAAAGAGAGCGAAGCCAACCTCCATCGCTGCGCCACCTCCTTCCAAAGGAAGGAGGGAGAATGCCGCCTTTCCTGCATCGTCATTTCGAGCGGAAGCGAGAAATCTTTTTCGTTCGCGGTCAGGCAAAAGTTGTGAGGGAAGCGGGGAACGGGAAACACCGTATGCTTCATGTGACTGGGGATCACGGTGCTTCATGCAGATGGATTTACGAAGGAAAACAGCAAACGGCAAACGAAAAAGATCCCTCGGCTGCGCTCGGGATGACGAAACGAGGAAACGCTTCCCGCCCATTCCTTTTCAATCCAGAGCAGAAGCCAATCTCTGCCCCTTCGGGGCACCTCCTTCCAGAGGAAGGAGGAAAAAGTGGTAAAAACCTATCTACCCCCTTCAACGCCTGTCCCCCTGATTCAAGTTTTCCAAAGGAGCCCACTATGAATAACATGCTTTATCTCACGATCTTCCTTGGCGTCATGACGGCAATGGCGCCGTTGTCGACGGATATGTACTTGCCTTCGCTGCCGGAGATCGCTTCTGATTTTCATATTTCCACTTCGATGACGCAGTCGACGCTCACGATGACGATGGTGGGGATGGCGATCGGGCAGGTCCTGGGCGGGCCTGTCTCGGACCGGCTGGGGCGCAAGGTACCGCTCCTTATCGGTATGATGGGCTTCACGATGGCATCTTTGGGCTGTGCGTGGACGGAGGAGATCCACCTCTTCCTGGCTTTCCGTTTTTTGCAGGGGCTCTCCGGGGCTTTCGGCATCGTGATCGCCCGTGCGGTGGCGCGTGATGTGGTGGAGGGGCCGGCGCTGATGCAGTTCATGGCGCTCCTCATGATGGTGAATGGCCTCGCTCCGATCGCGGCTCCGGTCGCAGGGGCGCAGGTTCTGCGTTTCACGGACTGGCACGGGATCTTCATTTTCCTTGTCGGGATCGGGCTGGTGCAGATGGGCTTGACGATGCATTTCAAGGAAACGCTGAAGAAGGGGGAGCGTGTGCGAAGCTTCACGGAGGGCTTTGCCGCCTTTGCCGTGCTGGTGAGAAATCGCTATTTCTTCGGCCAGTGTCTTCTGCAGTGTTTCTACTTCGGTGCGTTCTTTTCCTACATCGCGGGATCCGTCTTTCTTTTTCAGAATATCTATGGCGTCTCGCCGCAGACGTACAGCTATATCTTCGGCGGCATTGGTCTCGGTCTCATGCTGATGGGCGTGCTTCCTGCGAAGATGGCAGGGGCGGTCGAGGAGATCACCTTTCTCAAGGTATCGCTCGTGGTGCCTTTCGTGATGTCGCTCTTTTTCCTTGCGGGCATTGTACTGGGCGCGCCGATCGGCTACACGCTCCCTGTGCTTTTCTTTACCGTCATCCCGCTCTCGCTCATGGGGGCGTCGTCGACCTCGCTCTCGCTGTCCCGCTGCGGAAAGAATGCGGGGAGCGCGTCGGCGCTTTTGGGCTTTTTCAATATGATCCTAGGCGGCGCGCTGATGCCGCTCACGGGGGTCGCCGGCGACCACTCCGCACTCCCGATGGGGATCATCATGGTTCTCTGCTATGCTCTCTCGCTCGTCGTTTTCCGTCTGATGATCTGGCCGGAGCATAAGAAGTGAGAAGTGGTGGTGCGGCGCGTCCTATTTGGATGCGCCGCTTTTTTGATGGGAATGACTAGGGACTGGGAGACATTATCTTATCTTTCTTTCATACCGCTAGAACCCTATCCGCCCCTGCGGGGCACCTTCCCCACGCGGGGAAGGCAGTGTGTCGGGGAGCGGTATCCTCGTATCGCAGCCTTCCCTTAGGGGGGGAAGGGAGCCCGCGTCAGCGGCGTGTGGGTGCTTTCGTTAGCAGCACAAATGCGCCCTTCTTTTTCCCTCCTTCCTTTGGAAGGAGGTGCCCCGAAGGGGCGGAGGTTGGCCGCGTGAAACGGTACTCCCACATTCGGGGAAGCCAACCCCGCCTCGCTTCGCTCGTCTGCCCCTTCCAGAGGAAGGGGCGTGAATGATTTTTAAGGAAACACGGATTCAATCGTTGTCATTCGCGGTCAGGGACTCACGCTCCCCCCACATGTGCCGCGCACCTCTCCGCTTTCCTCATCTGTCTTTCATTCCGCTGGTGCCCTATCCGCCCCTCTTTCTCCCTCCTTCCTTTGGAAGGAGGTGCCCCGAAGGGGCGGAGGTTGGCCGCGTGAAACGGTACTCCCACATTCGGGGAAACCAACCCCGCCTCGCTTCGCTCGTCTGCCCCTTCCAGAGGAAGGGGCGCGAATGATTTTTAAGGAAACACTGATTAAATCGTTGTCATTCGCGGTCAGGGACTCACGCTCCCCCCACATGTGCCGCGCACTTCTCCACTTTCCTCATCTGTCTTTCATGCCGCTAGAACCCTATCCGCCCCTACGGGGCACCTTCCCCACGCGGGGAAGGCTTGTGTGTCGAGAATACCATCCTCTAAAAAAGGCGGCGAAGCCGCCACCTGAACCCTGAACCAAATGAAAGCAAAATAAAAAGAACCAACCATGTAAATGATGGGTTCCTTCCCTGGAGTGGCTGGTGGCTGGTGACTGGGATTCTCTGGCATCGTCATCCCGAGCGCAGTCGAGGGATCTTTACTGCACTGCGAGAATCAGCGTGTATGCACCGAGGGGAAACGATGTCCTGGTGCTGCCTCACATCAGGCGATGAGCGTTCTGCAATAAAGATTGAGGGCTACGCTCGAAATGACGACGAAGCGCCGCACCTTCTCCGCCCTACCCGTAGAACCTACAGAACCCGCTGAACCTCTTTCAAACGCAATCAAAGGGTGGCACGTCCCGGGGCTAACCCTGAAGTTTGAAAGCAGGGATGAGTGGCTAGGGGTGAGTGACTGGTGACTAGTGACTGGTGACTTGAATACCGCCTTCGGGCATCGCCATTATTTACACTCCGCGGCACTTCTGATTTTTATGCGCCGCACCACCACTCCTCACTCCTCACTCCTCACTTTTAACTAGAGTAAGCGAGAGGCTTTCAAGCGTAATCAAGGGACGACCCGCCCCACGGGCGAACCCCGAACCCTGAACCCGACAACCTTCCCTCTTTTTCCATTGTATTCTATGCTTTATTGTGCTAAAATGGGATTAGAAATCATACAATGTATGAATATGCGTGTTATAATATAAATAAGACGTATACAGTTGGGAGGTCGTTTCATGAAACCGGTCATTCATGTCGGCATCGATGTGGGATCCACAACGGTCAAAGTGGCGGCTTTATCGCCTTACATGAAACTTTTATTTGGCAGGTATGAGCGTCATATGTCGGATATCCGTCATATGGCGATGGTACTTTTGCATGAGCTCAAGGAGAAGTTCTCGGGCTATCGCATCACGGCTTCGATCTCCGGCTCGGGCGGTATGGGACTTGCGAAGGTGATGGGGCTTCCTTTCTGTCAGGAGATCTTGGCGGAGACGAAGGCAGTGCAGACGTTCCACCCGGAGACGGATGTCATCATCGAGCTCGGAGGTGAGGATGAGAAGATCACGTATCTTCAAAATGGCGTGGACCAGCGCATGAATGGCGCGTGCGCCGGTGGAACGGGGGCCTTCATCGACCGCATGGCGTCTCTTCTCTCGGTGGATGCAGCCGGGATGGGAAAGCTCGCAGAGAAGGCGGAGCGGATCTATCCGATCGCATCCCGCTGCGGGGTCTTTGCGAAGACGGATATTCAGGCGCTTTTGAATGAAGGAACGTCGAATGAGGATATCGCGCTCTCCGTCTTTCAGTCGGTGGTGAACCAGACGATCTCGGGGCTGACCTGCGGCCGCCCGATCCATGGGAAGGTGGCATTCTTAGGCGGTCCTTTGACGTATCAGCCGATGCTTCGCAAGCGCTTTCAGGAGACGCTTCACATCGCAGATGAGGATATGATCGTCCCTCGTCACGGGGAGCTCTATGTGGCGATCGGGGCGGCGCTGTCTGCGATGCATGACAAGCCGATGGATCTTGACAGCTGGCTCTCTCGCATGGAAGAGGAGAAGGATGTCCGCCTTGGCACATCGAAGATGCTTCCCCCGCTTTTTGAGGGAGAGGCGGACTACGAGGCATTCAAGGAGCGGCACAGTCATTTCCGCGTGCCGCGGGGCGATATTTCTGCGGCGAAGGGCTCTGTCTGGCTCGGCATCGATGCGGGCTCGACGACGATCAAGGCGGTACTGCTCGACGAGGAGGATCGCATCCTCTATGAGTACTATGGAGGAAATCAGGGGACGCCGCTTTCGGGTGCGCGCCGGATCCTGGAGGATCTGTATGCCAAGCTCCCGGAGGGTGTGACGATCGCCGGAGCGGGTGTGACAGGCTATGGCGAGGAGCTCATCAAGCGGGCGCTTGAGACGGATGTCGGGGAAGTGGAGACGATGGCGCACTATCGCGGTGCGAAGCATTTCCTCCCCGATGTCACGACGATCCTGGATATCGGAGGGCAGGATATGAAGTGCTGCCGCATCAAGGATGGCGCGGTGGATGATATCCTTCTCAATGAGGCCTGCTCGTCGGGCTGCGGGTCGTTCCTTGATACCTTTGCCCGGTCGCTGGGGATGGATATCGGGCATTTCGCCAAAATCGCTCTCTCGGCAAAGCATCCGGTGGATCTGGGCTCGCGCTGCACGGTCTTCATGAATTCCCGTGTGCGGGAGGCGCAGAAGAATGGCGTCTCGGTCGCAGATATTTCTGCCGGTCTCTCCTACTCGGTCATCAAGAATGCGCTCTACAAGGTCATCCGCCTGAAGAAGGCGTCTGACCTGGGCGAGCGGGTCGTGGTGCAGGGCGGGACCTTCTACAATGATGCGGTGCTTCGCGCGCTGGAGCTGCTCCTCGGAAGAGAGGTCATCCGTCCGGATGTGGCGGGGCTGATGGGGGCGTATGGCATGGCGCTCATCACGCGGGATACCTGTCCGGCGGGGCATGTGTCCACGCTTGTGACACCGGAGAAATTGAAGGCGCTGTCGTATACGAATGAAATGAAGCGCTGCCCGGGCTGCGGCAATCACTGCATGATCACGCTGACGCGATTCAATGATGGCCGTGCCTTCGTCTCGGGGAATCGCTGTGAGCGCGGGGCTTCCCTCATGCTGACGGGCAAGAGCGCGCCGCACTCATCGCTCCCGAATATGTACCGCTGGAAGGAGGATGTCATCTGGCATCGCCGTCCGCTTTCTCCGAAGGAAGCGAAGCGCGGCACGGTCGGCATCCCGCGCGTGCTTAATATGTATGAGGACTTCCCCTTCTGGCATGCCTTCTTCGGACGCCTCAGCTACCGTGTCCTCACATCCTCGGAGCAGATCCGCGAGATCTCTACAGAAGCGATGGAGACGATCCCGTCGTATTCCGAGTGCTTCCCGGCGAAGCTCGCGCACACGCATGTGGCGGATCTCGCGAAGCACCATCCGGATCTCATCTGGTATCCCTGCATCGACAAGGGGCCGGATGAGGGCAGTACGAACAGCTACCACTGCCCGATGGTCGCATCGTATCCGGAAAATATCGAAGCGAATATGGATGAGATTCTCAGGAAGTACAAGGTGAAGCTGCTGCATCCCTTTCTGCCGCTGCATGCGCCGAAGCGGCTCTTGAAGCAGCTGAAGAAGGTCTTTGCGCCGATGGGCATCTCTTCGTCTGAGCTTGAGAGCGCGATCCATGCGGGCGAAGCGGCGGAGCGCGAGTACAAGGAAAGACTGCTCGCTGAGACGAAGCGGGTGTTGGCGGAGATCAGGGAGAAGCATGAGATCGGCATCGTGCTCGCCGGACGTCCGTACCATGTGGATCCGGCGGTGAATCACTCGATCCCGGATCTCATCAACCAGCTCGGCATGGCGGTGCTTTCGGAAGACGGCATCGCGATGGTCGGCGGTGAATATCCAAATCTGCGCGTCATGAACCAGTGGACGTGGCACAGCCGCCTCTACCGTGCGGCAGACTATGTGACGCGTCATCCGCATCTGGAGCTTGTCGAGCTGAATTCCTTCGGCTGCGGGCTGGATGCGGTCGTGACGGATCAGGTGCAGGAGATCATGCACCAGCGTGGCCGGCTCTATACCTGTCTCAAGATCGATCAGAGCCTGAACCTGGGTGCTGTACGCATCCGTCTGCGTTCGCTCAAGGCAGCCATCGAGGAGCGCGGCGAAGAGACGGGAAGCGCAAAGCCGATCGAGTATCCGAAGGCGGTCTTCACGGAAGCGATGAAGCGCGACAGGGACTATACCATCCTGGCACCGGAAATGTCGCCCATTCATTTCCCCATCATCGAAGCCGCGGTCCAGCGGGAAGGCTACCACATCGAGATCATTCCGCCGATCCATGAGGATATCGACAAGGGGCTTTCCTGTGTGAATAACGACGCCTGCTATCCGGCGATCATCACCATCGGCTCTCTCATGCGTGCGCTCACGTCAGGAAAATATGATCTTTCCAAAACGGCAGTCATGCTGTCCCAGACGGGCGGCATGTGCCGTGCGTCGAACTATGTCGGATTCCTGCACAAGGCATTAGACGAGGCGGGGCTTTCGGATATCCCCGTGATCTCCCTCAATACCCATGGCTTCGAGCCCCAGCCGGGCTTCCATTTCTCCCTTTCGATGGGACGGCGCATGATCCAGGCTGTCATCTACGGCGATGCGCTGCAGCAGTGCCTCTACCGCACACGCCCTTATGAGAAGGAGCCAGGCAGCGCAGAGACTCTCTGCCGCAGCTGGCAGAAGCGCTGCATCGAAGCCATCCTTTCCGGCGAGTCCTACACATCGTATAAAAAGAATATCGCAGGCATCATTCAGGACTTCGACCGCCTGCCGCTTTCTGATATGCCGCGCCGTCCGCGCATCGGCATCGTCGGGGAGATCTACGTCAAGTTCAGTCCCATCGCCAGCAATGACATCGTCCGTACCATCGAAGCGAATGGCGGCGAAGCCGAGGCGAGCGGTATGCTTGATTTCTTCCTCTATGGCTCGCTTGACAGCCGTTTCCAGCGGAAATATATGGATGGCACCATGAAGGAAGACCTGAAGGACACCTTCTCCCGCTACCTTTTCGAATGGTATCGGAAGCCGCTCGAAAAGGCGGTGAAAAGATCGCAGCGTTTCCATGAGATCACCGGCATCGAGAAGATGGCCAAGCGCGCCTCCCAGTACCTTTCACTCGGCAACCGCGCGGGTGAAGGCTGGTTCTTAACGGCTGACATGATCGATCTTCTCTATCATGAATGCCGTGGTATCGTCTGCCTGCAGCCCTTCGCCTGCCTGCCGAATCACATCACCGGGGAAGGCATGGTGCATAAGCTGCATGCAGCGTATCCGGAAGCAGTCTTCCTCGCCCTTGATTGCGATGCCAGCGCGAGCGAAGTGAATCAGGAAAACCGACTGAAGCTGATGATGAATGCTCTCACGGAAAAGACGAAAGCGCTGAAGGAAATGTCTTTCATTCAGAAAACCATGAATCTTAGAAAGGGAACCACACTATGATGAGAAAATTGACCGGCAAGGGCGAGCGCGTCCGTGAAAAGATGATCGAGACCACGGTCCATATCCTGCAGCAGCAGGGCTTCAAAAAAGCCACAGTCCGCTCCATTGCCAAGGCAGCCGGCGTCAATATCGCCTCCGTGCGCTACTACTTCGGCTCCAAGGAAGAGCTCATCGGTGCGGCACTCGAGTACATGATGGGCAATCTGGAGAATATCGTCTCCTACCTCGATGACAACCGCCTGACGGCGAGCGAAAGGCTGAAAAAATACATCATCGCCTACTTCCACCTGGCCCGCGAGCACCCTGCCCTCTTCCGTTCCATCTCGAATCCTTCGAGTGAGGACGCCAAGGACACCTACTTCATTTACCTCTCTCTTCTCCACAGCCAGTGCTGGGAGAAGGTCATTCGCAATGTGGCGGAGGTCACCGGCTATACCGATGAAAAAGATCTCGAGCTCAAAGCCATGCAGATCTTCGCCGCCGTCGAATTTCCTATCATTCTGGAAAGCAATAAGGGAAATTCCTTCATCCAGGGATACACCGACGACGCGACGCTTTCCCGCTATGTCGACCTCCTTCTCGATAATGTGGATGAGAAAAAGGAAAAGAATGAGTACCTGAAGGAGATCCTGCAGAAGAGTAAATAGGGACTGGTGGCTAGTGGCTAGGGATTAGGGATAATCCCAGCTGGTGTGCAAATGAAAGAGCCATGAACAGTTTTGTTCATGGCTCTTTTTGAATGAGAAAGTGAGACGCCATTTCGAGCGCAGTGAGATGGGGCATGCCAGCGGTATAGCGTGTTATGTTGAATAGTCCGATGCTATCGATATTCCAACACTTTCAGGCAATACCGCTACGTAGCCCCCTCGTCTCACTTCGTTCGAAATGGCGTCTCACTGGATTTTCGCGTCGCTTCACTCCTAAAAATCCAGTTCGCTTGCACAACCCCTTCGGGGAGCTCCCCCGATGGGGAGCCAAGAAAGTTCTGCCGCTTAACTTAATAGCATTTCCTAGAGGGGAAGGCTGCGATACGAGGATGCTGCTTTTCTCGCATTGTCAGAACAAATACACGCATATGTGGAAAAAGAATAACGACGGACAAAGCCTTCCCCGCGTGGGGAAGGTGGCGAGCGGAGCGAGCCGGATAGGGTTCTAGCGGTATGAAAAAGAGTGGGGAAAGCGTCTCAAGCAGGCCATTTACGAGAGCACCCTATCCACCGCTAACGCGGTCCCCCTTCCCCAATGGGGAAGGCTGCGATACGAGAATACCATCTTCTAAAAAAAGGCGGCGAAGCCGCCACCTGAACCCTGAACCCTGAACCCTGAACCCTGAACCCTGAACCTTGAACCCTGAACCAAATGAAAGCAAAGTAAAAAGGGGCTGTGAAGAAATGAGGATTCATTTCTTCACAGCCCCTTTTTTGAATGAGAAATGGTGCTGGCGGCTTCGCCGCGAATAGAGAGGCGGAATGAAAGAGAGCGGGGCAGAACGGGAAAAGTGTCGGAGTTACTCGTGACCAGTCTCCAGCCCAAGCAGCTCTCTCAGCTCTCCTACGGTATCTGCGATCGCGTCTGGGCCGTGGTGAGCGAGCTCTTCGCGGCTGCCGTAGCCGAAGGAGACGGCGATGCAGGGGAGATGGTTGTCATGCGCGCCATCTACGTCATAGCCGGTATCACCGATCATGACGGTCTCCTTCGCAAGACGCGCTGCGTCATGGCCCTTTTCACAAAGAAGGGAGAGTGTCTTGGCGATGATGCGCGCCTTCTGGCTCATGGTCGCATTCTGGTTTAGCTCATCATCGGGATCGCTGCCGCAGATGACATCGAAGTAGGATGTGAAGCCGAAATTTTCAATGATCCGCTTCACAAAAGGCTCCGGCTTGCTCGATGAGACGGCAAGCACATAGCCGGCGGCTTTGGCGAGAGAGAGAAGTTCGCCGATGTCGGCATAGGGCGAGCAGTCGAAGAGCGCGCCCTTTTTTTCATACAGCTCTCTGAATTTCGTGATGGCGGTCATGATGTCATCGTCTTTCATGCCGTAGAGCTTTTTCATCTGCGTATTGAGCGGCGGCCCGATGAAGGTGCGGAGCTTTTTCTCATCTGTCTCATGGATGCCGACTGCGTCAAGGCCGTACCTGACGGAGCGAAGAATGCCGGGAGCAGACTCGGAGATCGTGCCGTCCAGATCGAAAAGAAGGGTGGTGTAGTGGGTCATAGGGACCTCGGTTCGAATAAAAGTGACTAGGGATTAGGGCTCAGGGTTAGCCCGTGGGCGGGGCGCCCATGGATTGTGGATGAAAGCCTCGCATGAATGAGAAATTAGAAATGCGAAATGCGAAATGGTGGTGCGGCGCATAAAAATATGGAAGCGCCGCGGAGTATTGAAATAAGCTTAAAACGCGTTCCCCCTTGGAGAAGGGGGGGCCGAAGGGCAGGGGATAGCCTGCCTCGAAGAGGCAGAATTCTGCAGAATGAGAAACAAGAATTGTTGAATAGACTAGAGTAGATAGCATGAGCCGCTATGTAGAAGGGTGCCGTTACGCGGCACATCCATCCTGCGACTTTGGTGCTCCTAATCCCTAGCCACTAATTTCTAGTCACCAGTCACTAGTCCCCATCACTTAAAGATCAATTTCTTCTTCATCCGATCGATGGAGAAGGTGCGCAGCGGCTGTCCCGTTTCCTTCAGAAGCTCTTTCGGAGAAGAGAGGGATCTCTCGGCCAGTGCCGCGCGCACGATGTATGCACAGGCGCGGGCATCGTCCAAGGCCTGGTGGTGATGGAAGTCGAAGCCCAGCGCTTCAGCGACGGTATTCAGCTTGTGATTTTCCATATCCGGCCAGAGTTTGACGGAGAGCGGGACGGTATCGCCATAGCAAAAGTGCAGGTCGGGAAGACCGTAGGTAGCGATCGACGAGGCGAGGACGCCCATGTCGAAGCGGGCATTGTGCGCAAAGACCACCTGTCCTTCCAGACGCTTTCGGATCTCTTCGAAAAGAAGCGGGAAGGCGGGCGCCTCTGCTACGTCGGCGGGGGAGATGCCATTCACCTTCTGGCATTGGACATCAAAATTCATGGAGAGGGGGTGGATGAGATGGTACCACTCGTCGATGACTTTTTCGCCATCGCTGGTCACGATGCCAAGGGAGCAGGCATTCGCCGGGCCCCAGTAAGCGGTTTCAAAATCGATTGCAATGTAGTTCATGATGATTTGTGGTTCAGGGTTCAGGGTTCAAGGTTCAGGGTTCAGGGTTCAAGGTTCAGGGTTCAGGGTTAGCCCTTGGGGCGGGGCGCCCTTTGATTGCGTGCGAAAGAGGTTCGGCGGGTTCAACAGGTTCAGAGGGTTCAACGGGGGTAGTGCGGCGCATAAAAAAGAAGCGCCGCGGAGTATAGATGGTGGCGATGCCCGAAGGTGGCATTTCAAGTCACTAGTCACTCGAGGCTCATAATCCCTCGCCGCTTATTCCTGTTTTCAAACTATAAGGTTCGAGATAAGCCGTATTCCCGTATTGCCAAACTGAACCCTGAACCCTGAACCCTTACTGTAAGTTTTGAAAACTAATGAGCAAGAACAGTATTTTCTCAAATATCCGTCTCGAAGGTATGCGGCGCTTCTTCGATCCAGCCGACCTCTACCGCACGGTCGAAGGCGGACTTGATGCGGCGGGCGAGTTCATTCCTGGCGGCGGCGACTTTCTTTCGGTTCGGCGCAAATCCGGTGATGAGGATGAGAACGTCTTCGGTCGCCGGAGTGATCTTTCCTGCCTTTTGATCTTCGGCCAGCCAGCCGGTGGTGCAGAGGTCGTCTCCGAGAGAAACGGTGACATCGTCCTCTGTTTTCCGGATGGAGAGTGTCCGGCTGCGGTCGCCCATGTCGTAGGCGTGGATATCGACGTGGAATTTCAGCATGCCGGCACGCACCATGTCGAGGATCGGATTCTGGCGCGGCAGCACATCAGAACCGGCGAGTTCATCCAGTGTCGCCGTCTTGGGGGCAGGAAGGATTTCCATGGGAGTCTCTGCCGCCTCTTCCTTTTCGAAGAGCCCCAGGTCCTTCTTGTATTCCGCAAAGGTCTTTGCCAGACCGGACTCACCGGTGATGGAGAGCTTTTTAAGGACGTTCTGATAGCGCTCGATCTCTTGGTCGGCGATATGGGGATTCATCTTGAGGAGCAGGTTCGCCTCGGTGCAGCAGCGGCGGCGGAAGGCTTCTGCTTCCAGATTCACATCGCGGTTGTCAGCGGCGCGCAGGGCTACGACGCCGATGCACAGGCCGGGGATGGTATCGAATAACTGATCGTCTACAGTGATTTTCATGATTGCCTCCAAATGGGGAAAAATGTGTCTTCACTATTATAGCATAGATAAAGGGCTTGGGTTGATGGGTTCGGGGTTCAGGGGCCCCTTTGTATTTAACTGAATATAGGTCAACGAGCAGTAAATCAGTTTTGCTGAAAGTTAGGAGTGAGGAGTTAGGAGTTAGGAGTGAAGGTACGGCGCGTCAAATTTGGAAGCGCCGTGAAATTTTATATAAACTGACGAGCAAGCGGTGATTGAAATAGCGCAGTTGGTACACTGACCATTCTGCAAGGAAGATCTCTCGGCTACGCTCGAGATGACGACGACGCGAAGCGCTATCAAAATTCTGCGGCGCATTTCGTCATCCTGAGCGGAGTGAAATGTCGGATGTTCGATCATGTAAAGGCGGAACAGTGAGAACTGAGTCGAAGGATCTGGCGCCGCACCACCATTTCTCATTTCTAACTTCTCATTTCTAATTCAAACGAAGCTTTCACCCGCAATCCATGGACGGCACGTCCCGCGGGCTAACCCTGAACCTTGAACCCTGAACCCCGAACCCTTTATAATAATGACAACCAATGAAAGTCAATCGAAAGGGGAATGAATTTTGCAACTGGAACTCATAGTATCGGAGACCCAGGCGGGGCGGATGGTGAAGGACGCGGTGAAAGTGCTGCATTTGTCCGGCGGATTGTGGAAGCGGATCAAATGGAATGGGCGCGTGACGGTGAATGGCGAGGAGGTACACAATGCGCGCAGGAGAGTCGCAAAGGGCGATCGCATCGTGCTCACGTGGAGTGAGGAGAATGATATCGTCCCATCGGACATCCCGCTCTCCATCACGTATGAGGATGAGGCGCTCCTCGTCGTGAATAAGGGGCCGGGCATGATCATCCATCCGACGGCGCGCGGCGCGCATGATACGCTGGTGAATGCGGTCGCAGGCTACTATGCGCAAAAGCACATCGAGGCGGGCATCCATCCCATTTATCGTCTTGACCGCAATACGACGGGGCTTGTCGTGGTGGCTAAGTCAGCGAAGGGGCAGTATGACCTCTCTAAGAGCCATGACCAGATCTACCGCGAGTATTTGGCTCTCGTTTCCGGGCATATGGATGAGAAGGCAGGGCGCATTGATCGCCCCATCGGACGCAGGGACGGTTCGATCGTGGAGTGGATGGTCAGGGAAGACGGCAAGCGTGCCATCACGGACTATGAGGTGCTGGGCGAGTATGAAGGGTATTCGCTTTTGAAGATCCATCTTCTGACGGGACGCACGCACCAGATCCGCGTGCATTTTGCGAGCCTCGGGCATCCGCTCTTAGGGGATGACCTCTACGGCGGGCCCCTCGGTCTCATGACGCGGCAGGCACTTCACGCCTATACCGTCCGCTTCGCTCATCCGGTGACGGGAAAGGAAATGAGATTCACCGCTCCCGTGCCGGAGGATATGAGGGCGTGGATGGGGAAAAATGAGGAGTGAGGAATGGTGGAGCGGCGAGATCCTTCGTCTCAGCCCCCGCTTCCGGACTTCGTGAGAAGTGCTGGAATGTCTTGGCTCCCCATCGGTGGAGCTCCCCGAAGGGGAAGCAAGTTGCTACGACGTTAATTCTGGCTGCATTTGTATGTTGATTGAATCAGTGTTTCCCTAGTGACTCCTAATCCCTAATCCCTAGCTACTAGTCACCAGTCCCCAGTCCCTGGTCACCAATACCTGGTCACTTTGAACATAGAACCCTTTCCCTCTCATCCCCCGCCTCTTTTTATTATGCTATAATAAGAAGACATATTTTCCTTTTTATTCGCATCGAAAGGTGGCTTTGGGCTTATGAAATTTATTTCCGCAGACGGGATCCTTTACATGACATTCGACTGTTATCAGGGACAGGGGGTCGTAGCGGCTGTGTCATGCCGCACTGGCGGGGTGAGTGAGCCGCCATTTTCCTCTCTGAATATGGGCTTCCATACGGGCGACGATGCAGATGCGGTGCGTGAGAACCGCCGCCGCTATTTCGAGGCGCTGGGGCTTTCCGCCTCGCGCCTTGTCTCGGGAAATCAGGTGCATGGCACCTACATTTACAAGGTGACGGAGAAGGATGCCGGACGCGGCGCACTCACGATGGAGACGGCGATCCCTGCCTGTGATGGCTTCATGACGGATGAGAAGGATATCCCGATCACGATGAATTATGCCGACTGCACGCCGCTCTTTTTCTACGATCCGGTGAAGCGGGCGATCGCGCTGTCTCATGGAGGCTGGAGGGGGACAGCTGGCAATATCGCTGCGCTCACGGTGGCGAAGATGGAGAAGAACTACGGCTCGAAGCGGAAGGATATCCTGTGTGCGATCGGTCCGGCGATCGGACTGGAGTGCTTCGAGGTGGGTGAGGAAGTGGTAGAGGAATTCTATAAGCTCTTCAATGAGAAGGAGATCTCGCGCCTTTCGGTCAAAAAAGCCAATGGGAAGTACCTCTTCGATCTGCACAATGCGAACCGCCGCCTCCTCGAAAAGGCGGGCATACCTGCTGACCATATCGAAGACTGCGGGCTCTGCACCTACTGTCACGATGATCTCTTCTACTCGTATCGGAAGTCCGGCGGAAAAACAGGCCGTCACATGGCGGTGATGGCGCTTGTTTGATCGGTGGAAGATAAAAAGCTCACGGCTTCTGTCGTGAGCTTTTTTATTTGGAGTGACTAGGGACTGGTGACTAGGGACTAGAGGGACTAGGGATTAGGGACTAGGGACTAGGGATTAGGCGACTGGGGGACTGGGAGACAGCAGGCTCTCTCGTATCGTCATTGAAAGCGTTGCCGAGAAATCTCTATCGCAGAATGCCCATTGCCGCATGTGAGGCAATGGGCATCGTCTTTCCTCGTTGCATACGTGCTGATTACCGTAGTGCAGTAGAGATTCCTCGGCTGCGCTCGGAATGACGATACGGGAAAGGCGGTGTTCTCGTATCGCCCCTGAACCCTGAACCCTGAACCCTTCCACCTTTATCCCATCGTATTCTTCCCGAAGACGGGGTGACTGCAGGGCCGAAGGCTTCGTTTCTCGATGAGGGAGAGGGCTTCCTGCATATCGACATCATGGCGTTCTTTTCCTGTCTCGTAGACGAGCATGGGAGAGGCGGCATCCAGCTCGCTGGCGGGAAGGTAGATGTATTCCTGCATGTGCGGGTCGCCGTAGATGAAGCCGGCGAGAAGTTTGCTTTCGGCAAGTCTATGCATGAGGCGCCTCCAGATCACAGATGAAGTATGGCTTGAAGTCCAGATAGTCCGAGCTCGTCAGGTGGAGCGGGACGCCCAGAAGGGAATCCGGCAGATTTTTGAAATTCGGCGCGCCGTGGATGTGGCCATAGAGGCAGAGGTCTGCGCCGCCGGCGGCGATGATCTCCATCATGTGCGAAGGCCGCCGCATTTCATCGAAGGGCGGGTAGTGCAGGATCGCGATGATCCGGTCTGCCTTCATCTGCTTTGCCAGGGCGAGCGAGCGCTCCATGCGCCCTTCTTCGCGCAGGATGATGGACTTGTCGGTGTCTTCTTTATATGTTTTTGCCGTCTCGGAGATCCAACCGCGCGTACCGGCGAGTGCTACATTTCCGACCTGAATGGCGGAGTTGTGAATAAATTCGAAGGCGCCATGAGTCATGGCGGTCATCTTCGTGACGGTGGACCACCAGAAGTCGTGGTTGCCGCGGACGATGATCTTACGTCCCGGGAGCGTGCCAAGCATGGTGAGGTCGGAGATGGCGCTCTCCATGCTCATTGCCCAGGAGAGGTCGCCTGCCATGATGACGGCATCGTCTTCGCGGATCGTCTCCTTCCATGCATTCACGATCTTTTCCCGGTGGTTCTTCCAGTTCTCTCCGAATATATCCATGGGCTTCGTTGGCGGATCTCCGGAGAGATGGAAATCACTGAAGGCATATAGTTTCATAGGGTAACCTCGTTTGGGAATGGGGGATTAGTGACTGGTGACTAGTGACTGGGGGATATCAGACTCTCGTATCGTCATTTCGAGCGAAGCGAGAAATCTTCCTTGCAGACCGACAAATGAAGGATGTGTGAAAGCAAGGATAAGTGACTGGGGATTAAGAGACGCGAGTGACTGGTGACTTGAATACTACTTTCGGGCATCGCCTCATATATATTCGCGGCGAAGCCGCCACCACAACCTTGAACCCTGAACCCTGAACCTTGAACCCACAACCTTTTTTATCCAAAATACTTTTCTGATTGCAATGTCTCGATGATCCGTTTCTTGCTCTTCTCGTCCATCACATTTGTGATGCGGTAGCCCATGTAGAGAGGGCTTGCTGTGAAACGGGGGAAGATCTTGGCGTGGATCTGATTTTTCAGATGATAGAAGAAAATGTTGTAGCTCGAGCAGCGGATAGGGAAGTCGGAGAGGACGTAGCGTGCGAGGGTCTGTATGGTGTCAGCAAAGCCGTCACTTCCTCCCTCTTTCTTCAGTGTCACGTTCAGCTCGCCGACGCCGCTCAAGGGGTACTCTGCGAGCGAGGCGTAGCAGTCATCATTTTCATAGATGACCTCGCCCAGGAAATTCTCGCCCTGCAGATTGTCGCGGTAGTCGTACTCTTCAAGCCCGATGATCTGCGAGTGCGGGTGGCGCTGGGAGCCGCCGGAGGTGGGGCCGAAGTTGCGGAAGTAGATGACGGAGCGGAAACGCTTGTCACTTTCCATTTCCTTCCACTTGGCAAGGCCGAAGGCGATCACCTCGTGGAGTTTCTCGGGTGAATAGGTGCTGAGCTCGCCGTCGTGGTCGGCTGTCTCGACGATGACGGTGGGGACAGTCTTCTCAAAGACGGGATACTTGTTCATGAGCCAGATGATATCGTCTTTCCGGTCAAGAATATGTGTGAGATCTTCAGGATGGCAGAAAGGGCAGACTTTTTGTGTGCCGGAATGAGGCTTCTCGCTGCCGATGGATATATTGAATGTGATAGGATTGGTCATGGTGTACACCTCATCTTTCCGATTCTTATTATAGCATAGAAGGGTTAGCCCGTTGGGCGTGCTGCCTCTTGATTGCGGATGAAAGCTTCGCTTGAATGAGAAATTAGAAATGAGAAATGCGAAATGGTGGTGCGGCGCAGAAAAAAGAAGCGCCGCAGAATTTTGATAGCGCTTCGCGCTGTCGGCACCAGAAGCGTTGGCGAGAGATCTTTCTTGCAGAACGGTCAGCGCATCAATTGCACTATTTCAAACATCGCATGCTCCTAATCCCTAGCTACTAATCCCTAATCCCTGTTCACCAGTCACTAGTCACGAATCCCTTTTCATAATATTTCACTTCTTTACTTGACAAAAGGATTTTTATGGGATAAGATATGTGCATACCGATACTTTACTGAGATAAAGAAATGAAGATTTCAAAAATGGGAACAGGAGAGATGACCATGAAAATGAAAAAAATGATGATCGCAGGAATGCTGGCTCTGGGTGCTTGTGGAATGCTCGCAGGATGCGGCGGGGGAGACAAGGCGGCTTCGAGTGCGGCCAAGGCCGCATCCGGCAAGCCGGCGAAGATCGTAGCCGGTATGGATGATACCTTTGCTCCGATGGGCTTCCGCGATGACAGCGGCAAGATCGTCGGCTTTGATATCGATATGGCAGAAGCGGTATCGAAGGAGATCGGCGTGCCGATCGAATTCAAGCCGATCGACTGGGCTTCCAAGGAAACGGAACTGAATTCCGGCCGTATCGACTGCATCTGGAATGGCTTCACCATGACGCCGGAGCGTACCAAGAAGCTCGCCTTCACGAAGCCGTACATGGATAATATCCAGGTCTATGCGGTACTGAATGACAGCGCCGTCAAGACGCCGGAAGATCTGAAGGGCAAGAAGATCTCCATTCAGGAAGCCTCCACCGCAGAAACGGCGCTGAACCGTGATGAAAACTTCAAGAAGTCTTTCTCTGAGATCAAAGCATACCCGGATCTCACGGCCTGCTTCATGGATCTCGAGTCCGGCCGCTGTGATGCCGTCCTCGCTGATTCTGTCCTCATCGAATACTATATGACGAAGAAACCGGGACAGTTCAAAGAACTCGAGGGTGTCGTTTCTAAGGATACCTTCTCCATCGGGATCAAGAAGGACAATCAGGCTCTCGTCGATCTCTTGAATGACGGCATCGCCAAGGTCGTAGCCAGCGGTGAAGCCAAGAAGATCTCTGAAAAATGGTTCGGCAAGGATGTCGTGCTGAAATAAGTTGAGATGATTTTTGAAAAGGGGCTGTGAAGGAATGAATCCCCATTTCTTCACAGCCCCTTTTTACTTTGCTTTCATTTGGTTCAGGGTTCAGGGTTCAAGGTTCAGGGTTGAGGTGGCGGCTTCGCCGCCTTTTTTAGAAGATGGTATTCTCGTATCAACTCATACAGCCTTCGGGCATCGCCCCGTTTCGTCATCCTGAGCGGCGAGAAATGTCGTATGTGAGATAACGAATGCCAGAACAACTGCGACCTGAGCCGAAGGATCTCGGCGAAGCCGCCACCTTCATTCCTCATTCCTCGCTCCTCATTCCTCGCTCCTCATTTCTCATTTGAGCAAAGCTTTCATTCAGGGGCAAGGGGCAGCACGCCATAGAGGCTGAACCTGATCCCCATGAAATGGCTCTGCTATTTCATTTCTCTATCTTGCTAAAAGGGTGAAATCAGTGTATGATAACTCTATATGACACTGGTTTTATAAGGAGTATTTTATGGATTACATTCTTCGCATCCTGCCGAATATGTTTGCCGGGCTGGGCGTATCGGCACAGATCTTTCTGATCACCATCGTGCTCTCGCTGCCGATCGGTATCCTGCTGGCACTGGTCCGCATTTCCAAAGTCGCTGTTTTCCGCAAGCTGGCGGAGATCTATATTTACGTCATGCGCGGTACGCCGCTCATGCTGCAGATCATGTTCATCTATTACGGGCTGCCGCTCATGCTGAATGTGCAGATCAGTGATTTCCCGGCGGCGATCCTTGCCTTCGTGGCGAACTATGCGGCTTATTTTGCGGAAATTTTCAGAGGCGGCATCCAGTCTATCCCGAAGGGGCAGTATGAGGGCGCAAAGGTCTTGGGCTTCACCTACAGGCAGACCATGTGGCATATCGTGCTGCCGCAGGTCGTGAAGCGTGTCATCCCGCCGCTCGGCAATGAGACCATCACCCTTCTGAAGGATACCTCGCTCGTCTACATTCTGGCGATGAATGATCTCATGCGTGTCACCCGCGCCTTCGTGCAGCGCGACTTCGATACCATGCCGTTCCTTGTGGCAGCTGTTTTCTACCTCGTATGCACCGCGATCCTGACGAAGATCCTGGCGTATGTGGAAAAACGCTATGCGGTCTATGAAGAATAAGGAGGACGGACATGAGTTTTATTGAAATGAAAAATATCCGGAAGGATTTCGGCAAGCTCACCATCCTTCACGGCGTCGATATGACACTGGAAAAGGGCGAAGTCATCTCCATCATCGGGCCTTCAGGGGCCGGCAAGAGTACACTTTTGCGCTGCCTGAACCATCTGGAAACCATCCAGGGCGGCTCGATCGCAGTCGATGGAGAATTTCTTGCCGAGGACAAAGACGGCAAGGTCACTTATGCGAGCGAAGACAGAACGAAGGAGATCCTTGCCAAGATGGGCATGGTCTTTCAGTCCTTCAACCTTTTCCCGCATATGACCGTGCTGGATAACATCATGGCTGCTCCCATCTACGTGAAGGGCATGAAGAGGGAAGAGATCCAGCCGATCGCGGAAGATCTTTTAAGCAAGGTCGGCCTGCTCAATAAAAAAGACATGTATCCCGGCAGTCTTTCCGGCGGGCAGAAGCAGCGTGTCGCCATCGCGCGGGCGCTCGCGATGAGCCCGGAGATCATGCTCTTCGATGAACCGACCTCCGCGCTCGATCCGGAGCTGACGGGCGAGGTCTTGAAGACCATCCAGCAGCTGGCGGATGAGAATATGACCATGGCGATCGTGACGCATGAAATGGCTTTCGCCAAGTCTGTCTCAGATAAGATCCTCTTCATGGTTGACGGCCGCGTCGAGGAAGAAGGGACGAGCGAAGAGGTCTTCGATCACCCGAAGAGCGAACGAACCAAGGCCTTCCTGAAGTCGATATTAAGAGCCTGATAAAAAAGGATGCGCCGCGAAATGCAAAAGCATTTCGCAGCGCATCCTTTTTTCTTTTACAGTCCGAACGCGATCCCGCAGACAGCGCTGATCGCGATATAGAGCACAGGGTGCTTTTTATATTTCTTAAGACCGAAGTAGATCGCAATGGCAAGGAGAATGGCCGGCCACTGGAAGAGGGTGGCGAGCGAGCCGCTCTTTTCATAAAGCGCGGTATCTAAGAGAGAGACCTTCGCGACGCCAAGACCGGCGGCTGCGATGAGCGCGGTGGAGGCAGGGCGCAGGCCGTAGAAGATCCGCTTCACGGCGTCCGATTCGCGGAAGCGTGTCAGCATCGCATAGATGATCGTGATGACGATGAGCGCGGGTGCTGTGAGGGAGAGCGTCGTGAAGATGCCGCCCGGGATGCCAAGCGCCTGAAATCCGGCGTAGGTCGCCATATTGACGCCCAAAGGCCCCGGGGTGGACTCTGATATCGCGATCATATTCGCGATGTCTTCTGCGCTGAACCATCCGGTACGTTCAGAAATATGATAGAGAAAGGGAAGTGTCGCAAGCCCTCCGCCGACGGCGAAGAGACCGGTCTTGAAGAATTCCCAAAACATGGAAAGCCAGATCATGATGGATGCTCCTTTTGAAAAAAGTGAGGAGTGAAGAGTGAAAGCGCGGCGCCTCTCTTCATCCTGAGCGGAGAAAAACGTCGTAGGTTAGAAAATATGGATCATCATATCGTGAGGGAGCTGGGGGGCACTTTATGAATGGTGCGCCACATCCACCACGTCTCACTTTGTTGTCCTCGGCATCAGATAGTATCCTGCGATGCCGGCAAGGACGACGGAGAAGACAGGAGAGAAGGGAGCGAAGAGAGCGATGAGAAGGATGCCGATGAAGATCGCAAGTGTGCGCTTGTCCTTGATCGACTTCTTGCCGAGCTTCACGACGGCGTCCAGAATGAGGACGCAGACACAGGCACGGATGCCGGCGAAAGCGTGAATGACATAGGGATTCTCTTCGAACTGGGTGAGAAAGAGCGCGATCACCGTGATGATGATCATGGACGGGGTGATGACGCCGAGCGTCGCGAAGACTCCGCCCCAGAAGCCTTTCAGCTTGCAGCCGATGAAGGTCGCGACATTCACCGCGATCATGCCGGGCGTGACCTGCCCCAAGGCATAGTAATCCATCAGCTCTTCCTCGCTGCCCCAGTGCTTGTTCTCTACGATCTCGCGCTGGAGAATCGGCAGCATCGCGTACCCGCCGCCAAAGGTGACGGCGCCCATTTTGGCAAAGATGAGAAATAATTCGAGCAGCAGCTTCATAGATGGGATACTCCTTTGATTGGGGGAATGGGGAGTGACTGGTAGCTAGTAGCTAGGGATTAGGGACTAGGAGCCTCGAGTGACAAGTGATTTGTGACTAGTGACTGGGATTGCTCCGGCATCGTCATCCCGAGCGCAGCCGAGGGATCTTTCTTGCACTGCGGGAATCAGCGTGTATGCGTTGAGGGAAAACGATCTCTTGGTGCCGCCTCACATCAGGCGATAAGTGTTCTGCAATAAAGATCGAGGGCTATGCTCGAAATGACGATGCGCGCGAAGCGTTATCGAAACTCCGCGGCGCATTTCGTCATCCTGAGCGGAGTGAAATGTCGGATGTTCGATAATGTAAAGGCGGAACAGTGAGAACTGAGTCGAAGGATCTGGCGCCGCACCACCATTTCTAATTCCTAATTCCTAATTCCTAATTCGAGCAGAGCTTTCATCCACAATCAAGGGACGGCACGCCCCACGGGCTAACCCCGCACATCGATGCAATTTCCTCTATCATACTGTCAGAGATAGAGAAAAGCAATCAAGAGAACGTAAAATTTGTATTTTCGAAACAAGTGTGGTAGAATATATCTTGCAATTTAGCGTATTTTGTAAAAATAAAAGATGGTTCAATATTGTCGGAAAAACCGACTTAAGGAGGAATAATTTTTATGAACGTAAAAGTAGAGGCACTGGATCAGCACAAGGTATCTCTTGCTATTGAACTGCCGGCAGAAGCTGTACAGAAAGGATTCAAGCAGGCTGTAGCTCGCATTGCAAACCAGGTCAGAATCCCGGGTTTCCGCAAAGGCAAGGCAAGCCGCAAGGTACTGGAAATGCATTTCGGCAAGGAAGCTGTCGTCGCTGAAGCGAAAGATATCGTCATCAATGGCGCACTGACCGAAGCTATGCAGCAGGAAAAAATCATCCCGATCACCCAGGCAGATGTGAAGGAAGATCTCTTCTCTGAAACCGAAGGCGCAAAATTCACCGCTACTTTTGTAAAACGTCCGGAAGTAGAACTGGGCGAATACAAAGGCCTCGAAGCAGCCCATGAAGAACCGGAAGTTTCCGATGCACAGGTCGAAGCTGAACTGAAAAAAGCAGCTGAACAGAGCGCACGCCTCGAAAAGGCAGAAGAAGGCGCTGTCCTTGCCAAAGGCGACTACGCTGTCATCGACTTCAAAGGCTTCGTAGACGGCAAACCGTTCGAAGGCGGCGAAGGCAAGACCTATCCGCTGGAAATCGGCTCCCAGAGCTTCATCCCGGGCTTTGAAGAACAGCTCGAAGGCCATAAAGCAGGCGATGACGTAGAAGTCAAGGTCACCTTCCCGGAAACCTACTTCGTCGATGCGCTCAAAGGCAAAGAAGCAGAATTCAAAGTTCACATCAACGATGTAAAACGCAAACAGCTGCCGGCTCTTGATGATGCTTTCGCAAAATCCATCAGCCAGTTCGATAAAATGGATGACCTGAAGGCTTCTGTTAAACAGCAGATGCAGCTGCAGGCTATCCAGCAGGCAGAAGAAGCCTACCATGAAGCTCTCGTAGCGCAGGCGGTAGCCAATGCCAAGGTCGATATCCCGCACGAAATGGTCGACCAGCGCATTGACGAGATCGTCGAAGAGATCTCCATGAACCTCGAATCCAGAGACATGAAGCTCGCTGACTACCTGAAGAACATCGGCCAGACCGAAGAACAGCTCCGTAAGAACTACGAAAAGACCGCGGAAGAACAGGTTCGTCAGGGCCTTGTCCTCGAAACCATCGCAGAAAAAGAAGAACTCGATGTAACGAACCAGGACCTCTCCATGGAAGTCTACAGCATGGCTCACCAGTTCAACGCTGACCCGAAAGATGTCATGAAGATCATCAAAGAAGAAGGCCGCGTGAACATGCTGATCAACTCCGTCCTTCGCAAGAAAGCAGCTGCTTTCATCTACGGCGCTGCTAAAAAAGCAGAAGCAGATAAGAAAGAAGCAGAAGAAGCTCCGGCTGCAGAAGCAGCAGCTCCGAAGACCGAAGAAGACTTCAATGCTATGACCGTCAAGGATCTCAAGGCTTACGCACAGGAAAAAGGCATCGCCATCGAATCCAAAGCAAAAAAAGCTGAGATCATCGACACCATCATGGCTGCTGAAAAGGAATAATCCTTTAGAAAATTGAATGAGTACTGCTGCGGCAGTGTGTATTGGAAGAGACGCGGGGATGACCAGCGTCTCTTTCGAACATATGGGGAAATGGGGGAAAGGCTTGCCCCCGATCTCGATTTTATGAATTGACATAGGGATAGCCCGTGGGGCGTGAGAAGTGCCGGTGCGGCGTATTTCGTCATCCTGAGCGGAGAAAAACGTCGAATATAGCTTATCTGAAAACAGGAGAACTGAGTCGAAGGATCTAAGCGCTGCAGAGCATAGATGGCGGCGATGCCCGAAGGTGGTATTTAGTCACCAGTTACCAGTCACCAGTCACTTTCAATCCCTAATCCCTAATCCCTAGCTGCCAGTCACTACCTATTATTTAGTCAAAAGAAAGGGTGTTATCACATGGCATATGTACCGATTGTTGTCGAACAGACCGCTCGCGGAGAGCGCTCCTATGATATTTATTCCCGTCTTTTGAAGGACCGCATCATATTCCTTGACGGCCAGATTGAAGACCATATGGCCAATGTCATCATTGCGCAGCTTCTCTTTCTGGAAGCCGAAGACCCTTCGAAAGATATCCATCTTTACATCAACAGCCCCGGCGGCGTCGTGACCGCCGGCCTTGCGATCTATGATACGATGCAGTATATCCATCCGGATGTTTCCACCATCTGTATCGGATCCTGTGCCAGCATGGCGGCTGTCCTCCTGACTGCCGGTGCGAAGGGCAAACGCTATGCCCTCCCGCATGCGAATGTCATGATCCACCAGCCGCTGGGCGGCGTACAGGGACAGGCGACCGAGATCGAGATCCATGCGAGAGAGATCCTCCGCCTGCGCGAAGAACTGAACGGCATCCTTGCCAAGCACAGCGGACAGTCCCTTGAAACCATCAAAAACGACACCGAACGCGATAATTTCATGACAGCCCAGATGGCGAAGGACTATGGTCTCATCGACCACATCCTCACCCGCAATGAGTTGGCGAAAATGACACAGAAATAAAGGAGAAAGACCATGAACGGAGAAGATAAAGAACCGAAGATCTGCAGCTTCTGCGGCCGATCCAGCGACGAAGTCGAAAACATGGTCACCGGCCCCGGCGTCTACATCTGCAGCGAATGCATCGACATCTGTCATAACATTCTTCTGGAAGAGCGGAAAAACAAAGCAAAGCCGGGTAAAGAACCTGCTGACACCAAGGTGCCGACACCGGAAGAGATCAAAGAATATATCGATCAGTACGTCATCGAGCAGGACAATGCCAAGATCGCTCTGGCCGTCGCCGTGTACAATCACTACAAACGCCTCTTTTTCAAAGGCGAAGATGACGGTGTAGAGCTGCAGAAATCCAATATCATCCTGCTCGGGCCGACCGGCAGCGGCAAGACACTCCTCGCCCAGACCCTCGCCCGCTACCTCGATGTGCCCTTTGCGATTTCCGATGCCACCACCCTCACACAGGCCGGCTATGTCGGTGATGACGTCGAGAACATCCTCCTCCGCCTCATCCAGGCCGCGGACTACGACATCGAGAAAGCCCAGCGCGGCATCATCTACATCGATGAAATCGACAAGATCGCCAAGAAGACCGAGAACGTCTCCATCACCCGCGACGTCTCCGGCGAAGGCGTCCAGCAGGCTCTCCTGAAGATCCTGGAAGGCACCGTGGCGAACGTGCCGCCGCAGGGCGGACGCAAGCATCCGAATCAGGAAATGATCCAGATCGACACCAGCAACATCCTCTTCATCTGCGGCGGCGCTTTCGCCGGCCTCGATAAAGTCATCGACAGCCGTCTCACCAAAAGCGTCATGGGTTTCGGCGCCGATATCGAGAAAGCAGAAGACAAAGACATGGACGAGCTCCTCCAGCAGGTCCAGCCGGAAGACCTCCTGAAATTCGGCCTCATCCCCGAATTCATCGGCCGTCTCCCCGTCATTGTCGCCCTTCACCCGCTGAAGGAAGAAGCCCTCGTCAAAATCCTGACCGAACCGAAGAATGCCCTCGTCAAGCAGTACAAGAAGCTGCTGGCCATGGACGGCGTAGAGCTCGTCATCGAAGACGCTGCCATCCATGCGATCGCCCGCCAGGCTATCGAGCGCAATACCGGCGCCCGCGGCCTTCGCGCGATCATCGAGAAAATCATGCAGAAAGTCATGTACGAGATCCCCGGCATGAAGGACGTCGTGAAATGCACCATCACGGAAGACAACGTGGTGAACCACACCGATCCGCTGCTGGAACGGAAAGCGGCAGAAAAATAAAAAACACCTCCCTGTGACTCGCTCATAGGGAGGTGTTTTTGGCGTGAGGCGGATGCCGATCAGTGGGCGGGCATGGGTAGATCGCCTGACCTACCACTTCCATATCCTTAACATGAATGGCGAATCGTATCGCTTCTAAAATGCGCACAAAAGGAAGTCGTAGTTTTTACGGTCAAAGTGGCTCAGAAATTCACGGCCGCATGGCTCACTTTTTCATTGACATTCACAGAACCAGCGCTCAATCATGATATTATCTGCCCAGTGGCTCTTCCCATCCATACTTTGCCGGATCTGAAGACCTTTCAGCAGAGCCTTGTACTCTGCGTTGGTAAACTGACAACCCTGATCGGAGTTCAGGATAGCTGGAATTCCATGCATTGTTACCGTTTCTTTGAAGGTATGAATGACGAACTCTGTATCAAGTGTGTCGGAAAGGTAATGGCCAACAATTTTGCGGCTGTATTAGTCAATAACGGAGGTTAAATACATGTGACACATAGGCATGGGAATATAGGTAATATCGATAGACCAGACCTAGTTGGGGAAGTTTACAGCGTAGTTTCTGAGGAGATAGAGAACAATGGACTCTTTGAAGTTTCGCTTAGAGAGATTGGCTTTGGGGTAAATGGTATAAATCGACATCAGCTGCATCAAGCGCCTGACAGTTTTACGTCCTACCTTGTAGCTATCCTCACGGAGCTTTACGGTTATTTTCTTAGAGCTCAAATATGGGAATTTTACATGCCAGTAGTCAATACGCCGCATCAATTCCTCCTGCTGTGCGATACGCTCTTCATCAGGCGTAATCGGCAGGTAGTAGATCCCTGAGCAGTTTACGCCTAATAACTCGCACTGTCGCCGCACAGAGAGCTTACAGCTCTTTCGAATCATAGACCGGGAGGCTTGGGACTGCTTCTCCAATTTGCCGAAAGCACCCCTGAAGGAAATCGCGCTCCAGCGTGAGCTGCCCGATGGTTTTAAGCATCGGGTCGTTCTTTTTCAGGTAAACCTCCTTTCACAGAGCTGCTTTCTGAGTCAAATGCACGGTGGGCGTTCTGCAGGAATTCCTGCTTCCACTTATGAACTCTGCTGGGGTTCAGGTTAAAGTCAGCGCAAATGGCATTGAATTCCCTGTTCCCCTGGATGATGGGCAGAATGACTTGGGGTTTGAATTCAGCGGTATACTTTTTCTTTGGCATGATGGTGATCTCCTATTTGATCTAATTATGCCACAGATCCGCGCTTAAAATCCAAGGGGCTGGTCTGAATCTCTGGGGCCATTATATTGTCAAGACTAGCCATCATATAATGCGGCTATTTTCGGTGGAACCATCCCCTATCTGGGGCATGCTTTTTCTACTGGAAATCCAATAGCAAAAGCATGCTCATAGATTAATTCAATATATCTAAAAGAAATACATCAATAAAAAAAGTACCGGTAATAATATTATTGCTTCTAGCTGTAATAAGTTTCTTTGTTTATATGACTCATTTTTAGGGCCATGTTTATAACATACGTAGTTACCATAAACCCCTACTAAATATAGCATTACTAACAATGTGTATACACACTCATTATAATATCTTCCATCTAACACCCAAAAGTCAGATAAAGTTATATAACTAACCCCTAGAAAAAGAATTATCCATAGCCCAAATCTAACCCACAATTTCGAATGCTTCATTAACAATCTAGCATCTTCATTTGCTGTTTCATCACCTACCACAAGTTTTCGAAAAAGCAGTAAGCACATAACAAATACAATCGTATCCAAAACAGGAGAATGTAAAAACATAGTTTACACCTCACTATTCTTAGATTTTGCATCCGAATTTGACGGATCCCCTGACTCGGCTTTTTTTAGCTCCTCTTTTTTTTGATTGATATATATATTGCTTCCAATGCCGCCCAAAACGCCGCCAATAAATCCTATTTCTGGGTTAAATCTAGACAATACTCCAATCGTGACTATTCCAGCAGAAAATGGTATGGTATCATATCCGTCCGCTTTCAATGCATCTTGTAAAGTATCAAATCTTTGGTGATTTCTAATAACCTCTTTCAAATAAGCGATCTGCCCCCAAACCTTGAGCGTTGTATTAGCGATATTAACGCCTACCATTTCCGCTTCTTGACGGCTTAAATAACCATAACGGGCTTCAAACCAGTTTGCTGTACTCCAGGACAATCCTTTCGATGCTAAAAATTCCTGGCTTTTATCCCACGCTATTCCATTAATGTCTGAATTATATAAAGGGTGTCCATTTAGCACATACCCATCTTGTTCCCCAAGGTTATAGTATGACTTTTCAGCATTAGGGTGCCCTGTAGGATAGTACCCCTTATTTTCCTGATAAGCATGCAATTCGCCATTATCATATAGATACCCGAATGCCTCACCTGCGCCCGTGATACTATTCAAGTCTATGATTCTTCCACTGCTAGCGCTATCCTTTACAATAATGACACCATGTTGTTGGGTTTCGTCAGTATAAATAACTTTTGCAGCACCTACTGGTAAGCCTTTATAATCCTCTGTCTCCAGTTCTCTTTCTATCTGTTCTTTCATATGAGGATAGTTTTCATACTGGTTCCACTTTGTTCCCATATGGGTAGTATAAGCACTATTAGCAATATCACCAGTCAGTGTTCCTAAAGTAGCTCCCAATCCAACAGAAACCGCTTGTACCAAATCTGGATGTTCTAACATCCATTCCTTTCCTTCTGTCTTTTCCAGATATCCCAGGACAAACTCGTTCATTCCACCAGATACTGATCCACTGAAAGCATTTCCGCCACTCATTTGGCTCATTAATCCACTCCAAAGAGCATGAAGTGCCGTCTTCTCACTAGAACCATCTATCCAGCCTTTCTTCTCTGAATATTGATGAATAAACTCATTACCGTATTGTTCAAGAATACCTCGCAGTTCTTGTCGCTCCTCCACTTTGGTTTTATTAAAGATTTCTTGCAGTTGGTTCAGACTATTCTTGGTATCTCGATTGAGGCTAGAAATATCCTGCTTCTGCTTTTCTTTATTCGTGATATGAATAGTTCCTTCTGCCACCGCTGATTTCGTTGTACTATCAGCGTTATCTTTTACCGTAGGTGTCAGATTGGGAGTCAATCCTCTCTGGTTCAGTTTGCTGCTCTTATTATTTGGCGAATAAGATACACCCATACCGCCTGCTTTATAATCCGCTTTATTTTCCTTATCTTCCCAGCTCAAAGTGCCAGTTGTCAGAGTATTTTTATCCTTGCTTGCAGCACTATCAATCACTCCACCTTTCAGATCGGTATTTTCTTTGACAGAGATATCAAAGCCTTCTTCTTTGGCACGAATACCTGCCTGGTCAGTAGCACTTTCGTAATTGCTATGAATGTTATCTTTGCTGATGCCACCACTGATACTAGTCTTTCCATTCTTCATGCTATAGTTGACAGACAACCCGGTAGAGCTATTCTTCTCTTCATAGTTTTTTTCATCTTGCTTGGTTTCGATGGAGAGATTCCCGCCTACATAGCCCGTGACTTTACCACCGGCCATTTCACTTCCTGTGATAGTGGTATTTTTTACACTGGAGAAAATCAGATCTTTATTGGCTGTGACCTGGCTCTTTTCATAGGTCGTTTCGTTTTCTTTGACATGACCATTAGCCTTGCCATAGGACGCACTGATGCCTTGCAATCCACCTACGCCAATGGAAGCACCGATGCTAGCGCCACTGGATTTGGTGCTCTCGTTAGTGCTATTGCTATTTTCAGCAGCAGAAATATTTATGTTCTTCTTGGCATTCAGTGTAACCTTCTCGCCATTTACCTGACTGCCTTTGATACGAATATCCTCTTTGGTAGCTTTGATAGTCACATCACCGGTAGCACTGACATGGCTTCCTACGGCTTCTTTAGTTTCGCTATGACTTTCCGACTGGCTATGGCTACTTCCTAGACCTACATTGAGAGTCAATGTATTCTTTCCACCCAGCTGGTTATCTTTCATTTGATCTGCTTTTTCCCAATCTTTCCCTTTAGCCCAAAGCTCAGACTCTTTTCCTGCTTTATCGTAGAGACTGTCAATCACATCTTGCTGACTTTTATAAGTTTTAGCGATTTGGCCAGCTTCCTGTCCTGCTTTGACGGCATATAGTCCGGCCAAGCGTTTATCTTTTACTTCACTTGCTCTTGTAATAGGTTGTACAACGCTATTGATGGCGTCAATAGTAGCACCGCCTACAGAGACAGTGAGCCCGCTCTTTTTATACTCGTGCTTTTCCTCGCTATGATACACATTGTCTTTGCTTGAAATATTTACGTTTTCGCCGGTCATTGAAATATCTTTCCCCGCGATAATATCCGATGCATTCACACGGACGTCTTTATCAGAAGTAATAGTAACGTTACCAGAGATACTGCCAACAGTAGAGCCTTTCTGCAGAATGTCAGCATCGCTATACTGATCCTTCCGTTTCTCCGTCCCGATGGTAAATCCGAGTCCGCCACCCGAGAGCAGGCCGCTCTTCTTGACCTGCTTGGCGTAGTCATGTCGTTCGTACTCTTCTGCGCTGGAAATGGACGTATCTTTGCCGGAAGAAATCGCTACGTCATGTGTGCCGATGACTTGGGATCCAGTCATATTCGTATTCCCGCCTGCGTTGATCTGTACGGCATCTCCCGAAAGGGTCGAGGATGTCACGGTCTTGCTTTCGTCACGGCTCTTGATCGTTGTGGTCTTGCTCGAGAGGAGACCGCGTTCCTTGTATTTCAGGCCGTAGTCGTCCCTGGACTCATTATAGCCGTTTTCCAGGTTCACGTCACCCTTGGCGGCAACCGTTATTTGACCGTTTTCTGAAAGTACCGTCGTATTTCTGGCACTCAAATTCTCACCCGCCGCAAGGGTGATGTTTTTCCCTGCTGCGAGTGTGTTTGCCGTCTCTGTTTTTCTATAGGTGCGGATATAGTTGTCGCTGTTCTCCGTCATGTCTTTCTTGGCTTCGAGAGTATCCGTGTCCAGATGGATGTTGTTTCCTGCTTTCAGGATCAGGGAGCCATTGTCTCCCAGTGCTTCCAGCGTCGCGCCGGTGAGGTGGATGTCTTTTCCTGCTTCCATGAGGAGGACACCGTCCTTGCCCTTGACGGCGATGCCGGCGGTGGTATGCAGCACATCCTGGTTCTTTGCATGCAGCACGGTGTCCTGCATGGTGATGTTGTTATCTGCGCTCAAAGATACCTGCTTTTCCGCATGGATGATACCACTCTCTTTGATGTCATGAGAGGCTTTCAGCTGCACGGTATCGCCGTAGATCATGCCGCGGTTCACGATGTCTTTCCCCTGCATGAGGATGGAGTTTCCCATCAGTACGCCGCTATTGGCGAGTTGCTTTTTTGCTTCCATGACAAGCTGATTCGCACTGATGAGGCTTCCGTCTGCTGCTATCTTTTTCTCGCTGCCCGCTTTGAGGTAAACGTGAGGGTAGAGGACGTCATACGTTTTACCGTTTACGGTGACGGTGGTGGTCTCGAGCCAGACCATGTCACTGGTGAGGCTTGCCATTTGTTCTTTGGCGAGAGAAATGCCTGGTTTCAGGTTATATTCTTTCGCATAGGCGATACCTGCATCCATGAGGGCTTTGTATTCTTCTTCGTCATTGGTATAGCCATTGAGATAACGCATGCCAGTGAGCTGGGTTACTTGGTTCCGGATGAGTTCTTGTTCATAGAATCCGTCACCGAGCCGTTTATTGACTTTGTCGTTATCCCAAAGAAGCTGGTTGTACATGTAATCAGACGAGAGAAATGTCTTTTTGTTTGTGAAGGTCGGATCGGTCTCGATGAGATACTTTGCCTTCTCTTCTGGATGGAGCTTGTAGAGAGAGCTATCTGGGATAAAAGACAGCGTGCCCCCTGTTTCTTTTCCGGCTGTGCTACCTGGATTTGTCTCTTTTTCATCAGTGAATGGATTGAGGTTTTGTTGCACGTTATCCCGCATGGTCTGGGTAATGTCTTCTTTGGTTGGGTTCTTTCCTGTATGTCCTTCATAGGTGCCTACGTCAAGGGATGTAGGATTATCCAATTCTTTCTGTGGTGTCATGAAGATTGGGTCGCGATAATGCCGTCTCCATGCTTTATGAGGCCAGTGCTTTTTCTTGGTATAGCTTTCTTGAGTGGTGCCGAAGGTGATTTTCTGTACTTGGTTCTTTTCAGCTACGTTATTCAGTGTGCCACCAGTGGCTGTGAGGGTATTCCCAGCAGTGATGCGGCTGTCTTCATTGGTCACGTTACCTGTCAGTGTCATATCTTTCCCACTGGAAATGTTGCCCGCTTTCGTTTCCTGCACTTGTTTTTCTGACGTGTGGGTGGTGGTGCGAATGATGGTGTAGTTTTTGATGGCTTTACTTTCGATAGCACCGATGGAATCATTGTAAGCCTTGGCTTCTTCGTTGTAGGCTTTTATCTTTTCATTGAGTTGATTCAATATTTCTTTATACTGCTTGTCCCAATCGGCTTGCTTCGGATCATCATAGCCGGGTCGTGGAGTATCCATGGATTTGACACCCAGTTCTTTAAAAATGGGATCATTGTAGTCATAGTTTGGTGCTTCTTGGCCTACTAATTCGTCGGGGACTGGTTTTTCACCGTCTTTCCGTTCTTCCTCGGTGATTTGTTCTATCTTGTCATAACCGGCTTCTTCGTAGAGTGTTTTCGGGGTGATACCTTTGTTATGGTACGCCCCATAGCCGCTTCCCAGCTCAGAGAATTCACTTTCATCAAAGACTTGTCCTTGTTCCGGATGGCCTTGCTGATCAATACGGATACGGTTCGGATTCGTGGTATGGCTGGTCCATACACGTTTTGCCGAGAAGGCCTCATTGGCATTGGTGATGGTAGGAGCTGTGAGAGACATATTTCCTTGTGCTTTGATGTCAGCTCCTTGGTTAGTGATGTCTTTGGCTTCGGAAATAGACATGTTGCCACCGGCATAGAGCAGAGAAGAGGCACTATTCAGCAAGGTGTCCCCTGTAATGATCATGTCATTCCGTGCAGCGATAGTGGCAGACTTCACCTGTGCCATATCTGCTAAAATAGCATCGACAGTCGCTTTGGAAGCAGCATAGGCCGCTTGCTTATTTTCTATTTCTTTGAAATAGTTTTCTTTTTCACTATCGCGCTTGAAAGCGGTCACGTCGATGGCAAAGGCGTCATCCAGATCTTGTTCTTTCTGCTTTAAATCTTTCATAGCAGCAGCCAGTTTTTCTTCCAGTACTTTATCTTTTCTATTTTCCAGCGTCTTAGCATGAAGGGTAATGTCTTCACCATAGATGCGACCAGTAGCTATATTCTGTAATATATCTGTGGTGATTGTATTTGATTGGTCAGCACTCACTAAACCACGGTTTGTCAGAGTCGTGGACGTGATAGAAACACTGCCACCGTTGATCTCACCACTTTCTTTATTGGAAATATCTTTGGCACTGAGTGTAAGTGTCCCTTTGGATTCCAGTTTCTTGCTGTTAGTCAGGTTACCTTTGGCGGAAATGGTCAGATTTCCATCTGCCTGGGTGATACCGTAGTTTTCTTTCGCACTGTCATTGGTGATGTCGTTTTCTGTGGTGATAGTCAGATTATTACCTGCTGCCAATTTCCCATCCAGCTGGATATCTTTCGTCGTGATGGTTTCATTCTGCCCAGCCGTGATGGTTCCTTGGGCATTATGAATCAGATCAGATGAAATAGAAATATTCTCATTGGCAGCGATTAGACCTTGTTCATTTTCCAGTTTGTCTGATATGGAAATGGTATTGCTCCCATAAGCAGTTAGTTTCCCTTGAGAGTTATTTAGTGTTTTTCCTTGGATAGACAAGGTACTACCAGAAGCGATATTACCATTCATGTTGTCCGTATGACTGGCTTGGATAGTCACATTTCCATTGGCAAGGATTTCACTATTGGAATTGTCCAGCGCATTTTCTTCTTCACTGGTTGTGGTAATGGACAAGTCTTTTTCAGAAGCAATGGTCTTGTGATTGATGACTTGGTTGGCAGTGATTGCCATATTTCCAACGCTTCCGATGGTTTTATCATTGGTGATCTGTCCATCGGCGCGTAACGTCATATTTCCGGAAGCTGCCATAGTGCCAGTATTCTGTATATCTTTCGCATGGATGGTCATATCTTCCGTGCTGTGGGTGGTGCCGGCATGGTATAAGTTTCCTTGGTTATCCAGCACCATATGCTGGCTTTCGATGGCACCTTTAATGTCTATGGGAAGGCCTTTTTCATTGCCAATAAGGAAGATACGTCCAGCATACATGCCGCCTAGGTCTTTCACATCAATGGCAATCTCCGGTTTCTTTCCTTTTCCTTCGATAGCAGTGACTTTCCCTGTATTGGCATCAATCACATTGGCACCGGTGGTGACATGTACGGTATTCCCAAAGATAGCCGCTTTGATTTCTGCGGCTCTGGTATAAAGTTCCAATGTGTCTGCTTTTTTGCCATTGAGCCCATTTCCGGTGATAAGAATGGTAGCGTCATTATCTATGCGGAAATCTTTCAGTCGTTCCTTGTTGTCATACTCCGGTTTGCCCGTGGTCAAAATGGCACGAGCTGTATTGATGAATCCGCCACCATTGACGGTAATACCATTCGGATTGGCAATGATCACATCAGCTTTATGGCCTGCTACTTCCAGAAACCCATTCATCGTCGTAGGATTTCCGCTGGTCACTTGGTTCACAATGATTTTCGCCGGACCTTGTGCCATATTGGCATTGCCTTGCACGTAACCGGCCAGTTCCGTTTTGGATAGGGTATAGGAGTTGTTCAGAATGGCCCCTTTAGTAGGTATATTGAATCGTTCATAGTCATTCCGAGAGACGCCACCGGCAGTGGGAGCAGAAATATTGACCAAGGGGATCCCATTGGCTGTTTCCTGCACTAATGGCTGACGGTTTCCTGGGGCTCTCTGGTCTGGTAAAATCGGCGCTTCAGCGAAAATGGCAGTGTCAGCGAAAAACACTCCTGCTAAGAGAAGGCTCATGATTTTTCTGGCGAGTTGTTTTGTATGATTTCGTTGCATGATATATGACGCTTCCTTTTATTATTAGTGACTCGTGACTGGTGACCAGGTGAGGAATTAGACTGTATTCTTCTTAATGTAAGAAAAGCGTGAGTTTCCCTATCCGATTTCTTCGGAACCACCTTCCCCGATGGGGAAGGCATTGGAATGGAAATTAGTCATTAAAGATTAGACAATTAAATTCCTAATTCCCAATCCTTAACTACTAATCACTAGAACTTGCAAGTAATAGTGAATCCCATAGGCCACCGCCTGGTGTGGTATCCTTCTGGTTTATACAAAGCTCGACTGATAAACGCATCGTAGGAAATACCAGAGGAAAAGGTTCCTCTCATCCCGATAGTAGCACCGGCAATGGTTCTGCCGACTAATGTGTCTGTGCTCACGCCATAGACAGCTCCCACATCCAATCCCATATAAACCTCACTATGTAAAGAGGGAATCGTGCTGGCTAATTCATTTCTTAAGTACCAACCACTTTCGCCCATGAGAGTGTACTCTCCATCAAAGCCATTCACAGTATATCTGTTTCCTATACTTAGCATATCCACGCCATAGAGACGATTGCCCTTGGTATTCCATTGTCCATGAAGGGAACTGGAAAAAGTAGCGGGGCGATGTCCCATGGTAAAAGGCTGATACCAATCTACATCGAAGAGCCACATCTGGTATCTTGTCTTTGGCGCATCTGGATATTCATTTTCTTTCTGCGCACCGAACCATCCCATACCTTGTTTGTGCGCTACTCGAAGATACAAAGTATTTCTTCCGAAATAGATTCGGTCATTGAATCCAATTTCCAAAGCTGATGTGTTCATGGCCTGCACAGGAATTTCCGTATCATTGATGAAATAATGAGAATTTCGTTTGCTCACCGTGATATCCATGGATCGTCTTTCTGTCTGAGAACGAGAAATCATATGCTCCAGACTTACACGGCTCGTTTGCGACTTTCCGGAACTGGTAAAGTCATATGGCTTAGAGAAGACAAGTTGGTTGTACCAATTTCTGCTATGGCTGATGGTCAATCTATTTTTGCCATAGGGAATCGAATAACTGAAGCTCTGGCTTCGTGTCCCCTTTTCATTCCAATCCCGGCTAGTGTCTAGCGTATTGGATATGTATAAGACATCATTGGCATTGAACACTCGATCAAATCCAAGACTGGTTGTAAATTGGTTTTTCCCCGTTTCTTTCATCCCAGAATCATCAAAAGACAAACTGCCATGGACTTGTTTCTGGCTATGAATGGTGAGTTCCAAATCCGAAAACCCCGGTTCATTGGGTGGAAGGATTTTCATAGACACATCGAGCGAAGAGATCCGCTTCATATTCTCCAGACCTTCCTCTAGCATCCGAAGATTCATCAAATCTCCCTCTCGGATGGGGAAAGCATTTTTCCATGGAAGATTCTCGCTTCCCTTTGCATATACCACTTGTCCTAACTTTCCAGGGGTACAATACAAAACAAGTTTCTCCCCAGATAGATTTTGTTCCGGTATTACCACTTGGCTTGTCACATAGCCCTTATCTTGTAATTTTTGATTCAGTTCCCGTACCAATTCTTCTATATCTGACAGTTTCAAATTTCTGTTTTCGTAGGAAGGAAGCAAGTCATACAGAAAGTCCAATTCTTCAGGTAGATTTTTCAGCGTGATTTCTTGCACATAAAAAGCAGCTGATGGAAGGGAGCCACTGGACATCCCTTTCTCACCATCTGCTTTTTCTACTTGTATACGAGACAGACTTTCTCTGTCTGCTTTCCACTTGGCTATTTCTTTCGCTTGATTTTGCAATTCCTGGTGCGCAAAAGGTTGTGATACATCTGCCGCATCTACAGATGCTTGCGTACCAAGGCATAAAAGCGTGATTGGTATAATTATCCATCTATTTTTCATAGAGTTTCCCTCCCTTACATGTGGGGCTTTTCTTCTTCTTGATTACTCATTCTAGCACTAACAATAAGTATTTGCAAAACCTCATGATCACCTTTCCTTAATAAAAGCTGATCTATTTAGGGGCATAATGGCCGTGAAAAAAATGAGCCACATTTGGCTGACATCCCATATAAAAAGTTGAGATAAAAACATGAAAGGTCTGATATTTCGATCAGTTGCTCTGACGCTCATAGAACGATTCAGACTGTAGAATCGGTTCATCATAATAGCTCTTTGAATTCTCAATTTTTTCTAAAATTAACCGTTCTCCTCTTTTCAAAGACGCATCTTCATTATATAATTAGATAATTTTGTGCGTCTTTCGCACTATATGATTTTCAGGGTCATTGTCTGCACAAGATCAGACACGCAGGGGAGGTATTATGTCGGAAAAATCTTTGGAAGAATTGGAATTTGAGGAAACTGGCGTCACCCGGAAGGAACGATGGAAGGTCATGTGGGCTTCCATCATCGGGTATGCGATGGATGGACTGGATGTTTTGATCCTGTCCTTTGCCATGGCAGCGATCGTTGCGGAGTTTGGTCTGACGCTCGGGGAGGGCGGTCTCATCGCGACGTACACGCTGATCGGTACGGTCCTTGGCGGATATCTTTTCGGTGTCTTTGCTGATTACTTCGGTCGTGTGCATACCTTTGCACTGACCATCATCATTTTCTCGATCTTCACCGGGGCCTGCGCTTTTGCAGACAATGTCATGCATCTCAATATCCTTCGCTTCCTCGCAGGACTCGGCCTTGGCGGGGAATACGGGATCGGCATGACGCTGGTCACGGAGACCTGGCCGGCAGCGAAGCGCGCGCGTGCTACGGCGGGCGTGGCGATGGGCTGGCAGGCGGGTGCTGTGCTCGCTGCGATCCTGGCGGCTGTCGTTCTTCCTGATTATGGCTGGAGAGGCCTCTTCCTCGTGGGCGTTATCCCGGCGCTGCTGGCGGCATGGGCGCGCCATGGCTTGAAGGAACCGCCGATGTGGCTGAAGCGCAAAGAGCTGAAGAAGCAGCTGAAAGCAAGAAAAGCGGCTGGAGAGACGCTGACGGCGGAAGAAGAGGAGGAGCTCGCGGAAGCAAGCAAGTTCCCGCTGGCGCATCTGTTCTCCAGCCCGTCGAAGACGGTGACCACGATTTCTCTCACTATCATGACGAGTGTGCAGAATTTCGGCTATTACGGCATCATGGTGTGGCTGCCGATGATCCTTCTGAAGGAGCACGGCCTTTCCACGAGCTCGATGTCCGGATGGATGGTCGTCACGGTCATCGGCATGATCGCAGGCATCTATGTCTTCGGCTATCTCTCGGACCGTTTTGGCCGTAAGAAACCGTACCTGCTCTTCTACGTGTGCGCGGCAGCGATGGTGTATGTGTATGTCAATCTGAATACGCCGATGGCGCTGCTCTTCGGCGGTGCGGTGCTCGGCTTCTTCTGCAATGGCATGATGGCCGGCTATGGTACGCTGCTTTCTGAAAACTATACGACGGATGCGCGCTCGACGGCGCAGAATTTCATTTTCAATACAGGCCGTGCGATCGGCGGTTTTGCCCCGGCGATCATTGGTGCGCTGGCACAGGCGAATGGCTTCTCTGCGGCTTTCGCTCTGCTGTCTTGCGTATACCTCGCGGCAGCGCTCAATGTCCTTTTCTTCATCAAGGATACCAAGGGTGTGGCGATCAAATAGTCGCTGGCGACTGGGCAATAAAAAAGACTCGTGAAATCTCACGAGTCTTTTTTATTGGCTTATATGTCTTATAACCCTAGGGAAACGCTGATTCAATCGCAGAGTCGGATTTCATATGGATTTTTATACATAGCTTCGTCATCATCTTCCTTAAATAGCTCGCTATTCGCGTCAGATGATTCCTTGCTCTGTATAAAAATCCAAGAATGAAATCTGACAACGATTTAATCAGTGTTTCCCAGTGCTTCTTCGCAGGTGGCTGGCATTTCCGGTACGGGCGTCTTGAACCATTTTTCGTGGAGCTCATTCAGCGTACCCTTCTGCTTCAGGTCGGCGATGGCTTTATTGACCTGCTGCTGCAGTTCTTTGTTGTCTTTATTGAAGCCAAAGGCGAAGTACTGGACTTTGGAGTCCGGCACATCGACCACGCGGAAATTGTCCTTGCCGTCTGTCGCGACGAAGTAGTCTGCGGCCGGTTTGTCAAGGATGCCCGACTTCGCACCGCCTGCTTTGAGTTCCATCACGATATCCGATGCATGGTCGAAGCCGCGGATCTTCATGCCCTTATCCTGGGCATAGTACGCGGCTGTCGTACCCATCTGTACGGCGACTTCGGCGCCGTCCTGCATGTCTTCGACAGAGTGGATCGGGCTGTCCTTCGGGGTTACGACCGCAAGCTTTGTCGCATAGAAGGGGGCGGCGAAGAGGATCTTGCCGGCTCTTTCTTTCGTGGCTGTCATGCCGGAAGCCGTCATGTCGACTTCATGCGACTGCAGAGACGGGATGAGTCCGTCAAATGCAATGTTCTTGAATTCTACATCGCGGCCCAGTTCTTTCGCTACCGCGCGCACTACGTCGATCTCATAGCCGGTATAGTCTTTTCCATCTTTGGATTTAAATTCAAAAGGCACATACGTCGCATTCGTAGCGACTTTCAGTGGGGCTTTGCCCGATGCCGAGTCTGCCTTCTTCTCGCTGCCGCAGCCGGATGCAAGTCCGAGTGCAAGCACGGCCGCTGCGGCCAGTGCCAATCCCTTTTTCCAAGTTTTCATTCTTATCGCCTCTTTTAAAATGTATAATCATAAAATGATGTACATATTATATAAAGCGGTATGCGATTTGTCCACGAGAAATGAGGAATGAAGGTGGCGGCTTCGCCGAGATCGAGGGTTCAGGTCGCAGCTGTTCTGGCATTCGTTATCTCACATACGACGTTTCTCACCGCTCAGGATGACGAAACGGGGCGATGCTCGAAGGGGAGCGGGTAGCAGGTTTCCCGTTTGAGGTTGTCTGATAGGAGCCGTTTGACCGCGAATGACAAAGATTTCTCGGCAACGCTTTCAATGACGATACGAGAGAGACTGATGTCTTCTAGTCTCTTAGTCTTCCCTGCACTTGAGATTCCTAATCCCTGGCTGCCAGTCACTCGTCCCCGTCTCCCATCGCGCTACTTCGATCTCTTTCCCGAAGGTGAAGGACCAGAGGTAGAGGTGCTTGACGGGCTTTCCCAGCAATTTCTCGGCGGATTCGCCGTAGACCTGGAGCTGGATCTTGTAATGGGCTTTCAGCTCTTCTTCGGTCATGGTGCGGTCGGTCTTGTAGTCAATGATGGTGAGGCCGTCTGCTTCTTCCACGAGGCAGTCCATGATGCCCTGCAGGAAGAGGGTTTCGCCCTCTTCGCACTGCGGGTAGAAGGAATGGGCGGGAAGGAGGATGGAGAAGGGCATTTCCTTCCTTACGGCAGCGGCTCTTCGCATCAAAGCGGCGAGGGGGCTTTGGGCAAAGGTGAGGAGGGCTTCTACGGGATTGCGATCTTTTCGATGGGAGAGGAGGACCTTCGTCTCCTCTTCGGTGAAGACGTGTTTATCAGAAAGGGCGCGGATGTGTTTTCTGAGGGCGTCTTCGGTGGGGAAAAGGGCGGTGAAGTCGATCATCTCCATCGCCTTGTGCATGAGGGTGCCGAAGGAGGTGCCGCTATACAGGGGGGCGTCCTCGCTTAGGAAGGCGGGCGGCGTGCTGTAGTCGGCGGGAAGGCCCTCTGTCTCTGCTACGTCCTCAAGGTCACCTGCGAGGATGGAGGAAGCGTAGGGCGGTTCATCTCCCTGCGCGTATTCTGCTTCTTCGCGGAGCTTGACGGCGGCGGTGGCGGTGAGTTTGGCCGGGGTCGATGTCGCACCCGGGAAGGCGTAGTGCCAGGTGAGCTGTCGGGAGAGCCAGTCAGGGACGGTTTCCGGAAGATGGGCGAGGAAGGCCTCTCTATCGAAGGCGGGGGATGCGTCCTTTTCTTCCTTCGCCGTTTCCGGATTCTCACTCTCTTCGAGGAGGGCTTTTTCGCTTTCTGTGAGCAGGTCTTTCTGGGGGATGATGCGGAAATCAAAGTGGGAGTGGTCGCCCGCAGCATCGCCTTGGAAGGAGGGGATCTTCTCGAGGCGGCTCCAGACAGGGGAGAGATCTCTGTGGTGGAGCGCGGCGGGGAGGATCCAGTCCAGGTAGGAGCGGGCATGGGAGATGAGGTGCGAGGGGAGCGGGAGCGGCGTATCATTTCCGCTGCCGGCGAGCGGGGTCATGCAGGCGGCGAGCACTTTTTCCGCATCCTTGACGGAAGCGGTGAGGTAGAGGGTATCGCGGGCACGGGTCATGGCGACGTAGAGGAGGCGCGCTTCTTCGGCACGGCTTTCACGCTCGGAGGCGGCGCGGACGGCGTACCAGTAGAGGGAGGGCCAGCGCAGGCGTCTTTCGATGTCGAAGTATTGGATACCGAGGCCGAGCCCTTTGTGGCAGAGGGCGATGCCGGTCATGTCCGAGGCATTGAAGTTTTTCGCGAGGTCGGCGAGAAAGACGACGGGAAATTCCAGCCCTTTGCTGCTGTGGATGGTCATGATACGGACGGCATCGTGAGAGACGGCGTCGGTCTTTGTCTGGAAACGGCCATCGCCCTTGAGCAGGCTCGACAGCTCTGTGAGGAAGGGGTAGAGACCGTTGTGCGTGCCTGTGTCGCGCGCGCGGGCGAGCTCATAGAAGGAAAGCAGGTGGGCGCGGCGGGCATGTCCGCCGGGAAGGCCGGAGACGTAGGTGAGGTAGTCGGTGTCCTCCCAGATCTCCTGAAGGAGTGGTGCGATGCCGCCTTGCACGGCATGCTCGCGCCATGCGCTAAAGTGGGTGAGGAAGGCGGACAGGGCGTCGGCCTTTTCTCTGGAGAGCAGGGGCGCGGCTTTTTCGAGGAGCGGGAAGAGATGGTCTGCCTCGTTTTCTTTCATGAGGAGACGGAGACGGGCGAGGTCTGTTTCCGTGAGCCCTACGAAGAAGGAGCGGAGCACGGCGGTGAGCGGCAGGTCCTGCAGCGGGTTATCCAGGATTTGAAGGAGAGCGATGAGTGTCTGTACTTCCAGATTCTTCACATAGTCATCATCTCGGGAGGAGACGGCAGGGATGTGATGCTCCTTCAGGATCTTGAGCAGGGCGGGGCCTTTCGAGGCGATGGAGCGGAGGAGGATCACGATGTCTCCATACCGGATGGGACGGAAGGTGCCGTCCTTATTCATCACCTGCCGTCCTTCTTGGATGAGGCTTTCGATATGGCTGGCGATGAGGCGGCCTTCGGCGTCGATCGTGGAGATCTCCTTGAGCTCGGGCCGGTCCGTCTCGGCGAGTTCGCTGCCATCGATGAGCTCGATCGTGACGCGGCCGCCGACGTAGTTTTCCGGGCGCGTTTCTTCGCATCGTCCTGGGTAGAGGGCTTCGGCGTCGCCGTAGGTGAGTTCCAGATTTTTCTCTGTCATGAGCTGCCGGAAAAGATAGTTGATGGAGGAGAGGACGGCGGCATCGCTTCGGAAGTTGCGGTTCAGGTCGATGCGCTGACCGTCTTCACCGTCTTTCAGGAAGCGGTGGTACTTGGAAAGGAAGATCGTGGGGTCGGCTTGCCGAAAGCGGTAGATGCTCTGCTTGATGTCGCCGACAAGGAAACGGTTATGCCCGTTCGAGAGGAGGGTGGTGATGAGCTCTTGAATGCCATTCGTATCCTGATACTCGTCGATCATGACTTCCTTGTAGTTTCTTCGGATGGAGAGTGCGGCTTCGGAGGGGAAGTCTTCAGCGTGCTCGGGGGTGAAGGCAGGATCTTTGGTATCGAGCAGAAGGGAGAGTGTATAATGCTCGAGGTCATTGAATTCCATCACGCCCTCTTGTTTCTTCCTTGCCAGGTAGCTGCGTCCGAAGTCGAGCGCAAGCGCGGAGAGGACCTTGACTTCCGGGGCCATGGCGCGGGTCTCTTTGATCCATTGCGAGGGCGTAATGGAGAGAAAGGGGAGGAGCTTTTTCTTATAGATGTCTTTGGCCGTGTCGCGAAGAGTTTTGATCGCTTCCGCTTCCGGAGATCTGCTAAAATCCGTAGACTTGATGCCGTAGGCTTTGGCTTTGGCAGCGGAGAGGCTCGGCATCTTTTGCGGGATAAAGGAGGGCATGGCATAGAGTGCCTGCCAGGTGGTGACTTGGGCGAGGGAGGAGAAGAAGGCGTACTCTTGGCTGAGCGTCTCGCCGTAGACGTCGCGTGCGATGGGATTTAGATCCAGCAGGGAGAAGGTCTGCCGGTAGAGGTCGCAGATCTTTCCGGCGGTGTCGATGAGCTCGGATAGGATGGGCTGCGTCCATGGGAGGGTGTCGAGCGTGGCATCCCCCGGGATCTCATAGGCGGAAGGGAGGCGCGTGAGCCAGACGTCCGGGAAGGGCATGGAGGAGGCGTAGCGGTGCATGCGCAGGATCATCTGGCGCAGGGCTTGGTCCTGATGGCCGCTAGCAAAGAGGTCGCAGGTGGTGAGGAAATCAGGATCTCCCTCCTCATACCAGCGCTCGAGGACTTCTGTCAGTACATCATCGGCGAGAAGACGCGCATCATTTTCATCGGCCATGATGCGTGTTTTCGGGTCAAGATCGAGCAGGTAGAAATATTGACGCACGAGGGACTGAAAGAAGGCGTCCAGTGTGGAAATCTGCGCGCTCGAAAGGAGCGAGATCTGTCGCTCCAGGTGGCGGACGAGCGGGAGGTCCTTGGCGGCATCTGCGGCCTCGAGCTCACGGGTGAGAGAGGCGGAAATGCGGGACTTCATCTCGCTGGCTGCGGCTTTTGTGAAGGTCAGCACCAGGAGCTCATGGATGTCTGTGTGACTTTCGGGGTCTGCCGCGAGGCGGGTGATGCGTTCCGTCAGGACGGCGGTCTTCCCGCTGCCCGCGGCGGCGGATAAGAGGAGGTTTTTATTTCGGCTGCGCAGGGCCTCTTCCTGCTGGGGTGTCCAACTCATGATGGCTCCTTTTTCTAATGAGGAATGAGGAATGCTGGTGCGGCGCATAAAAATCATGAAGCGCCGCGCTAACGGTTTTCTCGTATCGCAAACCTAATCCCTAGCTACCAGTCTCCTAGTCTCTAGTCTCTTAGTCCCTAGTCACTCTTTCGCGCGCTCTTCCAGCTCTTTTTTCAGCGTGCTGTCGCTGGGGAGGCGCACGTAGTCATAGCTTTCTTCCTCTCGGCCAGGGTCGAAGCGGCAGATGGTGTGGTAGGGGCAGTAGCTGCAGGGAGTGACGCCCTTATAGCTGGCAGGGCAGATGGAGATGTCGCCTGCGATCATGCGGCTGTGGAGGGAGAGGATGTTTTTTCTGACGATGGTAAGGAGGGCGGAGAATTGCTCCTGCGTCAGGGCAGAAGCAGATCCCTTGTGGAGGCTTCCGTCGTTGGTGAATCTCACGGGCAGGCAGGAGTCGCTTTCGCCGGCGTCCTTGTCGAGGGACTTTAGGAGGGATGGATCTGCGAGGACGTAGCCGGAGGCGTGATCCTTTTCAGAAAGGTTGACGTTTCCATTCGGCGGGACCTGCTCGACCTTGGTGACATTGCCCGACAGGTAGATATACATGAGCGCGGCGGGGAAAAGCTGCTCTTCGGGGTGTTCCTGCTCGACGGCGAGAAGGTAGGTGAGGAGCTGGAGCTTCAGTCCGGCGACGATCTCTGCGAGCGTGGCTTCGGTATGGCCTGTCTTGTAGTCAAAGATGGCGACGGCATTGTCCTTCACATCGAAGCGGTCGATCTTTCCTGAAATGGTGAGTGTCTCACCGTCTTCCTTGGCAAGGTGGAGGTAGAAGGCTTTCTCAAGGTCTTTGGTATCGAATTCGCTTCGCTGGCTCCAAGAGCGAAGGAAGGTGAGCGTTTCCCGGAAGGTGCGGTCGAGGCTTCTTTTCGTGTAGCGGGAGGTGGCATCGGAGGAGAGGATGCCGTACTTCATCTTTTCGGAGAGGGCGCCTGCGATGGTGGAGGAGATCTCGCGGATGTCTTCATCACTGGCGTCGCGCCACTGCCTTTTTTGCCGGGTGAGTGTGCTGCCGAACTGGTGAAGGCCTGCGTGAAGGTAGTTGCCAAGGTCCAGGCTTTGGAGCTCTCCTTCATCACGGGTTTCCAGTGCCAGGCCGTACTGGAGGAAATACTTGTAGGGGCAGCTGCGATAGGTCTCCAGACGTGTCATGGAGCTTACGTAGCGCCCGCCGGGCTGGAAGAGGGCGCGTGCGAGCTCTTCCGGCAGGGCGTCGGGGGTATTGCTGTAGGAGAGGGCGCGAAGCTTTTCGGAAAGGATGCGCTGCCAGTGGGGACTTGCCATCGCCCAGCGGGCGAGTGCGAGCCAGGGGGAGGTGCTTTCAGGCAGGCCTTCCTGCAGAAGGCGGGGAAGGAGCGAGAGAGCTTCTTCGGGGTTGGCAAAGAAGCTGTGGTCGGGATCCTCCAGCGTGGGAGCGTGAGCGGCAGCGCATTCTGAGCTGTAGCCGAGCTTGGAAAGCTGGAGGGCGAGGAAGGAGGGCTCGCATTCTTTTCCGTCATTTCCGAGCGATGGGGAGGTGAGGTAGAGCGCATCGGAGGCACGGGTGAGGGCGAGATAGACGAAGAACTGCTCCTGATGGATCATCTGCATGAGATCATTCCCGAAGGTGAGCTGACTGTTTTCAGAGAGAGCCTGCTTTTCCCATGCGGAGAAGAAGCCGCTCTCTTCGACGCGCTTGGGGAATTCGCCTTCGATCACGCCGGGGATGAAGACGACCTTCGCTTCCATCGCATAGCCGCGGTCCATGCCTGTCACGGTCACATGGTCGAGTGTCGGAGGGATGGTGGAATAGGTGAGGGCAGAGAGACCGTCTTCGAAGAGGGCGCGGAAATCTTCGGCTGTCATTGCCTCATCCCCTGCGACGTGGACGATCTCATCCAGAAGGCCCAGTACCTTCTTCCAGACCTGCAGGTGGGGGCGAAGGCCTGTCTTTTCAAAGGCGGCTTCATCCCATGCCGACAGGGTGTGAGGCACCTTCTCTCTGAGGAGAAAGCGGTAGAGTATGGCCGCGCGGTCTTTAGCGGAGACAGCGGATCGCCACGCTTCGGAAAGGGGATCGAGAAGGGAGGTGAGGCGCGTGCGCCATTCATTCACGCGGCGGCGCTCGGCGAGCTCGGCCTCGGACAGCGGCGGGGGCGTCTCATCGAGATCGCGGCAGCTGCGCTGCTCCCAGCTGTCATGCCATTGCCAGGGCCGGATGCGGCGGGAAAGGACGTAGTTTTCCAGTCGGTCGATCTCTTCCTGTGAGAATTCAGGCAGGAGCGAGGTCTTTAAAAGACGAAAGAGGGTGAGACGCTGCCAGCCTGCGTTCCTTCTGCCTGTTTCCTTTGCGAGAAACTGCAGCAGGAAGGAGGTGAGCATCACGAGCGGGTGGTTATTCATGGGATGCTTCTCATCGATGAAGCCGGGGATGCCGTAAGTGGCAAAGGAACGGGTAAAGAGGTCGCTGTAGTTTTCCGGCGTACGCGAGAGGACGAGGATGTCACGGTAGCGAAGGCCCTTGTCTCGGACGAGCGATGTGATGGTGCGTGAAATGAGATCCACTTCTTCCTTCGGGCTTTCTGCGGTGATGAGGTGGAGGCCTTCTTTCGCTCGCCCGTCCTCCGGGCGGGGGCGTGCGTGGCGTTCAAAGAAATGGCGCGCCATGAGAGAAAGGTCACTGGTGCGGAAGCGTTTTTCTTCCGTGAGCACGATGGAGGAGGAATGGCGGATCGCGCCCTGCAGCTGGCTGTAGAGCTGATACGGCCGGGCGAAGTTCGGGTTTTCCGCCGCCTCTTCCGGACTGTCCATCTGCAGTGTCATAGTGACTTCCTCGGCTGTGTGAACGAGCGCGGACACGATGCGGATCTTCTGCGGCGCCATGCCGTTGAAGCCATCGATCCAGATGTGGGAGCCACGGAGCTTCTTTGATTTGGGGATCTCCCGTGCGAGAAGGTCGAAGAGGCTCCCTTCATAAGCAAAATGCATACGCAGATAGTCGTGGTACGCTTTATATAAGAGGGAGAGGTCAGCGAGCTTTTTCCCCAGCGGTGTCTCGCCTTCCCGCTGCGAGGCGGCAAGGAGGTCGTCTTCCGTGACGAGAAACATGTCGAGCTGATGGAAGAAGGCGGTCAGCTTCTCTGAGAAATGCGGCTGTGATGCAGCGCGGAGGATCACCTGCAGTTCGTCCTTGTGTGCATCCAGAAGGCGGCGCAGGATGATCTGCTGGCCCAGCGGCGAAAGGGCATCGGCGACCGGCGAGTGCAGCTCTTGGAAAACGCGGTAGGCGAGGCGCGAGAAGCCGCACACCGTCACATCGATGAAGCCGGCGCCGGGGAAGGACTTGGCGAGCAGGTACTCCGCTGTATAGGTGCCCTGATCGGGGACAAGAAGGTAGGCGCGGCCGCCCGGTGTTTTTTTCAGATAGTCTTGGATCTCGCGGCAGCAGCGGGTGGTCTTTCCCGTGCCGGCGCGGCCGAAAATAAAATGCAGGCTCATAGGAAGCTCCTTTGGATGTGAAGGACTAGTGGCTAGGGATTAGGGATTAGAAGCGCCAAGTGACTGATGACTGGTAGCTAGGGATTAGGACTTAGAAGTGTCAAGTGACCGGTGACTCGTAACTGGGAGGCTAAGAGACTAGGAGACATCTGACATCTGACGTCTAACGTCTCAAGCGGGCATCGCCCATATATACTCGCGGCGAAGCCGATTCCTCAACCTTGAACCCTGAACTCTTAAACCCTTAAACCCTTAAACCCAATCCCCTTTCATATGTTATAATACTAAGATTATTTTATAAGAAAAACAAGGAGAACAAACGAATGGGGGAAAAACTATGGACCCGTGAGTTCATCGGTATGGGTCTCACGAATTTCTTTTATTTCATGTCGCAGTACATCATGATCGCGGCGCTGCCGGTCTACATCATGGATGATCTGGGGCTCGGCGAGTGGGAGGCAGGGATGGCGATGACCTGCTTTCAGATCGGCACGGTGGTGTCCCGCCCGCTCGCAGGGCGTGTGATCGATGCGGTGAATAAGCAACGTCTGCTCCTCATCGTTTCCGTGCTGCTCTTTTTCCTGATGACGGGCTTTCTCCTTGCGTATCGTCTGGAGATCGCGCTTTCGTTGCGCCTCATTCACGGGATCGTCTTTGCACTGGGGACGACGGCTTCGGCAGCGATGGCGGCGCTCGTGCTTCCTGGCCGGCGGAAGGGAGAGGGGATCGGCTACTTTGCGGTCTGTGGAAATATGGCGATGGTCGTGGGGCCTCTGGTGGGGCTCATCCTCATCGAGCATTTCGGTGCGTCGGTGCTGTTTCTCTTCCTTTCTTTGATGGCTGCGTGTGCGATCGTTTCAGGAAATGGGAAACGGCTGCCCGCGTGCGTGGTATGTCCTTCGGGAGAAAAGCATCGCGGATTTCATTTTTCGGATTTCTTTGAAAAGAAGGCGCTTCCGGCGGTCATCCTGGGCGGGCTTGTTTTTTTTGCCTACGGCGGTGTGCTGACATTCATTCCCATGTACACGAGAAGCCTTGGTATAGGCTCTTACACGAGTCTCTTCTTCCTCGTCTTTGCGCTCGTCATCGTCGTATCCCGTCCGTTTGTCGGCTACCTCTTCGATCACCATGGTTCGGACTATACGGTGTATCCGGGCTTCCTTTTCTTCTCGGCGGGCTTTCTCCTCTTCTCGCAGGTCGAGGGGCCTTTCCTCCTGCTCCTCTCCGCGGCGGTGCTGGGGATCGGCTTCGGCGCGCTGGCGCCTGCCTTCCAGACCATCGCGGTCAGCAGCGCCCCTTCTTCCCGCGCGGGTGTCGCGACATCGACCTATTTCTGGTCGCTGGATATCAGTGTGGGCTTTGCGGCGGCCTTCCTCGGGCTTTTTGCAGAGGCTTTCGGCTATTCTTTCATGTATGGCGGGATCTGCCTCGCCTCTTCGCTGGCCGGAGCGGTGTATTATTTCGTATGGAGAAGGGGAAAACAAATTAGGAATTAGGAATGAGGAATGAGGAATGAAGATGGCGGCTTCGCCGCGAATATATATGAGGCGATGCTCGCTTGAGATGTCAGATGTCTCCTCATATTCTGGTTTCTTGGTCTTCTAGCCATTCATCCCTGCTTTCAAACTTCTCATTTGTACAACAAAAACGCCGCTTCGCTTGCGCGAGGCGGCGTTTTTTGATGATGTTTGTGATTCGGCATCACGCGAAATGGGGAGAGTATGATTCTCTGGTCAGTCCCCAGTCACTCGTCACTAGCTGCTATTTCAGGACCACCTGGTGGCAGAGATTTCTCAGCTGGTTTTCTGCATCCGGGAGGGAGGAGAGGTGATTGATGTAGAGGAAGGACACCTGTGCGCCGATGTAGTTTCTGAAGGCATTGAAGCGAGCGCCATTCGCTTCTTGTTCCGTGAAGCCATAGTCTTTCCGGCAGATGGACTTCAGGATGGCGATGGATTTCTGAGCAGCCGGTACGGAGAGGACCCAGTCATGGTCACCTAAGTGGACGATGTAGCCTTCCTGCTTGTGCGGGGCTGGGAGGCCTTCGCCGTCAGAGGTGAGGAGACCGAGGCGGACAGGGTCTTTGCCGATGATGATGGAGGCCGCGCGGATCCAGCTGACGACATCGGCGTCCTCTTTTTTACTGGTCGGAGCGGCATGAGCACAGGCCTGCGCTACGATTTCTTCTGCCGGCATACCGCGGTAGATGGATTCGGCGATACTGAGGACATGGTGCGCCCCCTGACCTGCGATGGTGTATTCTTTTCTGGAGGAGCCGTCTTCCTGCCACTGGAAGACGAAGGGCTTCTCGATGTCGTGCAGCGCCTGTGCTGCGACGGCGGTGTCGTAGTCGACATCATAGTGGAAGACGTCTTTATAGGTTTCACAGATACCGACGGTGATGTGCAGGTTGCTGTCGACATGGGTGGAGAGACCGCCCGGGTAGGAGTGGTGGCTCATGTAGCCGCTGCCTGGTGCGGTCATGAATGGCTGCAGCTTCGTCGGTACCGGTGGGAGAAGGGTCTCTGCGGAGATCTTAGATGGATCGATGAGCTTTTGATCCAGAAGCTGATTGTAGAGGCGCTGGATGGAGGAAGAACTGGTGTAGTTTTCCATAAAGGTCGGGAATGGATTCTTGATCATAGCAAGGACGGCGGATCTGAGAGAGCTGTCTTTGATGGTGTCTACGATCTTCAAAATGTCTGCATAGGAGCTTTTGATGAGTGGAGCGGCTTTAGCGGCAGCTTCTCCGGTCTTTGGCAGATCAGCGAGAGCGATCGGGTGGATCTCCATCGCAGCAGCCGCTTCTTTGGCACTGGCGGTGAATGGGAATTTGAAAAGCATAGCGCCTGCTGCGGTGCCGGCTGCGAGCTTCAGAAAGGTGCGTCTGGAAATCGGATCGTGCGTGATTGCGTTGTTCATGAATGGTTCCTCCATCTCTTTTTGTACGGAATTCGAGCAGGCTCTTCGGAGCCGCTTTTATCAGTCTAGTGAGGGAACGCAAAGAATGGATTCCTGTTTTGAAAAACTTCCGCTAAATTTCGTCATGCCTTTGTCAATTGACAGATATTTGGCAGCCTTGACAAAAGATATACAAAGTGTTGATGGAAAAAGAATGGGGAGAAGGTAGGATAGATGAAGTAAGAAGTGACTGGTAACTGGTGGCTGGGGATTAGGTGCCGCGAGTGACTAGTGACTTGTGAAATGGCAGCTCATGGCACCACCATTTTGCATTTCTCATTCAAGAGAGACTTTCGCACGCAATCAAGGGGCGACTCGCCCCACGGGCTAACCCTGACTTAATTTCATCCAAGGAGGTAATTATTATGTTTGGTATCGGTATCCCGGAACTTCTTCTGATCCTTGTGATCGGTCTCATTGTCTTTGGCCCTGGCAAGCTGCCGGAGATCGGCAAGGCACTGGGCAAGAGCATGCATGAATTCAAAGACGCAGTGAATACGGACTCGCCGAAGACGGTCATTGTGAAAGAGACAGAAGTCGCAACCGCTAAGGCGGCTGTCGAGGCTAAGAAATGATGACGGAAGCCGCGGACATGCCTCTTTCCGGGCATCTCACGGAACTGCGCAAGAGGCTCATCTACTCGTTCCTAGCGATAGCTGTCGGGACGGCGGTGAGCTTTTTCTTTATCCGTGAGCTCATGGCTTTCCTGACCGCTCCGGCGGGGCAGCTGTACTTTGCGCGGCCCACAGAAGTCCTCATGATTTACATCAAGACTGCGGTCGTGGCAGGTTTCGTCCTCGCTTCGCCTGTGGTCTTCTTCGAATTTTGGCGTTTCCTGCTCCCCGCACTGACGGATCGGGAGAAATCATGGTGCTGCGTCTTTGTACCGCTTTCCGTGATTCTCTTTCTCTCCGGACTCGCCTTTTCTTATTTCTTCGTCATGCCGGAGAGCCTTCACTTCCTCATGGGATTTGGCGGTGACGACTTCAAGCCGCTCCTTTCGATGGAGAACTATCTGGAATTCGTTCTCTTCATGATCTTCCCCTTCGGCTTCGTGTGCAATCTTCCGCTCGTCCTCATCGCCATGGCTAAGGCCGGCCTCGTCACCTCGGCAGCGCTCACGAAAGGGAGAAAGTATGTGATCTTCCTCTCCTTCATCCTTGCGGCCATCCTCACGCCGACGCCTGACATCATGACACAGAGTCTTCTCGCCGTCCCCTCTATCGTCCTCTTTGAGATCAGTCTGCTCGTGATACGGATGATGGGGCGGTGAAGCCGCATTTCTTAAAAAATGCTTCAAGTTCATGGCAAAACAAAATCCGCTTCACGCAAGATTTCGTGAAGCGGATTTTGTTTTGTCATGGTTAGCCCGCGGGGCGTGCCATCTTTTGATTAGAAATGGAAAACTCTGTTCGCATGAGGAATGGGGGGCGGCGGCTTCGCCGCAATCATATATGAGGCGATGCCCGAATGTAGTATTTCAGGAAACGCGGATCCCTATTTCTCAAATCCTTCTTTCAGTTGGCGCAGTCCCTTTTCGAGTGTTTCTCTCGGGCAGGCGAGGTTGAAGCGGAGGAAGCCTTCCCCTTCCTTGCCGAAAATGTATCCCATATCCAGCCAGAGGTGGCAGTCATAGAGGATCTTGTGCTCAAGCTCTTCGTTGGAGAGGCCGTAAGCAGAGGCATCGACCCAGATGAGGTAGGTCCCCTCCGGCTCGATGAGCTTCATCTCCGGCATTTCTTTTTTGAAGAAGCTTCGCGTGAAGTCCAGATTTCCTTTGAGATAGGACTTGACGGCTTCGAGCCAGGGGCGGCCCTCTCGGTACGCGGCTTCACTGGCAACGAGCCCCATGACATTCAGCTGGTCGTAGCCGAAGGCATCGAGCTCTTCCTGAAAGGCTCTGCGGATCTCAGGATTCGGGATGAAGATGTTCGAATTCTGCAGACCCGCGATGTTGAATGTCTTCGAAGGCGTGGTACAGATGATGGCATTGTCCGCTGCCTCGCGGCTGATGGTGGCGAAGGTCGTGTGGGTATGGCCGGGGTAGGTGAAGTCTTGATGGATCTCATCAGCGACGATCTTCACGTCATGGCGCAGGCAGATCTCTGCATATCGCGTAAGCTCTTCCTTCGTCCAGACGCGTCCGACGGGATTGTGCGGCGTGCAAAGGAGCGCGAGCTTCACGCCTCCTTCTTCGATCTTCCTTTCCATGTCATCGAAATCGATCTCATAATGTCCCTCTTTCAGGACGAGACCGCTGTTTACGAGGCGGCGGCCATTCTTTTCGATGGCGGAGAGGAAGGGATAGTAGACAGGCTGGTGGAGCAGTACGCCGTCCCCCGGCTTCGTCAGTGCTTTGACAGCGATATTGATGGCCGGCACGACGCCCGGTGTCTTGATGAGCCATTCCGGATGGATGGTCCAGTGGAAATAGGTCTTCTGCCAGTCTGCAAGTGCTTTAAAGTAGGAGCTGCCTGCTTCCGAGTAGCCGAAGATGCCATGGTCCACGCGGGCATGGAGCGCACGGGTGATGGGTTCAGCCACGCGGAAATCCATGTCCGCCACCCAGAAGGGAAGGACATCAGCCGGTTTGCCGCGCTGGACGGCGAAATCATACTTGAGGCAGCCGGTGCCTCTCCGGTCAATGATGGTATCAAGGTCAAGTGTATCCATAGGAAGGTTCTCCTTTCGCGGACAGGGCTTGCCCGCTGAATCCGAATGAAGGCTTGCGGCAAATGAGACGGCGTTTCCGTCATCCGTCGCCGGTTTCACACCGCTCATTCTCCCAGTGCCTGCGAGAGGTCGGCGATGAGGTCATTCACATCTTCGATGCCGACAGAGAGGCGGAGGAGACAGGCGGTGATGCCGCGGGATTCGCGTTCCTCTTCCGTGAGGTCGGCGTGTGTCTGGGTGGCCGGGTAGGTGATGAGACTTTCTACACCGCCCAGACTTTCCAGACTTTCTGCGAAGCGGATGAGTCGGACGGATTTCAGCACGCGGAGGGCAGTCTCATGGCTGTCGGTATAGAAGGAGAGCATAGCGCCGCTGCCGCGGGACTGCCGGTCGTGGATCTCTTTGTTTTTGAAGACGGGAAGACCCGGATAGAGCACCTGCGTGATCTTTGGATGGCCGGCAAGCCACTCAGCGAGGGTCTGGGCATTTTTCTGCGCAGCTTCCATGCGAAGTGCCAGTGTCTTGATGCCGCGGGTGACGAGCCAGCTGTCCCATGGCGCGAGGCAGCCGCCGACGGTCTTGTAGAGGAAACGGATCTTTTCCGCGATCTCTTTGTCCTTGCATACGACAAAGCCCGTGAGGGTGTCATTGTGTCCGGCGAGATACTTGGTGCCGCTGTGGAGGACGATGTCAGCGCCGAAGTCGATCGGATTGCAGAAGTACGGGCTCATGAAGGTATTGTCCGCGATGAGGAGTGCGCCGCGAGAGTGTGCGAGGTCTGCCATCGCAGAGATGTCTGTCACCTGCATCATCGGATTCGTCGGCGTTTCGATGTAGATGGCTTTGACGGTGTCGTCCAGTGCGGCCTCTGCTTTGGAAATATCCGATGTGTCGACGAAGCGGAAATGGAGACCGTTCTTCTCATTGATGAAGCGGAAAAGACGGATGGAGCCGCCGTAAAGGTCATCGGTGGAAAGGATCGTGTCTCCAGGCTTGAAAAGCTCCATGACCATAGAGATCACAGCCATGCCGGAAGAGTAGCTGGTACAGTCACACCCGTGCTCAAGCCGTGCGACCACCTTCTCCGTGCATTCCCGTGTCGGGTTCTGCACGCGGGCATAGTCGTAGCCCGTGGATTGTCCGAGCTCCGGATGCCCGAAGGTCGCAGACTGAAATACAGGGACAGAAATGTAGCCGGTCGGGTCTTTCCAGTCGCTGCCATGAATGCAGATCGTTTTTATATCCATCGTGGATTCTCCTTTTCATAGGTCGGGGGGGTATGGCGCTCGCCGCAGACAGCGGGGCAACCAACCATCCATATCCCTTTCCTGTCAATAAAAAAATCCGTCTCTCTGTTGAGAGACGGATAGTAATACCGTGTGACCACTCTGCTTCTCCCTACCGTCACCGATAAGGACTCTATAGGTACGCTGGACGAGCCATACATACCCTGCTGCTGTAACGGGCAGTCCCGGCGAGCTTCATGATTCGGCTCGGAGGCTCGAAGGCCATCTTCTGTGCCCGCTTCTGCACTGCTTTCACCATACGCAGCTCTCTTTGCCAGTCCTGGGCGCATACTCTGCTTCTCATCGCCTGTGTGGAATTAGGCCTATCATGGCATGGGAAAAGGGAGAGGTCAAGCACTTGCGGTCATGCGTGGATTTTTATGCGTAGTATAAACTTGCAACATTATTCAGGAAAGCGTATACTAAAATAAAAATATGTATTTTTTAGGAGGAGGAATTATTGTGTTCAAAACGATCCAGCATACGCTTGCCAGCGTGGCGCTGATCAAGCAGATCGCGGTCGGTCTGGTGATCGGCATCTTGATCGCTGTCTGCTTCCCGGCGGCCATCCCCGTCGTGAAGATTTTCGGAGATCTTTTCGTCAAAGCCCTGAAGGGTGTCGCACCGGTCCTGGTTTTCTTCCTGGTCATGAACGCCATGGCGCAGAGAAAAGAAAATGGAAACGGCAGCATGAAGCCGATCATCGGTCTCTATGTGATGGCGACATTCTTCGCATCGCTCGTCGGGGTCTGCATGTCCTTTCTGTTCCCGACCACACTGCACCTGCAGGTGGCTGCTGACACGAAGCTCGCTCCGCCAAGCGGCATCATTCAGGTGCTTCATAACCTGATCCTGAGCGTCGTCGATAATCCGGTGAATGCACTGCTCTCTGCGAACTACATCGGCATCCTGGCATGGGCGATCATCATCGGTATCGCGATGAAGAATATCGCATCCGGCACCACCAAGGGCTGGCTCGATGATATCGCCAAGACCATCACCAAAGTGGTGACCTGGGTCATCCACTTTGCCCCGCTCGGCATCATGGGCCTTGTCGCTGACTCCGTCGGCACTGCCGGCGTGGAAGCGCTCATCGGCTATGTACAGCTTCTGGCGGTCCTCATCGGTTCGTACTTCCTGGTCGCTCTTGTGATGAATCCGATCATCGTATTTTCCCGCATTCACATGAATCCATACCCGCTGATCCTCACCACGATCCGTGAAAGCGGCGTGTATGCCTTCTTCACCAGAAGCTCGGCGGCCAATATCCCTGTGAATCTGGCACTCTGCAAGAGACTCGGGCTGAATCCGGATATCTTCACGATCTCCATTCCTCTCGGTGCGACGATCAATATGTCCGGCGCATCCATTACGATCTCCGTGCTGGCGCTGGCCGCTGCACATACGCTGGGCATTGATGTCGATCTGCCGACCGCACTCCTGCTCTGTATCGTATCTACCGTCGGTGCATGTGGTGCTTCCGGCGTCGCAGGCGGCTCTCTGCTGCTGATCCCGGTCGCTTGTGCGTCCTTTGGCATCAGCAATGATATCTCCATGCAGGTCGTCGGCGTCGGCTTCATCATCTCCGTGCTGGAAGATGCCTGCGAGACTGCGCTGAACAGCTCCACTGACGTGCTTTTCACTGCTACGGCGGAATATGCAGAACGCCGCAAGGCGGGTACGCTTCAGGCGGAAGACATGGTCCCGCATGATCACTAAATAAAAAAGGGGCTGTGAAGAAATGAATCTTCATTTCTTCACAGCCCCTTTTTACTTTGCTTTCATTTGGTTCAGGGTTCAAGGTTCAGGGTTCAGGGTTCAGGGTTCAGGGTTCAGGGTTCAGGTGGCGGCTTCGCCGCCTTTTTTTAGAAGATGGTATTCTCGTATCGCAGCCTTCC
>ENA-UOJH01000204-UOJH01000204.1-human-gut-metagenome-genome-assembly--contig:-C148-NODE-204-length-62487-cov-12.458034_pt1 | contig 62487 bp, 58 predicted proteins | sample MGYA00242345_ERZ723892 | MGnify/ENA metagenome assembly ERZ723892 | reverse complement strand
CGACGGTCAACAAGAAGCTGACGGTCAGCGGTGATACGGACCTTCAGAATACGACAGTCAACAAGAAGCTGACGGTCAGCGGTGATACGGACCTTCAGAATACGACGGTCAACAAGAACTTGACAGTTAGCGGTGATACAGACCTTCAGAATACGACGACCATTAATAAACAGTTAGCTGTCCAGGGAAATACTTATATTTCCCAGAATCTTGCCGTAGGTGGCAATGCCACGGTGGCTCAGAACTTAGTAGTCGGCAATACGATTGCGGCCAAACAGGTAGTGGCTGATGACGCTATCATTGGAGGTCATTCCGTTATTGATGAATTCAATCGTCAGCGGGAAGATACGGACCGCGTCGGTGCCGGTGCGGCCGCATTAGCTGCTTTACAGTATCTGCCTTATGAAGACGGTTCCAAACTGGTCGGTGGTGCTGGTTATGGCCATTACCGCGGCAAGAATGCCGGTGCTGTAGGCCTTCGTTATTATCCGAACCGCGATGTAGCCTTTTCGATGGCAAGCACAGTCGGTAACGGCGATACGATGTTGAATGCCGGCGTTTCCTTCCGTATCGGCAGCGGTACAGGCAGTGTTCACTCCATTCCGGATACGAACAAAGTCCTGAAAGAAACACAGGCTCTCAACAAAGCCTTAGCTGAACGCTTGGACAAGGTAGAAAAAGAACTGAAACAGTCTAATGACACTAATGAAGAATTGATGAAACGACTGGCTGCTCTGGAAGCCAAGATGAAATAATCTTGGGTAGATTATGGGATAGAGAGCACCTGGGAAAATTTCCTGGGTGCTTTTTTTTTAAGCTACGCAGGAACCTGTTTTTTTGGTACAATATTCGTGGAATCTTATTTTCACGAGGTGTCTGACATGGATATAAAATATTATGATATTGGACTCAATTTATTTACCCGGTCGTTTCCCAAACCGGAAAAAATTATTGCCGATGCGGCGGCGGAAGGTATCTGCTGTATCCTGACTGGGTCGGAAGCACGGGAGAATCGTCTGGTCAACCAGTTTGTCCGCAATCACACGGCTTTTGGCACGGCCGGTATCCATCCTCACGTGGCTGATGAAGCGACGGAGGAGGATTTGGAGGAAATCCGGCGCATCGTCACGACGAATCCGAAAGTCGTCGCCGTTGGCGAAACGGGTCTTGATTACGACCGCATGTATTCTAAGAAAGAGAACCAGCTCCACTTTTTCAAAGCCCTCATTGCCATGGCGGAAGAATTAGGTAAGCCCATGTTCCTCCATGAACGGGACGCAGCTGATGACTTCCTGGCTTGTTTCAAGGGGCATGAAGGGCTTTGCCCGCAATCGGTCGTCCACTGTTATACAGGTGACAAGAAGACGCTGGAAAAGATGCTCGATTTGGGTTTTTATATTGGTATTACCGGCTGGATCTGCGATGAACGGCGGGCGGCTCCCTTACGCGATGCTGTATCCATCCTGCCCTTGGACCGGGTCCTTATCGAAACGGATGCACCGTACCTGACGCCGCGGGGCTTCCACCTGCCCCGGACCAATGTGCCCAACAACATCACCTATGTGGCACAGACCCTGGCCGGGTATATGGGCGTATCTGTCGAAGAATTGACAGCTCATGCCAAAGCAAATACAGAAAAACTTTTCAAAATACAGCCATAATGCAAGGGCCTTTCTCTTTATAGTTATAGTACGGAGTTTGTAGGGGTCGCCCCTACAAGAAAAGGATTTGTCGCATACAGTCTCTTGCGGGCTGCCCTTTTTTGCTGGTATAATAAACTTGATGGACTATGCATAAAATTTATTTTTGCCCTGCAAAGGAGGGTTTTTTATGAATATTGCGCAATATACGAAAGCGGCCTCTCTGGAAGAAGCGTGGGAGCTTAACCAGAAACGGTCCGCTGTCGTCCTCGGCGGCTGCTGCTGGCTCCGCTTGTCGCCGCAGCGGCGCATTGCCCAGGCTATCGACTTGTCGGCGCTGGGGCTGGACCAGATCGAAGAAGGGGAGGACTCTTTCCGCCTGGGTGCTATGGTCACGTTAGGGCAGCTCGAAGGACACGACGGGCTGGCCGCTTTTACTCAGGGCGCCATGAAGGAAGCGGTCCGCCATATCGTCGGGACCCAGTTCCGCAATATGGCGACCGTTGGCGGCAGTATCAGCGGGCGCTTCGGCTTTTCCGACATTTGGACGCTGTTCCTGGCCCTGGATGCCCAGGTCAAATTGTACAAGGGCGGCATCGTCAGCCTGGCCGATTTCGGTCAGACCGGGCCGGGGAAAGACATCGTGACTCACATCATCATCCCGAAAAAGGCCTGCCAGACGGCGTATGATTCGCTGCGCCTCAATGAAACGGACTTCCCTGTCATTGCCGTGGCCGTATCGGCTGACGCAGAAAACGTGCGCTGTGCCATCGGCGCCCGCCCGGCCCGGGCAGAAGTCGTCCGTCTGCCGGCAGCTGATGTGCGCCGCCAGGGCTTGGAAGGGGCTGCCCAACAAATTGCCCATTCCATGACTTATGAAAGCAATATGCGCGGTTCCGCCGATTACCGCCAGGATATGGCTGTCGTCCTCTGCCGGCGCTTATTGGCAAACGTTCTGGGAGGTGACCAGTGATGACCATTACGTATTGGCTGAATGGCAAGAAGGCGACGGCTGACGTCGCGCCGGGCCTGATGCTCTATGATTTTCTCCGCAGCCAGGGCTGTTACAGTGTCAAATGCGGCTGTGAAACGACGAACTGCGGCCTCTGTACGGTCTGGATCGACGATGTGCCTATGTTGTCGTGTGCCCTGCTGGCTGTCCGCATCGACGGCCGCCATGTGACGACCCTCGAAGGTTTGCAGGATGAAGCCAAAGAATTCGCTTTCTATATGGGCCGCGAAGGCGCCGACCAGTGCGGCTTCTGCAACCCCGGTTTCGTCATGAACGTCCTGGCCATGGTCCGCAAGCTGGATGCGCCGACAGAAGAGGAAATCAAGGAATTCCTGTCAGGCAATCTCTGCCGCTGCACGGGCTACATGAGCCATATGCGGGCTATCAAGGCCTATTTCAAAGCCAAGGGGAAGGAGGTCCGGGCATAATGGAATACAAAGCTATCAATCACGTTGTTGCCAAGAAGGATTCTCAGGCCCTGGTCACGGGCCAGCCGGTCTATACGGATGATCTGCGGCCCAAGGACTGTCTCATCGTCAAGGCCCTGCGCAGTCCCCATGCCAGAGCCATCGTCAAGAAGGTGAATAAGAGCGCTGCCGAAAAGGTGCCGGGCATCGTCTGCATCGTCACGGCTGAAGACGTGCCTCAGTCGCGTTTCACCATTGCCGGTCAGACCTATCCGGAACTGAGCCCGTATGACCGCCTCATCCTGGATAAGCAGATCCGCTTCGTCGGCGATCCCGTCGCTCTCGTAGCCGGTACGAATGAAGACGCCGTCGACAAGGCCCTCCGCGTCCTCCGCGTCGAATACGAAGTCCAGGAACCGCTCCTCGATTTCACCAAAGCTCTGGACAACGATATTGTCGTCCATCCCGAAGACAACTGGAAGCCCCTGGTCGATGTCGGCGGCGACAACGAGCGCAATCTCGTCGCCCAGGCCTGTGACGAACACGGCGACGTCGATGCCGTCCTGGCTTCGTCGGACGTCGTCATCGACAGGACCTATCATACGCGTCAGAATCAGCAGGGAGCTATGGAAACGTTCCGGGCCTATGCCTATAAGGACGCCTTTGGCCGCCTGACCATCGTCAGCTCGACGCAGGTCCCGTTCCATGTCCGCCGCGTCGTCGCCAACGCCCTGAAAATCCCGAAATCGAAGATCCGCGTCATCAAGCCGCGTATCGGCGGCGGTTTCGGCTCCAAGCAGACTGTCGTCATGGAAGTCTATCCGGCTTATATCGCTTGGCTGACGGGTAAGCCGGCGTACATGGTCTACAGCCGGGAAGAATCGATGACCGTATCGACGCCGCGTCATGAATCGCAGATCCGCGTCGTCCTCGGCGCCAGCAAAGACGGCCATATCCGCGGCATTTTCCTCGATTCCCTGTGGAATGCCGGTGCCTATGGCGAACACACGCCGACGACGGTCACCTTGTCAGGCCATAAGTCGATTCCTTTATACAATGCAGCCGAAGCCTTCCGCTTCAGCTATACCTGCGTCTATACCAATACCATTGCAGCCGGCGCTTATCGCGGTTACGGTGCGACGCAGGGGCTGTTCGCCCTGGAAACGGCCGTCAACGAACTGGCTGCGGCTCTGCACATGAGCCCTGTCGCCCTGCGCCTGAAGAACATGGTCCGCCAGGGGCAGGTCCTGCCGGCGTATTTCAATGAAACGGCGTTGAGCTGTACGTTAGATAAATGTCTGGAACGGGTCGTCCAGATGTCGGGCTGGAACGATGATTGCCCGCGCCAGGTCCTGCCCAACGGGCATATCCGGGCCATCGGCATCGCGACGGCTATGCAGGGATCGAGTATTTCCAACGTAGACGTCGCTTCGGTCACGATTAAAGTTAACGATGACGGCTTCTATTCCCTCAATATCGGCGCCACCGATATGGGAACAGGCTGCGATACGATTCTAGCCCAGATTGCCGCCGAATGTCTCATGTGCCCTGTTGACAATGTCGTTACTTATGGCGTCGATACGGATACCTCGCCTTACGACAGCGGCTCTTATGCCTCGTCGACGACATACCTTACGGGCAATGCCGTCGTCAAAACCTGCCAGAGTTTGATTAAGCGCATGAAAGAACGGGCAGCTGTCAAACTCGGCACGGCTAGTATCGACAATTTGGAATTTGACGGCCAAGCCATTACGGATTTGTCTACGGGAAAGAAAATCACCCTCAAGGACCTGGGTAATGACGCCATGTTCATGAACGACATCGCCTTGGAAGCGACCGAATCGTGCTATTCGCCGACGAGCCCGCCGCCGTATATGGCGGGGGCGGCAACGGTCGACGTCGACCCAGAAACGGGGCACATCTCGCTGGTACAGTATGATGCCGTCGTCGACTGCGGCACGGTCATCAATCCGGCTCTGGCCAAGGTCCAGACCGAAGGGGGCCTCGTCCAGGCCATCGGCATGGCCCTGACCGAAAATATCCAGTATACGCCGTCGGGCCGCTTGCAGAACAACTCCTTCATGCAGTACCGCATGCCGACGCGGATGGATCTGGGCCAGATCAACGTCGAATTTGAGCCGAGCTATGAACCGAATGGGCCTTTCGGTGCAAAGTCCATTGGTGAACTCGTCATCGACTCGCCGGCACCGGCCATTGCCCACGCTATTTATAACGCCACGGGTATCTGGCTGCGCGATCTTCCCATGACGGCAGAAAAACTCTACAACGCAATGAGATTGAAATAGGGATCCATACGTCGCAATGTAGGGGCTCGCACGTAGCGAGCCCGCCGACCGCAGGTTGCGGTTCGCCATACCAAGCATAAAAAAAGAACATTACATGATAACGATTTCATGTAATGTTCTTTTTTATTGGCAAATAATGTTATCCCCATCATTCCGGACGGACGCCCCACGTGGGCGCCCCTACAAACCACGAACCACTAGGCCATAGGCCGAAGCCACGAGTTCATCATTTTACGATCATGACGGGCAGGCCCGAATGGGTCGTGATGTAGCGGCTGACGCTGCCCAAAAGGATCGAGGTCAGACCGCTGCGGCCACGGCTGCCCATGATGAGCAAGTCTGAGCCATCTTTTTCGGCTTTTTTGAGGATCGTCGGGCCTGGGCGGCCGATATTGGCGACGAAGTGGAGGTCCACGTCGCCTTTATGGTCAGCTATGGCCGCTTTGCACAAAGCAAAGACACGGTCAGCGCTTTGGCGCAGGCGGTCCGTCAAATCTTCGAGGCCACGTTTCTTCTGGTCCAGTGCCGTTTCTTCAGCAATGAGATCGCGCATGTTGGCTACGTGGAAGACTGTAACCGATGCGCCATCGGCCTTGGCGAATTCTACGGCGTAGCGGACGGCTTTCAGCGATTCTTCCGAGCCGTCGGCCGGGACGAGGATGCGCTGATATGGGCCTTCTTTTTCATTGTGTGCCAGCAGGACCGGGCATTTGGCATGGGCCAGGACGTACGTGCTGGCACTGCCCAGAATCTGTTCCGACAGGGAATGACTGCCGCGACGCCCCATGACGATGAGGTCGGCATCGCATTTTTCCGCTTCGCTGAGGATGCCGATTTCTGGCGTGCTGACCAGCTGGACCGTGTGGACCATCAGATTTTCCGGAACGGCTTCCATGGCTTTTTCCAGGACGTAGCCGCTCTTGTCCTTGGCCAGCTTGGTCAGGTCCTTGACTTTTTCGTCTGTCATGTCTTCGAAGACATCGAAGCTGTCCAGGACGGCATCGGCATTGGTGATATTGACGATGGTCAATTCAGCGTTGTAGACGTTGGCAATGTCGATGGCATGCTGCAAGGCGTTGTGCGACGGCTGGGAACCGTCAATGGGAACTAAGATGTTTTTCATGATACATACCCCCTTTTTATTTAAACTATTTTTCCAGTGAGCTGTTGATGCGGACGCCGCTCAAGAAAGGCAGGACCGGTTTCGTATCTTCCTGCACCGGTTCGCGGATGCCTTCAAAGGTCGTCGTCAGCATCAGTTTCAGACGGTTCGTCTGGTTGACCGAGCTGGCACTGGGATCATAGTCGATAGCGACGATATTCGTTTCCGGGAAGGCAGCCTTCAAGGTCTTGATCATGCCTTTGCCCGTAACGTGGTTCGGCAGGCAGGCCCAAGGCTGGAGGCAGACGATGTTCTTGGCTCCCCGGTGGATGAGGTCGATCATATCCCCCGTGAGGAACCAGCCTTCACCGGCTTCATGGCCTAAGGACAAGTATTTTTTCGCTTCATTGGCGATATCGTAAATGGATGTGATGGAATCGAAGTGGCGGCTCTTGGCGACGGCCTGTTCATAAGGCTTGCGGTACCATTCCAAGAGGCGGACGGCAGTCTTGCTGAAGAAGGAGTCTTTCCAGCTGCCCGACAGGTACTTGTGCCGGAACTGGCTGTCCAGCTGGCCGTAGAGGAAGAAATCGGCCAGGCCGGAGACGATGATTTCGCCGCCTTCTTCTTCAATCATGCGGACGATGTGGTTGTTGGCGATGGGGTGGAACTTGACGTAGATTTCCCCGACCAGGCCGATACGCGGCTTCATAGTTTCGCTCATATCGATATGGTCAAATTCGTCGACGAGGTCGCGGATATTTTTCTTGAACGATTTGAAGTCGGCTTTCTTCAGTTGTTCGGCACATTTCTTCTGCCACTTGTGGAAGAGGGCTTCAGCTGTGCCTTTGACCTTTTCATAAGGCCGCGTACGGTAGAGGACCTGCTGCAGGGCGTCACCGTAGATCATCCCCATGACCAGGCGATGCCAGAAGCCGAGGCCGGGATGGAAACCGGGCTGTTTGTTCATGCCTTTGAGGTTCAGCGACAAGATGGCGACTTGCGACATGTTGGCGTCGTTCAAGGCCTTGCGGATCATGCCGATGTAATTCGTGGCCCGGCAGCAGCCGCCGGTCTGGGAAATCATGACCGTCGTGTGGTCCAGGTCGTATTTGCCCGACTTGAGAGTCGTAATGATCTGGCCCAGGCTCATGATGGCCGGGTAGCAGGCGTCATTGTGGATATAAGCCAGGCCCGTGTCGATGGCTTTCTGGCCCTGGTGAGGCAAGAGTTCGACGCGGTAGCCTTCGTGTTCGAAGGCGGCCATGAACAGCGGGAAATGGATCGGCGTCATCGACGGAGCCAGGATAACGTTCTGTTTGGCGTCTTCCTTGGTGAATACCGTCTTTTCGTAGGAATACGGTTCGATGACGGAATCTTCTTTCGGACGGTGGCTCATGACGAACAGCAGCGAACGCAGGCGGATGCGGATAGCCCCCAAGTTGGACCCTTCGTCGATTTTGAGCAGCGTGTGGATCTTGTGACCATGGGTCAGGATGTCTTGGACTTGGTCGGCGACGATGGCGTCGAGGCCGCAGCCGAAGGAATTAAGTTCTACCAGTTCCAGGTTGGGATGCTGCGTAATGTACTGGGCGGCCCGGTAGAGGCGGGAATGGTACGACCACTGGTCGACGACCCGCAAGTGCCCCGGGAACTGGCCCAAGGGAGCGACGCCATCTTCGGTCAGGACGGCCAGGCCCAGGCTGTTGATGAGTTCCGGAATGCCGTGGTTGATTTCCGGGTCGACGTGGTACGGGCGTCCGCAGAGAACGATGGCCCGCTGTCTCGTTTTTTCTAGGTTGTCCAGGATTTTCTTTGTCAAATCATAGATTTTCTGTTTATACGCTTCTTCTTCGTCCCAAGCGGCAGCCGCAGCGGCTTTGATTTCGTGAGCCGGCAGGTTCCAAGCCTTCAGCTCTTCTGCCAGGCGCTTGCCGATGCGTTTCTTGTCGTGGAGGGGCAAGAAGGGGCACAGATAGGGCGTATTGGTTTCGGCCAGGCGTTCCCCCATGTTGTTGCGGATGACTTCTGGATAACTCATGACCATAGGGCAGTTGAAGGTGTTGTCCTTGCTGCCTTCGCTGGGACCATTCTGGATGCACGGATAGAAGATGCGGTCGACGCCTTTTTCCAGGAGGTTTTCGATATGGCCGTGGACCAGTTTGGCCGGATAGCAGGCCGAGTCCGACGGGACCGTATCCATGGCCTTTTCAAACAGGGCCTTCGACGACGGATCCGAGAGGACGACCGTGTAGCCGAGTTTGGTGAAGAATGTGAACCAGAAGGGATAGTCTTCGTACATGTTGAGGACCCGCGGGATGCCGACGGTGCCACGCGGCGCGTTGGCGACGGGCTTGTAGCCGAAGAGCAGGTTGTATTTGATCTTGTACATGTTGGGCAAAGGCTTCTTGCGGGCCGTTGTCGAACCGGCGGCGCCGCGTTCGCAACGGTTGCCGGTGATGAAAGAACGGCCGTCGTTGAAGGTGTTGACCGTCAGCAGGCAGTTGTTGGTGCACAAGCCGCAGTGACGGATAGACGTCGTGACCTGTAATTCTTCCAGGGCTTTCGGGCTGACGATAGTCGATTTGGCATGGTCTTCGTGGTAAGCCGTGCGGCAGATGAGGCCCATGCCGAAAGCTCCCATGAGGCCGGAAATGGCCGGGCGGATGACTTGGCGTCCCAAGAGTTTTTCAAAAGCCCGCAGGACGGCGTCGTTGTAGAAGGTACCGCCTTGGACGACGATGTGTTTGCCGAGCTTGGCCGGGTCTTTGACCTTGATGACCTTATACAGGGCATTCTTGATGACTGAATAAGAAAGGCCTGCAGAAATGTCGGCCAGCGTAGCCCCTTCTTTCTGAGCCTGTTTGACTTTGGAGTTCATGAAGACCGTGCAGCGCGAGCCCAGGTCGATAGGGCTCTTGGCCAGAAGGGCGGCTTGGGAGAAGTCCTGAATGGACATTTTCAAGGATTTGGCGAACGTATCCAGGAAAGAACCGCAGCCTGATGAGCAGGCTTCGTTGAGCAGAATATCTTCGATGTGGCCGTCTTTGATGCGGCTGCACTTCATGTCCTGGCCGCCGATGTCAAGAAGAAAGTCGACGTCCGGGCAGAAGTGGGACGCTGCCTGATAGTGGGCAATGGTTTCGACTTCGCCTAGGTCGAGGTGCAGCGCTTCCTTGAGCAGCGCTTCGCCATATCCGGTGATACCGGCTTTGGCAATAAAGGCTTTTTCCGGCAGGCGGCGGTAGACTTCGGCGACGATTTTCTTAGCGGCTGCTAACGGGCTGCCTTCGTTGTTCTGATAGTGCGAATAAAGGATTTTCATGTCTTCGCTGAGGACGACGGCTTTGATGGTCGTCGAGCCGGCGTCGATGCCCAAGTAGCACGGGCCGCTGTAAGTGGCGATATCTTCTTGCGGGACTGTGTGCTGGCTGTGGCGGGCCCGAAATTCGTCGAGTTCGGCCTGGTTGTTGAACAGCGGTTCGACACGGTCCGATTTGGCCAGTGTCGATTCATCGACGTTCTTCAACTGTCCCATGAGGTTCATGAAGGAAACGGGCTTCGTGTCTATGCTGCCCAGGGCGGCACCGATGGCCACGTAGACCTGGGCGTTTTCCGGGGCGATGACCTGTTCCGGTGTCAGGTGGAGGGTTTTGGCGAACTGTTCCCGCAGTTGGGACAAGTAGGTCAGAGGGCCGCCGAGGAAACAGACTGTCCCTTTGATGGGACGGCCGCAAGCTAGGCCGGTAATGGTCTGGAAGACGATGGACTGGAAGACCGACGCCGCGACGTTTTCCTTACTGGCTCCTTCATTGAGCAAGGCCTGAATGTCTGTCTTGGCGAAGACGCCGCAGCGGGCGGCGATGGGATAAATCGTGTCGGCTTTCTTGGCCATTTTATTGAGGCCGCCGGCATCTGTGTCGAGGAGGGTCGCCATCTGGTCGATGAAGGCCCCGGTCCCGCCGGCGCAGTTGCCGTTCATGCGGTGTTCGTTACCGCCGGTCAGGTAGGTGATTTTTGCATCTTCGCCGCCGAGTTCGATGATGACATCCGACTGAGGATAATAGGTGCGGACCGCTTTGGTACCGGCAATGACTTCCTGTAAAAAGGGAATGTGCAGGTAGTCTGCCAGGGCGATGCCGCCAGAGCCGGTGATGGCCATCGTGATTTGACGGTCGCCGAATATTTCATAGGCATTTTGGAGTAAATCCCAAACTTTTTGGCGTATATCCGTATAATGGCGGACATAGCATGCGTGAAGGCATTGTTTGGCATGGTTGAGGACGGCAATCTTTACCGTTGTCGAACCGATGTCAATGCCGATATGTAAGAGATTTTTCATGATCTGTCACCCTATCGGTTTACCAACCGATTCTTTCTTATAAATTTCTATATTATAAAGACTATATATAAAGAGTCTACTTTATATTGTACCATAATCCTCTTATTCTGTAAGGGGTGGGGCAGAGGTTTTTTTGGATGCTATAAAATGAATTACGACAAATGGTAGTAAATATGGTAGAATAAAGATACCAATGTCTTAATGAAATATATACTTTATACAATAAAGGAGCTTTGTCATGAGAAAATTCGTAACAGAACATCAGTCCCCGTACCTGGATTTGACGACGGAAGTGTCAGATATCCTCTACCGCGGCCATTCGCAGTTTCAGGATATCATCGTCGCCGATTCCAAAGAATTCGGCCGTATGCTCGTCTTGGACGGCGTTTTCCAGACGTCCATCAAAGATGAATTCATGTATCACGAAAGCATCGTCCACATCCCGCTGTTCCTCCATCCGAACCCCAAGAAAGTCCTCATCATCGGCGGCGGTGACGGCGGCGCTGCCCGGGAAGCCGTCCGTCATCCGGAAGTCGAATCGGTCACTATGGTTGATATCGATGGCCAGGTCATCGAATTGTCCAAGAAATATTTCCCGGAAATCTCCCAGGCTATCCTCGAAAAGAATTCTAAACTGACGGTCAAAGTCGGCGATGGCATCGCTTTTATGCGGGAAGCTGAAAATTATTACGACGTCATCATCGTCGACTGCTCGGACCCGGTCGGCCCGGGTGAAGGCCTGTTTTCATATGATTTCTACAAAGATACCTTCAAGGCCCTCAAAGAAGACGGACTCTTTGTCCAGCAGACCGAATCGCCTTTCATGCATCGTAAACTGGTCAAAGACATTTTCGACTGCGTCTCGGATATTTTCCCGATTACCCGCCTGTACACGACCTTCATCCCGCTCTATCCGTCGGGCATGCACTGCTTTACGATGGGCTCGAAGAAATATGATCCCTTGACATGGGAACCGAACCGCAAACGGACCTTCCCGACACGGTACTATAACGAAGGCATCCAGAAGAGCGCCTTCGTCCTGCCGAACTTTGTCAAAGATTTATTGTACGGTGAAAAAGAAAGATAAAAAGTGAGAGCTGTCATACTCTGGCAGCCTTTCTTTGTTTAGGAGGGATTCCATGAGATTCCCAATGATTGCTGTTCTGGATGCGTAATCAGGCCGTCGCCCTTGCCCGGCACAATCGATATGATCAAGCCTTGTCTTTATGCCGGAAACTGGCCGATGTTGGTTATGAAGATCCCGGTTTTGGGCAGATTATCTGACCATTTTGTCCTGGGCTGGGAAAGAAACGGAGGCTGTGCTTCAAGAACTGTTGCAGGAATATCCGCGCCTGCGCCTGCTTTATTTACGCAAAATATGGGTAAAGCCCCTGGTCTCAACTTAGCACTGGCAATGAGCCATGGCGAAATCATCGTTACCCTCGATGCCGATTCCATGCTCGACGAGAGGGCTATTGAATGGGCTGTCTGGCATTTCATCACCTTTCCCCGTGTTGGTGCCGTTACGGGGAATCCCAGGGTCCGCAATCGCAGTACGCTCTTGGCTAAGATACAGACAGCTGAGTATTCCAGTGTCATTGGCCTCATCAAGCGGGTTCAGCGCCTCATGGGAAAAGTCATGACTGTATCAGGCGTCGTTGCGGCCTGGCGCCGGAGTGCTATCATCCACGTCGGATTATGGAATACCGTAGCGATTACAGACGATATTGAAATGACTTGGAAATTAGAGACCCATTTCTGGGATATCCGTTATGAGCCGAATCGGATTTGTTGGATGTTGGGACATCGTCTCTCACACCTTCTCATTTTTGTGCCACCGTGGCTTCGAGCAACCTTTTTTGGGTTGGAATGGCGCCATCGTAGCTATTATCTGTCTTTGTCAGCTTTTCGTCAGCCTATGGATTGATTCCCGATATGATGAGAACTTATGAAAAATTGCCATATGGGTTTCCTGGTACCCCGTGTTCTATTGAATGCTCAATTCCTTTGCGACCGTTGCGGCGACGCCGGCAGGATTATTCCGCAATATGGACCAACCGGTTACGTGGGTCAGTCCGGATAGGGGGTTGCGGAAATGAATGAAGAAAATCACGGGTTCAAGCCTTCATGGATTATCAATGTCAATAGCCGACGTAAACGATGGGCTATATTCTTGGAGTGGCTTGTTTCCATTGTTTTGACCTTACTTCTGTGGGTGGCTCTGTATAAAGAAATCATCAATCAGCTTTTGGGGCGGGGACTGCCACGGACCTTGGGGATACTATCGTTTTTGCTCATCGTCAGCCTACTTATTTTCGTCGTCATGGGAGGATGGCAGTTTTATAATTGGTATCGGTTTCATGGAAAAGATCGTCGCAAGGCTTTTAAGGAATGAGTACCAGTGATATGCAAATCATACAAGGCGATTTTCGCCAGGCTTCTGTCCGATATCAGGACGGACACTATTGGTATGTGCTTCCCGATGGACAATCTGTTGAGATTAAGGCATTGAGAGAAAAAGATAAAAAAGTTTGAAAAAATGCTTGACTTTATGGGCAGCTCGTGGTAAGATTATCTACGTTGACGGCGCTAATGTAGCGTGGCCGACGCAGATAATCTTATATGGCGGGTATGGTGAAGTGGTTAACACGGCGGATTGTGGCTCCGTTACGCTAGGGTTCGAATCCCTATACTCGCCCCATAGGGGTATAGCCAAGTGGTAAGGCACCGGACTTTGACTCCGCTATGCGCTGGTTCGAATCCAGCTACCCCTGCCAGCCATGATTCATTAGCTCAGCTGGTAGAGCACCTGACTTTTAATCAGGGTGTCCCGAGTTCGAATCTCGGATGGATCACCAGTTAAAAAAGCTGTCGCATTTGCGACAGCTTTTTTTTGTTGTTCGTATTCGTTCATTGTTTGTCGTAGGAAATTTTTCATTCTGACAGAAAATAGCGGGCCGCCCGTTGGGACGGCCCGCTACGGATGCGGTATATGGGACCGCAAGCTACTAGCCACGAACTTATAAGAAGAAGACAACCATGTCGATGATGAACAAGGGGATAAGGATGGCTACAGACCAGCCCATATAACTGAAGAAGCTCGGCATTTTGATCTTGTTTTCTTCGGCAATGGATTTAACCATGAAGTTCGGAGCATTGCCGATATAGGTGTTGGCGCCCATAAAGACGGCACCTGCCGAGATGGCTTCCAACATGATCTGGGAGACGGTCCCAACGGAAGTCGTAATGCCCTGCGTAGCGCCGAGGGCGCCGGCTGTCTGGAGGAAGACCAGGTACGTCGGTGTGTTGTCCAGGAAGGACGACAGGGCGCCGGTGGCCCAGAACATCTGCCATGGATGGGACAGGCCCAGTTCAGCGCCGTGGGCTTTGAGCAAAATCAAGGCCGGAATCATGGTGATAAAGATGCCGATGAACAGTTTGGCAACTTCCAGAATCGGGGCATACGTGAATTCATTGAGGTCCCGCGTTGATTTCCGCGTCGTCTTGATGGACAAGAAGGCAGCGACGAGGATGATGATGATTTCTGCCAGCGTCGCATAGGGGAAGACGATTTCATCGTAAATATGCAGGCCTGCACCATTGGCGAAAGCTGGGAACATATCCGGCAGGAGGCCGTTGGCCAGGACACCGATGATGATCAAGGCGATAAAGATGAGGTTGTGAGCGCCTTCCAGGCGGAGAGGCTGTTTGTCGTTTTCATCGATCAAGTCGAGCGGCGTCCGTCCTTCTTTTACTTCTTTATTATAGAAGTGCTTGTCTAAGAAGGCGAAGAGGGCGAACATGAGGACCAGGTTGAGCACTAGGATGGGCAGAAGATGGAAGGTCCACGTAAAGGGAACGCCGCGCTGGAAGCCCATGAACAGAGGCGGATCGCCGAGCGGTGTCAGGCAGCCGCCCATGTTGGCGACGAGAAAGATAAAGAACACCATGAGGTGTACTTTGTTCTTGCGCCAGGCATTAGCCCGGATAAGCGGACGGATGAGCAGCATCGCCGCGCCGGTCGTGCCAATCCAGCTGGCCAGGAAGGTGCCGATGAACAACAGGAGACAGTTGATCTTCGTCGTACCGGCCAAGGTCCCACGGACAGCGATGCCGCCGGCGACGACGAACAGGCCGAAGAGGAGGACGATGAAGGGAATGTAATCGAGGAGAACCGATTCCAAGAGCCGGAACCACGATTCACCGACGCCATAAGCAGCGGCAAAGGGAATGAGGAATAAAAGAGACCAGGCGATAGCTGCACCGAGCATGTGCTTTTCCCACCATTCAGGGCGGACAAGGGGCACAATGGCGATGGACAAGAGCATCCCGGCGAAAGGGATGATACTCCATACGGGCAAGGTCGCACTTACGAGTTCATGTGTCATAAAAACCACCTTTCTTAGTATCTGATTGCAGAGAAACTTAAAAATTTTACAATCATATTCAGTATTATAGCATATGGACATGAAAGTTTATACTCATTTTTCAGATTTCGCATAGTCATTTAAGTGGAAGCCGAATAATTTTATAAAAATAAAAAACAAACATTTTCTGAAAAAATTTTGGATGATAAAGAAGGAATCCGTAAAAGTCATGGCGAATATATAAGTTAAGGATAAGGACAGGCCTTAATAAGGAGGGATTCATATGAAAAAATATAATAACATCATCGTGCCGACGGATGGTTCGGTTAACTCGAAACGCGCGCTGGAACATGCCGTCGTCATCGCTTCGTCGTTAGGGGCTACGATTACGCTGGTCTATGTTGCCAATATCGTATCGGTCATTTCTAACTTTGACCAGATCCCCAATGCCAGCGGCTATGTAACGGAACAGGTCGCCTTGGACATGGAAGAAGAAGGGAAAGGCATCCTCGATGAATTTGCCAAATCCATTCCTCAGAACATCGAAGTCAGGAGCGTCTTTGAAGTCGGTTCGCCGGGACCGGCCGTATTGTCGGTGGCTAAGAAATATAACGCTGACCTCATCGTCATGGGCAGCCGCGGCCTTGGGCCGTTGAAAGGCTTATTCATGGGTTCCGTCAGCAGTTACGTCGTCACCCATTCCGTCTGCCCTGTATTAATTGTTAAATAGTAATTCGTGGTGTGTAAATCGTACATATCCAGGAGCGCTCGCGTGGTCGCCCCTGCAGGAAAGGCGCTGTCTTCATGGGACAGCGCCTTTTTTTTTAAAAATTTCACGTCGTGCCATAGGGGAATCGTTCTTTTTGTGGTATACTGAGTACACAGGTATGCCTTTTTTTGCCTGATTACACAAAACCTATTCATGATTATAGGGTCCCGGACTGCCTCGTTCCGGGATAGGTGCCTGGGAGGCAAGTATGAAACGAAATACCAACGAATGGCTCGACCGTAAGGTCGCTGACTGGGTTTCTAAAGGCTGGATCAGTGAAGAATCTCAGCAGAAAATACGAAAATCTTATGGCAGGGACGAACAAAGGAATCCTCTTTTGACGACCCTGCCTTTATATGCCCTGCTGGCCGTCATCGGCCTGGCTGCTGCCGGTATTGCCTTGATCTGGGGCTTTTCCCAGTTCTGGTACTACGTATCGCTTACGGTCCGCATGGGCTTGGCCTGTGGCCTGCTCTTCGTGACGCAGGCCGGCGTCGGCGTCACTATGTTCCAAGAACGTCAGGGGAGCCTCGTCGCCGAAGGCGTGGCCTTGGTCCACTGTCTGGGCGTTTTTGCCGTCCTGGCCCTGGCGGAGCAGTTTTTCTATATCGGCTGGGATGTGACGGCCTATGTCGCCGTCTGTGCTATCCTCTGCCTGCCCGTCGTCTATCTGCTGCGTTCCGTAGCTGCTTTGGCCGTTTATGACCTGGCTCTCCTGTACTGGACGGCTGCCGGCGGCCCTATGAATACGCTGGGCGGGACGGCTCTGCTTTGGATTTTGCTTGTGCTGGCTGTTCCTTTTTATGATACCCTCATTACGATGCGCGATGAACGGCGCCTGTCCATTTTTTCCTGGTTCATGACGATTACCGTCTTCGCTGCCTTTGGCCTAGCCGCCAGGTCGACAGATTATGTTCCTTTCCTCATGCTGGGGAGCCTAGCCGTCACCATCATGCTCGTCGGCTATTCCATCGACATCCATCAGTCTTGGGGCGTACCCTTCCGCTGGTTCGGCCGCTTTGCTGCAGCCGGCTCGCTGCTCATTTCTTGCTTGCCTGCGGCTTGGGACGGTATCGCCAAGGTCCATGTTTTTCACTGGGCTACGGCTTTGGTGACCCTCGTCCTTTTTGTCGTTATGATCACCCTCATGGCCCAGACCGTGAAGAAGCGGTTGTGGGGACCGGCCTTGTACCTGACCGTGCCGTTCATCCTGGCTTTTGAAACGATTCTCGTCCGGGCCGGGCTCTACTCGTCGATTCCCCTGGTCCTTTCGGCGCTGTACATGGTCGTTTTAGGATTCTTTGAAACGTCTCAGGGTTTCAAACCGGGCCATAGCCTTCATATGAAATTTGGCATCATCCTTTTCATCAGCTTAGTGCTGGCTTTTATTTTCGGGACTCAGTTTTCACCGCTGGCGCCGCTCCTGGCCATCGTCGTCTTGGCCCTGATTATCTTCCAGTTCAAGCGGACCCGTAAGGATAAGGCCGCTGCTGCTTTACGCGCTGCTCGGCGGGCGGGCTTGCGCCATTCATCGACGCGCGTCCGCAGTGAAGGCGAAGAAAAGATCGGATTTCCGCCTAAAGAGACTCCGTCCTGGCAGGTACAGGACGCATCTAGCGATGCCGACACGCTGGCAGAATGGATGAAAGGAATCCGTATCCCGTCGCCGGACGAACTGGGACTGCCTGCTGAACCGGTAGGAGAAAAGCCGGCTGACGATTTGCCGAAAGTGCCATCAGTCCCGGCAGAACCGGAAGAAGCCTTGCCAGCCTTTACGTTTATGGCACCGGCTGATGCTGTCAAGGAGAAAAAGCCTGAAATACCGGCGGCGCCGGTTACGCCGACAGTCCATGAAAAAACGGAAGCCGTGCCGCAGCAGATGGCCGTTCCTCAAGAAAAGGAACCGGAAGAAAAGCCGCGGGTTACGGAATCGCCGTGGAGTTCAATGAAGCCGGCAAAGAAACGTAAAAAATACTTTACCCACTCGCCGTGGTCACACCAAGGAGGCGATATGAAATGAAATTTCCACCGCCTTTACAGGGATTCCATCTTTCCTTTTCGCTAGATGGACGTTATCGCTGGATTTTTTTCATCTTCGTCGTCCTCATTCAGTTCGCCGTCGTCACCTATATGGGCTGGCGCTGGCATAATATCGCCGTCGATGGCATCCCCTATCAATGGCGATGTGTCCCGCGGCTGGAAGTATCCGCTTTTGGGACAGACTATGTCCGCGTCGTCTTCCCGGAAGATACGACGCAGTGGAAAGACGATACGCCGCCTGAAAAGGGGCAGCAGATTTACGTCTATATTTCACGGGATACGTCGGGCCTTATGGAAATCCAAGGGGCTTCGGCGTCGAAACCTTTCGTCGGCGGCGACTATATGCAGGCCACCGTCGTTTCCTATCAGGATGGTTTCGTCCAGTTCCAGGTCGGCTTTGACCGCTATCGCATGGCACCGGAGCTGACTGATGGCATCTACAACCTTCGGCCCGATGACAGTATCATCGCCAGCATCCGCATGAAGCGGGGAGGAGGCGTCATCGAAGGCATCTTCGTCAATGGGATTCCGTTGGAAGATATAAGCAATGGCGCCGCCATGGCCAAGGCCCGCCAAGAGAAAGAGGCCCGGACCTTATTTGACCGGCCTCACCTCGTCGATACCGGGATGGTACCGCCGAAAGAAGAATGATGGCACAGAAAGAAAGCGAGGAAATTATGAAATCGTACGCGAAAATTGCCAAGATTGCTATGACTGTCATGCTGTTGGCAGCGTTCTTCCTCTTATCGGGGTTCCGGGCGCAGACCATCATCCACGACGATGGTAGCGAAACACAAGATGTCCTGAAAGTCTCTGATTCGGCGAAAGGGCAGAAAGATTTGAAAGCCGATGCCGATGAATTCCAGAAGCGTAATTATACCATTATGGATTATAACAACGATAATGGCGAAGGCTTCCGGGCGATGAAGACCATTACCAAGGACGGAGCCAGTAAGAGCTCAGTGGACCATATTGTCCACAAGACCCATGATGGCCTCATCTGTTCGACTTATTATATTGATTATAATTTTGATGAAAACAGTATCCAAACTTTGCGCTTAGGCGCGCCGATGCCGGAAAATGGCGTCGATTTGGAGTACATCGTTTCCTTCCCGTCCGGGACTCGTGTCGTCAGCAACAGCGATAAGGCCGACGACCAGGGCAGTACCTACTTGTGGAATTTGTCCAATTCCAATCCGACGGAAATTAAGCTCCAGGCTACGGTTTGGCATAAATTGTTCATCTATATCGCCCTGTTCCTGGTCGTCCTGGTCTTGATCATCGTCCTCATCATGGAACACCGCCGCAAGAACGTCATCAGCTGGAAACGGGCGGCGCATATGCGCAAATTGGAAATGATGCTCCTCTGCATCCCTATTATCATCTTGGGTTACATGGGCTATGAATATTACGTCGGTACTCATGTGACGGCAGCGTCGCTGGATAAAGTCGCCGAACAGCAGCAGGAAGAACTGCTGGAAAATCGGGAAGAAGATAAGCGTCTGCAAGATGCCGATGCCCGTAAGCAGCGCAGCGGTGAAATGGTGGCAGCCCGCATCCGCAGCAAGGCCAACGACATTTCCAATGAACTGCGCAATTTGAAGGTCCAGTACCGCAACGGGGCCATTAGCCGCAGCTCGGCCCGTTCCCAGGCCCAGAGTCTGGCTCAGCAGGCCAAGGACATGCTCAATGAAAGCACTAACTTGTCCCAGGCTGACCGCGAGGTCATGGAACAGCTCATCGACAATGTCGTAGCCGAAGCAGATTCCATCGGTGCATCGGCGCCGAGCCGCAGCTCTTCTCAGGAAACACGGCGCAGTGAATCGACTTCCAGCTCCCAGAGTACGACTCGCAGCCGGTCTGACGATAAGTCGACGAATACTAAGAGTTCCGATTTGTCGAAAAGCCGTCAGTCGTCCGATAACAACCGCGATACAGGCAAAACAAATAAACAATAAGAATTTTTAATTAACTTTTTTTCTTGTTAGTATTTCCTATTTGGCCAAAAGATGGTATGATATGGGTATGAGAATTGAAATTACAGCGTGACTGCTGCTTGTACTTTTTAAGGAGGTCATATCAGTATGCATTGTGTAGAAGAAATCAAGAATGGTATTTATTGGATGGGATGTAACGATTTCCGTACGGAATTGTTTGAACGGATTTTCCCGATTCCCGAAGGCGTTACGTATAACTCCTATTTCATTGATGATGAAAAGACATGCGTCGTCGATGCTATGGATAAATCGTGCCGCGACGAATTCTTAGAAGATGTCGAATACTTGCTCAAAGGCCGCAAACTGGACTACTTCGTTCTTCAGCATATGGAACCGGACCATGCCAGCTCCGCCTTGGCTCTCTTGGAAAAATATCCCGATGCCAAGATCATCGGCCAGCCGCAGACGTTCAAACTCTTTGAACAGTTCTTCCGCCATCCCATGACGGACCGCTACGTTGCCGTCAAAGAAGGCGACCAGCTGGCTTTGGGCAAACACACATTGCAGTTCGTCAAGGCTCCTATGGTCCATTGGCCGGAAGTCATCATGTCCTATGACTTGACAGACCACGTCCTCTTCAGTGCCGATGCCTTTGGCCAGTTCGGTACGGTCGGCAATGTCTATGCAGACCAGGTCGACTTTGAAGAAAACTACCTCGATTCGGCCCGCCGTTACTATGTCAACATTGTCGGCAAATACGGCCCGCAGGTCGTCAATGTCCTCAAGAAGGCATCGGGCCTTCCTATCGACTTCATCTGCCCGCTCCACGGCTTCGTATTCCGTACACCGGCTACGATTAAGTACATCATCGACAAATATCTCCACTGGGCTAAATATGTACCGGAAAAGAAAGGCGTCGTCATTGCTTTCTCGTCCATTTATGGCAACACTGAACGGGCTGCTTGCGTCTTGGCCCATAAATTGAGCCAGCGCGGCATCCAGGATATCCGCCTCTACGACGTAGCTAAGATCCATTCGTCGTACATCACGGCTAAAGCTTGGGAATACAGCCACCTCGTCCTGGCAGCTCCGACGTATAACTTGAACCTCTTCCTGCCGATGGAAAACTTCCTCCACGACTTGAAGACCCTCATGTTCCAGAAGCGCACCATCGGCGTCATCGCTTGCCACAGCTGGGCATCGGCTGCTTATAAGACCATGGTTGACTACGTCGAAAACCAGTTCAAATGCTGCGAACTCCTGGAACCGACGATGGATATGAAATCGTCTCTCCGCGATGACCAGGAATGCGAACTCGATGAATTAGCTGATAAACTGGCTGAAAGCATTAAAGAATATCCCGATCCGAAAACTTTGATCTAAGGTGGTGTAAGCGTGATCATCCGTGACGATAGCGCCAAGAGCGGCGATAAGCACGAACAGGACAAGGCCCGCAGCAATGGGGAAGAACTCCACATCGACTTAGGCCGTGACCTGACCGAAGACGAACAGAAAATCTTTGAAAAATTACGCGAAGGATTACATATGTAAATAAAAGGACTTGCCCTTATGGGTAAGTCCTTTTTTTGCTGTAGGGACGGCTCAAAGGCCACAAAGTAGGGTCGCCCACGTGGGGCGCCCGCTTTTGCCTGTCGACTAAAACATACGTTTGCAATGGAAGCGGCCTTATGCTATGATAAAGGCAAAGAGGGGGATTTATCATGGATTGGGACCGGATTCAACAAAAACTGCATATTCTCAGTGATGCGGCCAAATACGACGTGTCTTGTTCGTCCAGCGGCAGCCGGCGGGCCAATCAGGCCGGAGGTATCGGCAATGGCGCTGTCTGCGGCATCTGCCATACTTGGTCGGCTGACGGCCGCTGTGTATCGCTTCTCAAAATCCTCATGACCAACTGCTGCATCTACGACTGTGCTTACTGTGTCAATGCGGCCAGCCGGGAAACGGAACGGGCCATCTTGACGCCGGAAGAGATCGCCGACGTGACCATCGCCTTTTACCAGCGCAATTACATTGAAGGCCTGTTCCTCAGTTCCGGTGTCTATCGTTCGCCAGACTATACGACAGAGCTCCTCATCCGGACGGCCCGCATCTTGCGGGATGAAAAGAAATTCAACGGTTACATCCACATGAAAGGTATCCCCGGGACAAGTGCCCCTCTCATCAGCAAACTGGGCCGCTACGTCGACCGTCTGAGTGTCAATATTGAATTGCCGTCGGCGCCGAGCCTGCGCCTATTAGCACCGCAGAAGACGAAAGAGAACATCCTCGTCCCGATGGCGCACATCCGCCAGGGTATCCTGGAGCGGCGGGAAGAGAAGAAGCATCATAAGAAGGTGCCTTCTTTTGTCCCGGCCGGCCAGACGACACAGCTCATCGTCGGCGCGACATCGGACAGCGATCGGACGATCCTGCGCCTGAGCCAGGCCTTATATGACAAGGTGGATTTAAAGCGCGTCTATTATTCGGCCTATGTCCCGGCCGTGACCGGGACAAACTTGCCGGCTATCGCCAAGCCGCCGCTCCTGCGGGAACACCGCCTCTATCAGGCGGACTGGCTGTTGCGCTTCTACCAGTTCAAGGCTGATGAGATATTGACCGACGAGGCCCCTGATTTCGACCTCGACTTGGACCCAAAGGCCTGCTGGGCCCTGCGCCATCCTGAATTTTTCCCAGTCGAAGTCAACCGCGCATCGTACCACGCCTTGTTGCGCGTCCCCGGCATCGGCGTCACGTCAGCCCGGCGCATCTGTGCAGCCCGGCGCCAGGCCTTCTTGTCGTATGACACGCTGCGCCGACTGGGCATCGTCCTCAAGCGGGCCCAGTATTTCATTACCTGTAAGGGAAAATATTATGGAGCAACGACGGACCCGGTCCGCATCCGCCAGCGGCTCCTAGCCCGGCCGTCAACCCAGGCGGCTTATGAACCGATGAGTCTGTTTTAGGAGCGGTAGTGATGATTTACAGTTACGATGGAACTTTTTTCGGCTATTTGTCGGCCGTCTTCGATGCCTGGCACGATGGTCTGGGCCAAGTCGAGGATATTTGCCCAGATAGCGAACTGGGCCTGGTCTTTTCCCAGCAGCGCTTCGTTTCGACCGATGACGGCAAGGCCCGGCGAATTCTCGACGCCCTCTTGGCCCAATGCGGACCCAAGTCCTGCCACTATTTGTATTATGCTTTCCTGGCCGAACAGGAAGGGCGTGGCCTGGCTCTCTTGCAGTATCTGCGATGGGCTTTCCGGTATCAAGGCGACTTTCTACACCACCTCAGCGAGGAACCCATCTGGCTAGTTCGCCAGTGGGCCCGCCGGACCGGCAATGAACGGCACAAGCTCTTGGGGCTGGCCCGCTTCCAGGAGCTGTCCGACGGCATGCTCTATTGCCAGTTGCAGCCGACGTGCTGCGTCGTTCCCGTCATGGCAACGCATTTTGTCCGCCGTTTCCCTGCTGAGCGCTGGGTTCTCCACGACACGAGGCGCGGTATCGGCGTCTATTATGATGGCTGCCAGCCCGTCATGGCGACGATTCCCAAGGCGGCTGCACCGGACCTGTCAGCTGACGAAAAGGCCATTGAACAGGTTTGGCAGGATTATTACCGGACCATTGCTATCCCGTCGCGCCGTAACGAGGCTTTGCGACGCAGTTATATGCCCAAAAAGTATTGGTCTTTCTTGATCGAAATGAAGTAAGAAAAAAGTATTTCTTTTTCCCGGCACTTGTTATATAATAGTAACATTGGATTTGTGATAGGAAAGGTGGAATACATTGAAACCTGTCTTAGTAAGTGTAAAAAGTATCCAACGTAACAAAGAGGGAGAAGAGCTGAAAATGGAGCTCGTTTCCGAAGGCAAGTTTTACGTCAAGGACGGGACGCAGTACATCGTCTATGAGGAAAGCGAGCTGACGGAAATGAAAGGCGTTACGACGGTCATCAAGGTACTACCCGGAGGGTCCGTCTTATTGTTGCGTCTGGGGAAACTCCGCCAGCGTCAGGAATTCCGCAAAGGGAAAGTGACGCGCTCCCAGTATGACACACCGGTCGGCACGTTTGACGTGCAGATGAAGACCTATGAATGCCGTGCCGATTTGCTCGATGGAGTCGGTACGATTCAGTTGGGTTACGACGTCCATATCGAAGGCGTCAGTGCCAATTATACACAATTAACCATAACCGTGCAGGAGGATCAAGCGTAATGGAAATGAAGGATTTATTGAAGCAGGGTATTACGGAAGCCTTGAATAAGGCTATTGCAGCCGGCACCCTTCCAGCCGGCGACTATCCCGATGTCGCACTGGAAGTACCGCCGCAGAAGGAATTCGGCGATTTTGCCAGCAACATCGCTATGCAGTCGGCCCGCGTCGCCCATAAAGCACCGAGACTCATTGCCCAGTCCATCGTCGACGGGATGGACTATCCCTGGCTCGACCATGCGGAAATCGCCGGTGCCGGCTTCATCAACTTCTTCTTGAAGAACGACGTCATCTACGATACGCTCAAACAGATCCTGGCTGCTGGCGATGCCTATGGTCATGCACCGCTACGTGAAGACGATACCGTCCAGGTCGAATACGTCAGTGCCAATCCGACAGGGCCCCTTCACGTCGGCCACGGCCGCGGTGCTGCTTACGGCAGTGCCTTGGTCAATCTCCTGCGGGCTGCCGGATATAACGTTCAGGCCGAATACTATATCAACGACGCCGGCAACCAGATGAACAACCTAGCTGCTTCTGTCAATGCCCGCTATCTGGAACTGTTGGGCAAACCGGCAGAAATCCCGGAAAACGGCTATCACGGCCATGATATCATCGAAACGGCTCAGGCCATCATCGACCAGGATGGCGACAAATACCTGGACATGCCGGAAGAAGAACGGCTAGAACTCTTCAAGGACCGTGCTTATGCTGAAAAGCTCAAGGCCCTCAAACGCGACCTGGCCCATTTTAATGTCCATTATGATAACTGGTTCAGTGAACGGACCCTTCATCCCGATGCCATCCGGGCAGCTTGCAAGGTCCTGGAAGAACGGGGCAAGATTTATGAAAAGGACGGCGCCTTGTGGCTGAAATCGACGGATTACGGCGACGACAAAGACCGCGTCGTCATCCGCGACAACGGCGTACCGACTTATTTGGCCGCCGATATCGCCTATCATAAGAATAAATACGACCGAGGCTTCAAGAAGATGATTAATATCTGGGGCGCCGACCACCACGGCTATGTAGCCCGCGTCAAAGCGGCTATGGCTGCCCTCGGCTATGACGTCAATCAGCTGGAAGTGCTCCTCTTGCAGATGGTCAGCCTCTTCCGCGACGGCAAGCCGGTCAAGATGAGCAAGCGTACAGGCCAGGCCATCACGCTGAACGAACTCATCGAAGAAGTCGGCACCGATGCAGCTCGCTACTTCTTCATCATGCGTTCCCTGGATACGCAGCTCGATTTCGACCTGGACCTGGCAAAATCGCACAGCAATGAAAACCCGGTCTACTATATCCAGTATGCCCATGCCCGGATTTACAGCATTTACCGTCAGGCCAAGGAAGCCGGTGCTGACCTCAGCACGGATTGGTCCGACGTCAAATGGGATACGCTGACGAACGAATACGAACTGGAACTGATCAAGAAGATGGCCGCCTTCCCGGAAGAAGTCCAGCGCGCAGCCCGCGAACGGGCACCGCACCGCATTGCCCACTTCGTCCACGAACTGGCCGGCATGTTCCATACGTTCTACAACCACTGCCGCATCATCCAGGAAGACAAGAATCTGGAAAGAGCCCGTCTGGCCCTGGTCACGGCAGTCCGCATTACCATCGCCAACAGTTTGGCTATTTTAGGGGTTTCTGCTCCTGAAAAAATGTAATATAATAAAATAAAAGTTATTGATTGATTTTTGATTCGATGAGCAGAAGCTCAACAGGGAGGAAATATGGCTAAATACATCTTTGTCACAGGCGGCGTCGTTTCTTCGTTAGGGAAAGGCATTACAGCAGCATCGCTGGGCCGTTTGCTGAAGAACCGCGGCTACAAGGTCACGATCCAGAAGTTTGACCCCTATATCAACATCGACCCGGGCACGATGAGCCCATACCAGCACGGCGAAGTCTTCGTCACCGACGATGGTACGGAAACGGACCTCGACCTCGGTCATTATGAACGCTTCATCGACATTAACCTCGGCAAGAACTCCAACGTCACGACGGGCAAAATCTACTGGTCGGTCCTGCAGAAAGAACGACGCGGTGACTATTTGGGCCATACTGTCCAGGTTATTCCGCATATCACCAATGAAATCAAGAACCGCGTCTACCGCGTCGGCGACGACGACAATGCGGACATCGTCATCACGGAAATCGGCGGCACTGTCGGCGATATCGAAAGCTTACCGTTCCTGGAAGCTATCCGCCAGATCAAGAAGGAAGTCGGCCGCAATGACGTCTTGTACATCCACGTCACCCTCGTACCGTACATCGGTGCTGCTGGCGAACTGAAGACCAAACCGACTCAGCACAGCGTCAAAGAATTGCGCAGCATCGGTATCCAGCCGGACATCATCGTCTGCCGTACAGAACGTCCCTTGTCTGATGAAATGAAAGAAAAGCTGGCCCTGTTCTGCGACATCGACAAAGATGCCGTCATCGAAAACAAGACCTTGAACAGTATCTATGAAGTACCCCTCCTCTTGTCGGAAGAAGGTATGGATCGCATCGTCCTGGAAAAACTCGACTTGCCCAACCGCCCTTGCGACATGGAAGACTGGAAGAAAATGGTCCATTCCATTTACAATACGGAAAAGACCTTGGAAATCGCCTTGGTCGGCAAGTATGTCGCCCTCCACGATGCCTACCTCAGTGTGGCTGAAGCCTTGAATCATGCCGGCATTGCTTACAAGACGAAAGTCAATATCCACTGGATCGATTCGGAAACCCTGGAAGATTCGAACCTCTCGATGGAAGAAGTCTTCAAGGGAATCGATGGCATCGTCGTTCCCGGTGGTTTCGGCAATCGCGGCGTCGAAGGCAAAATCCGCGCCGTCCAGTATGCCCGTGAAAACAATGTGCCTTACCTCGGCCTCTGCTTAGGGATGCAGTGCGCTGTCATGGAATTCGCCCGCCACGTCGTCGGCCTCGAAGGCGCTACGTCGTCGGAATTCCATGAAGATGCTAAATTCCCGGTCATCGACCTCATGCCGGACCAGGTAGACATCTCCGATAAAGGCGGTACGATGCGCCTCGGCCTCTATCCCTGCAAATTGACGGAAGGCACCAAGGCCCACGAAGTCTATGGGACCAACCTCATTTACGAACGCCATCGTCATCGCTGGGAATTCAATAACAAATACCGCACGGAAATGGTTAATGCCGGTCTCGTCCTGTCCGGGACCTCGCCAGACGACCGCCTGGTAGAAATCGTTGAACTCAAAGATCATCCCTGGTTCGTAGGCTGCCAGTTCCATCCGGAATTCAAATCCCGTCCGACCAAAGCGCATCCTTTATTCAAAGGCCTGATCAAAGCGGCCCTGGAATTAAAAGGGGAATAATTGGTGATTCGTGGCTCGTGGTTCGTAGGGGCTCGCACGTGGCGAGCCCGCCAAGTATATGTGAGATACTTGTGGACTCGATTTGCGTGAACGGGCTCACGTGGGCGCCCATAGATAAAAAAGGTCTTGTCGTTATGCGACAAGACCTTTTTTATCTATGCGGCAGATGCATATAGAATGCATATATATGTGATTTGTTGAACATATGGCAGGTTGTTCTAGAACCGTCAAAATACGATAAAAGTTAGTTACTGCGATAGGAAAAGTAAACTATTTTTTGTTATTATGCATCCTTATAAAATAGGGTAAGAACGCCTTTTATACTATACAAAACGGGTGATGTATACGGAAATGTAAACTGCAGTATCTCTTTGTATCCGGACAATTTTTGACTTCTTTTTCCTGCGCCCGGTAGGTCATAAAAATAAGTTAAATGTGTAACTTTGCTCTGATTTTCACATTGAATAATACGCTACATAATGATATAATGTAAGCGATTAAAAGCATGATTCATGTTTTTATTATTTTTCATTATATAATAATGAGGTGATTTTTGATGTTGAATACCTTTAAAAGAGGTGGGGTCCATCCTGATGATGGCAAGATCTATGCAAAAGACAAAGCCATAGAAACCCCGGCAGTACCGGCTCAAGTCGTCATTCCCATGAGCCAGCACTTTGGTGCGCCTTGTACGCCGACTGTTAAAGTCGGTGACTTGGTCAAGAAAGGCCAGCTTATCGGGACGAGTGACGCATTCTTGCATGCCGACATCCATGCATCTACGTCCGGCAAAGTCATCAAAGTTGCGCCGATGCCGCACAACATGATGGTTAAATGCATGGCTGTCGTCATCGAAGCAGATGGCAAAGATGAATGGGCAGAAGGGATTCCTCAGGCTCACGACTGGAAGCAGCTCGACAGCAAGGAAATCCTGGAACTCATCAAGAAAGCCGGTGTCGTCGGCTGCGGCGGTGCTACTTTCCCGGCTCATGTCAAACTGGCTCCGAACAAACCGGTCGATACGTTCATTGTCAACGGTGCTGAATGTGAACCGTACTTGACCTGCGACTATCGCTCTATGGTTGAAAAGGAAACGACGGACAAACTCGTGACGGGCGTCCAGATTTGCATGAAAGTCCTCGGTGTCAAGAAAGCTTTCATCGGCATTGAAGACAACAAACCTGAAGCCATCCAGAACCTGACCGAAGCTTTCAAAGATATTCCTGAAGTTACTGTTCTCGCTTGCAAGACGAAGTACCCTCAGGGCGCTGAAAAGATGATGATCGAAGCTTGCACAGGTCGTCAGGTCGAACCGGGCGGACTTCCTATGAACGTCGGCTGCGTCGTCAGCAACGTCGGTACGGTCATTGCCATCACCGATGCTGTCTGTCAGGGCATCCCCTTCATCGAACGTCTTACGACCGTCACCGGTGACTGCATCAAAGAACCGAAGAACCTCCGTCTCCGCATTGGCACGACTTTCCAGGAAGCTATCGATTACTGCGGCGGCTTCTCCAAACAGCCGGATCGCCTGATTGCCGGCGGCCCGATGATGGGGCTGGCCCAGTATCAGCTCGATGTACCGATTACTAAAGGTGCTTCCGGTATCCTGGCGCTCTCTCCGGAAAAATGCCAGGTCGGTGAAGAATCTCCGTGCATCCGCTGCGGCCGTTGCGTAGAAGCATGTCCGATGGGCCTCATTCCGAGCCAGCTCAGCATCTTCTCGTCCTGCCAGGCATGGGATAAATGCATGGAATACGGCGTCATGAACTGTGTCGAATGTGGCAGCTGTGTCTACACCTGCCCGGCAAAACGCAACATTGTCCAGTATATCCGCAATGCGAAAGGCCAGTGCAAAGCTATCCAGCGCGCAGCGCAGGCTAAAGCTGAAGCACAGAAAGCCAAGAACTAATTGGAAGAAGGGATATCATGAGTCCAGAAGCTAAAGGACAAACAAATGGAAAGGATGCTAAAGACATGCAGGAATTTAAACTTACCGTAGCATCTTCACCGCATGTTCGCTGTAACGAAACCATTCCTAAAATCATGTGGAATGTCGTCGCCGCCCTTGTACCGGCTGCTGCGTTCGGCGTCTACTATTTCGGTGTTAATGCTCTCGTCAATATCATCGTTGCAATTGTCTCGGCAGTTGTATTCGAATTCTTATGGGAAAAACTGATGCACAAACGCGTCACCATCACAGATGGTTCTGCCGTCATCACGGGCCTTCTCCTGGCTATGTGCTGCCCGCCGAGCCTTCCCTGGTGGATGAGCATCATCGGTTCCTTCCTGGCAATCGTCGTTTGTAAACAGGCCATGGGCGGCTTGGGCTACAACATCTTCAACCCGGCTCACGTCGGCCGTGCTGGCTTGATGGTTTCCTGGCCGATCGCCATGACGACCTGGACCCAGCTCAACGGGACCGTCGTCGACGGTGTCGCTGGTGCTACGCCGCTGAACGTCTTCAAACACGGTGGCACAGACGCTCTCTTCGGGCTCTTCGGTACGAACGATTGGGGTACTATTTATCAGAACCTGTTCTTCGGGTTCCGCAACGGCTCCCTCGGTGAAACCTCTACGGTCCTTCTCATCCTCGGCGGTTTGTGGCTGATCTACAAAGGTTACATCAACTGGCAGGTTCCGGTCATCATGATCGCTACTGTCGGTATCCTCATGGGTGCCATCTATGGCAGTGCCAATGTCGCACTCTTTGAAATGATGGCTGGCGGCCTCATCATCGGTGCTTTCTTCATGGCAACCGATATGGTCACTGCTCCGATTACCCTCAAAGGCCAGATGATTTTTGCTCTGGGCTGCGGCCTCATTACGGTCCTCATCCGTACACTCGGCGGCTATCCTGAAGGGGTTTGCTACTCCATCTTGCTCATGAATACCTTGACTCCGCTCATCGACCGTCTGGTCAAACCGACCGTCTTTGGTGCAGTAAAAAAGGGGGCTAAATAAAATGGCAGACAAAAACGAAAGCGGGATCTTCAAGGTTGCGATGAACCTTGTCCTCACCTGCCTGGTTTCCGGCTGTATCATCGGCGCTGTCTTCTTCATTACCGGCCCGACCGCTACGGCTAAAGCAGAACAGATGAAACAGGATTCCATGAAATCACTCGTTCCGCAGGCTGAAAAATTCGTTCCCGTCCAGGGCGAAAAAGATACCTTCATCGCTGAACAGGGCGGCAAAAAAGTAGCTTATATCATTCCGACGGCTCCGAAAGGTTACGGCGGCCCCATCAAGATGCTGACGGCTGTTTCCATGGACGGCAAAGTCCTGGACTACACGGTCCTCGAAGCCAACGAAACTCCGGGCCTCGGTGACAGAGGTGCTAAATCTCCGTTTAAAGATCAGTTCAAAGGCAAGAAACTGGAAAACCTGGAAGTCACTAAAGACCATGGCGTAAAGGATAAAATCCAGGCCATGACCGGTGCTACCATTTCTTCCCGTGCTTTCACTTTGGGCGTTAAGCAGGCTGTTGAAAAAGCAGCACAGTTAGGGGGTAAATAATAATGAATCTTTGGAAAGTATTTACTAGAGGCATTATTGAAGAAAACCCGTACTTCGTCCTGGCCCTGAGCCTGTGCCCTGGCCTTGCCGTCACGACAAGCGTCATCAATGGTCTGACCATGGGCTGCACAGTATGGTTCGTTATCACGGCTAACAACACGGTCGTTTCCATCATCCACAAGTTGATCAACAAAAAAGTCCGTATCCCTGTTTACATCACCTGTATCGCTACCATCGTAACCTGCGTACAGCTGTTCTTACAGGCCTATGCTCCGGATCTGTACAAAGCCTTGGGCGTATACCTCGACTTGGTCGTCGTATTTGCTATCATCCTGGCTCGTGCTGAATCGGTTGCATCGAAAAACGGCGTCGTCGTTTCCTTCCTCGACGGCATGGGCATGGGCATTGGCTTCACCATTGCTATGTTCATGATTTCCTTCGTCCGTGAAATCCTCGGCAACGGTACTTTCTTTGGCATGGAAGTCTTCGGTCCGTCCTATCAGCCTGCTCTGATCATGGCATTGCCGCCTGGAGCCTTCATGCTCATCGGTTTCATCATGGCCGGCTTCAAGATCTGGAATGAACATGTTGAAAGACAGAGACAACTGAAAGGGAGTGAAGGATAATGGAATACTTTACGCTGTTCATCGGGGCTGTCTTGATTAACAACTTCGTATTGACCAAGTTCCTCGGTTTGTGTATCTTCTTCGGCGTTTCCAAGAACCTGAACGCCTCTGTCGGCATGGGTTTCGCCGTCACTGCCGTCATCACTTTGAGTACTATCCTGGCATGGTGCCTTTACAACTGGGTCCTCGTACCGCTTAACCTGACCTTCTTGCGGACGATTTCCTTCGTTATCTTGATCGCAAGTTTCGTACAGTTACTGGAAATCGTCATCAAGAAAGAATCGCCGACATTGTATAACATGTGGGGCATTTACCTCATGCTGATCGCTACGAACTGTATCGTATTGTCCGTCCCGGTCATCAGTGTCACCAGCGGTTATAACTTCCTGGAAAACATCGTCTTCGCCGTTGGCGCAGGCCTCGGTTTCGCCCTGGCTCTGATCCTCATGGCAAGCTGCCGTGAAAAATTGGACTATGCCGATGTTCCTCATGCTATGAAAGGCACACCGATCGCTTTCATCATCGCCGGCATGATGTCCCTGGCATTCCTCGGCTTCTCCGGTATGATTTAAGGCAAAGGAGTTGGAATTAAATTATGGATTACTCGTTCATTGCAATTATGGCCGTCGTTATCATGGCCTGCATCGGTATCGTCTTCGGCTTTATCCTTGCAAGTGCTGATAAGAAGTTTGCCATGGAAGAAAACCCGCTCATCGGCGAAGTAAAAGAAGCACTTCCTCAGGGCCAGTGCGGTGCCTGCGGTTTCGCCGGTTGTGCAAAATATGCGGAAGCCGTCGTCCTCGACCCGAACGTTCCGCCTAACCTCTGTGTTCCTGGTAAAGCTGAAGTCGCTGCTGTCGTCGCTAAATTGACGGGCAAAGTCGCTGAAGCTACGGAACCGAAATACGCTCACATCAAATGCCGCGGCGGCAATGGCATTGCCAAACTGGCTTATGAATACAAAGGTATTCATGACTGCGCGGCTGCTAAAATCGTCCAGCAGGGTCCGAAATTCTGTAAGTTCGGCTGTCTCGGCTTCGGCAACTGCACGCGGGCTTGCCCGTTCGGCGCTATGAGCATGGGTGAAAATGGCCTGCCTGTCGTCAACAAGACGCTCTGCACGGGCTGCGGCAAATGCGCTTCTATCTGCCCGAACCACGTCATCGAACTCCTGCCGGTCAGTGCTAAAGTCAGCATCAGCTGCAGCTCCAAAGATTTCGGCGCTCCGGCTATGAAGAACTGCAAGGCTATGTGTCTCGGCTGCGGTTCCTGTATGCGTAACTGCTCGCACCAGGAAGAAGGAGCCATCAAGATCATTGACCATCTGGCTGTCGTCAACCAGGACATCTGCCACAATTGTGACAATGCTACCTGCCTGACCAAGTGCCCGACCGGTGCTATCAACGAAATGATCAAAGGCTCTTTCAAGAAAGAAGAAAACGTAGGTTAATACATGGATAAGAAACGGTATGTATGGGTTCTTCTCACCATGGCGTTTCTCATCGTTCTCAGTTGCTCCGGATGCAGTCTGCATCCGGAGTCTTCTTTTGATAGGAGCGGTGTCGCCATGGATACGACGGTGTCTCTGCGGGCGTCCGGGAAAGAAGCCAAAGAAGCAGTCGATGAAGGCTTTGACCGCCTAAATCAGTTGGACAAACTGGCCGGTCAAAATGAAGATAGTGACGTAAGCCGTATCAACGCCGCAGCCGGCAAAGCCTACGTCCAGGTCGATCCGGCTATTTATGAAATGATTGAATATGCCAAGGATTACTCGGCCAAGAGCCAAGGTGAATGGGACATTACTGTCGGCGTCATGACCAATTTATGGCGCATCGGCAACGATGACCAGCACGTGCCCGCGCCTGATGAGATTTCCCAGGCCCTGCTGAAAGTCAACTATAAGGACATCCTCCTGCGGCCGGAAGACCACAGCGTCATGCTGGCCAAGCCTGGTATGGCCATCGACCTGGGCGGTGTGGCCAAGGGCTATGCTGTCGATGAAATCCGCAAGATCTATGAAAAGCACCATATCGAAAGCGGCCTCATCAACCTCGGCGCCAGCTCGATGTATGCTGTCGGCAAGACGACGAAAGGCAAGCCCTGGCGCATTGGCATCAAGCATCCTCGCTCTGACGACGATAAGAGCTTTTTAGGCATCGTATCCATCGAGAACCAGGCCTTGTCCACGTCCGGTGACTATGAACGCTATTTCGTCCAAGATGGCGTCCGCTACCATCACATCTTCGATCCCCGGACGGGGTACCCTGCCCGGTCCGGCGTCATGAGCGATTCCGTCGTCATCGACGGGTCTGTGCCCCATGCCGGCATGCTCAGCGACATGATGACGACGATTGTCTTCGTCTTGGGCCCGCAGAAAGGGATGGAACTGGTGAGCAGCATGGAAGGTGTCAACTGTGAAATCACAGGAAGTGATAATGCCGTCTACATGACGCAAGGCTTTGCTGATAATTTCTCTGAATTGAATAGTGATTTTCATCTTTCCGATTCGGAATAAACCAACCTCCATAGAAGCAAAAAGTATAGCATAGAAAAAATTAATATCTTTAAGTCTATTTACTTTTTCATTCGTTTGTAAGATAATAGATATGTAAAATTTATAAACTATGGAGGGTAGTATCTACATATGGATCATATCGATGACAAAATTTTAACGATACTTAAACACAATGGGAAGGCTTCGGCCACGGAAATCAGCAAGGTCGTCGGCCTGTCCATTCCGGCAGTTGCCGAACGCATCCGAAAGATGGAACACAACGGCATCATCGAAGGCTATGGTGCCAAAATCAGCCGCCGCAAGACGGGTTATAACGTGACAGCTTTCATCATGGTCAACCTAGAACGGTCTGGCGATGTCGAAGAATTCCGCTCGAAAATCGTCCAGTATCCGGAAGTTTTGGAATGTCATCACGTCGTCGGTGCTTTTGACTATTTGTTGAAAGTGCTGGTCAAGACACCGGATGACTTGGAACACTTCCTCATGCAGGTATTGAACGAAATCCCGACGGTTGCTTCGTCTCAGACCTTCATGTGCCTGTCGACACTGAAGGAAGAATGGAACGTGTAAGAGCGTCGGTACTCGTGGTTGGTAGGGGCTGTCGCATGAAGCTTTTTGTCTTCGTGCGACAGCCCCTTTTTGCTATTCTTTTATTTTTCCATCGAGGGTGATGACATGGACCTTGAAGGGAAGGTCCTTGCCGCTCTGTTCGAGAGCTTTTTTGGCAGCCATTTCCAAGCCGCTGCAGCAGGGGACTTCCATGCGGATCAAGGTGACGTCGCGGATATCGTTCTGGCGGATGATTTCTGTCAATTTTTCGGCATAGTCGATTGCGTCGAGTTTAGGACAGCCGATAAGGGTGATGCGGCCCTTGATGAAATCTTCGTGGAAGCGGGCGTAGGCATAGGCCGTGCAATCGGCAGCGATGAGCAGGCTGGCGCCGTTAAAATAAGGCGTATGCGGTGGTACGAGTTTGATCTGGACCGGCCACTGGCTTAGACGGGAGATGGACGGGCCGGCAGGGATATCATTACTAGCGGTTTTCTGCGTTTTGTCGAGGCTGCGGGCCTGACTGCCCGGGCAGCGGCCGGTGTAGGTCCTTCCCTGGGAAGCCATATGTTTCTTCACGGCTTCTTCATCATACGCAAGGGCTTCGCGTTCGACAAAGGTGATGGCGTTGGTCGGGCAATGGGGCAGGCAGTCGCCCAAGCCGTCGCAGTAATCGTCGCGCATGAGCCGGGCTTTGCCGTCGACCATGGCAATGGCTCCTTCATGACAGGCTGTGGCACAAGCACCGCAGCCATTGCATTTTTTTGAATCAATCTGTATAATTTTACGTATCATAATTTCCTCCATCGTGTTACATGCATCAAACTAGTTTAGAATCGTTCATGTTCTTAGTATAGCTGATGGAGCGAAAAAAGGCTGTTGTTTTTCCAACTATTATCTTTTTAGGAGGTTTTTCCATGGAACAATATCTTTCCCTCATTGAAACGTCGCCGCTCTTCCATGGTGTTGCCGAAGCTGATGTCTTGCCGCTCTTGCAACATTTGAAGGTGCGCAAGAAGAAATATGGCAAAGGGGAATTCCTCTTTTATTCCGGCGATGCTGTCCCCTACATCGGCTTGGTCTTGGAAGGGGCGGTCCATATTATTCAGGAAGATTACTGGGGGAACCGCAATATCTTGTCTCAGATTCCGGCAGGGTTCTTTTTCGGCGAGGCCTTTGCCTGTCTGCACGATACGTCGGCAACGGTCGACGTCGTGGCCGTATCGGATACGGTCATCATGCAGGTCTATGTCGGTAACATCCTTCATGCTGGACAGGTCCTGACGCCGGACCAGGCCTGTTTTATGGGCAATCTCTTGGCTCTCATGGCCGAAAAGAACCGCCTCCTTACGGAAAAGATGCGCTATTTGACTCAGCGCTCGACGCGTCAGAAAATCATGCTTTATCTATCTGACATGGCTCGGAAAAAAGGGAAGACCACCTTTGTCCTGCCCTTTAACCGCCAGCAGATGGCGGACTTCCTCTCCGTAGACCGCAGCGCCTTATCGGCTGAACTGAGCAAGATGAAAAAAGACGGCTTTATCGATTACCGGAAGGATAAATTCACCTTGTTGCAGTGATGGCTTTTAACTTCAAATGCAAAAAGCGGCTGTCGCCAAGACAGCCGCTTTTTTGCACCCTTCTTAATGCAGATGGGGAAGGATGTGGCCCATTTTATTCTTTTTCGTTTCTAAGTAGAATTCGTCAAATTTCTGCGGTTTCATTTCGATAGGCACGCGTTCTACAATTTCGACACCGAAGCCTTCGAGACCGTAGATCTTTTCCGGGTTATTCGTGAGCAGGCGGATTTCTTTGGCTCCCATGTCCTGAAGAATCTGGGCACCAATCCAGTATTCGCGAAGGTCCGGCGCAAAGCCGAGTTTTTCGTTGGCTTCGACTGTATCGTATCCCTGTTCCTGGAGGACATAGGCCTTGAGTTTGTTGATGAGGCCGATTCCGCGGCCTTCTTGGCGCATATAGAGGAGGATGCCCCGGCCTTCGGCGTTGATCTGCGTCAGGGCAGCGGCCAGCTGTTCACCGCAGTCGCAGCGGCGGGATCCAAAGACATCGCCTGTGAGGCATTCGGAATGGACGCGGCATAAGAGGCTCTTGCCATCGCCGATTTCCCCTTTGACCAAAGCGACGTGATGTTCACCAGTGAGGTCGTTGATGTAGCCGTAGATCTTGAAATCACCGTATTTGGTCGGCATTTTGGCGACGGCTTCGCGGATGACGTGTTTGTCGTGGCGGCGGCAGTAGTTCTGGAGATCGTGGATGGTGATGAATTTCAGACCGTATTCGTCGGCAATCTTCCAGAGATTCGGTGTGCGCATCATCGTGCCATCGTCAGCCATGATTTCGCAGCACAGGCCGACCTGTTTGAGTCCTGCCAGGCGCATGAGGTCGACCGTAGCTTCCGTGTGTCCGTTGCGGGTCAGGACGCCGCCGCGTTTGGCGACGAGGGGGAAGTTGTGGCCAGGGCGGCGGAAGTCTTCGGGACGGGCCGATTCTTCAGCACATTTACGGGCTGTCAAGGCGCGTTCGACAGCGGAGATACCCGTTGTCGTATCGACGTGGTCGATGGAAACGGTGAAGGCCGTTTCGTGATTATCTGTATTTTCACTGACCATCTGGGGCAGACCGAGCTTATGGGCATATTCGATGCTCATAGGCATGCAGATCAGGCCCTTGCCGTGGCTGGCCATGAAGTTCATGTTTTCTGTCGTGCAGTACTGGGCGGCGCAGATGAAGTCGCCTTCGTTTTCGCGGTCCGGATCATCGGTGACGATGATGATATGGCCGGCCTGCAATTCTTCCAGTGCTTCTTCAATGGTGTTGAATTTACGTTTTTCTGTAGTCAAAATAAAGACCTCCTTAAAGTCTGTATTGTCTTATTAGTTAGTGGTACTTAAAAAGCCCTGGCTATGAGGCACAGGGCTTTGACATGCAAGGAAAGGCACGCTGCAGATACAGCACGCCACATCTTCTTCCATCCAGACTATACTGTCGGTTTTGGAATTGCACCAAATCACGAGCCAATGGCTCCTACGCCGTAGCGTTCGCGGACTATACCGCCGATCGGGAATTTCACCCTGCCCTGAAGATATACGTTTTATTCAGTTCTGTTATGTATTATACACGGTAGCAGCCATTTTGGCAAGTTACTCGATATCGAAGATTTTCCCTGGGTTGAGGATGTCATTCGGATCGAGGGCCTTCTTGATGGCTTTCATCATTTCCAATTCGCCAGGATCGGTGAATTCTTCCATCAAGTGCTTACGCTTGTAACCGATGCCGTGTTCGCCGGACAGGCGGCCGCCGTGGGCATAGATGAACTTGTACAGTTCCTGTTGGTTGGCCTTGACCCGCTGATCCCAGTCTTCGTAGGTAGCGTCTTCATTTTTCAGGATGTTCAAGTGGATGTTGCCGTCGCCGGCGTGGCTGGCGATACGCGTGACCAAGTTGTATTTCTTGGCCAGACGCAGGATTTCGTCGAGGAGGGCCGCTTCCTGGTCGACAGGGACGACGACGTCTTCTTTGCAGACGATGAGGCTTTCGGCGCGGACGGCTTCGGCAAAGGCCTTGCGGGCCTGCCAGATTTTGTTATGGTCGGCGACGAGGACTGACGACGCTCCGTTTTTCGTGCAGACTTCGTCGAGGATGACCGCTTTGTCGTCCAAGTCATCTTCACTGGTTTCTTCGACTTCGACGATGACGTAGTTGCCGGTGTCGCTGCCCTGGAGGCTTTCATTGAGGTATTTTTCGACGGACTTGATGGTGATGTTGTCCATGAATTCGACACATGTCGGCGTGATGCCTGCCTTGATGATCTTGGTGACGACGCCCATGGCCTGGCGGCGGTCAGAGAAGATGGCCAGCAGGTCGAGCGCGTACTTCGGCTTGGGCAGGAGCTTCAGCGTGGCCTTGGTGATGATGCCCAGGGTCCCTTCGGAGCCAATGACTAGCTGGTCCAGGGAATAGCCAGTCGACTGCTTCTGCAGGCGCGCGCCGAGGTTGACGATGCGCCCTGTCGGATTGACGACTTCCACGCTGTAGACCTGGTGACGCGTCGTTCCGTATTTGACGGCCCGGTTGCCGCCAGCGTTGGTGGCGATGTTACCGCCGATGAAGCACGAATCGCCGCTGCACGGGTCGCCGGCATAGAATAAGCCTTTCTTTTCAGCAGCTTCCTGCAGGTCCGACGTGCGCACGCCCGGTTCGACGACGGCATAGAGGCCGTCCGGATTGATTTCCAGGATATTGTTCATTTTTTCCAGCGACAAGACGATGCCGCCGTATTCCGGGACAGCACCGCAAGCCAGGCCCGTGCCGGCCCCACGGGGGACGACAGGGAAGTGGCAGGCGTTGGCTAATTTGATGATGGCACTGACCTGCTGGGCCGTTTCGGCGAAGACAACGGCTTCCGGCATGTGGTGGTAGGCCGGGTCGGTTACTTCGTCATGGGAATAAGGCTGCATGGCATCAGCGTCGGTGACGACGTTTTTCGGGCCGACGATGGCCTTTAATTTTTCCAGGATTTCTGTCGTTATTTTTTCATAATGCATACGTGTTCCCCCTAAGATAAGATACAAAATGTCGTGTCTCTATTATATATAACTGTTGCCTATTTTAAAAGGAATTTTGCAAAAAAACTTTATCTTGCTATCAAAGCACGGTATACTATAAGATAAGACTTTTTCAGTCTCTTATTCTTAGAAAGGGTGATTGGGTGGAAACCAAGCAGTATGGCCAACCCCGACGCAGGAAGAAGCGCCGTAAGGTTCCCAAGAAGCGCCGTACAGGGCTGCTCATCCGGCTCCGGCAGATGAGCTGGTACAATCTTATTCTCGTGGCTATCGTCATCATAGGCTTCTATCTCATCGGTATCCGCCTCTATCGGCTGTGGGAAATCTATGATGACATGAATCAGACCTTGCAGCAGGAACAGACCTTGAGGGATGAAAATCTCCGGCTCCGGGAGCGGCGTGACAAGCTGAACGATCCTGATGAAATTGCACGGGAAGCGCGCGAACAGTTTGGTCTGGCCAAGCCCGATGAAATCCCTTATAAGCCGTGATTCCTTATATTTTGTATTTTAATGATTGAATTTTTTGGCATTTATGAGTATAATGGCTGTATACGTTTAGCAGTAATGCTGATATTACAAGGAGGAAATTAAAACAGCATGACAATCGAAGTAGGCAGTGTGATGGAAGGTACCGTTACAGGAATCACAAAATTTGGCGCATTCGTAGAGCTTCCGGATAAGAAAGTAGGTCTCGTACATATTTCTGAAGTCGCTAATGAGTATGTCAAAGATGTAAATGATTTTTTGAAAGTTCGAGACAAGGTCAACGTCAAAGTGTTGTCTGTAGACGATAAGGGAAAAATCGCCCTGTCTATCAAACAGACCCAGCCGGCGCCGGAAAAGAAAGAGTTCCGTCCGAAACGTGATTTTCGGCAGAAACACGAATTCCGCCAGCATAACGGCTTTGATTCGCGCCGCTCGTCGGGCTCGCTGTCTTTTGAGGACCGGCTCAGCAAATTCCTGAAGGAAAGCGATGAACGCCTGATGGATTTGAAGCGCAATACGGAATCGAAACGCGGCGGCCGCGGTGCGCGCCATGCTGATTGAGTGCGTATTGAATAGCGGATGGTAAAAAAAGAAGGGCGCTGTTGCAAAAAGACAGCGCTCTTTTACGTTTACGGAAAGGAGCAGATATGGAGTATCAGAAGTATGCAGTCATCGACATCGGCTCCAACTCCTTGCGCCTTATGATGGGCTGGCAGGAAGTACCGGGTACGTGGATTTTTTCGCCAAAAGAACTGGCGACGACGCGGCTAGGGAAAGATATCGATGAAACACACCATTTATCGCCGGCTGGGATGGAAGCGTCCTTTGCGGCGATGGAACGCTGGAAAGGACAGCTGAAAGGCGTTCCGGTCTGTGCTGTTGCTACTAGTGCTGTCCGAGAAGCCGTCGATGGCCAGGCTTTCTTGGCAGAAGTGCGGGCCCGCTTCGGTTGGCATTGCCGGGCTATTTTGGGTTTGGAAGAAGCCTCTCTCAGCTTTACTGGGGCTACGGCCTCGCTCAGCACGGATGTGACGGCTGCCGTCATCGACATCGGCGGCGGCAGCAGTGAAGTCGCTGTCGGCCGTGGTGGTGACCTGTGCTGGTCCCACAGCTATCCTATGGGGGCTGTGCGCTTTACGCAGGGCGAAGTCATGAGTCCTCAAGCCGTCGCCCGTCTGGAAAAACGCTGTTATCAGGAATGGCTGCCCATGCAGGTTCAGCCGGATTTGCTCATCGGCGTCGGCGGGACGCTGACGACATTGGCGGCTATGGATTTGCAGCTGGCCGTCTACGATGCAGAGAAAGTCGAAGGCCATCGTGTTTCCTATGAAGCCTTATGCGCCCATATCGAACGCCTTCAAGCTATGACGCCGAAAGAACGGCGCCACGTACCGGGCTTGCAGCCCAAGCGCAGCGATATCATCGTCGCCGGCCTGATTATTGCCAAATCCTTTCTCCAGCGCTATCACATCCCGGCGGTCACCGTCAGCGAACGGGATCTCATGGAAGGCGTCTTTTTCCGCCATTCCTTCCATGATGCGGCCTGGAACTCCCGGGACCGCCAGCTGTGAACCTCGTCGACCGCGTAGATGCTTACGGCAGGCAGTACGGCCTGTGGCAGACTGGAAAGGCTCTGGTCGTCGCCTGTTCCGGCGGGCCCGATTCGCTGGCCTTGCTGGATATACTGAGCCGCCTGGCCCCGTTATATAGGCTGACCTTGACGGCCTGCTACGTTCATCACGGCATCCGCCAGGCTGCCGACGAAGAAGTCGGTCTGGTGCGGCGCGAAGCCGTGCGCCGCCATTGCGGTTTTGCCTGGCAGTATGTCGATGTGCCGGCCCTGGCCCGGCAGGAAAAGGCTTCGGAAGAAGCCGTAGGCCGGCGAGAACGCTATCGTATCTTGCGGGAAACGGCCCGGGCCTGTGGGGCTGAACGCATTGCCGTAGCCCATCACGCCGATGACCAGGCTGAAACGGTACTGCTCCATCTCCTGCGCGGCAGCGGCCTCGCTGGCCTCTGCGGCATGGCTCCCAAGCGGGGCGATATCATCCGGCCCCTCTTGACGGTGACTAAGGCTGAGCTGGCAGCCTATGCCGTAGCCCATGACCTTCCGGTTTGTCACGATGAAACCAATGACAGCCGTCGTTACAGCCGCAACCGTATACGGCTGGACCTTCTGCCGCAGCTGCAGTCCTATAATCCGGCCATTACGGTGGACCTGAACCGCCTGGCCGATATCGTCAGGGCTGACGAAGCCTTTTTAGACGATGCTGCCGATGCGCTCTATGGACAGCTCGTCCTTCCCCAAGCCATGCCGGCTTTGGATAAGAAACAATTACTGGCCCAGCCGCTTGCCATGCAGCGGCGCCTCATCCGCCGCTTATGGCTGGAAGCGACAGGATCCCGTCAAGACCTGCCTTTTCATTATATTGAAACCATACGGAATCTGGCCGCCAAAGGAGCTGGAAAACAATTCCAGTGCGGCCGGGCCTGTGTTTATACGACCCGGACAGCCCTCTGCCTGGGGCCGGCCGTTCCCCGCAAGGGGCGGCAACGGTAATTCACTTTTCACGGAGGAAAACAAGATGCATCAGGATATCAAAGAAATTTTATTTACAGAAGAACAGCTCGCTGCCCGCGTCCGCGAATTGGGCGCTCAGATCACCAAAGACTATGCCGGCAAGACGATCCTCATGTGCGGCATCCTCAAAGGGGCCGTCACCTTTTTCACCGACCTGGCCCGCTGCATCGACAGCCCGGTCTACTTCGATTTCATGAGCTGCTCCAGCTACGGTTCGTCGACGACGTCGTCAGGCGTCCTCAAGATCCGCAAGGACCTCGATAACGACGTCAAGGATAAAGATGTCCTCATCGTCGAAGACATCATCGACACGGGCGTCACCTTGAGCCATCTCGTCCCCATGCTCCAGGAACGGGGTGCCCGCTCGGTCAAATTGGCAACCCTCCTCAGCAAGCCGGCCCGCCGCCAGGTCGAAGTCCCTGTCGATTACAACGGCTTTGAAATCCCCGATGCCTTCGTCGTCGGCTATGGCCTCGACTACGACAGCCGCTACCGCAACCTGCCGTACATTGGCATTTTGAAAGAAGAAGTATATTCCAAGTAGTTGTTGCTTTAGAAGAAGTGTGGTAATATAAGAATGTATTGGTTGGAATAAAAAAGCATTATCATAAACTAAGTGAAAGGAGCCATATTTTGAGTAAATTTGTGCGGAATGTAAGTTTATACTTACTCATCATCATCGTCGCCGTATCGATCATAGATGCCTTTACCAGCAGTAAGACAGATAAATCGGAAATTTCTTACACGAATTTCATGAGTCAGGTGCAGCAGAAAAAAGTCGATGCCGTCCAGATCACAGCCGATCACGCTATCGTCGGACAGCTGAAAGACGGAACCTCTTTTACTTCTTATGCCCCGACCGATTCGGCACTCTTGCCGGCACTGCGCGATGCTGATGTCAACATCATCGCCAAACCGCCCGAACAGCCTTCGTGGTGGATGAACATGCTGACAGCAGTCCTGCCAATCCTGGTCCTCATTGCCGTCTGGTTCTTCATCATGCAGCAGACCCAAGGCGGCGGCGGCCGGGTCATGAACTTTGGCAAGAGCCATGCCAAGATGCACGGGGAAGGTAAGATCAAGGTTACCTTTAAAGACGTTGCTGGTGAAGACGAAGCGAAGGAGGAACTGGCGGAAATCGTCGAATTCCTGCGCAACCCCAGCAAGTATAATGCCATTGGCGCCAAGATACCCAAAGGGGTGCTCCTCTTCGGCCCTCCGGGGACCGGCAAGACCCTCCTGGCCCGTGCCGTAGCCGGCGAAGCCGGTGTCCCCTTCTTCAGCATCAGCGGTTCCGACTTCGTCGAAATGTTCGTCGGCGTTGGTGCCTCCCGTGTCCGTGATTTGTTCACACAGGCCAAGAAGAATGCGCCCTGCATCGTCTTCATCGACGAAATCGATGCCGTCGGCCGCCAGCGCGGTGCTGGCCTTGGCGGCGGTCATGACGAACGGGAACAGACATTGAACCAGCTCCTGGTCGAAATGGATGGCTTCGGTTCCAACGAAGGCATCATCACCATCGCTGCGACCAACCGTCCGGATATCCTCGACCCGGCGCTTCTCCGTCCGGGCCGTTTCGACCGGCAGATCACCGTCGACCGGCCGGACCTGCGCGGCCGCCGGGCTATCCTCGACGTCCACGCCAAAGGCAAGCCCCTCGGCAAGGATGTCGACCTCGACGTCATCGCCAAGAAGACGCCGGGCTTCACCGGTGCCGACTTGGGCAACCTGCTCAACGAAGCAGCCCTCCTGGCTGCCCGGGCTAATAAGAAAGTCATCAACATGGCTGAACTGGAAGAAGCCAGCGAAAAAGTCTGCTTCGGTCCGGAACGCCGCAGCCATGTCATCAGCGATAAGGAAAAGCGCCTGACGGCAGTCCACGAATCGGGCCACGCCCTCATCGCCTATCTCCTGCCTGATGCCGACCCGGTCCACAAGGTCACCATCATCCCTCGCGGCCGGGCTGGCGGCTATACCATGATGCTGCCGGAAGAAGACCGGTCGTATGAAACGAAGTCGTACTACCTGGCCCAGATCCGCGTCGCCCTCGGTGGCCGGGCTGCTGAAGAAATCGTCTTCAACGAAATCAGCAGCGGCGCTTCCGGTGACCTTCAGAGCGTCACCCGTATCGCCCGTCAGATGATTACCCGCCTGGGCATGAGCCCGAAACTGGGCCCCATGGTCTTTGGCGAACAGCAGGACCAGGTCTTCCTCGGCAAGAGCCTGGGCCACGAACGCAACTACGGCGAAAGCGTAGCCGAACTCATCGACAAGGAAATGCACGACACCGTATCGGAAGCCTATGCCGACGTGCTCCACATGCTGCGGGAACACCTGGATACGCTGAAAAATATGGCCAATGCCCTGATGGAAGTCGAAACAATCAACCATCAGCAAGTCGATAACCTGGTCAAATACGGCACCTTGGAAGGGCCGCAGGACGCTAAAAAAGAAGCTGCTGAAACACCGGCAGAAACGGCAGAAGCCGAAACACCGGACACAGCAGCCGTTTCCGAAGCCGCTCCGACAGCCAAGGAAGAAGCACCTGCACCGGCAGCTCCCCAAGCCGAACAGACAGAAGTACAGATCAGCCCCTGGGGAAACCCTGTCCCCAAAGGCGGCCTGACCACAGGCCTGACCGATAAGGACGAAGAAGAAAAATAGAGAGTGAAAAAAGGCGCTGTCGCATGAAGACAGCGCCTTTTTGAGTATTAAGTTTGCAGTTTGTAGTAGGGGTCGCCGCGTGGGCGACCCGCCTGGGATTTGGCGGTGCTCTCCGCGAGCCACTAACCCCTAACCTCCCCTTGACAGGGTTATCGTTTATGTTACAATTTCTACATAGAATAGGTGAGTTATGCGCTAGGGAGTAGCGCTTTTTTTTGAATGGATGCTGCCAGGGGCAGCGGCAGAGGTGATTGCTATGAGACAAGACATTCTCGATTTTTTGATACAGCACAAGGACGAATTCGTATCGGGCCAGCAGATTTCTGAGCAGCTCGGGATTTCCCGGACGGCCGTATGGAAGCATATCCGCGTCCTCAAACAGCGGGGCTATGTCATCGAGTCGTATACCAAGAAAGGGTATTGTCTGCGCGAAGCGCCGGAACTGCTGTCGGAACAGGCTATCGAAGAAGGGCTTTCGACGAAAGTCGTGGGACGTCATATCGTCTACCGGGAACGCGTCGATTCGACGAATAATGTCGCCAAGAAGCTGGCCGATGAAGGCGCTCCGGAAGGGACCATTGTCGTCGCCGAAGAACAGACCGGAGGCCGGGGACGCATTAACCGCTCGTTCTTGTCGCCTTTTGCCAAGGGCGTCTGGTTCTCCCTGATCCTGCGGCCTAACATCCCGCCTATGGAAGTCTCCAAGATGACCCTCCTGGCTGCCGTCGCCGTGGCCCGGGCCATCCGCCATCACGGCCTGACGGACTGCGGCATCAAGTGGCCTAACGACATCCTGGTCAAGGGCCGCAAGATGGTGGGCATCCTGACCGAACTCAACGGTTCGGCAGAAAAGGTCAACTACATCATCATGGGCATCGGCGTCAATACGGGCATCACCGCCGAGGACCTGCCTAAGGATTTGCAGTCCATCGTCACCAGTTTTGCCCGCGAAGGCGTCCGCGTCAGCCGGCTGGCCCTGCTGGAAACGCTGCTGAAGGAAATCGAAGGGCTGTACCAGACCGTCTGCCGTGAGGGGTTCGCACCGATCCTGGCCGAATGGCGGGCCCTGTCCTGCATGTTGGGCCAGGACGTAACGGTCACATCCATCGACAAGACCTTTTCCGGCAAAGCCGTCGATATCGATGAGAACGGCAATCTCCTCGTCGCGACGCCAGAAGGCGTGGAAGTCGTCATGGCAGGGGATATTCATGTCCGTCCGGCTTAATTTAGCCGTAAAGACTATTCAAGACAGGCAAACTCTGTTATTATAATAGGCGTATTATCAACTTAAAGTAGGCAGGAGATAAAGTTATGCTATTAGTCATTGATGTAGGGAATACAAATATTGTCCTGGGCATTTTCAAGGGAAAAGAGCTCATGGACCACTGGCGCGTATCGACGAACCGCCTCCGGACGACCGATGAATACGGCGTCCTCATTCGCAACCTCTTTTATTTGAACGGCGTCAACTCCGATGAAATCGATGCCATCATCATTTCGTCGGTCGTACCGCCGGTCATGCCCACGCTGGAACGCATGTGCCAGCGCTATTTCGGCCTGACACCGCTGATTATCGGACCGGGTGTCAAGACGGGCATGGACATCAAATACGACAATCCCCGTGAAGTCGGTGCCGACCGCATCGTCAACGCCGTTGCAGCGTATGAAAAATTCGGCGGCCCGGTCATCATCATCGACTTCGGCACGGCGACGACCTTCTGTGCCGTCGACAAGAAAGGGAATTACCTCGGCGGCGCCATCTGCCCGGGCATCGGCATCTCTACAGACGCCCTGGTCCAGCGCACGGCGAAACTGCCGCGTATCGAAGTCGTCCGCACGGATAAGGTCATCTGCCGCAATACCATCGAAAGTATGCAGGCCGGTGTCTTCTATGGCTTCGTCGGCCAAGTCGACGGCATCGTCGCCCGTATGCGCAAGGAACTGGGATGCAAGGCTAAAGTCGTCGCTACGGGCGGCCTGGCCGTCATCGTCGCTCCGGCTACGGATGCCATCGACGTCGTCGAACCCATGCTGACCCTGGAAGGGTTGAGAATCATTTATGAGCGCAACCATTAAGCCCTTTGCCATCGGTACGGTCGAGCTCGATGCCCCGGTCATCCTGGCCCCTATGGCCGGCGTCTGCGATGCGCCGTACCGGGTTATCGCCCACCGCTATGGAGCGGCTCTGGTCTGCGCGGAAATGGTCAGTTCCCAGGGCATCCGCTACCGCAACCAGCATACGGAAGAACTGCTGCACATCGAAGATGGGGAACACCCCCTGTCCATGCAGATTTTCGGCTCGGACCCGGACGTCATGGCCCAGGCAGCGGCCGTCGTCGAAGAAGCCGGTGCCGATATCGTCGATATCAATATGGGCTGTCCCGTCAAGAAAGTCGTCAAGAACGGCGACGGCTCGGCGCTGATGAAGAACCTGCCCCTGGCAGAGAAGGTCATCCGCGCCGTCGTCGGCGCCGTGTCCATCCCGGTCACGGTCAAGATGCGCACCGGCTGGGATGACGCCTCTTTTACGGCGCCGGAGCTGGCCAAACGGGCTGAAGCGGCTGGTGCCGCTGCCGTCACCGTCCACGGACGGACGCGGGAACAGTTCTATAGCGGCAAGGCGGACTGGCAGAAAATCAAAGCCGTCGTCGATGCCGTATCTATCCCGGTCATCGGCAACGGCGACGTCGTCGACGGCCCGTCGGCGGCAGCCCTGATGGAACAGACCGGCTGCGGTGCCGTCATGGTCGGCCGCGGCGCTCAGGGCAATCCCTGGATTTTCCCGCAGATACGCCATTATTTGGCGACGGGCGAAGTCCTGCCGCTGCCGACGGCCATGGAACGTTATGAACAGATGCTGTCCCATTTTGAAGCCCTGCTGGCCTATAAAGGTGAATACATCGGCGTCCGGGAGATGCGCTCCCACGCCTCGTGGTATACCCACGGCCTCTATGGCTCGGCGGCCCTGCGCGAACGCATCAACCGGGCCTGTTCGGCTGACGAATTCCGAACCATCGTCCGCGACATGATGGACAAGGCGCGCCGGGCAGGGACATAGCTGTTTTATTGACACAAGGGACGGATGTGCATATAATTAAGAGTACGGTATAAATTAAAGATATAATATTGAAACGTGATTATATCGCAGGAGGAGCAGGAATATCATGACCAACGAAACGCTGATTACCCAGGAAGGGTTACAGAAATTAAAAGATGAATTGAATGAACTGAAATCGGTCCGCCGCATTGAAATTTCTCAGCGCATCAAAGAAGCTATCGCCCTCGGTGACTTGAGCGAAAACGCCGAATACGATGCCGCCAAGAATGAACAGGGCATCATCGAAGGCCGTATTGCCGAATTGGAAGCCAAGATCCGCACGGCTAAGATCATCAAGGAAACCGATGATGGCTCGGATAAAGTCCGCCTCGGTTCCAAAGTCATCCTGGAAGATGCCGAAACGGGGGACCGCTTCGATTACACCGTCGTCGGTACGGCAGAAGCCGATCCGTTCAACGGCCGCATTTCCAATGAATCTCCTGTAGGGAAAGCTATCCTCGGCCAGGTCATCGATGCTGCCAATCCGGCTATCGTTACCGTCAAAGCACCGGCAGGTGAAATCAAATACCGCATCTTGCCGCCTGATGCAGAATAAATCCTAGGAGGAATATCATGTCGGACACGAAAGAAAAAGAAACGCCCATTATTGAAGAAGAAAAATTGAATGACCAAATGAAGGTCCGCCGCGAAAAGATGCAGGAATTCATCGACGCCGGCGTCTATCCCTTCGGTCAGAAATACAACTGGGATCATCATGCACAGGAAGTCAAAGATGACGCCGTTGAACTGGAAAAGAATGAAACCGTCGTCAGCGTCGCCGGCCGCCTCATGGCCATCCGCCGCCACGGCAAGACTGCATTCTGCGTCCTCCGCGACTTGAGCGGCGAAATCCAGCTCTATTTCCGCAAAGACGTACTCGGTGAAGAATCGTACAATTTGTTCAAGCTCCTCGATATCGGTGATATCGTCGGCGTCAAAGGGACAGTCTTCGTCACCCATACGGGCGAAACGACGATTCGCGTCGAAAAATGGACCCTCTTGTCCAAATCGCTCCGTCCGCTGCCGGAAAAATTCCATGGCCTGACCGATAAGGAAACGCGGTATCGCCAGCGCTACCTCGACCTCATCGTCAATCCGGAAGTCAAAGACACGTTCATCAAACGGTCGAAGATCATCAAGGGCATCCGCAAATACCTCGATGACCGCCACTTCCTGGAAGTCGAAACGCCGATGCTCCATACCATCGCCGGCGGCGCTGCAGCCCGTCCGTTCAAGACCCATCACAACGCCCTCGATATGGACATCTACCTGCGTATCGCACCGGAACTCCACCTCAAACGCCTCCTCGTCGGCGGCTTGGAACGGGTCTATGAAATGAACCGCTGCTTCCGCAACGAAGGCATCGATACACGGCATAACCCGGAATTCACGACGGTCGAATTGTACCAGGCTTATGGCGACTTGGAAGACGTCATCAACATTACGGAAGACATGGTCTCCAAACTGGCAGAAATGCTCTATGGCACGATGAAATTGACCTATATCGACAAGGAAATCGACCTCACGCCGCCGTGGGACCGCATGACCATGATTGAAGCCGTCAAGAAATTCAGCGGTGCTGACTTTGAAGGCATTACCGATGTCGAAACGGCCCGCAAGATGGCTGACGAACACGACGTCGAATACGGCCAGTACGATGGCGTCGGCAAGATCATCAATGCTTTTTTTGAAAAATTCGTCGAAGAAAACCTCATCCAGCCGACAATCATCACTGGTCATCCCCTGGAAATCTCGCCGCTCACCAAACAGGACCGGGACAATCCGCTCTTGACCTATCGTTTTGAAGCCTTCATCTATGGCCGCGAACTGGCCAATGGCTTCTCGGAATTGAATGACCCCATCGACCAGCGCAACCGCTTCATCGAACAGATGAAGGAACGGGAACGCGGCGATGACGAAGCGCATCAGATGGACGAAGACTACTGCCGCGCACTGGAATATGGCCTGCCTCCGACAGGCGGCCTGGGCATCGGCATTGACCGACTGGTCATGTTCCTGACCAACAGCCCGTCTATCCGCGACGTTCTCCTCTTCCCGTTGAGCCGCCCGGAACAGCATAAATAAGACAAGGACGGTTCCATGAAGGTTTCTGCCATCATGCACGATTCCTTTGACTTAAAAGTTTTTCGTTCGTCGTTCATCGTTCATCGCGATGGCTTGTTATTTTTGCTCCCTTGCGACAAACGATGAACGGCCTGCGACCAACGTAAAACGGAGCTGTCTTCATTGGACAGCTCCGTTTTCTCAATCCTACGAAGGAGGAACGCTATGAAATGTACAGCCATGGCTGCGCTGGTCTTCGCTGCCTGCCTGGCCTGGGGGCCGGCAACGGGGGCGGCACCAGCTGAAAAGCCGGAAAAGGCCCTGACCGGGACTGCCGCTGCAGCCGCAGTGGATGCCGGCGGGAAAGCCGGGACCGTTCCGTCTGCCCAGAAGGACGCCGATAAGGCCATCAAGGCCGTCGCGCCCCAGTCCGATGACAAAACCGGCAAAGCGGATAAATCCGATAAAGACGGCAAAGAGAATAAAGACAGCAAAAAAGAAATGGCCCATGTACCGACAGATGATGACTGCGTCCTCCTCGATTCGCTGGATACGCTGACCATTCCGCCCCTGCAGGCCAGTGATTTCTACATCGGCAGCATCCATCACGGCGACAGCCCGGCCAAGGTCAAGCGCATTTTTGGGCCGCCGGCGAAGTTTTCCCGCAGCACCCACTATACGACCATGCAGTACAACGACAAGGACTTGAAGATGCGCTTTACCTTCCGCAACAAGACGGCTGACAGCCTGCGCCACAGTGCCGATACGCGCAAAGCCGTCCTGCCCGGTGCGGAATCGATGTTCCTATCGGCTGGGACGAACATCCTAATCGGCCGAGATGTACGCCTGAAATATCCGGCCGAAGTGCTGCTGCGCCAATATGGCCTGCCCGATTCGGTCCTGCGCGATGCCGATGCCAATGTCTATTACTTCACTTATGAAAGTCCGCGGAAAGATGTCATGTACGTCTTTGCCATCGGCAACCGCCGCATCGAACGCGTGGCCCTCATGCCCGTGCGGCCGCCGTACATTACGGGGGACGAACCGGCGGATCGCATGAAACTGGGCGAACGGGACTTTACCCTCATGGGTTTCGGTCTCAACCAGCCTTTCGAGCCGAACAAGTACAACATGTGGACCAACCTGGTCAAGCGCAATAACAGCAACTTCTGGCTCTATGGCGATTACGGCGTCGAAGTGGACCGGCGCAATATCGTGCAGAAAGTCTTCCTCTTGACGAATAACGCCTATACTGGCCGCGGGGCGACCCTGGGTTATCACGTCTCGACGATCCTGGCCTTATATGGCCGGCCGGACCGCGTCGAATGGGGGCCGGACAAAGAAAAATCCGTCGACGCCTATTACTATGACAGTCCCTATCAGAAAGGCGTGTCCCTGGTCATCGTCGTGCGTCACAACGAGCCCTATGTTGATGACATCATCCTGACGTCGACGCCAATCAAGAACATCCAGGACCCGATGGAACGGTATGGATTGAAATGATGATACATATTGTTTTGTCATATGTCAAAATAAAATAGCAAAAATGCTTTACTTATATGATGAAAGTTAGGTATAATAAAATAAATAATATAAGAAAACGAAGGTGATTTTCATGGTTACAGATGCAGATGTTTTAAAACGGTGGAAGTACATTGCCCAGGACGATGAAAAATTGTTGATTCTCATTGGCGGACCCGGTTCCGGCAAGAGCAGACTGATTCGTGAACTGACATTCCAGGATGGCTGGAAAATCTGTGAAGCCCGGGAACTCTTTGATGACGAATTTCTGGAAATCCCCCGCGCTGACCGCCCGGATAAGGCCATTGCCCTGGTGTCGGCAGCCATTCATCGTCTCAATGCCCGTGTTGTCATGATTGATAATGTTGAATTCCTGTTCGCACCGATCCTGAACCTCGACCCCGTAGCGATGCTGAAGAAGTTGAGCCACGAATGCCCGATCATCGTCAGCTGGCGCGGCAGCCTGGAAGGCAATACTTTGTATTTTGAACACAATGGCGATCCGAAATATGCTAAATTCGTCATCGATAACCCGAATCACGTCATTTGCCTCGACGAATAAAATAGGCGTAATTTAAAGATTCGTTATTTTTTCGCAATCGTTTTTTCATAGATACTTGTTAGAATGAGTGCTGTCCCGCAAAGAAAAGCTCTTTGCGCGGCAGCACTTTTTTTTTACCTGCCATTGTGGTATACTTTCTAGTATTGTTGTAAACATTTCATCAGGTATTCAGCGAAAAGGAGTTAAAAACATGAGTGATTATATTATTGCCGTCATCCTGGGTATCGTCGAAGGGGTCACGGAATATTTGCCAGTTTCATCGACAGGCCATATGATTCTCGTCGGCGATATGCTCGGCTTTACCGGTCCCCGGGCCAGCGTCTTTGAAGTCTTCATCCAGCTCGGCGCTATCTTGTCGGTCATCGTCATCTATAAAGAGAAGTTCATCCGCATGCTCCATCAGTACCGCTGCTGGGACCTCTTCCGCCGGGAAAACTGGTTCCGCACCGATACGGGCCTGACCCTGGCCCACGTCGCAGCCGGCATCGTGCCGGTCATGGGCATTGGCTATCTGGCCCACCACGCCATCAAGACCTATCTCTTTTCGTCAGGGACGGTCATCATCGGCCTCATCATCGGTGGTATCTTCATGCTCGTCGCTGAAAAGTCCCATACTAAGACGGTCTGTAACGACGTCGAAAAGATGACTATTGCCCAGGCCTTCCTGACGGGCATGTTCCAGATCCTGGCCTTATGGCCCGGCTTTTCCCGTTCCGGTTCGACCATTGCCGGCGGCCTTTTCCTGGGCCTCAGCCGGAAAGCAGCAGCTGACTTTTCCTTCATCATCGCCGTACCGGTCATGATCGTCGCCTGTTTCTATGACCTCTTGAAGAGCCTGAGCGACCTCAGCGGCAACGACCTGGTCATGATCGTCATCGGCTTCATTACGGCCTTCATCGTCGCCTACATCTCGGTCCTCTGGTTCCTGAAATTCATGAACAAGTCGACGCTGGCATCCTTTGCCTACTACCGTTTCGTCGTAGCCGTCATTTCCTTCGTCTACTTCTTCATCCTGTAGGGCGTTGGCCTGCCATCATGCGAGTATGGTTTGTAGTATGGAGCTTGTAGTTTTCAGAGAAAACCTTTAAATTTAAAGCCATCCCCTAACCACTAGCCACTAGTTGCTAACCCCTAAAAAGGGGGCTGTCGTACGTACGACAGCCCCCTTTTTTTGAATCGGGTAGAGTGATTTTCACAACGGGCGCCCCACGTGGTCGCCCCTACGGATGCCGATGGCGGGATTCCCACAACGGGCCGCCCTTTGGGACGGCCCCTACGATGCGGCCATGAAGGCCGCCCAAGCCACGAACCACTAGGCCGGAGGCCGCAGCCACGAACCACTAGGCCGGAGGCCGCAACCACGAACCACTAGGCCACAGGCCGCAGCCACGAACCACTAGGCCGGAGGCCGCAACCACGAACCACTAGGCCACAGGCCGCAGCCACGAACCACTAGGCCGGAGGCCGCAGTCACGAGCCACTAGGCCGCAGACCGCAACCACGAACCACGGGCGCCCGCAGGCGCCATCACGATCCGCTGCCGGCGAGCTGGCGGAATTCGTTGGCCAGTTCGTCCAGGAAGGGGATGATCTTGGCGTCGTCGATGTCGGCGTTGAAGGCTTCCATCATGTTGGGGAAGAAGATGTACAGGCCCTGCATATAGACGTAGTAGTAATACTGCAGGTCGTCATGGCTCATGATGGCCGAGGCCAGGGCGTCGTTGACGGCGAAGTTGAGGTCGTAGAAGTCGAGAATTTCATCTTTGAAGCGGCCTAAGTCGAGCTCGCCGCGCTGGTAGTCTTCCATGAGGTGGCTGCCCATTTCTCCCAAGGCATCGGCAATGTCGCCGACGTTGTCCGGAACGGCAAGGCCTGCGTCTTCCATGACGTGCGTCAAGGTGTGGAGCGACGTGATCAGGGATTCACAGAAAAAATTAAAGGTCAGGGCTCCTTCAGAGCCGCGCAGATTCGTAAAGACAGTAGATTCCATAAGGACCTCCTTGAAGTAATTTTTTCTATTATAGCATATTTTGCCGGAAATGAATTGAATCGAGGCCATGAATATAGTAGGATAATACTAAGAGTATTTTATAGGAGGTAATCGTTGTGTCTCAACGCAATCAAAAAATTAAATTGAAGAAGCGGTCCCGCCAATCGGCACGTATCCATCGCGGCTTTGCCATGCCTGTCGGTCCGGGCAGTGAAAACAGCCTGGTCAGTTTCCGCGACTTTGCCGATCTGAAGGCCAAGTATTTCCGCTTTACCGGCCGCATCCAGCGCCGGCCTTTTATTTTCCGGACGCTGATCTTGATGTTCGCCCAGTTCATGTTTTCCATCATCCTCTACAGCAAGATCGTCGAATCTATTTTAATCAATCATATGGAATATGCCATCATCTTCGGTATCATCTTCGTCCTGCTGTCCATTCCGGCTATTTGGTCCCAGATTTCCCTGGGCGTCCGGCGCTGTCACGACATCAATAAGCCCGGCCTCATGTTTGCCGTTCCCTTCATTTGTTATCTGGCCAGCTATGTCCTGCCCGTCCTGGGACAGGATACGGCGGCGACGGCAGCCCAGTCGATCATGGCTGTATCCTATTTAGGCTTGTTCACGGTCAAGGGGACGTCCGGCGATAACGCTTACGGTCCGGAACGGGCACGATAGGGGGCGGCAGCATGACCTTAGCAGAAGGAAAAATCGGACACGACTATATCATCGAAACATTGGATTTGCCGGACCAGACGGAAAAGCGCCTCCAGGCCCTGGGCATGATCGAAGGGACGGAAATCTCCGTGCTCAATAATAAGAACGAAGGGACGGTCATCATCAAGATGCGCAGCACCCGCCTGGCCTTGGGCAAGGGCATTTCGTCGCATATCGGCATAAGGGGGAAAGACCATGACTAGCGAAGTAAAAATAAAGGCTGGCCAGCCGCAGGTCCAGAAGGCACCGGTCAAGGCTGAAAAAAAGGAAATGACCGTCGCTTTCATCGGCAATCCGAACTGCGGCAAGACGACGCTGTTCAACGCCTATACAGGGGCCAACCTCAAGGTCGCCAACTGGCCCGGCGTTACCGTCGAAAAAGTTGAAGGCGCCATCAATGCCCACGGCTATCACATTCATCTCGTCGACCTGCCCGGGACGTACAGCTTGACGTCGTACACCATGGAAGAACAGGTTTCGCGGAATTTCATCCTCAGTGACGATGTCGACGTCATCGTCGATGTCATCGACGCGTCGGCGCTGGAACGCAATCTCTACCTGACCTTGCAGCTCCTGGAACTGGGGAAACCCGTCGTCGTCGCCTTGAACATGATGGACATCGTCGAAAAGCGGGGCATGGAAATCGACTTGCACCGCCTGCCGGAAATGCTCGGCGTGCCGGTCATCCCCGTATCGGCCCTGAAGCGCCGTGGTCTGAGCGTCCTGCTCCATGCGGCCGTGCATCACAAGGACCACGTCCATCCGGACCGGCTCATCCACAATCATTCAGACCATACCCATCATCAGCATAATCATCACAGTGAATTCGCCATGGTCTACAGCGATGCCATGGAAGACCGCATCGACGCCGTGCGCCAGCTCCTGCATGACAAATATCCCGATTTGTACAATCACCGCTGGCATGCGCTGAAGCTCCTCGAAAGGGACCCGGAAATTACGGCCAAGTATCCCGTCGACGACGTCCATCACGTCCTGGACCGCAGTTATGAAACGGATATCATCACCGAAAAATATGCCTTCATCGAAGAAATCATCCATGAAGTCGTCGTCAACCAGGCGTCGAAAGTAGCGGCAACAGATTCCGTCGACCGCTACTTGACCGATAAATGGCTGGGCATCCCCATCTTCTTGGCCATCATGGCCATCGTCTTTTTCCTGACCTTCTTCATTGGCGATATGGTCCAGGATTCCTTCCAGGGCTCCATTGATACTTTATCGGCCCTGGCTGAAAGCGGCCTGACTTCGCTGGGGGCTGACGATATGCTCATTTCCCTGGTCTGTGATGGCATTATCGCCGGCGTTGGCGGCATCCTGACCTTTTTGCCCAACATCTGTATCCTCTTCTTTGCCCTGGCCATCCTGGAAGACAGCGGTTACATGTCCCGCGTGGCCTATGTCATGAACGATATCATGAACCGTTTGGGTTTGTCGGGCCGGGCCTTCATCCCCATGATCCTCGGCTTTGGCTGCAGTGTGCCGGCCATCATGGCGTCGCGTGCTCTGGAGGATAAACGCGACCGCTATCGGACGATGCTGGTTACGCCTTTCATGTCCTGCAGTGCCCGCCTGCCCATTTATATCCTCTTTTCGGGTATGTTCTTCCCGCACAATGCCATGATCGTCGCCTATTCCATGTACCTCATCGGCATCGTCGTCGCCCTGGCAGCCCTGAAGGCGATGAATCTCTTCAGTCATGAGAAAAAGGAAAACGACCTGCTCATCGAGCTGCCGGAATATAAGCGGCCCAGTGCCCATACGGTCTACGTCTATGTCTGGGAAAAGATCAAAGATTACCTGAGCCGTGCCGGTACAGTCATCTTTGCCGCTTCCATCCTCATGTGGTTCATCCTCAACTTCGGCCCTGCCGGCTATGGTGATATGGCCGACAGTTTCGGGGCCATCATCGGCAAGGCCATCGTGCCTTTCTTTGCGCCCATCGGCCTGGGGTACTGGCAGATCTGTCTGGCCCTCATCGCCGGTATTTCGGCCAAGGAAGTCGTCGTATCCAGTTTCGCCGTCCTCTTCGATGGCGTCAACATCAATTCTCCGGCAGCCCTGGCGGCTTTGGCCTCTATGATGAGCCAAGGCGGCTTTACTCAGCTCAATGCCTACTGCATGATGCTCTTCTCGTTGCTCTATATTCCCTGTGCCGCCACGATAGCCACAATCCACGCCGAATCGCACAGCTGGAAGTGGACGGCTTTCTCCGTCTGTTTCCAGATTGCTGTTGCCTGGGTCCTGACCTTCGTCGTCTATCAGATCGGAAGTCGGATTTTTTAATCACTAATAACTAAGGAGTGCAGTATGACAGAACCTATGATAAAAACGGATCATCTCAGCCATACCTATGAAGACGAAGACGGCAAGGTGGTCTATGCTTTGAAGGATATTTCCCTGGAAATCGGCAAGGGCGAGTTCGTCGCCATCATCGGGACCAACGGTTCGGGCAAGTCGACGCTGGCCAAGCATTTCAACGTCCTCCTGACGCCGACGTCCGGCACGTGTGAAGTCTGCGGCATGCGGACCGATGACCCCGACAATATCTGGAAGATACGCCAGCACGTCGGCATGGTCTTCCAGAATCCGGATAACCAGATCGTCGCCGCCGTCGTCGAAGAAGATGTGGCCTTTGGCCCGGAAAACCTCGGCGTCCCGTCGGACGAGATCAAGACCCGCGTCAGCGATGCCCTGCGCCGCGTCAACATGACCATTTATGCCAAGCACGGACCGCACCTCCTGAGCGGCGGCCAGAAACAGCGCGTCGCCATTGCCGGTATCCTGGCCATGCAGTGCGACTGCATCGTCCTCGACGAACCGACGGCCATGCTCGACCCTGTCGGCCGCAAGGAAGTCATGGATACGCTCCACCAGCTTCATGACGAAGGTATTACCGTCATCATCATCACCCATTTCATGGAAGAGGCCGTCCAGGCCGACCGGGTCGTCGTCGTCGACCGGGCCGAACTGAAGATGGACGGGGCGCCGCGTGACGTCTTTACGCACGTCAAAGAGCTGAAGGCCATGGGCCTCGACGTACCGGTAGCGGCGGAACTGGCCGAACGGCTGCGCCAGAAAGGCCTCGACCTGCCGGACTCCATCATTACCGAGGAAGAATTAGGAGATGCATTATGTCAATTAAGTTAAGCAACGTGGCCTATACCTACGGCATCGGGACGCCTTTTGAAAAGACGGCCCTCTACGATACAGATGTCGAAATCCATGAAGGGGAATTCGTCGGCATCATCGGTCATACCGGATCGGGCAAGTCGACGCTGGTCCAGATCCTCAACGGCCTCATCAAGCCGACTTCCGGAACGGTGACCGTCGACGGGACGGATATCGGCAAGAAGACGAAAGAAGCCATGGCCGTGCGCCATAAAGTCGGTATGGTCTTCCAGTATCCGGAGTATCAGCTCTTTGAAGAAACTATCGCCAAAGACATCGCCTTCGGGCCGCGCAATTTCGGCCTGAGCGAAGAAGAAATCACGGAACGGATCAAAGAAGCCATGGACTTCGTCGGCCTCGATTATAAGACCTATGCCGACCGTTCGCCGTTCCGTCTGAGTGGCGGCCAGATGCGCCGCGTCGCCATTGCCGGCGTCATCGCCATCCATCCGTCGTATCTCATCCTGGACGAACCGTCAGCCGGCCTGGATCCTATCGGCCGGCGGGAAATCTTTTCGGAAATCCAGCGCTGGCACCAGGAAAAGGGCATTACCGTCATCTTGGTATCGCACAACATGGACGATATTTCCCGCCTGGCCAGCCGCCTCCTGGTCTTGTCCCACGGCCATATCGTCCTCGACGGCGAACCGCTGGACATCTTTGCGACTCAGCAGCAGGCCCTGCACGATGCCGGCGTGTCCGTGCCGCCTGTGACGGGGGTCCTCCAATATCTCCAGGGCCGGGGCTTTGCCGTCGACGACCGGGTACGGACGGTCGAAGAAGGGGCACAGGCTATTTTTGACTGCCTGAAAGGAGGCAAGGGCCATGCTCACTGATATTACTTTGGGCCAGTATTTTCCGGGCACGTCTTTTTTGCATAAACTCGATCCGCGCATCAAGATCGTCGCTACGATGATCTTCATCGTCGCCATCTTTTTTGCCCATTCCCTGGCATCCTATGCCATCGTCACGGCCTTCGTGGCCTTGAATTTCGCCATTTCCCGCCTGCCGGCGAAATTCATCGTCAAGGCGCTGAAGCCCTTGTGGGTCATCATCATTTTCACCATGGGCGTCCATATCTTCACGACGCCAGGCGATGTCCTCTGGCAGTACGGCATTTTCCACATCACCAAAGAAGGCCTGTATCAAGGGGCCCTCATGACGGCCCGCCTGGTCTTCCTCATCGTCTTTTCGTCGCTGTTGACGTATACGACGTCGCCTATCGTCCTGACCGACGGCATCGAACACCTGCTCAATCCCTTTAAGCGCATCGGCGTGCCGGCTCACGAACTGGCCATGATGATGACCATTGCCCTGCGCTTCATCCCGACTCTTTTGGAAGAAACGGACCGCATCATGAAGGCCCAGACGGCGCGGGGTGCCAATTTTACCAGCGGCAGCCTCTTGCAGCGCGGCAAGAACATGATCCCCCTGCTGGTACCGCTCTTCGTCAGCGCCTTCCGCCGGGCCGATGACCTGGCGACAGCCATGGAAGCCCGCTGCTACCGCGGCGGTGAAGGGCGGACGCGGATGAATGAATTGTCCTATACCTATCGGGACGGCATCGCCATGGCGGCTGTCCTGATCGTCACGGCCGTCCTGGCCGCTATGCGGTGGTTATGATGAAGAAGAATATCTGCCTCGTCGTCGCCTATGACGGTACGGATTTCCACGGCTTCCAGCGCCAGACCAACGCCGAGTCGATCCAGGGCTGCATTGAACAGGGCTTGTCGGCTATTTTCCGGACGCCCATTACGATTTATGGCGCTGCCCGCACGGATGCCGGTGTCCACGCCCGCGGCCAGGTCGTCAATTTCTATGGTCAGGGATCGATTCCGACGGAAAAGATTCCCTATGCCATGAAAGGCTATCTGCCGCCGGAAATTGCCGTCCTGTCGGCCCGGGAAATGCCCGACCGCTTCAGCGTCCGCCACGATAATGTGGGCAAGCATTACCGCTATTCCATCGACAACAACCGCATGCATGACCCCTTTCTCCTGCGCTATGCCTGGTTCATCCGCAAGCCCCTGGACCGGCAGGCCATGCGGGAAGGGGCGGCCATCCTCTTGGGGACGCATGATTTTTCTGCTTTTGAAGGCCAGAATACGACGCCCATGAATCCTGTGAAGACGATGTATTCCATTACCCTCCATGAGCGGGGCCATGTCCTCGACATCGACGTCGTCGGCGACGGCTTCCTCTACCATATGGTGCGGAACATTGCCGGCGGCCTCGTCGACCTGGGCCTGCACCGCCTGACGCCGGAGCGCTTCCGGGAAATCCTCGCCAGCGGCGACCGGACTCAGCTCGGGGCGACGGCACCGGCCCAGGGCCTGTGCCTGGAGACCGTCTTTTATGATGAAGGGGAGCTGAAAAGGCGCATTGCCGAATTAGAAGGAGAATGAGCCTTTTTACAGCGCTGATGGGCATAATATGCTATAATAAAAGAGAATAGTATAGTTCCGTTTTTTTCAGGCGGAGGTGAGGACCATGCTGACCAGCTTACTGAAAACCATTACTAAAGGAAAAGACCTTAGCGAACGGGAAAGCGCTATCGTCATGGAGCAGATCATGGAAGGGACGATTTCAGACGTCCAGTTGGCTGCTTTTTTGGCAGCCTTGACGACGAAAGGCGCTTCAGAGCGGGAAATCACGGCCTTTGCCCGGACCATGCGGAAATACAGTATGCATGTTCCCTGTACGATGGACGTCTTCGACATCGTCGGGACCGGCGGCGGCCGGACCAAGACCTTCAACATCTCGACGACGGCGTCTTTCGTCATCGCCGCCGGTGGCGTCCGCGTCGCCAAGCACGGCAACCGGGCCAAGACGTCGCGCAGTGGTTCTGCCGACGTCCTGGAAGCCTTAGGGGCCAATATCTTCCTCAGCCCCGAAAGCTGCCTGGATATGCTGGGGCAGATCGGCCTCTGTTATTTCTATACGCGTTACTACTATTATATGATGAAACGTATCGATGCCGTCCGCGAACAGCTGGGTATCTATACGGTCTTCGATGTCCTGCGGCCCTTGACCAATCCGGCTCATGCAGTCTATGAGATCCTCGGCGTCAATGCGCCGCACCTGGTCGAACCCATGGCCCACGTCCTGGCCGCCCTCGGCGTCCGCCACGGCATGGTCGTCTATGGTCAGGACGGCAGCGATGAAATCTCGGCATCGGCAGCGACGACGATTTGCGAATTTACGCCAGAATCGTTTTCGACGTATGAAATCAGGCCGGAAGATTTCAACCTGCCCAGGGCTTCGCGGGACGAACTGCGCGGCGGCCTGCCCAAGCACAATGCTGCCATTACCCGTGCTGTCCTCGATGGCCGAAAGGATGGGGCTCGGACGGCAGTCCTCCTCAATGCCGGCGCCGGCCTCTACGTCGGTGGCAGTGTCCTCAATCTCTATGCCGGTATCCGCAAAGCAGCTCGTCTCATCGATAGCGGCCTGGCCCGGCAGAAACTCGACGACTTCCTTATCTTGAGCCAGCGCATGGGACAGGCTGAAAAAGTGAAGATTATAGCAGACAGAGACCCAGAAGATATGGTATAATAAAGGGTACGAAAAAATTCATTATTATGTGAGGACCGCATTTCTATGAATGATAAATATTTAGGCTGGCTCCTTCATATCGGCGGGGGCCTCTTGGTCATCTTGCTGTTTTTATCGATTCAGCTTATGGCACCTGATTTTTATTCGATCATGTGGCATCTGACTGTCAGTGGAGATCTGGATGGGTTAGTCGATTATATCGCATCTTTTGGTTTTTATGCCATTGGCATCAGCATATTTATGATTGCCTTTGTCAATGCCATCGGCTTGCCGTCCATTCCCTTCTTGACCGTCAATGGCATCATCTTCGGTCTCATACCGGGCATCATCATTTCCTGGATCGGCGAAGTCATCGGCATTGAAATCAGCTTTCGCCTGACCCGGACGCTACTCCGCAAGCAGGCACAGAAGGTCATTTCCAAGAGTAAGATGTTGGAAAAACTTGATTCCTACAGTTGCATCAAGACCGTCATGATGGGCCGGTCCATTCCGTATGCGCCGAATGTCGTCGTTACGGCGTTCAGCGCCTTGAGCCATATTTCTTATCGTGACCATTTCATTGCCAACTTCTTCGGCAAGATGCCGGCTGTTCTGGTAGAAGTCTGGCTGGGCCATGATCTTCTTCGTATTCAGGAACATTGGGGCCGCCTGCTCATCTTGGTAGCCGTCGTTTCTTTCATTTATGGCATCATTTGGTGGCGTAAGCGTCACATAAAAAAAAACCGTTATCATAGGGTGAATTGAACCTCTCCCGCTTATAGAAGCGGGAGATTCTTGAGAAGTTTGATACATGG
>ENA-UOJH01000203-UOJH01000203.1-human-gut-metagenome-genome-assembly--contig:-C148-NODE-203-length-62488-cov-11.122131_pt1 | contig 62488 bp, 55 predicted proteins | sample MGYA00242345_ERZ723892 | MGnify/ENA metagenome assembly ERZ723892 | reverse complement strand
TGCCACCGACCTCGTAAGAGGGCGGCGTTGGTGATGTGGTGTGGCTGATTCAAGCATCTGCTTGAAACCAGACATACCGCAACACTAACGACAAGTGCGAAGCACTGGCATCGCTAAAAGGCTGTTTTTTCTGTTTTTGTTTCAGTCCCCCCAGTATTCATCCATTGATTCCAAGTTCGCCCCGTCATACCCCACCGAAAAAAATCGATTATTTTTTAAACCAGTCGGTTTCGAGAACGATGTCGGAGATGCGTTGCTTTTCTTTTGGGGAAAGGCGATGCGATTTGGGGTTGAACAAGTCTTTGCCCACACCACGCCAACTTTGGTTCACGTGAAGCAATCCCAGAAGCGTAGGATATACATCTGTTTGGTAAATCTGCGTTTTGTCGTGTTTCTGGACAGGAAGTTTGAAGCCGCCTGTGATGATGAGCGGTATTCGGGCATGTTCCCTATCGGTCCAGTCGCCATCGTGATGGTCGGAAGCCAGGATAATCAAGCTGTTATCCCATTGCCCATTCTTGTGCAGCGCATCAATCAGCCGCCCAAGGTGGAAGTCAAAATAGTTGGCGCGCTCGAAATAGAGCAGCTGCTGCTCCACGAAGTGCTTATCTTGATAGTCGCGAAGGCGTTTAGAGAAATGATGAGAATAAGGCGTGTGGGTAGAGATGGTGATGGTGGTGATGAATGACCGTTTGTTTTTGTAGCTATTGAGCACATGTATAGTGCTGTCAATCAACGCCTCGTCGCAGTCTTGACCATGCTTAACGGTGTTGTAGAGCGAGTCGATGCCATAGGCTTGGCACATGTCGTTCTGATGCCACACATGTTTTCCCGTAGGAATCACCATCGCTGTGGCATAGCCCAATTCTTTGCACACACTACCCATGCCACGGAATGAATTGTAGGTAAAGGCATTCACCGTGAGTTTGATGCTGTGTTGCAGTATTCCTGTCATATAGATGAGTTGCCCGTCGCTACTCCAGCCGATGCCCACCTCTGACGCCATATTCAAATTGCTGTACTGCGCCTCGTTTGCCAACCTTGCGAGGTTTGGCATCACGCTGTCGCCATCGCACACAGCGGTCACGGCTTCCGACATGATGCTCTCCATCAACACGAAAATCACATTGTCGGGCAGCGGGGCATCGGCGGCATATTTAACCGCCTCGCTCTTTCTCTGCTTTTCAAGCGACTGCATGGCCTGCGCGTCGGCATCAGTCTTGTCGCGATGCATATTCAGCGTGTAGAGGTTGCTATAAATAAAGTGGAAAAAACCATATCGGTAGGCTGTGACATAGGTGTTTGAGGTGAAGTCGCCACCCCACCACGAAAAGGTCTTGAAGAACGACGACGACTGTATGCGAGAATTGGCATAGTATATACCGAGAAACGATAGCACAATCGGCACGAACATCCAATACCACTTTATCCACTCCTTCTTGTCGGTCAATCGGTATATCACCCAGTAGAACGCGCCTAAGTATGCCGCCGACACCACGAAGTCGCGCAGACGGATGAGCGCCCAAATGCTCTCGCCAAGCATATCAAAATTCCTCACTTCGCCAATCATGGTTACATCCACATAAGTGTTGAAATGGCGAAGATAAACCACATTCACCATACACCACAGCCAAAACACGCCAGAAATAGCCATCTTCGCGTGCTTGTTTTTCACCGTGCAAACGATAAGCGTAACAATCGACGCATCGAATCCGATAGTGAACAAATTGCAGAGGATATAGATAAATTCTTTCAATTCACCGTCGCCCATCACTATATAGTCGTAGTGAGTATAGAGCAAAAGCAGACAGTTGACGAGAAGGGTCAGTAGTAGTTTCATCTTAATTGTAGTGTATAGTCACGGTCAAAGTTACTCCAAAAAATGCGTCTAAGCAAACAAAAAAGGCAAAAGTACCACCTCTGCTATTTTTTTACAAAGGCTTCACAAAAGCCACCCCCTCCGCCACTCCTCAAAGGAAAATCCCCCAAAAATCAATCACAACTTCCACCCCACCCTACACCCCTAAATTCACCACCAAGTGCAAAAAATGTGTAAAATTACACGAAATCATGTGCCAAAAACGTGTAAAATCACACATTTTCGGCACATAACACTTGCACCACGCCGTTTTATTGACTATATTTGCATAGTCAATTTTTCAATCAAATCAACATGCCAAACGAAATCAACAAAACAGAATTAAAGCGAACCCTTATCGACGACCTCATAGCTTGGAAAAGTAAACGCAAGCGCAAACCGTTGATTCTACAAGGTGCCCGACAAGTGGGGAAGTCTTGGTTGCTACAGAAATTTGGCGAAGTGGCATTCGACAACTACGTGGTGGTGAATATCGACCGCGATGTGGCGATACGCAACCTGTTTAGCCAAACGAAAGACCCTAAACGACTTGTTGAGCAAATCAGCCTTATTAAAGGCCAGCCTGTGCTACCCGAAACCACTCTACTGATTTTTGACGAAATTCAAGATTGCGATGAAGTGCTCAACTCGCTGAAATATTTCAAGGAAGATGCTCCAGAATACGCTGTGGCATGTGCCGGGTCGCTTCTTGGCGTGGCAATGCGAAAGAAGGGGCGTTCGTTCCCTGTTGGGCAAGTTGATTTCATGACGCTTTACCCATTGAGCTTCGCAGAATTTCTTAACGCCACCGACCTACGGCTTTATGACACGTTATTAGCGTACCATCAAGCAGAGGCACTCCCCAACATTCTTCTCGACGAATTTCAGGAAAAACTAAAAATATACATGGCTATAGGTGGTATGCCTGAAGCAGTGGTGGATTGGATAGAGACACGCGATTTAAGTGTGGTAGATGAAACATTGACAAACATTCTGAAATCATACCCATTAGACTTTTCAAAATATGCGTCGTCGGCTGAAGTTATTCGTATCCAGCAAGTGTGGAACAGTATGAGCAACCAGCTCTCGAAAGACAATAAAAAATTCAAATATTCAGAAGTGCAAAAAGGTGCTCGCGCACGAGAATACGAAACCGCAGTTGAATGGCTTTGTGCCGCAGGTCTCACGCACAAGGTGTGCAATACCGAAACAGTGAAAATTCCAATCAAGGCTTACGAAAATTCATCTGTGTTTAAGCTCTATTTGAATGACGTGGGGTTGCTTCGCATGATGTTTAACCTCGACAGCAGCACCATTATGGAAGGCAACAACCTGTTCACAGAGTTCAAAGGCATTATTGCCGAGAATTATGTGCTGATTAGTCTTCTGCAACAAGGCATAAGCCCCATGTATTGGTCATCTGGCAATCAAGCGGAAATCGAATTTATCATTGAGCAAAAAGGCAGAATTATCCCAATTGAAGTGAAATCGGGTAAGAGCGTGACGGCTAAAAGCCTTAGCGAATTTCGCAAAAAACACACCCCAGAACTCGCTGTTCGCCTTTCATTAAAAAATTTGCAGTTCAGAGACGGACTACTCAATCTCCCTCTCCCATTCGCCGACAAACTTTCAGAATACATAACTTCAAAATAGGAACCAAGTGCCTAAAATGTGTAAATTTACACGAAAACAAGTGCCAAAAACGTGTAAAATTACACACTTTTGGCACTTGGTGGTTTGCGAGAGGGGTGTTTGGATTCTCGCAAATGTGTGGGGTGAATGTTTGCTTATTTGTAGATTTCGTTGAGCAGGTGGGCTAAGCGGAGGCCGCCTTTGAGCAACTGCTGTTCCACAGTGGTAGCGTATTTTGCAGCGTAGTCATATGACACGCGGGTGCCTTCTGGGGTGTCGGCATAAATGCCACGTGCAATGTCCACGCCCTCCTTTGCCCATGTGTCGAAGTCGCCTGCCACAATCTTGGCTTCTTCCTCAGCCGACGCACGGTCAATTTGGTATTGCCATTCGCTGTAGCTCCACTTGTGCACAAACTCCACGATTTCGCTATCCCAGTAACTGTGAAGGTTGGTGTTGCGGTTGAAACTGGTGATTTTCACTTGGTTGCCGCCACGGTCGCTTCTGTGGCCCATGTGCAATGGCTGGTGCATGTCGCCCACAAGGTGAATAATCATGCGCAGAGCAATGTTCTCGTCTTCATGGCTCAATTTGCCGTTTTTCAGTTTAGCCACAATGTCCTTCAGTGCCACCACCACATCGCCAGTGGTAGCCAACTGAGCGTTTTCGTAGGTTTCGTCAGCGTCCACATTCTTATAGTGCCACGTTTTGGTGTAGCGATATTCCTGTGTGTTGCTCGCATTGTCGAGCCAGTTGGCGTAGTACACGAGTGAATGACCGTCGAGAGCTGCCACAATTTTCGACTTTGCATTGTCGGTAAGGTGGTTTTCGGCGATAAAAGCCGTCACATCATGTCCTTTTTGTCCCCATGCAAAAGCTTGGGCGGTGCAGAAAAGTGCTGCAATTAAAAGTAAAAAGTTGCGTTTCATATTTTTTATTGTGTATTGTTTTGGTCAAAGTTACTCCAAAAAATGCGTCTAGGCAAGCGAAATTTGCGAAAGTGGTGCCGTTGGCGTAAATTTGTGGTAGTAAATGAATCGCTATGCGCAACAATGTAATCTCCATTTGTAAAGGTATCGCCATCATATTGATGGTGCTTGGCCACACCGAAGGCCCCGGTTTTCTGATGCACATCGTGTATCTTTTCCACATGCCCATCTTCTTCATCACCGCCGGCTATTTCTTCAGCCGCAAGTATTTGTCAGATCCATGGACATTCGTGGTGAAGCGGTTTAAGGGGCTGTATGTGCCTATGGTGAAATGGGCGCTTTTCTTCCTCATTATCCACAATCTGATGTTTAAAATCGGACTGCTGAGCGAGCAGTATGGCAACTGGGAAAACGGTGTGACGCACCCCTACGACCTCCACGCCTTCCTTCAGCGCGCAGTGAGCATCGTCACCTCCATGTCGGGCTACGACGAGTTTTTGGCTGGTGCCTTCTGGTTTTTCCGTGCACTGCTCATTTCAAGCATTCTGTTTATGGCACTGTATTATGCGCTCGACGGGCGATGGAAACGCCTGCGCGGCAATGGCATCGTGGCGCTGATATGCGTGGGCGCTTTGGGCTTTGCGCTGCTCAAAATCGACAACGGACTGAAAGTGGTGAATGTGGTGCAAGGCGGCATACGCGAAACTTGGGGCGTGTTTTTCTTCGGCGTGGGCGTGCTCTATCGCTCCTACGAACACCGCACCAAAGAACATTGGTCGCTGGCGTTGGTTTACCTGTGCATTCTGTGCATCGCCACACAATTAGGGTGGCACGGCATGACGCTCTCGCCATGGGTGCAAGATGTAGCCACACTCCCCCTCACCGGCATCGTGGGCTTCCTGATGGTGCATTATGTGGCAAAGTGGCTCGACAGGCACGACGGCATAGTGAAGCGTGCTTTGGTACACTGCGGCGAAATGACGCTTTATATATATGTGTTCCACATCATATCGTTTAAGGTGGTGAGTGCCATAAAAATAGCCTACTACGGACTGGACTGGGGGCAGATGGGCTGCCACATGGTGGTGCACGAAAACAGTAAAACCGACATTTTTTGGATATTCTACACCATTGCCGGCACTGCGCTTCCGCTGCTGTGGATGTGGGCGTACAAAAAGGCAATTCCGCCCCTAAACACAAGATTAAAGATATACATTTCTAAATATATGTCAATAAATCAAAAATAGTGTTTATAACTGAACAATCTTCGCATAAATGCACTAATTTTGTGGTGTTAAATAATTTTACTACTCAAAAGGATATCACAAAATTATGTTGACCCAAATATATAATGGTCACATCCTCACTCCAGAAGGATGGGTAAAAGGCGGTTCGGTTTTCATGGACAATGGTCGAATTGTTGAGATTACCAACAACAGCAATATCGAGCCAAAAGCCGAACTCACTATCGATGCTAAGGGTATGCACGTAGTGCCAGGCGGTATTGAACTCCACTGCCACGGTGGTGGCGGTCGCGACTATCAAGAAGGCACAATCGACGCTTTCCGCGAAGCCACACTTGCGCACATGAAGCACGGCACCACAGCCATGTTCCCTACCCTTTCATCATCTACCCTGAAGATGATTGAGGACGCTTGCGAAACTTGTGATACCCTGATGAGCGAACCGGGTAGCCCAATCATGGGTTTGCACCTTGAAGGTCCTTACTTCGACTTGAAGAAGGCGGGTGCACAGATGCCTGACATTATTCGCAACCCTAACCCAGAGGAATATCGCCATATCGTAGAAGACTACAAGTGTATGGCTCGCTGGGACGTGGCTCCCGAACTTCCTGGAGCTCTTGAAATGGGTCGCTACCTTGTGGAAAAGGGCGTGCTTGCCGCTATCGGCCACACCGCAGCTGGCTATCCTGAAGTGAAAGCAGCTTACGAGGTTGGCTACAGCCACGCTACCCACTTCTACAACGCAATGACCAACGTGCACAACGAGCGAGAATTTAAGCACGCCGGCACAGTGGAAAGCGTATATTTGATGGATAATATGACTGTGGAATGTATTGCCGACGGCATTCACGTTCCTGGCCCAATCCTCCAAATGGTTTACCGTAATAAGGGCGTAGGCCGCATGGCATTGATTACCGATGCGCTTGCCGTTTCATGCAGCGACAGCACCAAGGCATTCGACCCACGCGTGATTATTGAAGACGGTGTGTGCAAGTTGAGCGACCGTTCAGCATTGGCTGGCAGCATTGCCACCATGGATCGCTTGATCCGCACAGCGGTGAATATCGCCGACATTCCGCTGATGGACGCTTGCCGCATGGTGAGCGAAACACCAGCCCGCATCATGAACATCTACGACCGTAAGGGCTCGCTCCGTAAAGGTAAAGATGCTGATATGCTTATTCTCGATGCCGAACTCAACCTCCGCGCAGTGTTCGCGATGGGCGAGTTGGTAGAAGGCACTAACAAATTGTAAACGCTAACTAATTATCTAAAATATCAACTTTGCGGTGACGCGCCTGTGACAGGTCCGTCACCGTTTTTTCATTTCCCACCCTACCAGCCAGCACCACCACCGGTCAGTGGATAAATGCTGGGGGGGCTGAAACAAAAACATAAAAAAACAGCTCGCCTTCGGCGAAAAACCAAACCTGGTAGGGACGTGATACTTCACGTCCGCCCATAATTGTGATACTATATTGAATATCAGTTATTTGGCACGGATGCGAAGTATCGCATCCCTACCATGCAAAATCGTTTTGGAAAATTTGATACGGTTTTTTACCAAGAAACCATTTTGTTATCTGGGGTTTTTCGCCGTGAAACGGCGAGCGGTTTTTATCCTTGGAGCAACGTGGAAGGCCCTTGTGAGAGGGTGGCGGAGGGATTGTGTAGTTGGCGGCATGGAAACGAGTTTCCAATGACGCAAAGCACACAGTCGCACCGCCAAATGCGAAGCATTCCACGTTGCTCCAAGGCTGTTTTTCATGTTTTTTGTTTTTGATTCCATTCACGATTCGGCAACAATGCATAATCTATCCCCACTAATTTTCCACTGAACCGCCACCACCGCAAAAAACCGAAAATTCATCAACAACCGTTAAAGAAATAAAAATTCTGCACAAATCAGAAAAAATTGGGTAAAATCGGTGATTTTTAGATTTTTCAAGGGCTTTATCAGGAAAGTCGGACTCGTCAGACTGGTCGGACTCGTCAGACTGGAATGTGCGATTTTTTTTTGGCTTATCGAAATGATTTTTGCCCGAAAAAGTTGCACAGGTGAAAAAAAAGCTCTACCTTTGCACTCGTTAAATCAAAACATGGTGGGATTAGCTCAGCTGGTTAGAGCGTCGGATTGTGGTTCCGAAGGTCATGGGTTCGAACCCCATATTCCACCCCACTAAAAAGAGACTTGCAATATTTGCAAGTCTTTTTTCGTTTATACCCCAAAACCACGTCAAAAAAAACATTTTTCCCATATATGGAACAAACTATTCTCCAAATCACATTCAGCCCCACAGGCGGCACACGCCGCGTGAGCGAACTGCTGTGCGCAGGATTCGAAGCGCAAAGCACGCTGACCGAACTTTGCGCCCCGAAAGACGGTTTGAAATATCCGAGCATCGCAGCCGATGATTTGGTAGTGATTTCCATGCCTGTGTTTGCCGGCCGTGTGCCAGCCTTGGCGGTGGAGCGATTGAGGCACATTGAGGCAAACGGCGCGAAGTGCGTGATTGTGGCTGTTTACGGCAACCGTGCCTACGACGATGCCTTAGTGGAAATGGAAGATGTTGCCACCGAAATGGGCTTCCATATCATTGCCGCAGTCGCAGCAAATGCCGAGCACAGCATCGTGCGCAAATACGGTGCAGGGCGCCCCGATGCCACCGACGCAGCCGACCTGAAAACATTCGCCTCAGCCATTGCCCAAAAGATTGCTTCAAGCGACAATTCCACGCCTCGAATCCCCGGTAATCGTCCATACAGACAGTCGATAAAAGGTGCGCAGCCCACCGCCCACCGTGGGTGCAACAAGTGCGGTCTGTGCGCCAGAGAATGTCCCGTTGGTGCCATCGACATCAACGACCCCAAGAAGGTGGACGCAGACAAGTGCATTTCGTGCATGAAGTGTGTGGCTGTATGCCCCACCAACGCAAGAGGCATCGGCAAAGTGAAGATGGCTATCATCACGCAAATGCTCAAAAAGCCCTGCGCTACAAGAAAGCCAAACGAACTTTTCATCTAAAAAAATGAACAGCGAAACAGTCTATATCCAGCACTACGATTCGCCATGCGGAAAAATGGTCTTGGCATCGGTGGGCGATGAGTTATGCCTTTGCGACTGGAGCGAAATGCCATGCGCCGAGCGCAACATGCATCGCCTTGCACGCCTGATGCACGCTTCTTTCAAAACCGAGTCCACAAGAGTGCTGGAGCAAGCCATGGCGCAACTCAACGAATATTTCACAGGCACTCGCACCACTTTCACCATTCCGCTACGCCCTGTGGGCACCAATTTCCAACAACGTGTGTGGAATGCCTTGCTCCAAATTCCATACGGCACCACACGCAGTTACAAAGATATTGCCCTAAGCGTCGGCAACGCAAAAGCCATCAGAGCCGTGGCGCAAGCCATCGGAGCAAACGGCATCAGCATCTTCATCCCATGTCACCGCGTGATAGGCACTGACCGCTCCCTCACAGGCTACGCCGGAGGCCTCCCCACCAAACACACCCTCCTCTCCCTCGAAAATCCCCAAAAACCATAGATGTTTCGATGCAAACAGCAATGATTGCAAAAACGCCAATTTATTAACGCATTTGAAACATGCCGAAGGCATGTCCCTACGTTATAATGCAATTTGCGTCTATTGGGATAGGATTTACCTCCGGTAATTTTTCATTGGAAAATATAAAAAAATCGCTCTCTGCGGTGGTGACCGAGAGAGCGATTTTTTATGTTAGGGTTTATCGTTTTTTATGCGATTGGGGATTAGGCGAAACGGCCGTGGCATTTTTTGTATTTCTTGCCGCTGCCACATGGGCATGGGTCGTTTGGCATCACCTTTGGACCTACATGCAGAGGTGCTTGAGGCTGGCGTGACTGTGGTGATGCCGATTGTGCAGCCTGTGCGTTGGCCTTTGCTGCCGCTGCGAGAGCATCGTCGCCACGGTTTTCACTCAATCTCTGCTGTGGGCGAGTGCGTTCTGGAGCACGTTCACCTTCGCGGCGCACGCTGTCGGGGTCGCTTGCCTCCACAGGAATCTGACCACGGAGCAATGTGGCCACCACCTTAGTGTTGAGCACACCGAGCATAGTCTGGAAGAGTTTGAACGATTCCACCTTGTAGATCACGAGTGGGTCTTTCTGCTCGTAGCTTGCGTTCTGTACCGACTGACGCAACTGGTCGAGTTCACGGAGGTGTTCCTTCCAGTTTTCGTCGATAGAGAGCAGGAGCACTGCCTTTTGCCAAGCCTTCACCAGGTTTTTGCAACCAGTTTCGTAAGCTTCCTTGATATTGACAACGATACCGAACATACGCTTGCCGTCGCCGATTGGCACACGGATTTGGCCGCCCACTTCAGGCGCACCGCTTTCGAGTTGCTGTTGTGCAATCTGATTGATTACAGGAGTAGCCACTTCACGGAGGCGTTCCATCTTGCGGTTAAACGCATCGTTCACCACCTTATACAGACGGTCGATTTTGTCTTGCTTATCGAGTTTGCGATATTCGTCTTCATCGAATGGAGGTTCAATAGCGAATGTGGTGAGCACGTGCATCTTGAAGTCCTCGTATTCGTAGTCGTTGAACTTGCCCACGGCATCTTCCACGGTGTCGTAGATAGTGTTGATGATGTCGAGACCGATACGCTCACCGAGCACTGCGTGGTGACGGTTGGTGTAAATCACCTTACGTTGTGCGTTCATCACGTCGTCGTATTCGAGTGTGTGCTTACGAATACCGAAGTTGTTTTCTTCCACACGCTTCTGTGCGTTTTCGATACTCTTGGTCACCATTGGCGATTCGATAGCTTCGCCATCTTCCAAGCCGAGGCGGTCGAGCAACTTCACAATCTTTTCGCTTGCGAAGAGACGCATCACCTTATCTTCAAACGACACAAAGAACACTGAGCTACCTGGGTCGCCTTGACGGCCGGCACGACCACGCAACTGACGGTCGACGCGGCGTGACTCGTGACGCTCTGTACCGATAATTGCCAAACCACCAGCGTCTTTCACCTCCTTCGAGAGCTTGATATCGGTACCACGACCTGCCATGTTGGTGGCGATGGTCACAACACCCTTGCCATCTACGCTCTGACCTGCTTGAGCCACGATGTCGGCTTCCTGTTGGTGGAGTTTCGCATTCAGCACCTGGTGTGGAATGTGACGCAAACGGAGCATACGGCTAAGCATTTCAGAGATTTCCACAGAGGTGGTACCCACCAGTGTAGGACGGCCTGAATTGCGCATCTTTTCAATTTCGGCAATCACCGCATTGAATTTCTCCTTTTGTGTCTTGTACACACGGTCAGGCATATCGTTGCGGAGCACAGGCTTGTTGGTTGGGATAGTCACCACATCGAGTTTGTAGATTTCCCAGAATTCACCAGCCTCGGTCTCGGCAGTACCGGTCATACCAGCGAGCTTGTGATACATACGGAAATAGTTCTGCAATGTGATGGTTGCGAAAGTCTGTGTAGCGGCTTCCACATTCACACCTTCCTTAGCCTCGATAGCTTGGTGCAAGCCGTCGCTGTAGCGGCGACCTTCCATGATACGGCCGGTCTGCTCATCCACAATCTTCACCTTGCCTTCCTCGTCAACGATATATTCATCGTCGCGGTTGAAGAGGGTGTAAGCCTTCAGCAACTGGGTTACGGTGTGCACACGCTCTGCCTTGAGCGAATAGTTTTGGAGCAACTGGTCACGCTTTGCCACCTTCTCTTCGTCGGAGAGAGGTTCGTTGGTCACGGCTGAGAGTTCGCTCGCAATATCTGGAAGCACGAAGAACAATGGGTCTTCGGTGCCCTTTGTCAATACGTCGATACCCTTATCGGTAAGTTCTACGGTGTTGTTCTGTTCTTCAATGATGAAGTAGAGAGGGTCGGTGACGATGTGCATGTCGCGGCTGTTGTCTTGCATATACTTAGCCTCGATTTTCATCATCGACTGCTTCACACCTTCCTCCGACAGATACTTGATCAGAGGCTTGTATTTTGGAAGACCCTTGTGGGCACGGTAGAGCAGCAATGCGCCTTCTTCAAACACCTTGTCGTCGTCGCTTGCCATCATGCGCTTAGAGTCGGCGAGCAATTGGGTGACGAGGCGGCGCTGTGCTTCATACACACGCTCCACATTTGGCTTGAAGTCGTTGAACATTTGGTCTTCACCTCTTGCCACAGGACCAGAGATGATAAGAGGTGTACGGGCATCGTCGATAAGCACGGAGTCAACCTCATCCACGATGGCGAAGTTGTGTGGACGCTGCACCATTTCCTCTGGTGTCATACACATGTTGTCGCGAAGGTAGTCAAAACCAAATTCGCTGTTCGTACCGAAAGTGATGTCGCAGTTGTATGCGTCGCGGCGTTCCTTTGAGTTAGGGCGAGTCTTGTCGATACAAGCCACGCTGATGCCGTGGAACATGTAGAGAGGGCCCATCCATTCCGAGTCACGCTTTGCGAGGTAGTCGTTCACGGTCACCATGTGCACACCGTTGCCGCTAAGTGCGTTGAGGAACACAGGGAGCGTACCCACGAGGGTTTTACCTTCACCGGTAGCCATTTCGGCAATCTTACCTTGGTGAAGCACGATACCACCGATGAGCTGCACATCGTAGTGAATCATATCCCAAGTCACCTCGTTGCCACCAGCCACCCAGTGGTTGTAGTAAGTGGCTTTGTCGCCCTCGATGGTGAGGAAGTCGCGACCTTCAGCCGCCAATTTGCGGTCGAAGTCGGTAGCGGTCACCTCGATGGTTTCATTTTGTGCGAAACGGCGAGCGGTATCTTTCACGATGGCGAACACTTCAGGAAGCACTTCGTCGAGCTTAGCCTGAATGCGGTCGAGCACTTCTTTTTGCAGTTTGTCGACCTTGTCCCAAAGTGGCTGACGCTTTTCAAAGTCAAGTTCTTCTACTTCTACCTTGATTTTTGCGATTTCGTCGCGGAGTGGTTGCACATCGTCCTGAATCTCTTGACGGATAGCAGTGACACGCGCACGGAGTTCATCGTTCGACAAAGCTTCCACAGTTGGATACACTTGCTTGATTTTCTGCAAGATAGGGCGCAGTTTCTTCAAGTCACGGTCGCTCTTGCTGCCGAACATCGATTTTAAAAAGTCATTTAATCCCATATATAGTTTTGTATTGTTTTTTTACGTATTCACCGTAGTGCCACGTTGCCGCTTGCTGGCGGCGCTTCAAAGCACCACATAATGAGGTACAAAGATAATAAAAATAGTTGATAAATCGCATCTGATTGTGCCCTAAACCTCGCCCTACCCTGCCTCGCGCCAATCCCGCCGATTTTGCGGATTTTATTGGGCTGATGCAGTGGGTGTGGCGGATTGGGGGGCTTACGCTAAAACAATACTGGGAGCGCGAACGCGCAATAGGCTCTGGGTGGCTGGTGCCAAAAGAGCCGATTCAATGGGTATATTGATGAATTGTAAGGATTTTTCTTGAGTGGGAATGAGAAGTTTGGGGAGTGTGGCAGCCACCGACTTGTGGCTTGTGAATTCTCCGCCAATATGCTTTTGCGACAGTCCTTTTATGGCGCGCATCAGCACCATGCCCTTCGGGTGGCGCAGGATTCTGCCAAGTGCCTCCTGCCCCTCGCGGTCGGAGAGCAGCAGGGTGCAATCGGTGCGAAGCTGGTTCACTATCACCTCCACCTCTTGGTTGGGCATACGCACCTCCACAGCTGCCATAGCGGAAAGCACCACCATGGAAGCCATAATAGATGTGAGCAGGCGATTTATTTGACCACTTCGTGATTGCATAAGCGATGAATGTATAAATAATTAAATGAGCGCACCATCGGCACAGCCATCAGCACATAGAACGACAGGAGCAACTCTTGCGAGAGCACGCCTGTGGCAAGCAGCGCTGCCGAAGCAGTAAGCCATACGAAATTGATGATATGCAATGCGGTGAGCACTTTTCTTGCTTTTGCCACCCATGGCAAGACAGCCAAGAGCAGGTATGCAGGGTGAAGCCACAGGGCGTTGTAGTTGGGCGATGTGCACTCGTGGGTGGAAACAAACACAAGGAAGAATATCACACAGCCCCACAAGGCATAAGCGGCAAACACTAACGTGTCGAACCAGCGGCTCACCTTGCGGCGGCGGCAGTCGCGCACCGTCAAAACCAAAGCCAATGCCAGCAGCACCAGCGTCACAAAAAGCGGTGTGGCATACCATGGTGTGGGTGGTGCCACCAAACCTTCTTCCGAACCATCAACAAGCACCTCGGTAGCGCCCACAAGAGGCACCACGCTGCCATCGGCACGCTTCACCGTGGCTTTTGCGAGGGCTTTCTCCAGCACCACAGGCGCAAACATCTGTTGGCGATAGGTAATCGCGGTGTCGAGGTCGCACCCCAAGGCAAGGTCAATGCCAAATCGGCTCCACGCATAATTGCCGTTGTAGTGGTGCATCATGTCGCGATATGTCAGTTTGGCAGACGCCGCAGGGTGATATGTCAACGAATCGCCCACCGCACACTCAATGATGTCGCGTGGACGGGTGGCGCAATTGTCGCTCACAAATTTATAGCGATAAGTGGCGTTTTCGGGACGCGCGTTCTCAACAAGCAAGTCACGCACCTGCTGCGCCTGCGTTTGGCTCAAATTGAGTTGCTGCTCCACCACCCTGCGGCCATCATAACCCGATAGCGCATAAGTGGCTGGAATGGCACCGCACAGATAATCGGTCTCGCCTTTCACAAACCTATACACGAAACCTGGCGCATTGAAGTCGAACAAGCCATAATTGAAGAAATAGTCGCCATGCTCGTCCTGAACACGCAATTCGGTGTGTCCGTAAAGTTCATAGATTTCGCTGCCTGGGTAAATGGTCACGAGGCTCACACGCACAGAGTCGGACTGTGAGGCATTCGCCCCAAAGCAAAAGCCTAACGCCAGAATAATATATATGAAGATGCGTTTCGCCATTTATCGTTATTGATATTGCAATATCCGTACCAAAAAACCGTGCCACCCCCAAAAAATAAATTCCGAATATCTCAAAACAAAACCGAAGCGGCACAATGCTCGGAATTTTTGCTATGCAAAGATAATGGATTCGCTCCGTAAATTGGTGAATTTCGGAAAAAAATTGTCCATCTTACCTTTTTACACATTTTTTTTCAAAAAAGATTTGTTGGAAACAGAAACTGTGATTAAATTTGCATCACAAAAGAAATAATATTGCACTTTTCTATACAGATTCTATTCATAAAATTCAAAAGTCCCCGGTTCGTGAGAATAAGGGCCTTTTTTTTTGCCCCCAAGTCAAGCCAACAAGTCAACAGGTCAGCAAGCCAACGAGCCAACGAGTTTTCGGAGGTCTGATGAGGCCGAAGGGTCTGCTTGGGGTCTGCTTGGGTCAGAAGGGTCCGATTGAGGGTCCGAAACACCGATTTAATCCATTAAACCCAATTAACACCCATTTTTTAACGAAAAATCCATCCCACCCTCTCTCACAGATTCTTCAAAAAAAGCTCACACAGATTCAACCGATTCAACAAACAAATCTCTAAATGGCATGTTACTCGTTCCCCCATTGGCTTGTTGACTTATTACTCGTTGACCTGTTGGCTTGTTGACTCGTTGACTTTTAAAAAAATCGGTGTAAAAATCCCCAACAGCCATGAAGTGGTAGGTGGGGGGATGATGTGGCTGCTCCCGAATCTGTGGTGGGGATTCGGGAACTGTGGTGTGGGGATTCCTTTATGTATCTAATTCCTTCTACACAATCAGTAAATTATGAGAGGGGCTGCGTCTTGTTATTACGGTTTCGTTTGATAATGGCGTAAAATATAATATTTAAATCAACTAATAACAATGGTAGAATAATAAATAGAAATAAATTAATTCCTACATATCCAAATCCGGTAATCGACCCTAATGTCTCCAGATCTTTATAAGCCACTACACATGCATTGTGTAATGAATATGGAATATAGTGAATGAAAATCTTTGATATTACAAATAAATAAAAAAAATTATATAGTGTAATGAACACACATAAAAGCTTATGATTGAGACTTTTTAAATAAAATAAACAAATTACATAAACCTATAATTATAGGTTCGCCATAAATAAACAAAATCGAATTGACCTCTTCATAAGTAAATCCCGTGCAATAACTAATAAGAGTTATTATTCCACAGCATAATCTAAATAATATATACAGCATTGTGGAATCACTTTAAGCCTAATCTTTCTTTCACTAATTGGGTGAGGTCGATGGCTGTGGGGCCGGTGTATGCCAATGGGGTTTGAGAGATGTCGAAAATATAGGTGAAGTCGCCTGCTTCACCCACTGCTTTCACTGCCGCGTTGATCTTTGCGTAGATTTCCTTGTTGAGTTCGGCTTTCTTGTCGGCAAGTTCCTTATCCACTTGTTGCAGGAATTGCTTCACTTTATCGTCTTCGTCTTGAATCTCGTTCATGCGGCGTTCTTTGATGGTAGCCGACACTTTTGGGTCGTTGGCAAGACGCTGATAGTCGGCGTATTTTTTGCCGAAATCATCTTGCATCAGTTTATATTCTTGCTTATACTGCTGGCTCAATTCGGAGAGTGCTGCTTGAGCCGCCGCCTTTTCGGGGCAAGCATCGTACACATCTTGGATATTGACCACCGCAATTTTCACGATTTGCGCCGTCATGCACATAGGCATCAACGCCGCCAACACAAGTAATAATTTCTTTATCATAGCCTTTTGATTAGATTTGTTACACTACATTTGCACCCCCTGCATTTGTGGGGCTTACATCTCTACAAAGTTAGTAATATTTCTTTATTGGGCAAAAAAGAAAGCCTATCTCTGCGGGGAGAGACAGGCTGTATCTTTATCGTTTATTTTTGTGTGAGTGCAAAAATTACTTGATGCCGAGTTCTGCTTTCACTTTTGCTGACACATCTTCCATAGAGTTGCCCTTGTAGAGAAGTGTAGCAGAGTCGAGGATTGCAGTGTAACCACCCTTAGCACCTACTGCTTGGATAGCGTTTTGGAGTTTTTGTTGGATTGGTGCCATCAAAGTTTCCTGTTGCTTTTGGAGGTCTTGTTGAGCAGTTTGTGAGAAGTTTTGCAGACGAGTGTAAAGGTCTTGAGCTTCTTTAGTCTTTGCTTCGATAGTGGCTTGAGCGGCTTTAGCCTTTTCAAGTTCTTCGAGCTCTTGGCTTTTCTTTTGAAGTTCGTCTTGGAGCGCCTTGCCCTGTTGTTGATACTTGTCGCTTGCAGCCTTGAGGGTGTTTTGAGCTGTAGCGGTTTCAGGCATCACTTGGAAGATTTCTGCTGGATTAACCATACCGAATTTAACAGCTGATTGTGCTGAAAGCATCATAGGAGCAGCAACAAGAGCTGCGAGGATAAATTTCTTGAACATAATTGTAGTAATGTGTTATTTAAGTTTATAATATTTTTTCCTTTATATTGTAGGGTGAATTAGTAGCCTAATTTTGCAATCACTTCGTCGGTTACATCGATGCGTGGCGACACATACATTGCGCCTTGAATCGACGCGCGGTCGAAAATCACCTGATAGCCCTTTTCCTCACACACCTTTTTGCAAGCGGCATAAATGTCGTCTTGAATAGGCTTGATGAGCGACTGCTGCTTTTTGTAGAGTTCGCCCTGTGGGCCGAAGTATTTATATTTGAGTTGAGAGGCTTCCTTTTCCTTAGCCACGATTTCGGCTTCCTTCTTCTTCTTTTGCTCGTCGGTGAGGAACACCATGTCGGCTTGGTAATTCTTATACATTGTGTCGGCCTCCTTTTCCAAGGTTTCCACCTCACGCTGCCAGCGTTGCGAAATCTGGTTCAACTGCTCGTTTGCCATTTCATAGTTAGGGATTTTCTTCAAGATATATTCCTGGTCGATGAACGCAAACTTTTGTGCAGAGGCTGTGGTTGCGAAAGCCGCCACGGCAATTAAGAGCATTACAATTTTTTTCATCATAGTGTGTCGAATTATTTAGTTGATAATACTTGCGGATTCTGTGAGGTTAGACTCTGCAAAGCACAAATAGTTTATTATTAGAATTCCTGACCGAGCACGAAGTGGAAGTTGCTGCCACCCTTTGTGCCATACACCTTGTCGAAACCGTAACCCCAGTCGATACCCATCATACCGAGCATTGGGAGGAAGATACGCACACCCACACCGGCTGAGCGCTTGAGGTCGAATGGAGAGAAGCGGCTCACGCTTGTCCAGGCATTACCAGCCTCGATAAATGCCAGCGGATAGATGGTGGCACTTGGAGAGAGCATCAATGGGAAGTGAAGTTCCATCAAGAAGCGGGTGTAAGCGTAACCGTCGCTGCCGTAAGGAGTGAACTGACCATTATCGTAACCACGAAGTGCGATGGTTTCGGTAGCGTAGGTGTAGCTGCCCGACATACCGTCACCACCCACATAGAAGGTTTCGAACGGCGATTTGAGATATCTGTTCCAGCTTCCGAGCAAACCGATGTCGGCACGTGTCATGAGCACGAGGGTCCAGCGTCCGTCTGGGTCGGTAAGTGGAGTGTAGGTACGAGCCTGGAATTTGAGTTTCCAGTATTCAATCCATTTGTAGAGTTCCTTCTTCGAAGCCTCGTCGGTGGCTTGTGAAAGTGCCTTCCAGTTCTTCTTGCCAAAGAGGCTTGCAGGTGGAGTGAAGCGGAAACTGAGCGAGAAGCTACTACCACGGCGAGTGTAGAGAGGGTTGTCGATACTGTTACGAGCAAGAGTCAAGCCCAGCACGAGCGAGTTCGACGTACCATTGTTCATATAGTAGAGGTATTCCCAGTTCTTCAAGCTATACCACTGGTAGCCGAGTTCGGCAGTGAGTGTAAAGTAGTCGTCAGGCCATTTCAAACGCTTACCGAAGCCGATGGTCACACCACCCATTTGCAAGTATTTGTTAGGGTCGTATGCGTCTTCGTAGTAGTTGTTGCCGTAGCCATAGTTGTTGCCATAGCCGTAACTGCTACCATAGTAGTAATTGTTGTAGTAGTTATACATACCGTTTTGGTAGAGCGTGTTGTAGTAGCTGGAGTTGATACCGGTCTGACGGCTGTAGAATGCCGACACGCTCAACGAGTTAGGACGCTTGCCACCAAACCATGGGTCGAGGAACGACACACTGTAGGATTGGTAATACTTGGCGTTGGTCTGCGCGCTAATGGTGAATGTTTGACCCTCACCCTGTGGAATAATGCCCTTGAACGATGATGGGTGGAACAGGTTTTGGATAGAGAAGTTGGTAAACTTCAAGCTCACCTTACCGATGATACCGGTTTGACCCCAACCAGCCGAGAATTCCACTTGGTCGTTGGCCTTCGATTCCAAACCGAAGATAATGTCAACCGTACCGTTTTCTTCGTTAGGTTCAGGGCGAATGTCCATCTTTTCAGGGTCGAAGTGGCCGGTTTGGGCAATTTCACGAGCCGAACGCATCAAGTCGCTCTTTGAGAAGAGGTCGCCTGGACGCACACGAAGTTCACGACGAATCACCTTTTCATAGAGACGGTCGTTACCGTTAATCACCACGCGGTTGATAGTGGCGCGCTTACCTTCAAAGAGGCGCATTTCCAGTGCGATAGAGTCGCCCTCCACATGGGTTTCAACTGGCACAATCTGCGCGAAGAGATAACCCTTGTCGAGATAGAGGTTCGACACTGCATCGTCGTCGGTGCTCAAACGCTTGTTGAGTTTCTTCTGGTTATACACCTGGCCTTTTTCCATGCCAAGCACATTTTCGAGATATTCGGTAGGATATACGGTGTTGCCCACCCAGTTGATACCTGAAATGTAGTATTTCTTACCTTCTTCCACGCGCAGGTGCACATCCACCTTGTTATCGCTGTAAGCCACCACACTATCGCTCACGATGCGTGCATCGCGATAGCCGAGTTCGTTATACTTTTCAATAATGCGATTCTTGTCTTCGTCGTAGTCGGTGGCAACGAACTTCTTCTGACTGAACCACTTTCTGAAGTTGAAGAAGCCTGTTTCGTTGGTTTTCTTCATCGCACCCTTGATCTTGCCGTCGCTCAACACCTCGTTGCCGTCGATGTAGATTTTATGGACGCCAATCTTCGAATGCTTGTCAACCACGATGTCAACAATCACCTCGTTCTTCTTGCTCAAGTCTTCCTTTTGAATCACCTCAACGGTGGCCTTGTCGAAACCCTTGTCGGCAAAATACTTCTGAACGATGATTTTAACACGGTCGGCAATGTTAGGTGTCATCTGGTTGCCTGGGGTGAGACCCAAACGCTCAATCACGTCCTTCTTCTCGCCACCCTTCATGCCCAAGTAGTTCACTTGCGAGATGCGGGGTTGCTGTTGAAGGTCGAATTCAAGCCAAGCCTTGTCGCCATACACCTTTTCCACCTTGATTTGCACCTTGGAGAACAGGCCCTGACGCCAGAAGCGCTTAGCGGCATTCTTGATGTCTTCGCCCGGAATTTCCACGCGCTGACCAATCGAAAGCCCCGAATAGCCGATGATAATGTAATCTTCATAGTTGTCGGCACCAGTCACTTTAATCCCGGCAATCTCATATTTAGGGTGATGGCCGGAGAATACCACTTTCGGATTGTAGATGGTGTCGTTCACTGTGTAGGTTTCTTGTGCTTTCACGCTTGTGGCAAGCGCAAGAATGGATACGAGGAGTAGAATAGCTTTATATCGCATATCGTCAATTTTGTTCATTATCATTAATCACCTGTTCGCTTGTTTTGCCAAATCGGCGCTCACGGCTCTGGAAGTCGATGATGGCTTCCAAGAAATCTTCCTTAGAGAAATCTGGCCAAAGAACGGGCGTGAAATAGAGTTCACTGTAAGCAATCTGCCACAGCAGGTAGTTGCTGATTCGCAAGTCGCCGGCTGTGCGGATAAGCAGGTCGGGGTCGGGCATGTGGGCTGTGAGCATGTGAGCCGAGAGCACTGCGTCGTCGATGTCGGCAGGCTTGAGTTTGCCTTCTGCCACCTCATTGGCGATGCCTCGCACCGCTTCCACAATCTCCCATCGCGAAGAATAGCTCAACGCCAGACACAGTTCCATACCGGTGCAGTGGGCGGTGTCGGCCATACACTTCTGCAAGCGGGTGCGCGCAAATTCTGGCACACGCTCCATATCGCCAATGGTGGTGAGGCGCACATTCTTCTCTATCAGTTCGGGAGTCTCCTTCTCAATCGAAGTGACCACCAAGTGCATCAGCGCATCCACCTCCATTTGCGGACGGTTCCAGTTTTCGGTAGAGAATGTGTAGAGCGTGAGGTATTCCACACCCAGGTCGTTAGCCACCTCGGTGATGTTGTGCACTGTGGGCACACCATTCTCATGGCCAAATGAGCGAATCATGCCACGCTTTTTTGCCCACCGTCCGTTGCCGTCCATAATTATGGCAACGTGGCGTGGGATTCTTGTTTTGTCTATTTTATCAATTAGCGACACTGCTTATATTATATATATAATGTGTAAAATTATATTCAATCTTTTAAATTATCACTCCACATAGTGGCATTTTGAGCAACGCTTGCTGAACTCGTAGGTGATGGTGAACATCGCCACCGAATACCAGTCGGTGTTCTTGGCAAAGCCATGCTGAATACGGTAAAGGTCGCTCAATCCGTCGAGACAGTCGCCAAACGCCTTGCGCATGGTGAACTCGAAACCGAGGTTGAGACGCTCTTTCACTTTATATTTCACACCCACACCCATAGGAATGTTGAAGGTGAAGTGCGTGCCATCGACGAATGCGGCGGTAGCACCCACGCCCAGCACCATGTATGGGGAAATGCGGCTGTAATTCTTATATTTCGCCCCTACACCATAATTGAGGAAGTTGAATTCTGCCTGTGCGCCCAAGTCCACGAGGTGCGACTTAAACTCATAGTGCTCTCCGTCGGGGAATTTGCTGGCGCAATCGTTGCTGTTGCCGCTGATTGAGGCATAGAGCAAATTACCCTTAAACGCAATACGGCTGTTCATATTGTAGCGAAACACGCCGCCGCCCACAATGCCGGGGTGCTTGTACATGTTGCCGCTGCTGATGTCGCCGATGTAGCCGCTCACACCCAGCGCAGGACCCACCTCATAGCGGTATTCCTGAGCCACAGCGGTAGCAGTCATCAGTGCCATTGCCAATATTGCGAAAATCTTCTTCATATATGGGTTTCGGGAAAAGATGTATTCCTACAAAATCAATACAGAGGTTTGAAAGTGAGTTGGTTGATCACACCCTTCCAAATGCTGTTGAGCAAGTCGCCCGAACCGTTGGTGCCACCCACAAGGTAGATGTAAGGGCATTGCCATTCGGTGACAGGCTTCACTGGTGCCTTGGCACGCACCTTTGAAATGCGCTCCTCCACCACAAATGCCTGTGCGTGCATAAACAGTGGCAGGTAAGATGGCAACTGAAGTGTCAAGCCACCGTTGCTCCAAGTGATGCCTTGGTTATACGACACATAAGTGGTGCGGTTCATCGAGCCGTCGGCTGTGCGGCCGCCAAGCACCATCCATGTGGCGCGCTTGGTGAGGCGGTGCGTCACGGTGTCGTTGGCAAACGAGGTGTAAGAAACGAGCGCAGCACCTTCAAGAGCAGGGAGAGCCGAAGTGAGCGATTCGCTGTCGATTCTGCCCCAAGTCTTGCCATCATAGCCCCATACGGCTTTCGACAATTTGCCGTCTTGAGTCAAACCGCCCACAATCATACCTTGCTGAGCGTCGGTCCAAGAGTTACTTGCCATCACAAATTCAGAAGAACCAGTGATTGGGAAAGCGGCATCAATAGCCTTTGGCACATAGTTGCCACGTGGATATTCGTCGTATTTGTATTCGTTTCCGTTTTTCAGCACACCCAGCACCTTGCCTTCGTATGCGCCCTTGATGCTGCGCCAAGTCACGGAGCAGTTGGTCCAAGTGGTGCCCTCATCGGTGCTCTTGTAAAGCACGCCAGAAATGGAGAGGATATAGAGCGCATCGTTTGATGCTACGAGCGATTGCACGTTAGGAGTGAAATCAAATGCCACATTCTTCTTTTCCCAAGTGCCTTGACCGGGGTTGGTGGCTGTGGAAAGCACATATCCGTAATTGTCGGCCACGAGGCAGAAGTATTTGCCGTTCTGAGCCACAGCCTTTTCGGCTCTTGGATAGCCACTGGTGTTGGGCAGGTCGCGGCGTGCGCGCTGGTCCCAGTAGAGCGAGTCGGGCTTCATGTTGTGCACATTCACGCTCACTGTGTAGGAGCGAATCACCTTGCCGTCTTGCGAAGTGATTTCCAGTTCCACAGGGCTGGTGAAGTCGATGCTGTCGGTGGTTTCGCTGGTGTATTCCACCTCTTTGTCCTTCATCCATTGGCTGTCTTTCACCTTAAACACCGCCTTGCCTACCGCTGTGGGGAAAGTCACCGACACGGTGAGGTGCGACACATCTGTGCCCTTTGGCAGAGAGTCGGCGTTATAGATAAGATTCTTTTCCTGGTTTATGGAAAAGTACACTGAATCAAGGTTGTAGAGCACCTTTTTGTTGCTTCCTAATGTAAAACTCGACACCAACGTGGATGTGTTGCTGCTTGATGATATTATTTCACCCGAAGTTGGATCGTCATTTGAGGAGTTACATGAACTAATGGCAAGTGTGAGAAACATCGCCAGCACCATGTATATAGAATATTTCTTGTTCATCTAATTGAGTTTGCTTTGAAAGTACAAATTTACAAAAAAATCAGCAAAAATCGGGGTTCAAACGTGTATTTTATTAATAACACGCGCGAACCCAACGTATTTTTCAGGTTGTAAAATTAATATTAAAGTGCCAAACAATTTCCACAAATTAAGATATTAAAGGAGTATCGGCATTTTTTTACACCTTTTTAACGCATTCCAGCCTTGTAGCTCACACTTTCACAGCTCATTTTGTTCAACCCGAATCTGTCATTAGGGCTTGTGATATTTCGGAGTTTTAGAAGAATGAGTTTTGCTTGTCTTTTAATGAGTGATAGCGAGCTATTACGAATTAAAAACAAGCGAAAGGCATCTTATAAAAGCCGAAAGACCGCAAGAAGTAATCTGAAAAATCCTTACTCGGCCTAATGACCGATTTGGGTTCAGTCGCAGGCTGGGAGCAGCGCTTTCACGATGCGTGGGTTGCCAAACTGGTCACGAATGACCTGTGCCTGCTCAAAGCCGTTTTCCTCAAGCAATTGGCAGGTTTCGCCACCAAATCGGCGATTGATTTCCAGATAGATACGCCCCGCCGGCTTCAATGCCACGGCGGCATATTTGGCAATGGCACGATAGAAGAGCAGAGGGTCGGCATCGGGCACAAACAAGGCTGTGGCTGGCTCGTGCTCCAGCACATTGCGCTCCATGTCGGCACGCTCGCTATCGCAAATGTAGGGCGGATTGCTCACCACCACATCAAGGCTATCAGCCTCTGGCACAGCGGTTAGAATATCGGTCTGCACGAAATCGACCTTGGCTTTGAGCGATGCGGCATTCTCCTTTGCCACCACCAGTGCATCTGCCGAAATGTCGAATGCCTCGACCTCTGGCCAGCGCAGTGCCAATGCCAGCGAAATGGCGATACAACCGCTGCCGGTGCCTATGTCGAGCACACGAAGGTCGGCGACGCCACCGGCATCGTCGGTGATCATATCCACCAGCAACTCCGTTTCGGGGCGTGGAATAAGGGTGGCTGGCGTAACCTTGAACTCATGCCCATGGAAGCGCGCATGACCAAAAATATACTGGATAGGTTCGCCCTTGCACAACTTGCCAGCAATGCTGCGAATGCGCTCCACCAGCACCTCGTCTTGCTCCACATTTCCGCGCAAAAGCACATCCACAGGGCTGTAGTGTAGCACTTCCTCCACCACCATGCGTGCCAAGGCGTTAGCCTCTGCCACATCGTAGCACTCCTGCAAACGGTGCTTTAACTCTATAATTATCTGTTCGGTTGTCATCACTGCAAAATTACTGCAAATTATCGGAATATCAAATCACCAAAAATTTTCCCCCACCCCATCACCCCAAAACTATTTCCACATTTTAAAAAAATCGCTATATTTGCAGAATATCAACCACGAACTCTCATGAACAAATCAAACGACGCCTATTCACAGCCTAATTTTCTCGTAAGGGTGTATCGGTTCTACCGCGATGGTTTTCGCAGTATGACCGTGGGGCGCACGCTTTGGGCGATCATTGCGGTGAAACTGGTGGTGTTTTTCTTGATTCTCAGATGGTTGCTTTTTCCCGACTTCCTTGCCGGGAAAGCCGACAGCGACCAGGGGAAAGCGGAATACGTGAGAGAGCAAATCACAAAACGATAACAAATTCAAGGACGATGAATATTAATAACGATTTGACAAACAATCCCCAAGAGCACCAATTTACGGAAGTGGTGGACATAATTGTGCAGTCACAAACTGCACAAATTATCCAATCACAAAACGATAACAAATGTAACGACGATAAAACGTAACGATTAATACTTATATGGAAGAACTAACTAACGTAGTCGATTGGTCGCGTGCGCAATTCGCACTCACCGCCATCTATCACTGGCTTTTCGTGCCGCTCACTCTTGGGCTGGGCGTGATTATTGCCATTATGGAAACCATCTTCTATCGCACTCGCGACGAGAAGTGGCTTGCCACCACAAAATTTTGGATGACGCTTTTTGGCGTGAACTTCGCCATCGGTGTTGCCACGGGCATCATACTCGAATTTGAGTTTGGCACCAACTGGTCGAACTACAGTTGGTTTGTGGGCGACATTTTCGGCGCACCGCTTGCCGTGGAGGGTATCTTGGCATTCTTTATGGAGTCCACCTTCATTGCTGTGATGTTTTTCGGCTGGAACCGTGTTTCGCCAAAGTTCCACCTCGCCGCCACTTGGCTCACTGCCATCGGCGCAAGCATTTCCGCCTATTGGATTCTGGTGGCAAACGCTTGGATGCAAGCCCCTGTGGGCTGCACCTTCAACCCCGAAACCATGCGCAACGAAATGACCAGCTTTTGGACCGTGGCAACCTCGCCTATGGCATTGAGCAAGGTGCTGCACACCGTGCTGAGCGCGTGGACCCTTGCCGGCGTGTTTGTGGTGGGCGTTTCGGGTTGGATGCTGCTTCGCAAACGCAATGCCGACCACTGCTTCCGCAGCCTGAAAGTGGGCGCGTGGGTAGGCTTTATCGGCATTGTGCTCACCTCCATTTCGGGCGACACCTCGGCTGTGACCGTGGCTGAACGCCAACCCATGAAACTGGCGGCGATGGAGGGCCTGTACAAAGGGCAACACGGACAGGAAATTGTGGCATTCGGTATTCTCAACCCTGCAAAGACGGTGGATAACGATGAAGACCCATATTTGATGAAAATTGCCATTCCATACGGACTTTCAATCCTTGCCAACCACGACCCACAATCGTTTGTGCCGGGCGTGAACGATATTATCAACGGCATTTCGATGGACCGCGACGGCAATGCAATCAACACCGTGTCGTACGCCGAGCGCATGAAGCGAGGAAAAATGGCAAAAGAAGCCGTGGCAGCACACCATGTGGCTGTGCAGATGGACGACAAGACTGCCATGGCTGAAGCCAGCAAGGCGATTGAAGCCAATTACCCCTATTTCGGCTACGGCTATCTCAACACGCCACAAGAGGCTGTGCCCAACATTCCCCTCACGTTCTACACCTTCCACCTGATGGTGACTGTGGGTGGATACTTGATGGTGTTTATGCTCTTGGCACTCGTGTTTGCCTACAAACGCCAGTTGCTGGAAAAGGCACGCTGGGCAAAGTGGTGGCACATGCTCGCCATCGCCACCATTCCCCTCACCTACCTGTGCAGCGCATGTGGCTGGATTGTGGCAGAGGTGGGCCGCCAGCCTTGGACTATTCAAGACCTGATGCCCAACAAAGTGGCTATCAGCGACCTCAGCGCAGGATATGTGCAAATCACCTTCTGGGTGTTCGCATTCATCTTCACCGCCCTGCTCATTGCCGACGTGAGCATCATCATGAAGCAAATAGCAGAAAAATCAAAACAAAATCTCGACACCGTAAAACATTGACAACTATGACACTTGAAATCCTACAAAACTATTGGTGGCTCATCATTTCCATTCTTGGTGCCTTGCTCGTATTTCTTCTTTTCGTACAGGGCGGTCAGTCGATGCTTTTCGGAGAGAAAGATGCCACCCAGCGCACACTGATGATTAGCTCGTTAGGGCGCAAATGGGAACTCACTTTCACCACTCTGGTGACTTTTGGCGGTGCGTTTTTCGCATCATTCCCACTGTTCTACTCCACCAGTTTTGGCGGTGCCTACTGGCTGTGGATGCTCATTCTATTCAGTTTCGTGATTCAAGCCATATCCTACGAATACCGCACCAAAAAGGGCAATGTGTATGGCACACGCTTCTACGATGCGCTGCTTTTCGTCAATGGCGTGCTCGGCCCGCTGTTGCTCGGTGTGGCTGTGGGCAGTATGTTTTTCGGCAATGAATTTTGCGTGACCAAAAACAAGATTCTTGATGTGGAGGCGGCCACCATATCCACTTGGGGTCCGCTACACGGTCTTGAGGCGATTGCTTGCTGGAAAAACCTGGTGTTTGGCGTGATGGTGCTTTTCCTTGCGCGCACTTTGGCTTCGCTCTATTTTATCAACAACATAGATGACGAGAAATTGCACAGCCACCAGCTCAAGCAGTTGATGGTGAACGGTGGCGTGTTTGTGCTTACGTTTGTGGTGAGTGCCGCTTTGATTCTCACATCGGGCGGTGTTGACACCCAAAACGGTGCTGCACAATGGACCGATTACAAATATCTGCACAATTTCATCGACATGTGGTGGTGCCTTATCGTGATGCTCGCTGGCGTGGTGCTGGCACTTTGGGGCATAGCCAAAACACTGCTCACGAAAGCCAAATGGAACAAAGGCATTTGGGCAGTTGGCATCGGTGCGGTGCTGGTGGTGCTCAGCCTGTTTTGGGTGCTTGGCTACAACGACACAGCCTTCTATCCATCGCTGCTCGACGTGAACAGTTCGCTCACTATCCGCAACAGTTCTTCGAGCCAGTTCACCCTGCAAGTGATGAGCGTGGTGTCGCTGCTCGTGCCATTCGTCCTCGCCTACATCGCCTACGTGTGGCGAGCCATGGACAGCCAAAAAATCACTGAAAAAGAAATTTGAAATTAGAAATTAGAAGTTAGAGCCTCGGAGTGCTCCGAGTGCTCCTATAATAAGCAAAACACCTATTTAATCCAATTAAAATCCATTATCACCTATTTTTTAAAATTGGTGTAAATCGGATTAAAATGGATTAAATAGGTGTTTTTTTCTGCCTCATTGGGCTGATTTATGAGTTATTTGGAGGCGGTGAATTGCTTTAGGGATTGCAAGTGGGCGAGGGCTTGGGTGCGACCGAGGTGGTAGGTTTTTGCCATCAGTTCGGGGTCGTGGCAGGTATGGCCTATCTCCAGTTTTTGAGGTGGGCGAATCACGAGGGCGTTGCCTGCCTTTTCTTGCGCTGCCACATACTCAAGTTCGGCGTTATACATTTCGTGGCGGTGTGCCATCACATCAATCATTTTCGGATATTTGCGGAGCATCAGCCTGATAAGCGGCATGGCTTTGCTGGCTTGCTTCACGAAGCCTTCTGGCTGGGTGAGCACCACGATGTTGCGCTCGTAGCCCACGCTCTCGAAGTATTGGAGGGGTATGCTGTCGGCCATTCCGCCATCGAGCAAACGGTAGCCGCCCACTTCCACAATGTTCGACACCATCGGCATCGATGCCGACGCGCGAATCCACTCCAGTGCCTCGTGTATGTCGGGGTCGCGGAGAATGTGATACACCGGTTTGCCTGTCTGCACATCGGTGCATACCACATGGAAATCAATCGGTGAAGCCAAAAATGCGTCGTAGTCAAACACATCGTAAACCGTGGGTACCACATGGTAGCAAAACTCGGCATTATAAAGGTCGCCAGTGGTGAACAGCGAATGCAAACCGCTGTAACGCTTATCGCGAGCGAAACGCTGATTGTAGCGCAACGCACGCCCAATCTGACCGCTGCAATAGTTCACACCGAATGCCGCGCCGGCACTTACGCCCACTGCACCATCTACCCTGATGCCGTTTTCCATCATCACATCGAGCACACCGCAGGTGAACATGCCACGGTAGGCTCCGCCTTCAAGCACAAGGCCACATTTTTTCCTAATTTCCATATCTCCGCAATTTTTAAACAGGGAAAAGATTTTAAAAAGGGGAAAGAGCCATGCTCAATCCCCTTTACTATACATGATTTGAAATCTTGATTACAAATTTTTGTAAGGCAAGCGTGCAATCATTTCGCCAAACTTCTTGGCTCCGTCTTTCAGTTTGCTACCCACCATGGCACGAAGCATGATAGGGAGATCGAGTTGGAGGGCGGTCACGCTCTCGGTGTGCTCTGCGTCGATTTCTTTCAACTCAATCACCAAACCGAATGGCACTGGCGACTGTGCCGCACCGAACACGATTTTCGACGGTTCCACCGTTTCTACGATGCCCAATTTGAGAGGTCCCATTGGCGATTCAATCACCACACCGCCTTCTTCAAATTTCAGGTTCTGAAGGTGAGTGCGAGCCTCTTCAGGAAGTTTGTCGATGTTTTCCTCCATGTGGCGGCGAAACACCTCAGGGTTCGACAGTTTGCTATACACCGTAGCGATGTCGCAATCAATCACATGCTTGTCACTTTTGTATGTCTCCATATAAAAATGTGTATCTCAATAAGAATTTTATTAGTCAATATTCACCACAGCAGGAGTCCAGTTTTCTGGGTCTTCGCGCCAGAGTTGGAGCTGTGCTTCGTCACTCGCTTTGATATATTTGGTTTCAACTGCGGCCTTAATCATTGCGCTATATCCGCTCAGTGTCACCAGTTTCACGCCAGCCTTTTCAAAGGCTTCAACGGCTTGTGGGAACTCGTAGGTGAAGATTGCCACCATACCCACTACATCGGCGCCTGCCATACGCAAAGCCTCCACAGCCTTCAAGCTGCTCTTGCCAGTGGACACGAGGTCTTCCACCACCACCACTTTCTGACCGGGCTTGATGTTGCCTTCAATCAGATTTTCCAAACCGTGGTCCTTTGGAGCCGAACGAACATACACCATAGGTTTTCCCAAAGTGTCGGCCACGAGCGCACCTTGAGCAATAGCACCAGTAGCTACGCCAGCCACCACTTCAGCTTCGCCGAAGTTTTCGAGAATAAGGCGTGAAAGTTCCACCTTAATGAAGTTGCGCACCTCTGGATACGACAGCGTCAAGCGGTTGTCGGTATAAATTGGTGAGTTCCAACCGCTCGCCCAAGTGAAAGGACTATCTGGTTGAAGCTTTATCGCACTGATTTTAAGCAATTTCTCCGCAAGAAGAAGATCTAATTTTTTCATGATCGTATGTTTGATAGGATTGATATTTAAAATTTAGCACAAAATTACGAATAATATCAGTCACAATAACTATAATTCGGGCGTTTTTTTGTAATTTTGTGTATATCAACACATATCACTCATGACAAATCGACCACCCCGAAAGCCCATATCTCCCACTGCCGCTCTCAACAAGGCGGCGGCTCTGTGCGCACGCTCGGAGCAAGCCAGCGGCGACATCTACGCCAAACTTACAGGCTGGGGACTAACCACCGAAGAAGCCGACGGCGTAATGAAGCAGTTGATCAGCGAAAACTACCTCAACGATGAGCGATACGCCCGCGCCTACTGCCGCGACAAAATGCGATTCAACGGCTGGGGGCGCATCAAGGTGGCTTTTATGCTCAAAAGCAAGGGCATAGGCAAAAGCCATATCGAAGCGGTGCTTGCCGAGGTGAACGAGGAAGAATACATCGCCACGCTTCGCCGTCTGCTGCAAGCCAAATGGCGTGATGTGAGGGGCAAAGAGCCTATGCAGGCGCGTGCCTCGATGATGCGATTTGCCGCTTCTCGCGGTTTTGAGCCAAATGTTTTCTACCCTGTCATCGACGAGGTGATGGGCGGTGATAGCGATGTCTAAAGCGATGAACATCAAAGAGATTCTGCAATCCACAGCCCAAATTCTGATGCCTCGCACCTGCCCGGTGTGCGGTAAGGCTCTCGATGGTGGCGAACGCTACATCTGCCGAAGGTGCCTGATGGACATGCCACGCACCATGTACGAGGCTGTGCCGCTCAACAATATGGCGCAACGCTTCGTGGGTGCTGTGCCGGTGGAGCGTGCCTCGGCTTATTTTTTCTATGAGCGTAACGCCCCCTATTCGCAGATTCTTCAAGACATTAAATATCGCAACGTGCCCGACATGGGACGATGGCTGGCAAGGCGTTACGCCGAATCCACAGCCGACAGCGGTTTGTGGGACGGCATCGACTACCTCATACCTGTGCCGCTACACATCGGCAAATTGGCAAAACGCGGCTACAATCAAGCGCTTTACATAGCCCTCGGCATCAGCGATGCCACCCAGATTCCTGTTTACGAGGCCATCGACGCGGTGAAAGGCCACGCCACACAGACGCACAAATCGGCTTTTGAACGCCGCCAAAACACGAAGGGGCTATACGCCTCAATCCCCGAAGCAGATGAAACGCTCGTGGGCAAGCATGTAATGATTATCGACGATGTGATTACCACAGGTGCCACGCTGCTCAGTTGTGCCGAAAGCCTGTGCCACATCCCCAACATCAGCATCTCCTTCTTCACCCTCGCCGCCGCCCGCCTCACCTAATCCCCCCCACACACCTCACCTCACTTAGCCTCACACAGATCCCACAGATCCCACAGAATTATTAAAATATATCTCACACAGATTCAACGGATTAAACAGATTTCTCAATAGAAGCCGAGTCTGTTGAATCTGTTGAATCTGTGTGAGCCAAAAAGTAGAATCCGAGTGAGGCTAAGCGATGGGGGAAAAGTAATTAAGGAGCCTGCGCTTCACAGCGTGGGCTCCTTAAAAAATCTACAATCTATAAAAACATATATATCATCAGAAAACTATGTTCTCATTTCGATGTTCAAATGTAGCACGCAAATTTTATATTTGCAAATATTTTTTGCATTTATTTTCAGAAATCGGTGGAATTACCTGATTTCTTTTGTGGCTTTGGTGCTACCGTCGCTGAAACGGGTCACTTTTATGCAAATTCCGCCCATCGGAGCAGTGAGTTTTACACCGTTCACGCTATAAAATTCTTCCGACACGACCTCGGCTCTGGTGACGACATCATGCACAGCCGACGGCTCGCTTTTAGCGAAACGCCCCTTATATATAACCTCACCGTCGGCATTGGTCACATATTGAAGAAATCCGAAAATACTGGTCATACCATGCCAACCCACCACATTTTGATTCAATCTGAGAAGTTGCACACCTGTGGTTGTCGCACCATCTAATCCAATACCTTCAGTCACCCAAACCTCGGTACAATCTTTACCCATATATGGGGGATTATCACTTCTCCAATATGCCGCAGGTCTGGAAAATCCATCTCTATTGTCCACTGTCATCTCCATGGTTGGCGACTCTGGGAATCTGAAAATAGAGTCAGCAAGATTGGGAGAAGAATAGTCGTTGAAGTCGTATATCAAGTTTTCCACAAACATAAACTCCCTGTAGTCATGGCACGTGCGATTTGTATTCCGCAACCAATTCACCGCCTCTGTATTGCTTTTTGCCGTCACCACCTTGTTTTCCTCGTGCATATACGCCACTGGCCACGCCATATTTGGTGCTTTGCGGTCGGCAAAGAAAATTTTCTTATAGGTCAAACCATCTATCACAGTGTCGCCTCTCATCGTGAGTGTGCACTCGGTGGCGCCCTCATTGCACATAGCCGTGCCCACCGTGTCGTAAGGCATCTTGTAGTGCCAAGTCTTGCCCTCTTCCACCAAAGGCATATACTCATGAGCGGCAGCATTGCCAACAAAGCCACACACTGCCATCAAAATTAACATAAACGACTGTTTCATAACATGATTGGTTTTAATAATACTTTTTTTTGCAAATATAAAAAAAAAGCAAATTCTATTCAAAAAACATCATCTTTTTTTTGCATATTGCGTTATTGGCATTGCGGTGGGCGGTGGGGTGTGCTACATTTGGGGCATTTATTCATTTTAAATCTGAAAAACTATTATGAAACACATGATTATTAGCCTCTCCGCTTCCACTTTTTTTCACAACGAGGAAGCGGCTCCTGTGGGCGAGGCTCTGCAAGCGGTGAATCTGCGTAGGCGATGCAAAAGCGTGGAGGTGGTGGGCAACCCTGAAAAGGTGGGGAATGTGCCAGCTGGCCATCGCATCATCTGCATCCACTCCGATGGCGGCTATGTGACCACGCACGAAGGCAACCTTTATTTCCGTGGCTCGCTTTTTCACCATTGCGATGCCGAGGTGCTGGAAGCGCACAGCATTGAGCAGTTTTTGGTGGTGAACACCTCAGATGGCGCACTCTATTTCACCAGTCACGGTGGCACGCCTACTCGCCTCAACCTCTCCGACGCTTTACCCGAACTCCACCTGTCGGCTGTGAGCACTGGCACGGTGAAGGAGGATATTTTGCCCTACGACTTCGCCACGCCGCTCAGTAATTGGCGTGCGCCCCTGCCCTCTGCCGATGTGCGTGCGCTGGCTGCTGTCGTACGCCGCTCCTATCAGCAGTTGCAAAAGGCGGTGAAAGGCGCTGGGGCATACACGCGCCCGATTTTGGCTCGCTATGCCGTGAGAATGACCGGTGGCGAATACCTATGGCTCAGCGCACCCGTGATGATTGGGCACGACACAGTGAAAACGCACTATCGCATCGAGAGCGAGGCGGTGACTGGCGGTGGGCAATTCACAGGCATCGGTGCCACCACGCTCTCGCTGCCCTGCTTTAAGTTGGGCATTAGCGTGGTGAATGGCGTGGCGGCGGAATGGGCGAGGCTGATTCAGTCGGTCGACATTTTCGTGACGGATGAAGCCGACATCGCCGACACCTCGCTGCTCGACTACCGCATAGCCACCACCAACGTGGGCACCCGACGCTACGTTGCGGAGTTGGGACCTGAGCCGCGCGAGAAAAGCACCATTATTGATGAACTGATGGGCGGCAACTGGCATTTGATTGCCTCTTGCTCCGATATTGCGGCACTGGCGAAACATGAGTTTCGGGCGTGGGGCATCAGCAAAAATGCCACTTCGGTTTTGCCCGACATTCCCACTTTCACGCTCCAGCAAAGCACCACTTTTGCCCATACGCTCACCTCTGCCGACTGCGCCGCCATCACTCGCCGAAGTAGCACCGAGCATCTGCCTGCTTACACTATGGCACACGGCGGCAGACTGTGGCAAGGTGGCGGTAGCGAGCGACTGAGGGCGGCGTGGCACACTTCGGCACTACTGATGGCTCCGTTTAGCAATACGCCTTGCACCATCACCACCATTGAGCGAGTGAGCACCAGCCAAGGCGATGCCACTATTGTCAGCTCCCACTCCTACCCTTTCACACCATCGGCGGTGAATCCGCTCGTTTGCGCTCCACACGGTGCCGCCAGCGCACTTCGCATTGAGGTGGCATCGGGGCAAACCACAAAAGCCATCGACTGTCCACTCACGCCTGTGCACGCTTGCGCTCTGACTGCCACCTACACCGCAAATCTGCTACCCACCTCGTTTGAGCCGTCAAGCCCAAGCCTCGCCGTCACACAATCGGCGGTGGTGCCCACCCCTGGGCGGCTGACGGTGAGCCACATCGCCCAACCGCTCATCACGGAATTTAGCCAAACGGTGACTGGCGCAGAAATCGTGGCTTTGGCTGCCACCGAACGCCCCATTTATTCGGGTGGATTCGGGCGGCATCCGCTGTATGTGTTCACCGATCAAGGCATATTCGTGATTCCGCAATCGAGTAGCGGTGCGCTGGGCGAGGCGAAGTTGATGAGCCGCAAAGCGCTCGATGCCCATACGCGTCCCATCAGCGGTGGCGGTAAAATATGGTTTGTGAGTGCACATCAGCAACTGTGCAGCATCGAGGGTTCGAAAATTCGGGTGGTGATTCCTCGCTGGCAAACTGCCGCCATGGCGTGGAACGATGCCGAACACGAACTTTGGACGCTCCACCCCGACGGATCACTCCACATCACCGACGGCGATGGGTTTTTCTCGCGTCTCACGCTGAATGTGGATTCAATGTACTACGACGGCAAGTCGGCGCTGGCTGTGATGCCCGACGGCAGCGTGCTCAACATCTGCGCATCGGCGCCAACAGAGCAAACAGTGAAATACCTCTCCCACCCCATCATGCTTTCGGCTGATATGCAGCAACGCCCAGCACGCATCATCTGGAATGTTTTTGGCTCGAATATGCACCTGCGGCTCACGGTGCTCGGCGAACAGGGCGAAAGCAAATGCGGATTCACCATCTGCTCGGCAAAAGTGGATGGCGAGATCAACGCCCCCATCGCCCTGCCCCTCATTTCTCCGCCTGTACGCACCGTGAGGCTATCTGTAGAGGGTACTGCGCCAGAAGGCACGGTTATTTATTCTGCCGACCTGTATATTAATACTGAAACGCATAGATAACCGTATCCGTCACCAAAAATAACAAAAATATCACTTTTTGCTATAAAAAGTGATATTTTTTAATGCAAATGCTTGCGGATATGGTTTTTTGTTGTATCTTTGCAGCGTTATTTGTTATTCAAGGTCGTCAAAACGCATCGACCAATTGACGTAGGGGATATAAATATAACATATCACGCTCCAGCCTATGGCACCGTTAAGAAGCTGCATAATAGCCGTGGGTTGGGTTGTAAACAGAATACAAATAACGCATAGATTTGCCCCGTCAAGGGGGTAACACCTCTGGAGCAAATCTTTTTAAACATGGTTCAAAATAGTTGTTTTATAGATAATTGTGTATTTAAGGAAATGGGAAAGTCGTGAGACTGTCCCTTTTTTTTGCGCCCATGCCTCACTCCACCTCCCACAGTCTTTTTTGGTTCACACAGATTCAACGGATTCAACGGATTTTTTTGTTAATCGGATTGAAATGGATTAGGGTGTTTTGGTTCAGTGGTAAATCAGTAGGGATAGGCGTATATTTTAGCAAGTCTGTGTGGGAAAATCCAGCAAATCTCAACCATATAAAAATTTGAAGCCCAAGGCATCGGAGATGCCACATCATGCGAAACACCATGCAAGCGAAAATCGCAGCGCGATTGAGCGCAGCTTGGTGACAAGAACATGTGGTGGTTCGAGCCTCGGAGAGGGTCGGTTATGATAGTGAAGAATAGGTGGATACCACGACCGACCCTCTCCGAGGCTCATATTGTGGCTCATTGCTATCACCAAGCTGCGCGTCCTTGCGCACAAGGACGCTTGCATGGTGTTTCGCATCATCTGGCATCTCCGATGCCCGCCTCTGCCATTGTTTCTGTTTCCCCATGGCAGTCCTCTGAGCCGGTATCTTCCCATTCCCACAAAAAATAATTTGTGAAAATTTGTGCTAATTTGTGGCTCAAAAAAAACGCTCAAAAGAAATCCGTGTGAGAAGGCTATTGGTTGGTGAACACGGTGTCGAGTGGCGTGGAATCGGTGGGCGTAGAGTTGGAGGAAGTGGGGAAATCGCTACAGTTGGAGTAGGTGTTGGCGTAGACGTGGTTGACCAGCAAGGCGATGCCACGCGACATCACCATATCATCGTGTTTGCCGTCGATGGCACCGAAACCGCCACCCAGCCGTTCCTCAAACCAGCTCATCTCATCAATGGCATCGCTGTCGTGCTCCACCAGAAGCCCCTCGCGCACCATCGTCACCAAATGATTGACGACTTGCGCCTTCGTGAGCACATTGGTCTGGAAACCCACCTTGAAGCCGTGTGGTTCCGTTTTTCGGCGAAACACGTTGCTATATTCATCTTTCAAGCGGCGAAGCAGGTAAGCCGATTTGCCGTCGGAAGCGTGCGTTTCGAGTGTGTTGCTCTCCACCACCAGCAAAGCCTGATTGTAGAACGAGGCTATGGCTATCGCCTTTTCAATGAGCAAATCGTGGTCGATATGCCCACGCCACTGCGCCACCGTTTCACAAATGCGGTCGTGGCAGTCGATTACCGAAATCACGGAATAGTCGGCACTTGCGCTGCGTCCGCCAATGTCCACACCCACCACATATTTGCTCTCCAGCCTATCGGTGGTGGGCATTTTCCACACTTTCAGGCGTGGCTTGCCTTCGTCGATTATACGCCATTTGCCGTTCACCTTCTTCAACTCGCCTTTCGCCAATGGCTCACAGCACTGTGCGCGCATGGCATCGAGGCGCGAGAGCGAAAACACGCATCTGCCCGAAGTGCTGAACGCCTCGGTGGAATTGGTGGGAAACTCCGCCATCATCTTGTGGTGCGACTGGTAACTCTTGCGCTTTTCGTGGTACCACTTGATCATTTCCAGCGTACACCCTATTCGCCAAAGGTTGCGCTCGTAATCGTCGAAACTTTTCCACAAATCCGCTATTTCCGCCTCATCGACCGGCAAACGGTAGATTTCAATCTCATACCACGGAATGAATACAGCATGCTTGTCGGTCTCGCCATTCACCGAGAGTAGCCACTCGTTATGGAAATAATTGCCGATGCCGTTTGCCGTGGATTCAAGCACCTCCACCGTCAAACCGCCCACCAGCAACGAGCCATCTACCGAGCGCATCACATCTTCGGGGTTGCGCATGGTGGAAGAAGGCCAAAACGCCACTTCGCTCATGTGCGCCATGGCTATATCGTAGCCGCGCACCACATCATCCACCTGCGCCGTGCCCATCAGCACCAGGCAGTCGCGCCCAGTGATTATCTTGGCATTGGTGTTGCCCTCAAAGGTTTTAAATTCAAGAGGTTTGTCATCGTCGAGCAGTTGCTTGGGATAGTGTTGCAGGAGTTTGGTGTACATGCCCTTAATCACGCTTGATGTGCTTCGCTTATGGCCACAAATGATGCTGTTCCAATTGCGGCGAAGCACCAGTTGAATCCATGCCATATACATCAGCACCAGCGTGGAGCCTCCCCATTGGCGCGCTTTCAACAAAATCATGCGCACGCCCTTGCCTGCCAACCGCTGACGCTCTAAATCGGCAAGCACATGGCGCTGTGGAGCATTCAGGCACAATTTCACGTTGCGTCCGCTCACCTTGTCGCGAACGGTGGCACAAGTGGCACACCAATATTCAAAGTCGTACTTGATGCGTGTTTTTTGATAGGTCAACTCATCGCTCAGCATGTCGAGTGGCACCTCGTCGAGCATCGGCACCGGAAGCCACACCTCGCCAGCCACAGGCACGCTCACCAGTCGGCGCTCTCCGCAGCACCCCTCACCCGTGAGTGGGTCGTAAGGCACTTGCAGCCCCTCGTTGCGGCTACGGTTTTCCGCCGCCAAAGCCTGCACGTCGATAGTAAATTCGGTATTATCGTGTTTTTCAATTTTATCCATTGCTGTTTTTTAGCCGTAAAACTACACCATCCCCACCCCCGCAGTCAACAGCAATAAGGAGATTATAAAAGAAGTATGCTAACACAATACGCAACTTTCGCTCTATTTCAAGACAAATGAAAGCAAAATTTTCTAATGGTCGATTGGGGGTTATGTAATGTTCCTTCAAACTTAAATATTGGTTTTGCTAGGAAAAGTTGATTGTTTTTCGTTCTGACATGAGAAATTAGTGGTGTCTTTGACAGCAATATAATGTTCAGAGTAAGCCCTAATGACCAGTTAGGTGTGGCAATATTTCGGATGTTATATAAGTCAAACTGCTCATTTGTCTCATTGACTACTTTACCAAGTGAAAGGATGTTAAAGCCCTTGCTCGTATAATAAATTCCATCGAAAGAAATAAGTATTTCAGATTTTATGTATAACTTTGTCATGTGTCATTTATTCTCTATTTGAATTTTTGCTACACTAATATTATTTGCTAACTAAATAATTCAAATCTAATTAAATAATCACTTGTTATGTTCTGGAAGTTTATAAATAATATACTTGGCAAAAAAGAAGAATCTAAGGATGCACCCCAAGCCACAAAGAAGATTTCTAATGGTGAAGATAATGGAGGGCTTCTTGATTTTGAATTAATACAAAAGAAATTTTTTATCCGTTTGGAATCAGCATATCGTCATCAAGAAATAGTATTACGAAGGGCAACAGAAGTGAGTCGCCTTTGCCTTGGCGAATTTCTTTTTACTTTCTTTAAACTTAAAAAGACAAGTATTGAAACATTAGCTGTAATGTATAGAGAAGCAGAATTTGGTTGTTCTGCTTCTGAAGAAATGATTACAAATCCTGATGAGATATGGTCATTCGATTTGTTCTCGACAATTCTTAAGAATAAGACGGACGAAGGGCATTATACCCATGGCATGTTCCATGAAACAACTATAGTTGCCCAATCGGAGACTAAGAATTACATACTCACTATGATAGGTTTGGGTGGAACTGACACCATTAAATATATGCGTGTAACATTACTTGTCCCAGACAACAACTTTAAAGATGATAGTGCGTCTTTAAAGACTAACAATGCACCGATTTCTACAAGTTGCATTCTTTCATATAGTGAAGTAGAAAATAATCCAGAGTTGCTCACCTATGAAATCGTTGAAAACAATGTGAATAGAAAGCATCAGAGCAATGAAGAGTTTGACGAACTTGAGAGGGAATATATTTATGGACAATTTGAATTCAATGGAGGATATTACATAGGGTATGGCAATTGGCTTTTTAGTCAAAATAGATATTATGATGCATACAGTATCTTAGAGCGTGCGTTTAATTATCTAAGGAATGATTTAGATGAGTCGGACCCAAAGATAATGCAGGTATATTATAAAGTATGCAACACTATCGGGCACTGTCTCACTAAAATGGATAGAGAAGACGAAGCGTCCTACTTCTACAAACAAGGCTCCCCTGCCACCTCGCTGGATGAGCCTAATTATCTTGCCCTTAGTTATGCACGATTGGGAAATCCTACAGCAATCAACATTATGAATAATTGGATGATGATGGCCGCTCAACAGAAAGGAAGTCATGAAAATTGGTCTGAAGATACAAAACAGTTTACTGTAGATGTACCTGAATCACTCTCTATATATAAAGAAAAAGTAGATAAGTATTTATCTGAGAATTCAATATATCGTGAACAATTTACAATTGGAGATATTCTCAACTTGTTTTTTGGCATCAAGAGGAAAAATATAGCTAAGTGCATGTTTATTTATGATACAACTAGCAAAAGCTTTAGTAATAGATTAGAAGATTCTGATGCTATTTATGATTTTAGTGTCTGTGCAAATAAAATCTATGTACTTTCTTGTACACATGTTCATTATATAACTAATGATGACGAGGATAAATCTATTCTTTGTCATAATGCACCAATCGTAATTTCTACCCATTCTATTGATGCTAGTAATAGTAATGCAACCATGAGAATAGATTTGCACAGATGTAATTTCTCTAATAATGATGACAAACGGAACTTCGTTAGACGCAATGATCCGCAGTCTGCTACATTCTGCATTGGTAATCTTGAGAAATTCGATTTTAGTACCGACAATGATAGTTTACTCAATGCAATAAGAAAAGCCATTGAATTAGTAGATCAGCGAAGAATGTTCGAAGCATATCAACTATCAAAATGGGTATTTGAATGTACATCTACAAAATTGAAAGACGAGAATGGTATTCAGTTTGAATCCAAGGACGAACTCCTATGGGCAATCTTCTTTGAATCTAGTTATCAAATTGGATATACATTAATGGAGTTAGGTAAGATTTATACTGCAGCTTATTATCTTGAAATCGCAAGTCATAGCTCTAGTTATCGGCATGTTCAAGAATACATAAATTGCTTATCTAATTCTAAAGATCCTCAGGCTCTTGAAGTCGTGGAGGATGTAATTAAGCGTTCTCCTAAACCTGAATCAGATGAAGATATGGAAGAATGGAATTTCCATATGGCTTTTCTTAAGAGACGAAAGGCTTACATTTTAATTGATAAAAATCGAATTAGTGAAGCTAAAATTCTTTTACAGGAAATGGCAAATGAGCCTTTGAACAAGGGTTTTGCTCAAAGAGAACTACAATATCTTGAAAATTTAGAAAGAAACATAATTCAATGAACACAAATTAGAAAACTTGACTACAAAAGTCGAAGAACTTGTTGCAGCCATAGGGACTGATTACAATCAGAAAGTTGATGTTTTTGAGAAAGACCGCAAGTCTGTAATAGATTCTGCATCTCAAAATCATTCTGAGGCTACAGATTCTTTCAGAAATTCTTTGAAGATTGAGTCCAAACTGAATTATAGTTTGATCATAAATATTGTCCTGGCTATCGTATTGGGAGGAGTTATATTCTTTACCACGAAATAATAGACTTTTAAACAAGCAACTTGTATGACAGATAAGAACAAACCATATTTCGTCACCTCCAAGAATTTTCATGGAGACAATGACTATATCGAATGGCTGAAAGAGATTAAAAATCGCTATCAGAACATTCGCAACCGTGTGGCTTTGCAAGCCAACTACGGAGCATTGGAGTTCAATTGGCTTTTAGGACGTGATATCGTGCAAAAGAAAGCAGAATCGAGATGGGGTTCCGGAGTAGTAAACCAACTCTGTCTTGACCTTAAAGCTGCCTTTCCAGATGTTAGAGGATTCTCTGTGCGAAACCTTTATTACATGAAGGAATGGTATGAGTTTTATATGACAGATGATGAGCATAAACAAATTTTGCACCAATTAGGTGCAAAATTACAAGAGTCAGAAAATCAAAACCCTATAAAATTGCACCAATTAGGTGCAGAAATAGTTTCGGAAGATAAGTTATCTGATATTTTAGGAAGCAATGGTATGTTGCCAATATTCGGAATTGTGCCTTGGAAACATCACTTAGCCATTACATCTAAATGCAAATCCATCAAAGAAGCATTCTATTATATTGCACGTATTATAGACGAAGGACTCAGCAAACGTGAATTGGAGGACATCATAGATGCAGATGATTTCGGCAAGTATGGTCATGCCATAACAAACTTCTCAACCCATTTGCCAGCACAACAAAGTCAACTTGCAATGAATGTTCTGAAGGACCCATATCGTTTGGATTTCCTTACATTGGAAAGAGGTTATAATGAGCGTGACTTGGAAAATGCAATCGCAAAAGATATAACTCGTTTCTTGCTTGAACTCGGAAGTGGCTTTACATTCGTAGGAAGGCAGCCAGAACTTGTAGTTGGCAATGAAGGGTACTTCCCAGACTTGCTTTTTTATCACATTCGTCTTCGTTGCTATGTTGTCATTGAATTGAAGGTAGTGGACTTCAAGCCAGAATTTGCTGGTAAACTAAACTTTTATGTGGCAGCATGTAACAAACTGCTCCGTCAACCAGAAGATAACCCTACCATAGGCCTCCTGCTTTGTAAGTCAAAAGATCAAACTAAAGTTGAATGGGCCTTTGATAGCATACAGAATCCTATGGGTGTGGCTACTTATGAAGGTATTAAACTAAAAGACAAACTCCCTTCTGTGGAAGATTTGAGAAAACGTCTTGATATGGTGGAGCAGGAACTCAGAGAATATAAAGAAAATGAAGAGGCTTCTGCAAAGGACGGAAATGAAACATCTAATCGCGAAACAAAATAGTTGTATTATCTTGTGTTTTCTACGTCTTAGATAGTTTATATTTGTACCAAGTTTATCTAACCTACTAGTTATCAGCAGTGTTTATTTTCAATGAGGAAATGAGATAAAAAATAGAGGTTAGAATCTCAGAGTGCTCCCCTCAAAAAATTCTAACCTCTAACCTCTAATTTCTAATTTCTATTTCAGTATATCTTGCACTTCGGCGAGAGATCCATCGTTAGGCGATGGTTTCACGTCAAGCAGGTGGCAAAGCAGCGGATAGATGCACACGTTGCGGAACTTGTCGGGTTTCACATAGCCCACCTTAAACGCTGGTCCCATGGCACGGAATGCCACTTGCATATCGCTACAAGTGTGGTCGAAACCATGGCTGCCACCACGGCGCACCTTGCGGTCGGTGAAAAGCCAACCCACATCGGGAAGCACCAGCACATCACCCACATTGATGTTGCTGCCATAGTGCAAATATTCAGGGATTTCTGCCTTTCGCCATGTGCGAATGTGGTCCACATTTTTCAGTGCCACCAATATCGAATCCACATATTCGGCTTTCTTCACATAGATGTTGGCAGGAAGGTCGCCTTCTATCGCATCCACCCACTCATCTTTAATGTATTTCTTCACTGCCACGGTGCGGTCGGCATCGGTCCACGCCATACCATGGTCGCCAGTCACAATCAAATTCACCTTGCTTGCTTCTGGGAGCAGACTGATGCGCTTCCACATGTAAGAGAGCAGTTCATCGAGGTGTTCCATTTCGCTACGGCACTCCTTCGTCACCGGTCCAGCCACGTGGCCTGTGTGGTCGGGCTCCTCAAAATAACACATAATGAAGTGTGGGCGTTCGCTTTCAGGTAGTTGGAGCAAGCGCACCACCTCGTCGGCACGCTCCACATCGGTGAGCAGAGGCTTTTTCTGATAGTCTTGCCAATAGTTGGCATAACCGCCTTTGATGGGAATATCGCTACCCACCCAATACACCGTGGCTGTGGTTATACCCTGACGCTTGGCAGTAAGCCAAATGGGGTCGCCGCCATAGTTTCGTATGTCGGAACGCGTTTCGGCGTTGCCCAACGAGTATTTCTTGCCAGTGGCACGAATGCGAAACGAATTGGCGATAATACCGTGGTGGTCAGGCACCAAACCCGTAGCAAGCGTATAGTGGTTGGGGAATGTTTTTGAAGGGAAAGATGGACTCATTACAGCCTTAACGCCCTTTTCTGCCATAGAGTTGAGGAATGGCGTGTTGTAAGCCTCGCAATAATCCCAACGGAAACCGTCGAGCGACACGATAATTGTGTACTGGTCGTTGTTGACAGCCCAAGAAGCCAACGCCATCAACGCCACAAGCATAGATAAAAACAGTCGTTTCATTATTATTTTGATTATTATTAGTTTTCTCCACCAACAACGACTTTTATTGACCATCAACGTGTTAGCACTGAATAATGCGCTCTGGTTGCAAAAAAAACACGAATAATCTCTGATAGACAATATGTTACAAAGTCAACACAAAAGTATGGATTTATTCCCGAACAACCAAAGGAAAACGTATAAAAACACCCACTTATTTGGGTAAATACACCTGATTTTCGGGTGAATTTAGTAAATTTGCAAGCAAAGCAACAAAATTCATCATGGACAGATTACAAGAAATCATTTCAGAAGGCGAACGCGTGACGCTTGAATGCAAAAAAGCACAACGGAGTGTGCCAAATTCTCTTTGGGACACTTATTCAGCTTTTGCCAATACCTATGGTGGCACTATTCTGCTTGGTGTGTATGAGAACATGACCGAAAATAATCCTGCCAAAAGATTTGAAATCATAGGCGTGGAAGATGCAGACAAGATTCGCAAAGATTTGTGGAATACCATCAATAGCAGAGAAAAGGTGAATGTAAATCTGCTGCGTGATGAAGATATTCAAACTATTGATGTTGATGGCAAGAAGGTAATTGTCGTAAAAGTGCCGCAGGCGGCATACACAGAACGCCCTATCTACATCAACAACAATCTGACAAAAGGCACATTCAAGCGCAACCATGAAGGCGACTATCATTGTACGGAGCAGGAATTGAAAATGATGCTCCGTGATGCCAACGAGGCAGGCAATGACGGATTGCTTTTGGAAAACTACACAATGGACGACATTGATACCCCTACATTGGAGCGCTATCGTAGAATGTTCCAGACGCTTCACCCCGAACATCAGTGGAACTCTTCTGACAACAAGACTTTCTTGATGAACTTTGGCGGCTATACAAAAGATAGAAGAACAGGGCAAGAGGGATTAACTATGGCTGGACTCCTAATGTTCGGCAAAGGACTTCCTGTGCGTGAACGTTTTGACAACCTACGAATGGACTATATCGACAAGTCGAACCTTATCGGCGACCAGCGTTATAGCGACCGACTGACATACGACGGCACATGGGAAAATAACCTGTTCAACTTTATTCGTATCGTCATTCCAAAACTGACTCGCAATTTACCCCGCCCCTTTAATATGGAAGGGGTAATCCGTACTGACGACACCTTACAAGCAAAAGCCATTCGCGAAGCTGTCACTAATATGATTATACACTCCGACTTCATGCTCAATGGTGTATTGAAAGTTGAAAAATACGACAATAGTTTTGTGCTCACCAATCCAGGACTTCTGAAACTTCCTCTTGAGCAAATCTATAAAGGTGGAGAATCAAAGGCTCGCAATCAACGCATGCAGAATATTTTTCGCATGATTGGCTATGGCGAGAACCTCGGTTCTGGCTTCCCTCTCATTCTGAATGCTTGGAACGAAAAACATTGGCTAAGACCTGAACTATTAGAGCAACCTGAGTTGATGCAAGTAAAATTAACGCTGCATATTCAGAATGAGCCGATAAATGTGAAAGTAGCAGAGCATGTAAACACAGCCCATCTAACTGACAGACAGCGAAAAATCTACGAGATAATAAAAAATGGCACGGTAAATGGCACGGTAAATGCACAAAACTTATCCGCCGCTTTAGACATTAGCCTTAGAACCGCAAAGCGCGACCTCTATGTTCTGCGTGACATGAATCTCATCCATTATGTAGGAAGTGACAAGACAGGGCATTGGGAGATTGTTAAACCCAAATCGGTCATTAGGGCTTGTGGTATTTCGGAATTTTAGAAGAATGAATTTTGCTTGTCTTTTAATGAGTGATAGCGAGCTATTACGAATTAAAAACAAGCAAAAGGCGTCTTATAAAAGCCGAAAGACCGCAAGAAGTAATATAAAAAACCTTTCACGACCTAATTACCGATTTGGGTTAAATAGCAAGTCCCATAACAGAAATTACGAACGACAACAAGATTCATTATCAATGATGGTTAAGAACTACATAAGGAGTGCCTACCAGAATAATTTGAAGAACAGTATGGCCGCTGCGCGCCTCAGGTTCACGCCGCCTTCAAATTTTCCCATATACGATCCACTACGGTCGCGCACTGTGCCGTCGGCCTCCACCCTGCCCATGTAGGAACCAGAACGGTCGCGCATGGTGCCGTCGGTTTGGATTTTGCCGATATACGAGCCGCTGCGGTCGCGCACTGTGCCGTTCACGCTCACTTTTCCCACATACGAGCCTGAGCGGTCGCGCACCGTGCCGCTTGCTTCGATTCTGCCCACATACGTTCCCGAACGGTCGCGCACCGTGCCACTTGCCTCGATTCTGCCAGTATATGAGCCGCTGCGGTCGCGAAAGGTCTGCGCTTGCATAGTGCCGCACAGCCCCAACACAGCCATCACCAAAATCAATACAATCCTTTTCATACCATTCATATCATATATTTAAACAATCATCACTCTAAATGGGCGTTTTCTCTCCTGCCATTCGGGCTTCCCTGTCGCTAATTATTTGCTCCATATTCTCTGCAGCCCAGCCGATTAGGTTGTCTATCACAGGCAAAAACGACAGCCCTCGCTCGGTGAGTCTGTATTCCACTCTGGGCGGCACTTCGGCAAACACTTCACGATGCACAAAGCCGTCTTCTTCCAAAATGCGGAGCGCCTGGGTGAGCGACTTTTGCGAGATGTCGGGCAGTTCGCGTTGCAGTTGTTTAAAACGCAAAGGCTCCTTATGCTGCAGGGTGTACAGCACAAGGAGTGACCATTTGTCGCCAACACGCGCCAATATATTGCGTATCGGGCAATTAGGGAACAATGCGTCTTTTGCTTGTTTATTGTTCTCTTTTTGATTTGTCATTAAATTTTATTTTTCAATCGGAATGATGTTGGCATCGTCCATGAAACTGCTAATAGGCTTTGCCTCATATTGAATGCACATCATCACCATGTCGTCATCACCTGTGTTGCGCAATGCTCGCACACCTGCTGGCGAAACACGAATGATACTGCCTTCGCCAACCTCATTTTTCACTCCGTCAACCTCATATTCGCCTTTGCCCGAAATGATGATGTAGAGTTCTTCGTGAGTTTTGTGTGAATGAAGGAATGCAGGATTTTCGCCAGCAGCCAAACGCTGTACCGAAGCCTCGGCACCAGTCAAGCCAAGTTCTTCACCTAAAAAAATCTTACCTTCCACATTGTTCCAACCATTCAGATTTTTGATTGCAAAATTAGCCATAATCGTCAATAATTTAAAATTTTACATATTGTTTTTTTACCCGATGCAAAATTACTATCATTCTCATTATCCGACAAGTAGGCACATTTTTGTGCTTTGGTTACCAAAAGGTTAGCAATGCCGATTTCAAGCGTTTACGCCACACGATTTAACTCACTTTAACCCAAATCGGTCATTAGGGCTTGTGGAAGTAATCCAAAAAATCCTAACACATCCTAATTACCGATTTGGGTTTAATTAATATTCTTCCCCAACTGGTAAGCCTCTTGCAACTTGACGCTGCCCCTGATAGTGCGTGGGGAAATTTATCGGCCAGATGAGCAAATCATTCGGCCGATAAATATGTTCTATTCCAGATGATTGATTTATTCTTTCACCTTGAGGGATTTGATGATTTTATCCACTTCGTCGTCGTACTCTTTCTTCTTGTCGGAGTCGTAGGTGAAGGAGATGGTGTAGAGTTTCTTGTCGGGCATACACTTGTAATACTCTGCGCGATAGCCAAATTTGTCTTGGTATTTCACGATGCCTTCAGTGCCTTCCACCTTGCGCTCAATTACGGTGCAGTCGTCGGAAGTGGCGCAGAAGCCGATGCCGTTGCTCACAATTTCCTCTGGGGTAAGTACTGCCTCAGACTTGTCGGTGCATTGCATATCCACCATACAGCCTTTTCTGATATAGAGTTTTCCGCCACGGTCCTTTTCCAACTGCTCATCGTTGTTTTGTGGTGCGAAGTCGGAAGGGAGTTGCACACTGAATCCATACTGCGCATTTTCGTAAGTCACTGCATTTTCGAATGCTTCAACTGGTTCTTCACTCGCTGCGGCTGCGCCACTGCCTGCGCCCTTGTTGCAAGCGCTGAATGTCACACACATAGTCAAAATAGCAATTAATAATAATACTTTCTTCATCTTTTTTCTCTTTATTAATTATGTTATTATTTTAAATCCTTGAAGTCCTTGAGTGAGTTTTTGCACTGCACATAGAGCGACGATGCCGCCCAAATCTTGTAGTGGTCGCCACCTGTGCGGAGGAACACCTGCACGCTGCGCTGATGCGAATCCCAACCGTCGCCCAGCACATAAATGTACATACAGATGCCGTTGTCGCTGATTTGCACCTTCTCGTGCTTGTTCACACTCGCTTTCATCTCAATGGTGTAGGGGTCGGTAGGCTGATAGCCATTCTCTGCCGTTGCGCCTTTGAGCACTGCTGCTGGGAGGTAACGCTGTCCGTAAGGGTCGCCACGCTTCCACGAGCGCACTTTCTCGCCCACAATACTCTTCATGCCTGCCGCGCTGCCTGGGCTACACAGCAGTGTCACACATTTTTCTCCCACAGCCTTGTCGCGGTAGAAAAGTTCCATAGCCATCGTTGCCATTGCAGCAGTGCCTTCCGGGGTTTTACCCAAGAAGTTTTCGTAAAGGTCGGCAAATTCCTCATACGAGGCAGGGAAACCGGTGAATGTCACCACGCCGGTGGCATTGCGGTTGTATGCGTCAACCGAAAAGTTGCCCTTGGTGGTGTAGGTTTTGCCACACAGCCTATAGGTGTGCGCATCCACGAGTTGACCTCTCACCGCCACTGGTGTGGCTGCTGATGTGGGAGTTTCTTGAATTCTCTCGTTTGAGGCAGAGTCGTGCATCGTGCTTGCCTCTTGACTGGCGGTGTTCTGACTGCCCTGATTGCAGCCCGACAATGCCAATAGCGTAACTAAAATTAATGCGTTGCTTATCATCCTATTCATTTGTTAATTAATTGGTTTTGGAATGGTGTTAATTTCACTTCTGCAAATATAAAACATTTTATTCACATCACCAAAAACATCATTCCGAAAAACATAAATGGTGAAAAATGGAGAAAAACAATTAACTTTGTAACAAATACATAAAACATTAACATCAACTTATCTGAATATGAAAAAAGTAATAATCCTATTTGCTGTGGCATTAATGGCTTTTGCCAATGCCTGGGCGGCTACTGCCACTTTCGACTTCGCACACCATGGTGCCGAACTTTTTGGCTTCACGGCTCCCTCGTCGTCATCTTCAACCGAAGGCGACATCACCTCGGAATGTACAGCCACCGTCAATGGCGTGACGCTGAAAGTGGGCGTAAGCACCACCAACACCAAAAACCGTGTGTATCTCGACTACAACGGCAATGTGCAGCTCCGTGTGTATAGCGGTGCTGTGACCGTGGCAGCCCCTGCCGGAAAAACGATCAGTTCTATCGTGTTTCACAATAGCCGCTGGTATGCCCCTTCTTCGGTGAGCAGTGGCAGTTTCGTGCAGGAGAGCACTTGGGGTGGCAACGCCGCATCGGTCACTTTCAACTTCGATGGGCAAATCCGTCTCGACTCAATGGTGGTGACCTACGACGAAGGTGGCACCATCGACCCTACGGTGAAGGAACTCGACACTTTCCTCAATTTCGGCGACTCCATTGCCGACGGCACTAAATTCCGCTTCACAGGCATGGCTTTCGTGGTGCTGAACATCGGTAAATTCCACTTCGTGCGCTGCGAGAGCGAATATCTGTATTCTGCAATCATTTACGGCGATTTAGACACTGAATACAAGGTGGGCGAATACATTCCTGCCGGCTGGACTGGCGTGAAGGGCAAAGTGGACGGCATTACCGTTATCACTGGCGTAGAGGGACTGAAACCTGCTTCGGTCAGTGCCAGCAATAGCGATTGCGAGGCGTTCGACTTCACGGGCTTTCTCGGCACTTTCAAGGATGGCGTTTCCACTTACGAAAACGACTACTGCGCATTTAAAACCGTGGCAATCAACAATATTGACGGTGAAGGCAAATTCACCATCACCGAAGTCAATGCCGACAGCACCACATCTACGATGGCTGGCATCAATAAATTCGGCATCAAATACCCTACCACCACTGCCAATATGAAATTTACCGTTCAAGGCATTCTCACCAAGAGCGAAAATGGCACGGGCGTGACTTTCGTGCCTACTGCCATCACTGAATATGAGAATGTGAAGAAACTTTGGCGAATCTGGTATCAAGGTGTCGATGGCACGGAATACACCATCGCCGACACGCTCTATGTGGTGGCTCCAACCAGAGGCATCGAGCCCGACTGCGGCAGAAAGAACCTTATTTATGTGACAGACAACGCTACACAAGTGGTGGACGACACCTACGCCGAATGGGGCTATGTGGAAACCTACGACTGGGCTCCCGACTACATCGCCCTCGACTGTGGCGACAACGAGGAGGCATATCGCGCCATCGCCACCATGAAGGTGATTGCCCCTGCCACCGTGCGAGGCATTTTGGCAGACAACAAGACCAACCCTCGCTTCGAGTTGATGAAAACGCCTTCCGCCCTCGACTGCGAATATCCCGAAATCGCTTATCAGCATTATCAGTTTGGCGATTCGTGCTGGGCAAACGGCAACCAGGTGTCGTACGCTTCTGGTAAGTTTGTGACTATCGACGGCAAGGAATATTTCGCTGGCATCAATGCCGACGGTTCTGCCAACCAGCCCATCGCCCTCGACCGTCGCTATATCGGCGACTACGCTTTCAGCGAAGGCATGGCCTACGAGATGCGTGTGGTGTGGAAGCAGCACGAGCCTTGGACTTCCGACAGCAATTCCTCTCCTATCACCAAGAAAATGAGCAAAAAGGCTGCACGACCTATGCCTCACAAAATGAAGACCGACGACCCCAACTATTTCAACAACTTTTCGGTATGTCCTCTCGAAGTGAAGCCACAATCCACCGTGGGCGACATTGACGGCAACGGCGAAGTGAATATGAGCGACGTAACAGCCCTCATCAACCACATTCTCCACGCCGCCACCTACGAATCCTCCCTCTGCGACATCGACGGCAACGGTGAAGTAAACGTAACCGATGTTACCGCCCTCATCAATATTTTGTTGAGAAATTAGAGGTTAGAAATTAGAGGTTAGATAAAAGCACTCCGAGCGCTCTGATTATTCCGAGTACTCGGAGTGCTCTATTTCATCACCAATGCTCCACCTACTTAGATATGCCCGATAATATTGTGAATGTGGAGAATAATTCCTAACTTTGTACGTTACAAACAATTCATCGTATGGGGCACCAAAAGAGTCTTTTTAAGCAAGCGGCAGAATGGGGTGTGCCTTTTGGCATCTACCTCTCTGCGATGGCTTCGGCATTTATTTTCTCCGATAAGCACATCGCCCTCTCGGCGTTTGCCTTGGCTATGGTGTTGGCCACTCCTTTCATCATCTACCGATGGTTGAAAAAGCGATACAATGCCGAAGAAGGCAGAACGTCGTTTTCCAACCTTTGGATGACGGGGATTCTCATTTTCATGTGCGGCTCGCTCATTGCCTGTGGCGTGAGTTGGGCTGTGATGGAGTATTTGCGCCCGAATTTCTTCTATGAGCAGGCGCAGCACATCATCACCCAATACGAAGCCACGCCCGAACGCTTTGCCGACGGTATGCAGGAGGTGGTGACCACGCTCCGCATGGTAATCGAAAAGCAGGGCGCACCTCGCAGCATCGACTTGGCGCTCACGGGATTTTGGTTTTGCTCGTTTGCCGGCTCGCTGCTCAGTGCCTTTATCTCGGCACTCATCAAAATCTTTGGCAAGCGCAACTAACAAAGCATTTTTAAAAACAACGATTAAATATATTATAAACTTTACGATATGGATATTTCAGTAGTAGTTCCACTGTATAACGAAGCCGAATCGCTGCCCGAATTGGCAGAATGGATTGAGCGCGTGATGAAAGAAAACAACTTCACCTACGAGGTGCTGATGATCAACGACGGCAGCACCGACAACTCGTGGGAAGTGGTTAAGGAACTTCATGAGAAAAACGAAAATATCAAGGGCGTGAGCTTCCGCCGCAACTACGGCAAGTCGCCAGCCCTCAATACTGGTTTTGAGCGTGTGCAAGGCGATGTGGTCATCACCATGGACGCCGACTTGCAGGACAGCCCCGACGAAATTCCACACCTCTACAAGATGATTACCGAGGAGGGCTACGATTTGGTGAGCGGTTGGAAAAAGAAGCGTTACGACCCCAAAACCAAAACCATTCCCACCAAGCTCTTCAACGCCACAGCGCGCAAGGTGAGCGGCATTCACAATCTTCACGACTTCAACTGCGGTTTGAAGGCTTATCGTCGCGAGGTGGTGAAGCACATTGAGGTGTATGGCGACATGCACCGCTACATTCCTTACTTGGCTAAGAATGCCGGCTACACCAAAATCGGTGAGCGCGTGGTGCACCACCAGGCTCGCAAATATGGCGTGACCAAGTTCGGTCTCGACCGCTTTGTGAACGGCTACCTCGACTTGCTCACCCTGTGGTTCCAAACCAAGTTTGGAAAGAAGCCTATGCACTTCTTCGGCTTGCTCGGCTCGCTGATGTTCTTCTTCGGCCTCATCGCCGTGATGCTGGTGGGTGGCATCAAACTCTACAACCTCTACGCTGGCAACCACCCTATGCTCGTGACCCAGTCGCCCTACTTCTACCTCTCTCTCGTGTGTATGATTTTGGGCGTGCAACTTTTCTTGTGCGGCTTCCTCGGCGAACTTATCATTCGCCACTCTGCCGACCGCAACGTGTACGAAATTTCTGAAGAAATCAAAAAATGATAATCAAGTTTCCACATCTGGCATTTGGTGCGCTGGCGCTACTGGCTTCGGCGGCGTTGAGCGGTTGCAGTGGCGACGGTTGCATCGACAACCGTTCGAGTCTGCCTGTGGCGGCGTTCTTCAAGGGCACCACCGCCGTGAGCATCACCAACCTTAGCGTGCGTGGCATCGGTGCGCCCGGCGACAGCATTTTCATCGACAAGCAGTCGGTAAGCGAAATCTATCTGCCGCTGCGCCCTTCCACCGACATGTGCCAGTTTGAACTTAACTACAACGTGGAGAATGCGCCTGCCGACACCATCACGGTGCGCTACAGCTCGCAACCGGCATTTGCAAGCGTGGATTGCGGCGCAATGCTCAATTTCGAGATTTCAGACTACAGCTACACACGCCACGCCATCGACTCGGTGGCGCTCGTGAAGCCGATGGTCACCAACGACAATGCCAAAACGTTCAGAATCTTTATGCGATGAAATTATCCACACTCCATATCATTCTCGCACTTGCGCTCTCGGCAAGCACGGCTGTTGCACAGACCAATGAGCAACGCCGCATCACGCCTGTGAAGCCCAACACCAACACCATTCTCCGACCTGCAAAAGGCACGAAGGAGGAAGTGGTGCAACGCTATCTCGACGGCGACACCACATCGGCGAAGGAGGAACTTCGCCGCGACTCGCTGCGCCGTGTATATCCACGCTATCCGCTGCTCACTCAAGCCACTTTCGGTGTGGCTATGGGCGATGCGATAATGATGGCGTTTGGGCAGAAATACGGCAACTTCGGCATCAGTGCCTCCCTGAATATGTGGAACCGCCTGCAACCTGAGGTGGAAATCGGCGTTGGCTTTGCCAACAACACGCCCGAAGACATGAATTTCACCTACAAAGGCAAACTCGCACCCTACTTCAAATTAGGCGCCAACTATAATTTCACATTCAAAAACGACCCCAAATATCAAGCCTACGCAGGTGTGCGAATGGGCTACTCCACATTTAAATACGATGTAACCGATGTAAACTACACCGACCACTATTGGGGCGAGACCGTGCCATTTGAGCTGAAAGGGCAGAGTTCGCACGCACTGTGGGGCGAATTTCTTGCCGGGCTCCGCGTCACGCTTTGGCGCAACCTTGCCATGGGCTGGCAAGCACGCTACCGTGGCATATTTTCCGAGAAAAAGAATCCACAGGCCAAGCCGTGGTTCATTCCCGGCTACGGCGACCGCAGCAAATCGTTCGGCTTCACCATGAGCATCTACTACACCATCCCCCTCTCCACCGCCTCATGGCCAAAGCCCACCCCCACCACAAAAAAATAATCCATCACCACAACGAAAATGCTATAGCATTTTCGTTTATTTTTTTCTTTGGTGCTCATCCTTCGCTGGCATATATAAAAAAAGAAACCCGAACGCAGAGAGTATCTGTTCGGGTCTGGAATATATAAAAAATAGTAGTTATGGACACAAAAAAGGGCAAGCGATCTACATCGCACCGCTACAACCAAATACCCTTGCTTCGGTCAAGACCTGGGGGATTCTAAGGGAGCTGGCCGTGTAGGACTTACCCGAGTGCAAAGGTACTACTTTTTTCCATATCCACAAAATTTCACACCACTTTTTCACCACATCAGCGCAAATCAGCGCAAATAATTGTATTTAATGAGGGTGTGAATCAAATTTAGCAATCATCATAACGTAGGGACATGCCTTCGGCATGTTTCGATGCAATCCACAATGTATCAACGCCTTGTTAACATGCCAAAGGCATGTCCCTACGCTATGGCGCTGTCATTTTTGGTGATTTGACACATCACCAATTCTCCATCAGGCGATGGCGCGCTAAAAAAGCCAGCCTGCACCGTGGTGGTGTAGGCTGGCTGGATTATTTAGAGATAATTGTTATCTCTGTGAGAGGGCAATTATTGTGCCTTGGTGTGTGAGAAGTAGATAGCGTTCTTCATTTGAGTAGCGCCATTGTATGAAGTCTTAGCACCAATCACAGTAATCTTATCACCAACTGCGAGGCCGATGGTAGCGAGGAAGTTCTTCGCTGCATCGCCAGTAGCGCCCCAACCTGGGTGAGTACCGTAGAGGTAGAGAGTGCTGCCGTCTGCGCCCTTAATGTTCATGTTGCCATAGACAGCGTTCTTGATTTCATCAACTGTACCAGTAACCATGTAGTAAACATTGCTGTTGTCTTCCTTAGCGAGGAAGTCGGCAATAGATACTTCGGTTACAACCTTGGTGTCTTCAACCACGCCGTTAGCCACTTGAGCCACGCCCTTGTATTCAGCGCGCTTACCAACCACGGTGATGATGTCGCCCACCTTGCCGGTGAAGCCTTGTGGACGGTAAACGAGCACTGGTTCCATATCGCTGTAGTCGCGAATGTATGGGTTGCCCTTAGCATCGAGTTTGGTCACCACACCTGTGAGGCGGTATTGGCTGTCGCCCACTTCAGCAGCCTTAAATTGTGCTACAGAAGCAGCGATGATAGCACCCTTTTGGTTCAAAGTAGCCACTGCGGTGTATTCAGCACCCTTAGCGTCGTAGGTCTTGAAAGTGATTTCTGCGCTACGGTCGCCACCTGCGTTAGGAGCTGCCTTGAACACTACTTCAGGAGTAGCGCCGCCAGAGATGCGAACGATAGAGAGCCATTCCTTGGCATTTTCAGGAATTTCCACGCTCACGCCGTTGCCCTTACATTCGAGGTTGAATTTCACTTCACCACCTTCGAGTGGAGCGGTAGCATCAGCTGGGTCGGTTTCAACCACCTTGATGAGTGATTTCACAATCTTCACAACGGTCACGTCAACGAGTTCGATAGTAGAACCGAAGGTCTTCTTAGGACCTTCCACGGTCACGATATCACCCACTTCAATGCCGAGGCTTGAGAAGTTTGCGGTTTTACCCTTCTTGTCGAGAGTACCGTAGATAGTGATAGTGCCGGTTTCGTCGGTGAGGTACCAGTTACCGTAAGTGGTGTTGTAGATACCTGTACAAGTACCGGTCACGCGGTAAGTCTTGCTGTCAGGACCAGCGATCACTTGAGCACAAGTAGCGTTTTCCACTTTCATGAGGCCTTGAATCACATTGATGTGCTGAGCCTTGCCAGCGCAGTTGATCACGAGTTCGCACTCGCGACCACCTTCGTAGGCAGCTGCCTTGAAAGTGATTTTGCCATTGCCAGCTTCGCCAGAACGTGGAGAAACTTCGAGCCATTCAGGAATCTTAGCGTCGTCGATCGACCAGCTGTCGGTAGCTGCGATGTCGATTGAAACTTCACCACCATTCTTGTCAATAGCCACGTATGATTGAGATACGCGAATCTCATTCAAGAAGGTAGCATCGTCGTCGCTACAGCTCACAAACATCATGCTCATGAGGGCAACAACTGCTGTAAATAAAAATTTATAGTTCATAGTTGTAATTGACTGTTGAATTAGTTGAAGATATACTTAACGGTGATACCCATGTTCCAGCACTGACCAAGAGCGTGGAGTGGAGTGAACAACTTAGTATCGGCATTGATAGCCGAAGGAGTTGAGAATGTAGCAACACCTTGTGCGTCTACGCCTTCATACTTGAGGATACGAGCATCTGAACCGATTGCGCTGTTGAGCGTCTTGCTCACACCCCAGCTTGAGTTGAAGAGGTTGAGAAGGTTTTTGATATCGATACCCAATTGGAGGGTGTGCTTAGTTGAGCCAATGTTGAGCTTGAAGTCGTGCTTGTAGCTGAAGTCAACACGGTGAACCCATGGGTTGTAAACGCTGTAGCCTTCTGCATACTTGCCTTGGTATTTGCTCAAGCTCTTGTTGTTGTGCAAGAAGCCCATGAAGCGGTCTTGGTCGTCTTGAGAAACGAAACGGAATGCACCGCTTTCCACTTCAGCATCGGTAGGAACATAAATAGCGTCGTAGTTGTAACCGTCGCCGTTCATGTCGTTAACAGTCATGTAAGAATAGTTGTAACCACCGCGCCAGGTTTCGTAGATGAATGAGTAGTGGTTGTTGCACTTGTCGTTGATCTGCATTGAAGCCACGAAACGGTCTGGAGTCAAGTATTGAGAGTTGTGGAGCTTGATGTGGTTAGGACCTTCAGATGTAGGAACGTAGGTGAATGCTGATTCAGCGTTTGAACCTGGCATACCGGTGATTTCCTTACGCACTTGGTGGGTGTAAGAAGCCATCAAGTTGATCCATTCTGCTGGACGAGCAGTAACCATCAAGTTAGCACTCCAGAAGTAACCCTTGTGAGTGTTTTCGAGCACGAAAGCAGCGAGGTTGTTACGGAAACCAGCAGGATAGATAGGACGGTTGTCTGCACCGTTGAAGCGAGCGAAGCCACCAGCAGATGGAATTGACCAGTCGCTGATGCAAGCAGCGTTCACGTTCTTGTCGAAGATACCTTCCACTGTCACTTGCATTGGGAATGAAACTGGGAGCTTGTAGTCAACAGCCAAAGTGGTTTTCCACACTTGTGGCATCTTGAAGTCGGGGCTCACAGCAGAAATGGTTGCAGGAAGTGTACCCTTGTCTGGGCTGATGTTTTCAGGATAGCCCATAGCGATGAGCTTAGAACGGAGAGCGTCGATAGTAGGACGGCCTTCGCTGTTCACAACCAGGCCACCTGCGAATTGGCTCATGTCAACTTTCTTCTTTGCGCTGAGCTGAGCTTGGTATTGAACCATACCACTGTTGGTAGGCATGTTGGTGAAGAACACCAGTGGAGAGCGGCCCATGAACAAACCTGAACCACCACGGAGCTTGAGGGTCTTGTCGCCAAGCACGTCCCAAGTGAAACCTACACGTGGAGAAACGGTGATACCAGTACCTGGCCACTTGCCAGTGTCAATGTGGCGTTCGTTGCCCTTGCCATCAGGGTAAGCGATGTCGTAGATAGCCTGGTTGGTCATCAAGTCGGCATTGTTGAAGAACATACCGTCGAAGCGGATACCCATAGTGAGTTTGAGGCGTTCGCTTGGGTTGAATTCGTCGCTGATAAGGAAGCCTGGCTTGTGGAAACGTACACGAGCAGCAGGATTAGTTTCACCACCGTAACCGTAGGTCAAACATACGATTTCAGGAGCAGCACCATTGATGAAGTCGTCAACGCTGTTATAGCGGTAGTAACCTGTACCATTACGCATGTATGAGTTGTCGGCCATTTGGTGTTCGTAGAATACACCAGCAGTGAGTTTGTGGTTGCCAAGGAAGTAAGTGAAGTCGTCCTTAACTTGCCATACGGTGTTGTGAACGCCGTTGTTCCAAGTAAAGAGCTCATAACCGAGAGCCATGTAGTTGTTGTTTTCGCCAGAGCCATCGAGAATGTCGATGAATGGGAATTCAGCAGATTCAGAAGAGCGGATATCGTCCTTCTTGTCGAAGGTGATACGGAAGTTGTTAAACATATTGTCGTTCAAGCGGCTGTTGAGTTCAGCAGCTAATGAGTGAACGATGTTGTCCATGCCGTACATTGAGTTAGCGAACGACATTGAGTATTGAGATACACGACCGTAAGCAGAGCGTGTGCCACCGTCCATAGAAGAAGCGTTAGGAGTGTTCCAGAAGCGGTTCTTCACATAGGTGTAGCGGAGGCTCAAGTGGTGCATGTCGGTGATGTTCCAGTCGATTTTAGCAAGCAACTTGTAGTTGGTCTCGTCGGCTGGCCAGTTGGTCCATGAACCAGTGTTGTAGCCATACTTGTTCAATACAAATTCACTCACGCGTTGCAAGTCGGCGTTAGTGGTGCGAGAGGTGTAAGTGTCAGCATTGCCCACACCGTCGTCAGAAGCACGCCAGCGGTTTGCGATGGTAGGAATCTTCTGCATTTCACCAGACACGAAGAAGAACAATTTGTCCTTCACGATTGGACCACCGAGGGTTGCACCCCAAGTAGTGGTTTGGTCTTTGTCGCGCGCGCTTGGAATTTGCACACGGTCAACTGCATCACCACGCATGTTTTCGTTGCGGTGATACATGTAAACACTACCCTTCACAGTGTTGGTACCACTCTTGGTAATGGCGTTCACACCACCACCGATGAAGTTAGACTGACGAACGTCGAATGGAGAAACCACAACTTGCATTTCTTCGATAGCTTCGAGAGAGATAGGGTTGCCACCACCAGGAAGCTTGTCGGTCAAACCGAAGTCGTTGTTGAAGTTCGAACCGTCAACAGTGAAGTTAGCCATACGGCCGTCGCTACCAGCGATGCTCATGCCGTTGCCACCGTAAGGTGAAAGGCGAGTGAGCTCAGTGATGCTGTGGCTCACTGAAGGAAGGCTTGAAATCTGTGCACTGCTGATGTTGGTTGAAGCACCGGTCTTTTCAGCGGTAAACTTTGTACCAATAGCAGTAACCACAACTTCGCTCAGTTGAGTAGCGTCGTTGGTCATGCGCACAGGCACGTTGGTGGTTTCACCAAGTGCAAGTGTAATGCCTTCAATAGTCTTGGTCTTGTAGCCTACGTATGACACTTCCACACGGTAAGGGCCACCAGTACGCATACCTTGGATGGAGAAACGACCATCCACGTTAGACACAGCATTGTACTTAGTACCAGATGGTGTGTGAACGGCAGTAACCGTAGCACCAATCATGGTCTCATTGTTCTCGTCGGTAACAAGACCCGACATAGCCGAGGTAGTTACCTGTGCATTCATCGCAAATGCTGCAAACAGCATTACAACGAGTGACAAAAACTTGATTTTTTTAAGCATAAAACTTAGGTAAATTTATTAATAAAAAATGAAATAGTTCTGGATATATAAAAGCCTATAGTAATAAACAACACACGCCACCTCATTAGTAGAGGCAGCGAATCATTTTTCCTTTTGCACAAATTGCACCATATATATACGACTTATGCGCACCAAGGTAATTATAATAACCTCGGATATCGATAAATCGGATATTTTTATTCATTCGCATTATGGGCGAAAACACCTAATTCTATAAATACTCCACAAAATTAATGCTTTTATTCTATTTTAACAAACACCAATAAAAATTTAACATACAATCGTTAAAATCCTTAATTTTCCACACCTAATAAAATACAATCACAGTAGGGACGTGATACTTCGAGAGCACTGAAAAAGTCCTGTTTTTTAAAGACCAAAACGAAAAATGCTTACGATTTATAACTTTTCTTTCCACAAATCGCCTCAATAAGGCGATGATAGGCAGAGAAAGAAGGGTAAAACGACTATACCTCCGTTGTTAACTTTCAATCTGAAAGTTGGTTTTACTTTTTCAGTGCTTTCGATACTTCACGTCCGCAAAATCAGAACACGACAAATTGATACTTAATAACTTACAACAAATACAAAATATCACCACACATCGTTTTATGTAAAATCCGAGGTTAATTAACAGGCTTTTTACCGTCATAGCGAGTGCTTTCTTGGTTTTGTTATCGATCACCACATATTATAATAAGGTGATAAATGAGAAAAATTGAGTAACTTTGTAGCCGTTATGATTATCTACAACACCACTTTTCACGTCAGCGACGAGGTTGAGAGAATGTTTCTCGACTACATTCGCCTGCAATATGTGCCCATGGCCACAGCCGACGGCATTATGAACAACCCTATCCTCACCCGTGTGATGGGAAGCGCACACGATGGCGGCATGAGTTATGCGCTGCAAATGCAAGCCGAATCGGTGAAAGAACTCCAAAAATGGTGTCTTGGCACTGGTAAAACGCTCTCGGCACGCATCTCCACCCACTTCGGCAACAGCGTGGTAGGATTCACCACTATGATGGACGTGATCGACATTAAATAACAATGGCAGAACTCGAACTCGAACACGATAAAATTATCATCGGCATTGACCCCGGCACGAATGTGATGGGTTACGGCATTCTTGGCATCAAGGGCAAAACGCCGTCGCTCATTGCCATGGGTGTGCTGAAACTCAACGCCATGGAGGACCACTACATGCGCTTGCACCACATTTTCGAGCGTGTGACAAGTCTTATCGCGCAATATCTGCCCGATGAGATGGCTATCGAAGCACCGTTTTTCGGTAAAAATGTGCAGTCGATGCTGAAACTGGGGCGCGCACAGGGCGTGGCAATGGCTGCCGCCCTCAACCGCGAAATCCCCATCACGGAATACGAACCACGAAAAATAAAACAAGCCATCACGGGCAACGGTGCCGCCAGCAAGGAGCAGGTATATACCATGCTTCAGCGCACACTCAACATCGCTCAGGAGGACATGCCTAAATTCCTCGACGCTACCGATGCCCTCGCAGCGGCGCTTTGCCACTACTACGAGAGCCAGAAACCGGTGTTTGCACGCGGTCCGAAGTCGTGGAAATCATTCATCGCCCAAAACCCCGACCGCGTGAAAAAATAATCCGTTTGCTTGCTTTTATCCTATTCTGGTAAGCACTTCAGGGAGTGCCGCGATAATGTCGGGGCGCACGGTGTCGTCTTCCTTGTCGGTCCAGCCACGAGCCTTGATCCAAAGCGTTTTGCAGCCCAAACTTTCAGCAGGGAGAATGTCTTTCGTAAGGCTGTCGCCAATCACCATAATGTTTTCAGCAGGCAATTCGAGTGCGTCAACACCGAGGCGGAAAAGCGTTGGGTTGGGTTTTCTCACACCCACCACAGCACTCTCAATCACGCCCTTGAAATAGCGGCGAACATCAAAATCACGGAGCACGCTGTCCACATTACCATAGAAATTGCTCACCAGCATCATCGGATATTTTGCGCTCAATGCCTCCAGCACTGGTCGGGCTTCCTCGATACACTCACGCGCCTGTTCGTAGCAGTATTGCGCCACCGCTCTCGCCTTTTCGGGAGCCTCAGCGGCATCTACCAGTCCTTGCTCCACAAGATAGCCAAACTCAATATCCATCTTCTTCACGAGCAAGTCGTGGAAATTGTCGTTGGGCAGAATGTGGCGCACCTTGGCGAGTTCACGCTCAGCCATCACATACGCCTCGCGGAACTGCTCCAGCGACACATTCACACCTGCTTTCTGGTAACCGTCCCAGATTACCCAGCTCCAATGCACACCGCGGCTGTCAATCGTGCCGCCATAATCAAAAATCACACCTTCAGTCATTGCGCTTATTCTTTGTCTCCCCCTGCCTCCTGGTACCGAGCCTCACACAGATCCCACAGATCCCACTGAATTGCATTGATGATGGGAAATCTCACAGAGGCTGTGGGCTCCTTTGGGGAGAAATCTCACGGTTTTCTGTGAGTAAGGATGGGGGATGTTTTTTTACTTCATTATTTATATTTTAGTAGCCGTTCACTATTCTGTGATAGCCGTTTTTAAAATCTTTTTCGTTGAAATTAATCAGGTAGCCGAATCTTAGTCCTGACAATTTCAAATATGATAGTAATTGTTTGTAGTGAACTGGTTCGAGTTGCGCTACTGACTTCAACTCCAGAATTATTTTTTCTTCAACCAGAATATCCACCCTATAACACTTTTCCAAATCCACTCCTTTATATACCAATGGTAGTGCCACTTGACTTTCTGCCTTTAATCCTGCATTCACGAGTTCATACATAAGAGCCCTTTCATAGACCTCCTCAAGTAATCCAGGCCCAAGGTGATTATACACCTCCATAGCACAATGAATAATCTTATATGTCAACTCATTATCAGTCATAAAAAATAAAAAACAAAAAAATCAACACACACAATCCCCACACAAATAAATAAACTCCCCGCTCACTCCCCCACTAAAAAAATTCCGTGAGATTTACCACCCACAAAAAAATCAGTGAGATCCGTGGAATCTGTGTGAGCCCAAAAACCACCCCCACTCTCCCACCAAACAATTCTGTGAGATTTACCACCCACA
>ENA-UOJH01000202-UOJH01000202.1-human-gut-metagenome-genome-assembly--contig:-C148-NODE-202-length-62791-cov-9.891163_pt1 | contig 62791 bp, 51 predicted proteins | sample MGYA00242345_ERZ723892 | MGnify/ENA metagenome assembly ERZ723892 | reverse complement strand
AAAGTTTAAAGGAATGATGGCTTTTTAAAAATCGACGGCTTTTTTAACACTTACAATAGACTTAATACATTAGAGAAAAATACATATTTAAAAGTTATATATAATAAGGATAATAGTAAGAATCATTTTAAGAATAAAAAAAGATGCCTCGAGGCGAAGCGAGACATCAATTTTTATAGAGATTAAAGGAAATATAAAACAACGTTATCCAGAAACTCTTTTTGAATTTCTTTCCGTAAGTTTTCCTTACTGTCTAAATTATATTAAAAATAAAAATAAAAGAAATAGGACAAGGCTAGGTCAATTGTATGTGCAAACAAAAACAAAAAAATGCAATGTTTTTTTGTTTATATTGCATTTTTTAGTAAATTTTTGAACTGCAAATTCAAATTATTTATAAGATTTTCTTTAATAATTCAATAACTTCAATGTCAGCTGGAAGAAAATTGTATTTATCTAATTCATCTTTGTGAACCCATGAAGCACTTTCGTGTTCAAGTAAAACAAGTTTATCATCAGTTAAAGAAGCGAGAAAAACATCCATATTTAAATGGAAGGTAGGATAATCATATTCAACTTTCCCAACATATTTATCTACTTTAATAGAAGCATCTAATTCTTCTTTAATTTCTCTTTTTATTGCGTCTTCTTTAGATTCATTTAATTCAACTTTCCCACCAGGAAATTCCCAAAAATCTTTAAATTCTCCATAACCTCTTTGAGTAATAAAAATTAAATCACCTTTTTTAATTACGGCAGCTACAACATTAATATTTTTCATTTTATTCACCATCCTTTATTGAAGAAACAAGATAATTATATATGTCATCTCGACAAGGCTTATCGAGCTTAAAAATAATATCTACATAATTATACTTTTGTGTCTTTCCTTTTTCATCAGTAGATTCTTTTATAACTTCTTTTAGACTATTAGTAGGATAAATTTCGCCAAAAAAGAAGAATTTTTTACTTTCTTTATCATTACTATCTTTTCTAATAAATAGTAAGAATTTTGTGTTCATATTTTTATTTAGCATTGGAGAAAAATCTTTGGAAGTTAATTTTCGATTCTTTTTACTTTCCCAAGAGAATGTTTCTTTATTAATAAAACTATCAGCGTAGTTGATGCTTTGATCGATTTTTGGATTCTTTTCGTAATTTATGAAAATAGGATAAGTGTTTGTGACTTCATTATATTTATATCCACCTATTACAGCAGTTAAATCTTTTGAATAATTTAATAATCTACAAACATCTTTATAACTATATTTTTCATAAAGTGATAATGAATAATCTTTATAATTATCTTTATAGAATTCATTGAATCTAAATTTGTAAAACTCAATTAAATCTAAAATCCAACTTTTTAAAATAGGATTATTACTAATTAAATCTAAAATATACTTTTTTAAATAATTAGCTTCATCTAAATAATTAAATTTACGATAAGTATCCCATTTTCCTTTAAAAATAGAAGTAAGAGAAAGAGACTCGAGTGAAGAAAAACCATAAAGCGAAGCAATTTTATCAATTGATTTACGATTCATCAATTCTTTAAAAAGCAATAAATCATCAATTCTTGTTCCTTGGCCTAAATCAGCACTTAAGGAAATTAATAATTCTCTTTCTTTATTGTTAAAAATAGGTAAAGAATTAAGAATTTTAAAATTGTCATTTTTTAATTCAAGAAGCAACTCATAATATGAATCAAAGAAAGGATAAATACGCGTCATATCAAATGATTCTAAAAGATAGAATTCCTCGTATTTAGGTATTCTATTTAATTTAGAAATTAAATTTTTAACAAGCATCTTAACTGATTTATTTGTATCAAATTTAGCTTTTTGAATTGAAGCAAATATTCTTTCTTTAGCAATTTCATCAAATTCAATACTTGATGCGCCTGGTAGATATTGACTTGTAACAACAACTCTAGCATCAACCTTACTTCCGTTTTCACTAAAAGCACGAGGAATCATGTAATTATTTTCATAATTTCCAATAAAATCTAAAATTACAACATAATCTTTATTATTAGATTTTCTTAAACCTCTACCAAGTTGTTGAATAAAAATAATGGAAGAAATAGTAGGACGAAGCATGATGATTTGATTAACAGAAGGAATATCAACACCTTCATTAAAAATATCAACAGTAATTATGTAATCTAAATAATTATTTTTATCATCACTTTCTAATAAATTTATAGCATTTTGTCTTTCTTCATTAGAATTTTCGCCACTTAAAAATTTAACTTTAAAATTAAATTGATTTAATTTATTTTCTAATATTTTTCCATCTTCTTTAGTTGAAACGAAGATTAAACCTTTTAATTTTTTGCCAGAATGTCCGTATATTTTTGCTTTTTCAATAATATATTTGATTCTATCGTTTGAATACAATTTATTAAAATCTTTTCTAGAATAAATTTCATCGTCAATACCTTTAATATCAGTGATTCCATAATAATGAAATGGACAAAGTAAATCATATTCAAGTGCGTCTTTTAATCGAATTTCATAAATAATATTGTGATTAAAAATTTCATAAATTTTACTTGCATCGTCTGTTCTTTCTGGTGTAGCACTCATTCCGAGTAAGAAATTAGGATCAAAATAATTTATTAATTTTTGATATGTATCGCTACCTGCTTTATGGACCTCATCAATGATAATGAAATCAAATTCCTTTTTATTAAATTTAGCTAAATTATAGTCTTTATAGATTGTTTCAATCGTTGCAAAAAGAATGTTAAATTCTTGACCTTCTTTATATAAAGAAACGAACGATTTTAATTCACTATTTAATTTATTATCACCTGTAAAAAGAGCGATCTTTTTAAGTGGCAAAACATTATGAAAAGTTGAAATTGCTTGAAGAAGAAGTTGTGAACGATGAGCAACAAAAAGTAGTTTTTTAGGTTTAATTTCTCTTACTCCAAAAGCTGAAGCATATGTTTTTCCTGTGCCTGTAGCTGATATTAATAAGCCTCTTTTATCTCCATTTTCAATACTCTTTTTAAGGTTATTTACAAACTGAACTTGCATAGTATTTGGCTTGAAAATTTCAAAAATAGGACTTTTTTGCAATGATTTCTCTTTAAAAGACTTAAATTCGTTATAAATCTTTTCATAAGTTTCAATGTAAGAATCAAGTGAAGTCGCTTCGCTAAATAACTTATCATAACGCTCTTTTATGTTTTTTATATATTCACCATTTTGAGTTGAAACTAATTTAGTGTTCCATTCTTCGTTCATAGTTAAGGCTTTATCAGTCATGTTACTAGAACCGATCACTAATTTATAAATATAACCTTTTTTAAAGACATAAGATTTAATATGAAAACCTGAAGAAGAATCCAAACATTTATACATTTTAACTTCGATATTTGGAAAGTTATTTTTGATATCTAAAAGTGCATCTGGATCAGTAAAAGTTAAATAATCTGTTGTTAAAATTTTACCTTTTATTCCTCTATTTTAAGTTCTTCAAATGTCTCTTTAAAGAGCTGAAGACCTGATTTAGTAATGAAAGCAACAGCGATAAAAAATTCATCACATTCACTTAAATCTTTTAATAAAGTTGTGATAACTTTTGTTTTATGTTCTTTAGAATTATATAAAAACGCAGGAGAAAAAATAGGCTTAATATCTTTATCATTATTATCAATAAAAGCGTTATTTAAAGCCTTTTCAATTTCTAAGTATGAGTTTCTATCCAAAAGCATATTCACAGTATAAACTAATAGCTGGAAAAAACCAGATCTCAGGTCGAGAAAATGATTTTTAAGAACAATTTCTACTAAGATTATGATGAAAAAATGAAAGTTTAAGTAATTTAAAAGTTATTTGAAAGCGCTTTCATTAGTATAAAGTCACAAAGTTTTAATTGATAAATTCTATGTCGACTAAATTTATCTATTAAAACAAAATAACATTTCAGGAGGAAATATTAATGAAACGTTTTAAGAAAATTAGTGTTGCGTTACTTGGCGTTGCTTTACTTACAACTCCAACATTTGTATCTTGTGGAAATAATGATAACGGAGATAAACCAGTACAAGTTGTTGTTAAAAGCATCGCAGTTACTAAGATGCCTACAAAGGTAGATTATGAAGTTGGTGATGTTTTTGATCCAACAGGTATGGAAGTCACTGCAACAATGTCAGATGGCACAAAACAAGTTGTAACTGATTATACATATTCAAAATTACCTTTAGATACATCAAATAAAACAGTAACTATATCTTATAAAGGAAAAAGGACAACTGTTGCTATTAAAGTTGTTTATGTTATAAAAGCTACAAGCATACAAGTAGATAAATTACCAACTAAAACAAAATATGTTGTTGGAGAAAAATTTGATCCAACAGGTATGAAAGTTGTAAAAATCATGAATGATAATAGAAAAGTCGTTCTTGATGCTAAAGAATACGAATATGATAATCATAACGCGTTAAAAGTAACTGATACTCAAATCAAAATTACTTTTGAAAAATTATTTACTTATGTTCCAATTACAGTTGAAGAAGTAAAAACTACTGGAATTGAAGTTACAAAACAACCTAATAAAGTTGCTTATCTTGTTGGAGAAACATTTGATCCAACTGGAATGGTAATTTCAGAAGTTAAAAATGATGGAACTAAAGTTGAACTTAGTAGCGATAAATATCAAATCAGTAAAGTAGACGCTTTAACTCTTGATGATAAAGAAATTGTTGTAACTTATGGAGATTTTAAAGTTAGTGTTAAGATCTCAGTTAGTGAAGTTGCTTTAACAGGACTTGAAATTGTTTCAAATCCAACAAAATTAGAATATTGGGAAGGCGAAACACTTGATTTAACAGGCTTATCAGTAAAAGCAAAATATTCAAATAATACTGAAAAAATTCTTGATAATTCTGAATTAACAATTAGTAAAACAGTATTAACAAAAGAAGATACAAGTTTTGATATTACATTTGGCGGAATTACAAAAACAATCACAATTAAAGTTAAAGAAAAAGTCACTTCAGTTAAAGTCGATTCTTTAAAAACAGTTAGAGTCGAAGGTGAATTCTTAGATACATCAAATGCATCTTTAAGACCAGATTTTATTGCTGCTGGAAGAACTTTTATTGAAAATGGCGATAACGCAAGTAATGGACAAAATATTTGTGGATATCAACCAGGATCTAAATTTAGTATTCCAGTTTTAAGTGATAAAGACTTTGACATTATCATTATGGCAAGAATGAGTGATACAAATCTTGGATATAAGATTAATGAAGGTGTCAAATTCACAATGGATAATGATGTATTAACTGCTGATGAACCTAATTTTGAATATAATGGCGGAAATGATTATTGGCACTGGAAAGAATTTAAAGTAGCTAAATTATCATTAAAAGCAGGCGAACATAATTTCCAACTTGAAGCAATTAATCAAAGACCAAATATCGATTATTTCGAATTCAAAGTTGTTAAATATGGTGAAGAAGAAGCTACAAAGAAAGTAACTGGAATTAAAGCAACTTCAATGCCTAATAAAGTTACTTATGAAGCAGGAGAAAAATTCGATAAGACTGGTTTAGTTGTTGAAGCAACTTATGATGATTATTCAACAGCTGTTATTGAAGATTATACAATTGATAAAGTTGGCGAATTAAGTGAATCTGATGACAAAGTCGTTGTAAGTTATGGCGAATTTAGTATTGAAATTAAAATCACTGTTGGAAAAGCTTATAACGTTAAACTCAATGCTTTAGGTGATAAGAAATTTGAAGCTGAAGACTTTGACTTAAGTAAACTTGTTCATAGAAGTGATATGCCAGATGGATATGTCATTGATAATAAAGAAGCAAGTGGTAATAAATCACTTGAAAGATACGCTCCAGGTTCAAAAGTTGATATTAGTATTTATGCAGCAGAAGAATTAACAACAACAATTACAATGGTCGCATCAAATTATGAAAGAGTTAATTTTGATGATGTAGTTAAAGTTAAACTTGATGAAACTTTAATTACAAGTGATAATCCTGTCCTTCAAACAAGCGCAGCAAGCCGATATTATAGCTGGAAAAATGCTAATTTCTATGATGTAAAAATGGGAAAAGGTGAACATACTTTAAGCCTTGAATTTGTTGGAATGCCAAACTTTGATTATGTAAATTTCTTTACTACAGCATTTGGAACTCAAAAGATTGAACATAAATTAGAAAGCATTGAAATAGTGAAAAAACCTGCAAAAACCGAATATATTGTAGGAGAAAAGTTTGATGCAACTGGTTTAGAACTTGCTGCAAAATACACAGATAGAAAAGTTGAAACAGTTACTGAAGGCTTTACATTTAATAAAACTGAAGCATTAACTTTAGAAGATAAAGAAGTAACAATTACTTATAAAGATAAAACATGTGTACTTCCAATTAAAGTTAAAGTAGGCTACGACTTTGAAGTTACTAAAGTTGGTACAACTAGAGTTGAAGCAGAAGATTTTGATTTATCAACATTAGTTAATACAGATGGTGCAAGTTATATTGAAAACTGTGGATCGCATGGAAGTGGCGAAAAGAGCGTAGGCCATATTGCTAGTGGTTATCTTGCTAGAACATTTAGTACAAATGAAGATTACACATTAGAAATTACAATGCATCTTGCTAAATATGAACCAAGTAAAGTTTCTCAATTCATTGATAAAGTTGAAGTTGATGGAAATACAGTTACTTTTGAGGATATTGACTTAGGAAGAACTGATGGAAATGACTTTTTCAACTTTAAAGAAGTTAAAGTAACTTGTGGAACAATTAAAGCAGGTGCTCATACATTTAAATTAACATTCAAAGCAGGATGTAATGTTGATTGCTTTGACTTCAAATTTACAAAATAAATAAGGAATTAAATCATTAAGGACACAAAAATTGTGTCCTTAATAAAAAAAGAAAGGAATAAATATGAAAAGAACTACGACGATTGTTAGTCTTTCCATAATGCTTATGGTTTCTAGTGCACTTGCTGTTGGAAATGCAGTGTTACTTGGAACAAATTATGGAGGAATTATTGATAACTTCTTCACAAAAACTGATTCAAATATTAATGGTGATAAAGTTGATGAAGCTTTAACAGCTGGAAAAGAACTTGCGCAAGAAATTTGTGAAAATGGTGATGTATTACTCAAAAACATTAATAATACATTACCTTTAGAACCTGTTGATAACGGATATAAAGTTAATATCTTTGGATGGGGTTCATCTGATAATGGCTTTATGTATCAAGGTGGAGGAAGTAGTGAAGGCGGATATGATAAAGATAAAGTTTCTTTATATAATGCATTTAGAGTTGCAGGATTTGAAATCAATGAAGATCTTGTTGCTAAATATAATTCATTAAGTTATAGAAGAGAGGGCGCTCCTGATCAAAACCAACATTCAACTTATTATAGAACTTATGAACCTGGAGAAAGCTTTTATACAGATGATTTATTAAATAACGCAAAATCATTTAGCGATACTGCAGTTGTTGTTTTATCTCGTAGAGCAACTGAAGGTGATGATCTCCCTAAAGTTAGTTATAACGAATCAGGTGAAGCAGATACATCAAGAAATTATTTAGCTTTAACCAAAAAAGAAGAAATTCTTATGGATAAAGTTACAAATAATTTTGATAAAGTTATCGTTTTAATAAATTCTAGTGCACCAATGGAAATGGGATTTATTGAAAATCCAAAGATTAGTGCAGCAATGTATATTGGCTATCCTGGCTATTATGGAGCGATGGCAATTCCTGAAATTTTAGCAGGAAATGTAACTCCTAGCGGTCACTTAACAGACACATGTGCATATGATTTATCAAGTTCACCAACATATGTAAATAGCGGGCCAGACGCTACTATTGTTTATGGTGGAAAAGGTGGAAGATATAAAGATTATGCTGAAGGAATTTATTCAGGATATAAGTGGTATGAAACTGCCGATGCAGAAGGATATTTTAATAACGAAAAAAGAGAAATATATGGCGTTACAAAAACTGGATATGATGCTGTAGTTCAATTCCCTCTTGGATTTGGATTATCTTATACTTCATTTGATTGGACATTAAATGGAGTCGTAAATCAAAATGGTGAAACAGTCTCAGAAAGAACTGAATTAAAACTTGATGATACTTTAACTTTTAAAATTTGGGTTGAAAACACAGGAAGCTATAGTGGAAAAGAAGTTGTTGAACTTTATTATAATGCTCCTTATACAAAGGGTGGAATCGAAAAATCCTCACAAAACCTTATTGGATTTGAAAAAACAGCACTATTAGATCCAGGTTTAGGACAAGAAGTTAAGATTGATGTTAAAGTTAGTGACCTTGCTTCTTATGATGCTTATGATTCAAATAATAACGGATTTATGGGCTATGAAATTGAAGGAGGAAATTATACTTTTTCATTTAGAACTGATGCTCATCACATTAAAGAAAGCAAAGACAATCCTTTGAATCTTGTTTATACAGTACCTGAAAGTGGCTATAAAGTTGAAAATGATTCAACTACAGGACATAAAGTTGAAAATAGATTTACAACTTATAAAAATGAAACAAGTGGTGCTGAATCTACTTGCTACGAACCACAAGCAAAATATGCTCTTTCTATTGATGGAAACGATGCATCAAGTGAATACAATCAAGGAATTGCTTATTTAACTCGTGCAAATTTTGAAGGCACTTTCCCAAAAAGAACTCCTCAAAGAAGTATGAGCAATGCAATGTTTGAAAATGTTTTTAGAGTTCATAGTCCATTCAATAATGCAGAAGATGAAATGCCAAAAACAAATTCAAAAGATACAAGCTTAACTCTTGATGATCTACAAGGCTTAGCTTATGAAGATCCAAAATGGAATGATTTAATTTCTCAACTTTCAATTACTGAATTACAAACACTTTGTGCTAATGGTGGATTTGGAACAATTTCAATTCCAAGTATTAATAAAGGTAAATGTGTTGATAGTGATGGTGGAACTGGTTTTACAAGTGGAATTTCAACAGGTGATGCAGGACACGCAATTAAATACCCTGCAGCAAATATACTTGCTTCAACTTGGGATTGGAAAGAAGCTTATAAATGGGGACACGCTATTGGTGGAGAAGGCCAAGCTTTAAAAATTAATGGTTGGTATGCTCCAGGATGCAATGTTCATAGAAGTCCACTTGGCGGAAGAAACTTTGAATATTTCAGTGAAGATGCATTAATTTGTGGTAGATTCGTTGCTTATGCAGTTAAAGGATGTACTGAAAATGGTGTTTATGCTTATATAAAACACTTTGCAGCTAACGACACAGATGAAGGTAGAAATGGACAATTCATTTGGATGACTGAACAATCATTAAGAGAAAACTGGGCAAAGCCAGGAGAAATTGCAACAAAAGTTGGTAAAGCTAATGCAATGATGGTTAGTGTTGATAGAGTTGGCGCAACAAGAGCTACAGGAAGTTATGCATTACTTACATCTTTATTAAGAGATGAATGGGGATTTAGAGGATCAACAATTACTGATTATTATCAATCAGGTAACGTTAATGATCTAGATGAAGGAATTAGAGCTGGTAATGACCTTGCTTTATTACCTGGAGGAACTCCTAGTAATGTTTTTGAAGATGCTAATAATCCAAGTGCAACATCTGTAATTGCTCTTCAAAAATCTGCACATAATATTCTTTATACATATGTCGATACTTTATATAGAACAAAAACTTCAACTGGTATTGATATGAGCGAAGAAATCGGATCAAGAGTTGAAAATAACAGTGGAAAATGGTGGAGATATCTCCTTTATTCAATTGATGGAGTAGTTGGCGCTGGCTTCGTTACATGGGCAGCTCTTGCAATTTACTTCACATGGTTTAAAAAAAGAAAGGTAAATTAATATGAAAAACTTAAAAGAAAATATTAAATACGGAATCTTTGAAGCTGTTGCATCATTATTTGCTCTTTTAGCCTTTGTCTTCACTTTCATCCCAGCATATTTTGAAAATGGTTTTTCTGATATGTCGATTGTAGAAATCATGATGGGTAATGATAGAATTGCAACTTCAGGATTAATAATATTTGGTTTTGTACTCTTGATTCTTGCTTTATTAGTTAGTGTTACTCATTCAGTTTTATTCTTTTTAAATAAAACAAATGACAAAATCACAACAATTTTAGGAATTATTAGTGGAGTTATGCTCCTTGCTTCATCAATTATCTTAGCTTCTTCTATATTTATTTCAGGACTTGATAAATTAAATAGTGAACTTGGACTTGTTCAAGGAAGCTGGGGATTTAAAGCCGGTACATTCCTTGTTCCTGTTGCTGGATTAATAGCTCTAGGATTTACATTCCCATCAGCTCTTATTATTCCTCATAAAAAAGATTTAAAAGATCAAATAGCAGAAGCAAAATAAGCTTAAATAATTGCAAGAACCTTGAAATTTAATTTTGGGGTTCTTGCATTTTTTGGCTTTATAAATGATATAATTAGTCATATTTTTAAAAGATTAAATTAAAGAAAAAGGTATCTAAATGATTAAGATTGCAGTTGTAGAAGATGACAAAAATGAACAACAAAAAATAAATAAATATTTTTTAGATTTAGGACAAGAAACAGGTAATAAATTTGCATTATCTTTCTTTAATAATGGACAAGAATTTTTATTCGATTTTTGTTATGGAATATATGATTTAATACTTATGGATATTGAACTTTCTAGTATTGATAATGGTATTGAAGTTAGCGAAAAATTAAGAAAAATTGATCCAGATGTTTATTTAATTTTTATGACAAATCTTGCTCAATATGCAATTGAAGGATATAAAGTCAGTGCTTTCGATTATATGGTAAAACCAATAAGTTATTTTGATTTTAAAAATCGAATTTTAAAAGTAACTGAGAAGATAGTTGGAAAAAGAAAAGAGAAAGTTTTGTTGCAAGTTGATGGAAATAAAGTAGTCGTTTTAATTCATGATATTTATTATATTGAAACGATTTCTCACACATTAATTTTCCATACTGCAATTGGTGATTTAAAAACTTATGGTGCGTTAAAAGATATCCAAAAAGAATTAAAAGATTTTTCTTTTTCGATGTGTAATTCCTGCTTTTTAGTTAATTTGGAATATGTTGAAAGTGTGAATGGATTTACTGTAAAAGTAAAAGGACATGATCTTCAAATTTCTCATCCTCGTAAAAAAGGATTTTTACAAGAATTAAGTTTGTTTTTAGGAAAATGATTGAAACGTGTTACCCAATTAATAGCTTATTTTTCTTTAGAATAATTTTCATGTTTGAGCTTCTTTTAGGTGAAACTTTATTTTGCTATAAGCTTGAAAGAAAGGAAAAATTTTATATAAAAGCTCCTTTAGGAATTTTATCTTGCTTTGTCTTAGCTTTAATTTTTCCAATACCTACATCAAATTCTTTTTATTCAATGGGAATGTTTTTTATTTTCTTTCTTTATACGATAGGTATCGCACTTTTTCTTTTTAAAGCTGACTGGAGAATGATATTATTTTGCCTTATTTGTGGCTATACCGTAGAGCACGTTTCTTATGAAATTTATAATACTTTATTTTCATTTTTTATGGCTGATGATTTAATTAATGGTGGGATTTATGATTATGATCAACTTAAATTATTTTCATCAATTCCTGATTTAATTTTATATCTTGTTTGTTATATCAATACTTATTGGATAATGTATTTTGCATTTGCAAGAAAGATAGTAAAAAGACAAACATTTAAAGCGAAAGATGGAGTAAAAGTTCTTTTTATTGGTATTATCTTTATTATTATAGATATAGTTTTAAATAGCTTAACAAGTTATTATTCTTCAATTCATTATGAAAAGATTTATATAGGAATTATTTCATTAATTAATACTTTAGCTTGTATATTTGCAATGCTATTTATTTTTGAAATGTATTATAGAAGTAATTTAACTCGCGACTTAGCAATTATTGAAGAAATAAGAAAAGAAGAAAAGAAACAATACATGGTTAGTAAAGAAACAATTGATATGATAAATATTAAGTGTCACGATTTTAGACATCAAATTCGTGAACTTGGTAAAAGTCAAAATATTAATGAAGAAGCAATTAAAAATGTTAATAAACTTATTAATATTTATGATTCATCAATTAAAACAAGTAACGATACTTTAAATGTTATTTTAAGTGAGAAATCATTAACGTGCGCAAAATATGGAATTACGTTTTCTTGCATTGCTAATGGTGATTTAATTAATTTTATGAGTGAAGAAGATATTTATTCTTTATTTGGAAATATTATTGATAATGCAATTGAAGCTTTAAAAAATGTAAGTGATGATAAAAAGACAATTGATCTTAAAATAAAAGAAGTAGGTAATTTAATTTCTGTTAGTGAAACAAATTATTATGAAGGATCTTTACATTTAATTAATGGACTCCCTAAAACTACAAAAGACGATTTAACTCATCATGGATATGGACTTAGGTCTATTAAATTAATCACTGAAAAATATAATGGTACATTTGAATTATCAACAGAAAATAATCATTTCGTAATTGCTTTATTGTTTATTAAAGACGAAAAATAAATATAAATTCATAACATAAAATCATTCATTATTTCATTTATTAAAAAACTTTATTCAATGTATTTTTAAGATATAAATTTTTTTGATGAGATATAATAATTGATATAAAGGAGATGAAAATTATGGATGCAATCAATTGTTTAATGACACGTAGAAGTGTAAGGACGTTTTTAGATAAAAAGATTAGTGAAAAAGATATTGAAACCATTCTTAAAGCAGGAATAGAAGGACCTACTGCTTTAAATAAACAAGATATTCATATTAGCGCGATTACTAATAAAGATTGGTTAAATAAAATGGAAAACGTTATTAAAGACGCTTTACATAGTGATGGATATAAACTAGGCTATCATGCACCTCTTTTTATAGTTATAAGTGGAGATAAGAATAATTGGTTAACTATTAGAAATGGTGGAGCAATAACAGAAAATGTTCTTTTATGTGCTCACGCTTTAGGACTTGGATCTGTATGGATTAATCAGCTTAATACACCTGAAGTGCAAGATAGAGAAGATTATAAAGAGCTATTAAAAGAAGCTGGAATTCCATCAAACTATGAAGTAGTAGCTTCAGTTGCTATTGGATATAACGCTTCTAATGAACCTATTTCTAAGCCAAGGAAACCAGGTTTAACTACTGTTTTAAAATAAAATAGTGGAGTTTTGCGGACTTTTTGAAATAAATCATTGATTTTGAAGTTCTTTATTGCTATTATTACTTAAAGAACATTTTTTTGATTAATTTTTGTGGATTTATAAAGAAGATGAATGAAAAAAACCTACTTAAAGGGGCGTTTAGCCACTTTTATCATCCTATAATATTATGTTATAATATTACGACGTGGGGTATTTTGAATGGAAAAGTATGATGTAATTATTGTTGGCGCTGGTCCTTGTGGAATTTATTGCGCATATGAACTAATTAAATTAAGAACCGATTTGAAGGTTCTTTTGGTTGATAAAGGACGTGATATTTATCATCGTACTTGTCCAATCCTTGAAGGAAAAATAAAACAATGTCCAAAAGATATTTACGGACATTCTGGCTGCTTCCCATCATGTTCAATGACGAGTGGGTTTGGTGGCTGTGGCGCTTTCAGTGATGGAAAATTTAATATCACCAGCGAATTTGGTGGCTGGATGCAAGAATGGCTTCCAAGCAAAACTGTTTTAGATTTAATAAAATACGTTGATTCAATTCAACTTGCTCATGGCGCACCAAAAGAAATAACTAATCCAAATTCAAAAGATGTTTTAGATATTGAACGTCGTGGCTTAGCTGTAGGATTAAAACTTTTAAGAAGTGAAGTTAGACATTTAGGCACTGAAGTTAACCTTAAAGTTCTCCAATCAATTTATGAAGAACTCAAAGCTAAAGGTGTCGAAATGAAATTTGCTACTGAAATTACTGACATTATCGAAGAAAATAGCACTGTTCAAGGTGTAGTAGATGCTAAAGGCAACAAATATTTAGCTAAATATGTCATGCTTAACGTAGGTAGACCAGGATCTAAATGGTTATCACATGTTTTAAGTAAGCATAAGATTAAAGTTACAAATAACAGAGTTGATATCGGTGTTAGAGTTGAAACTAACGATGTCATTATGAGCGAAATTAACGAAAAACTTTATGAAGGAAAATTTGTTTACTCAACAAGTGTCGGAACAACTGTTAGAACTTTCTGTTCTAATCCTAGTGGACATGTTGTTGTTGAAAATAATAACGGCATTATAACAGCTAATGGACATGCATTTAATTCCAGTGAATTAGGCAGTAACAATACAAACTTTGCTCTACTTGTTTCTCACACTTTTACTGAGCCATTTAAAGATAGCAACGAATATGCTGAAGAGATTTCATCTTTAGCAAACAAATTATCGAACGGAACTGTTATTGTTCAAAGATATGGAGATATTGTAAAAGGTAGAAGAAGTACAGTAAAAAGAATTGAAGAAGGTTTTGTTGAACCAACTTTAAAAGAAGCTGTCCCTGGTGATTTAAGCCTTGTTTTGCCTTATAAAACAATGCAATCACTTATTGAAATGATTGAAGCACTTGATCATATTACTCCTGGTATTGCTAATGACCATACACTTTTATATGGCGTAGAAGCGAAATTCTATAGTGATAGAATTGAATGTTCTAATAACTTTGAAACAAAAATTAAAAATCTTTATGTTGGTGGAGATGGGGCAGGTATAACAAGAGGCTTAGCTCAAGCTGGAGCTAATGGTGTTTACGTTGCTCGTGATATCGTAAATAAGGAAGTGAAATAAAATGTTTGGCTTTAATGTCTTAAATTCTGTAACTGTTTTTGAACCATTTACTGTTAATACTTTAATTGATTTTTTACTTTGCATACTTGGCATTATTGCTGTTAATGTTTTTGTTGATTATTTTGTAAAGAGAAGATTTGTTATGATCTCTCTTGCTTCATTTAGCGTTTTATTCATTATTTCATATATTTTTAAATTAAAATTTTTCATGTGTGTATGCTTTGGCTTTATTGTCATGCTTGCGATTATTGGTATTTTTGTTAATCTTGCTGAAACAAGATTCTTATTTGCTAATAAATTTTCTCAAAGAACTAATGATAAAGGCTTAAATAAGAAAAACAATAGTGTTGAAAAATTATATTCTCAAGAAGATCTTTATAAAACAATTAATGAAGCTACAATCTATTTGAGCAAACATAAAATTGGTGCAATTATGACTTTCGAAAGGAAGGATAATTTAACTGACATTTCTAAAAATGGTTCAGTTTTAGATGCACCTGTAACGTATGAACTTTTAATTACTATTTTCTATCCTGGAACAAGATTACACGATGGTGCAGTTGTTATTAGAGGGAATACTATTATTGCAGCTTCAGTTTATTACACTCCAACAACAAAACCACTTATTGGCAAATATGGATCACGTCATAGAGCAGCAATCGGAATTAGTGAAATTTGTGACGCTGTAACTGTTGTTGTTAGTGAAGAAACAGGAAGAATTTCAATCGCTTTTAATGGCGAGTTATTTACTTATTCACAAGATGATTTCTATAAAGCGTTTACAAATATTATGACTGAAACTGATGTTTTAAGTGCTGATTCTTCAACCGGAGGAAGAGCCGTTGAAGGATAAAACTTATTTGTTTTCATATTTAATTGATGTATTAGTATCTTTAAATGTACATAAAGCTTTTGCAAAGCTTGGAAAAGAGGAGGAAGCCGAACTCGATAAAATTAAAGAGAAGACATTAGAATTAATTAACGACTTCAATACATTGAATGACTTTAATCCTAATATTAATTCTTCTCTATTTGTTAAATTAATTATTAAAGATAAGGAAGACTTTATTATTAAAAATACCAAAAAAGTCGATTCGTTTATTACATTCACTCCAGATTTAAATCTTAGTATCGAAGAATCAATAAAAGAAAGATTAATTAAATTTGGCTTAGAAACTAAAACAATTAATTTAGTGGATGCTATAAATAGAACAAATCTTATTGCTAATAATTTAATTAATGAAAAACTAAATAATTCACACGTAATATATTTAATTTATTATGTTGAATTAGAAAAACGAGATATAAAATTAAATGGAAAGTTTTATATCGAAAAACGTAATTATCAAGAACTAAATCTCAGTGATTTAGACAAATATATTTTAGAAAAAGGAGAAAAACAGTATGTCAACACACATTGCTAACGATGCAAAATTTGCAAAAACAGTATTAATGCCAGGAGATCCATTAAGAGCAAAATGGATTGCTACAACATTTTTAAAAGATTATGTCGAAGTTACTAGTGTAAGAGGAATTTTAGGCTATACTGGCCATACAAAAGATGGAAAAGAAATTAGCGTTATGGCTAGTGGTATGGGAGTCCCATCAATTTCTATTTATAGCTATGAATTATTTACTCAATATGGAGTAGAAAATATTATTAGAATTGGAACATGTGGAAGTTATCAAAAAGAATGCCATGTAGGCGATGTTATTATTTCAACAAGTGCATCAACAAATTCTAATTATGGAAATTATTATGAAAATAAAGGAATTAAAGTTTCTCCATGCAGTGACTTTGGGTTAATGAATTTAGCTTATGAAAATGCTAAAAAGAATAACATTCCAGTTCATGTTGGACCTATTTTTAGTAGCGATATTTTTTATGATCCAGATAAAGATTTTTATAAAATTCCTATGGAACTTGGCATCTTAGGCGTTGAAATGGAAAGTTATGGACTTTTCTTAAATGCTATGAGACTTCATAAAAAAGCGTTATGCTTATTAACAGTCAGTGATTCTTTTGTTAATAAAGAAAAAGAAATGACTCAAGAAGAAAGAAGTCACAACCTTATTAGAATGGTTGAACTTGCTTTAACTCTTGCTTAATTTATAAAGAAGGTAAAAGATGCAATTTGTCGATTTTTTAAATTATGATGAGAATCCTGTTGGATTTACTGTATTTGTAATTGGAATTATTCTAATTTGCATCTTTTTGCTATTTTTAATCCTTTATCCTTCTATTAAAAAACATTATGCTTTTAAAAATTTCCAAAAAATTTATTATCGTCAAATTAGAAAAATCGCTGATATAAATGATTATTATTTAATTAATAATCTTGTTATTCGTAATAACAATCAACTTGTTTGTAGAATTGATCACGTATTATTTGGCGAAAAATACATTTATGTTATCAAAGACAGATATTATCGTGGTGCAATTGATGGAAAAAAAGATGACGCAATGTGGTTTTTCTATTCTAGCGATAACAAAAAGTATGAAATGGAAAATCCAATGCTTATTAATGAAAAGCGTGTTGAAAAGCTCTCATTAATTACACAAATTGATCAATCATTCTTTATTTCAATCGTTATTGTTAATGATAATTGCATCATTAAAAATGCTCAAGATTTAAATAAAGATAATAGTTTTATTGTTTCAAAAAAGAATTTAAAGAAATTAATTAAAATGATTGAAAAACGTAATGTCAAAAAGATGGATCAAAGACAACTTGAATATGCTGTTCAAGACATTTCTAAACTCTATGGTAGAAATAGAGTTATTGAAGATACAGGAGACAATGTATTTTAAATAATGAAAAAGAAAACTCTTAAAAATATATACAAAACATTTATTGATGATTCATATTTCACGATTAAAATGAGTGGAACCATCACAGTAGCTTTATTAATTGTATATGCAGTATTTGCCTTTATCTTAAATGAAATTGGCGATTTATATAATCTTAATGTTTTAGGATATGTCATGTTTTTAATTTGCATATCTTTAACTTTAAGTCTTGTGACACCTTTCTTTTATAGCTTTTTTGCTATTACTGGCGGTCTACATTCACCAAGAGCAGATTCAATAACATATAAATCATTCTTAAAAACTTATTTTTTAGGAAGAAGACCACCTTTTAAAAATATATTAAGTGTGTGGCGTAACTTAATTAATGCTTTCTTAGTTTATATATTAACTGAATTTGCTGTTGGGCTAATTATTAGTCTTATTGCGATTAGTACTAAAGGTGAATTAAATACTTTCTTTGTTGATTTATATCGTTTACTTTCAGCAGAAGGAAACACCCAAGCTTTAAATTCTTTACTTGAAAAACATGAAGTACTTATTGGTAATATTCAAATGGCAAGCAATTTTGTAGCTCTATTATTGTCTACATATTTCTTCTTACATTCTATCGTTACAAATAGTTTTAAATATTATGTAGCACCAATGCTACTTAATGCTCCTAGTAGAACTATTGATTACGTATTTAAAAAAGGCTTAAAAAACCATAGAAAAGAATATTATGAAGGTTATTATCTTTCTGCTTTACCAAGCTTAATATTATTTTTAATTGGATTTATTGGAAGCTATTTCCTTTTATATTATTTAGGACCTGCACATTTAGATATTAATATTTTAAGTTTAACTAGCATTGTTGTTGGAAGCATACTAGGTCTTCCATTTATTCCTATAATTTTTAATTATCATGAAAAAATATGGCCTAGATTCTCTCAATATTTCTTAGAATTTTTCCTTGAATCAGCAACTAAAGAATTAAATATTTACAAATCTCAAGTTCAAAAAGGAAATGAAATCGATAAATTGAACATCGAAACTGCTGAAAGGAATCTTAAAAACATTTCTGATGAATTTAAAAAAGGCAATATTTTTAATTTTAAAGACGAAGATGTTGAAGATGAAAAGAAAGACATTTCTAATGATTCTTCAAGTGACTTTGATTCAACAAACAATGTAGATTCTAAAGAAGAAACTAAAGAAGAAAATAAAAACGATGAATCAAATTCTACTAACGTAGATGACGATTCTAATGACATTAAAAAAGAATAAAAAGATTAAGACAAAGATTGAGAAAATTTTTGTCTTTTTTTTATAAATGTAGTTAAAAGAAAAGGGCAAAAGTGTTAAAATATTTAACTGCGTGTTGTCCTTATCTTGCTTCGAAAAAATGGTATAAAAAAAACACGAATCAATCGTGTTTATGTAGCCAAGTCTGGAGCAAGTGACGGGAATCGAACCCGCGTATCAACCTTGGCAAGGTTGCGTTCTACCATTGAACCACACCTGCGCGCTTGATTATTATATTATAACTGAAAAGTTTATGTCAATAAGGAGTTTTAAAAAATGGACAAAAAAATTGAATTAGCAAATTTAATCTTCCCAAATGTTACTAAGACAATTGATGATTTAGAAAAAGAATATCCAGAAAGAGAACTTGGAGAAGGAAGAAGGGTTACTCGTTTTGCACCTTCACCAACAGGTTTTTTACATACAGGAAGTTTATTTACATCTCTTGTAGCTTATAAAACAGCTAAAGATAGTGGCGGTATATTTTATACACGTCTTGAAGATACTGATTCTAAAAGAGAAGTTGAAGGCAGTGATAAATTATTATTAAGACAATTACATGAATTTGGAATAGATCCTGATGAAGGATATTTTGGCGACCATGAAGAAGGAAATTACGGTCCTTATGTTCAATCAAAAAGAAAAGAAATTTATGAGACTGTTATTAAAGAAATGATTTCTAAGGGTGATGCTTATCCATGCTTTTTGACAGAAGCAGAATTAAATGAATTAAGAGAAGAACAATCTAAAAATAAAGAAATCACAGGTGTATATGGAAAATATGCTAAATATAGAGATTTAAGTGCTGCCGATGCAATTGAATATATAAAAGAAGGAAAACCTTTTGTTATTCGTTTTAAATCAAATGGTAATCACTCAAATAAAATTAAATGTCATGATGAAATTAGAGGAGATCTTGAACTTACTCAAAATGATCAAGATATTGTTATTTGTAAAAGTGATGGACTTCCAACATATCACTTTGCTCATATTTGTGATGACCATTTTATGCATACAACTCATGTTACTCGTGGTGAAGAATGGCTTCCATCACTTCCTATCCATCTTGAACTCTTTAAACGCTTAGGATTTAAAACACCTAAGTATGCTCATCTTCCTGTTATTATGAAAATGGATAATGGAACAAGAAGAAAATTATCAAAGAGAAAAGATCCAGAAGCTAGCGTTGATTACTTCTTAAAAGAAGGGTATGAACCACAAGCATTGCTTGTTTATTTAATGACAATTGCAAATAGCAATTATGAAGACTTCATTGTTCAATCAAAAGACTATGATGTTTCTCATTTTATTCTTTCATTTAAGAAAATGAGTCTAGATGGAGCATTATTTGATAATGATAAACTTAATTATTATTCTAAAGAAGTGCTTGGAAAAATGAATAAAGACGAAATTTCTAAAAAAGCTTATGAATGGAGTAAGCAATATTCACCTGAACTCAAAGACTTTATTGAAAAAGACTACAATAAATTTGTTTCAATCATGAATATTGAAAGAGAAAAGAAAAATCCTAGAAAAGACTACGCTAAATTTAGTGATATCTATCCAATGATTAAATTCTTTGATAGAGATGTATTCTCTAGTTTGATCAATGAAACATTGGACTTTAATGAAAAATTAGATAAGGATCTAATTATTAATTTCTTAAAAGAATATAAAGCTAGTGGTTATTCACTTGAAAACGATGAAAATACATGGTTTAACAACGTCAAAGTTATCGCCAACAAATTCAATTTCTGTTTAGATAATAAGCTTTATAAAGCTGATCCAACTAAATGGGTTGGAAATGTCAATGATGCATGTGAAATTATTCGTGTAGCATTAACTTTAAGAAGAGTTACACCTAATTTATTTGCTATTATGCAAATTATGGGTAAAGATGAAATTGATTTTAGAATCGATTCAATTATTGCTCAATTATCTAAATAAAACTCTATTGATGCTAGAAGCGAATTAACTTCTAGCATCAAATAATTGTGTTAATTATTATCTTTTTTTGTTAAAATTTCACTTGGACATGCTCTGTTGGAGAAGAGGCTTAACTCAACGCCCTCTCAAGGCGTCATTCACGGGTCCGAATCCCGTACAGAGTACCAGTAGAAAATAGAGGTTTGATGCAAATTGTGTTAGACCTTTTTTATTTTATAGTGTTATTTTGTTTATTTTAGGCATAAATCGGTGTAGGTAAATTAATTACACTAGCTTAAAAAAAGAATGCTATTTAGGTTTTTTTCACTTTGTGGGGAGTGACCCGTACTAAATTTCTTTGAATTTTTTGATTATATTTTCTCATGATCGTTCATTATCTTTGGAGAATAGAAGAAACTTTTAGCTTCCACGGTAAGGACAGGTTGAAGTTTTGATGGAGTTAATTAAATTTATTTCAGTTTTAGTAACTGATGTGTGTTTATTTTCGTACCAAAAATTCGTTGTTTCTTTAATCAAGGCTTTATATTCATTCATTACGTCATTATTTTCATAGAAATTATGACATTTAATTTTGGCAAATTTATTTTTATTCATTGGTGGCGGTTAGACTTATTTGAAGTCTACAACCTAACCGCCAAGCAAGAATTGTAGACTTCAAATAAGTTCTACCGACATTGTATTATAAACCATGAAAAGCAGTAGTTAAAAAAGCACGCAACTGCAAAAAAAGGATTTTATTTTTAATATTTGTAGAATATGGTAATAAATTATCAATTGACTCTTTATTTATATTCTCAAATATATTATTTAAATAATTTTCAACATAAATATCATTTTTTTGTTGCAGGTTGACTGATAGAAAATAATTTTGTTATGTCAACATCAGCATATAATCCTGACGTATGGAATACCTTTTTTGAATAGCAAAAGGCTTTACAGCTCTTCCTGCTGTATTATTTATAATTCTTATTATCTAGGCCAGTACCTATAAAAGGAACTTTAAAGAAATCTTTATAATTCTTTCTAATGATATAATCAATATAGTTTCCAATCATTAATGCATAAATATAATAGCCCATCGCATTAGGGTGAAATCCCATTGCAAATTTTTCTCGAGTTTCTCCATCATAGGCTGGACCATATGTTGTCATATCTATCAAGAATGTATTAGTAAAAAGCTTTGTTACTTTTTCCATTTCTTTCGCAACATATTTTGAAGTTTCATCTTTTTCTTTTGAAAGATGATCAATTTGCATAGAAACCAAAAATATAATTGAGTCTTTTTCTAGATTCTTGAGTTTACTGATAACCTTTCCTAAATAGCCAAAAAAAGTATCAGGGTTGAGACAAGGCTTATCAACATTAATATCTTTAACAGTTCCGATTTGTTGTTTATACAAGTATATATCATTATTTCCTAAATCGATAATATAGGCTTGCTTTTTTTGCCAAAAATTGTTTTTATCAGCCCATGATTCGTAAAATTCTTTAAGACTCATTCCACCTCGAGAATAATTAGAATATTTAGTTCCTGTTATTCTTTGAAGAATAGCTGGCCATGAATATTCGTAAAAATCATGATAAGTAGTTTGACCGTTTTTATCTGTAGCTTCAAATTCGCCACTTGAAAGTGAATCTCCAATAACTCCAATATCCTTGAATATTGCAGCAAATCCGCAATTTTCTTTAATGGTATCAAGTGGTTTTTCATCTGTTTTATAATTAAATATTTGTTGATTCATTTTTAACATCCTTTTTATCCCATTCTTTTCCAGTAACTTTTGATAAATCTAAACCTTTAGTTTCACCTACGAATTTGAAAATCACAATTGTAGCTCCTATTAATCCAGGTATGGTTAAGCATAAATAGACGTATCCAAACATACTACTTGGAATAAATGGAACTATAACCATTGAAATGATTAATGCTAATCCTCCAACAACTCCATTTAAAAGTGTATTAATAACTGTTATTGATGAACGCAAATTTGTAGGGGATGATTCAGAAAACATAATTGATCCAATCGTATCTCCAGCTCCCCAATAGCACCCCATATATCCTCCAATAGCAAAGCCAGTAAGATATGGCGACCATGAAAGCATAGAAGAAGCAATAAATACTGAGTAGCAACAAATAGAAGCGATGCCCATTGCTACAATAGTCGCTTTTCTTCCAAATTTATCTGAAATGAAACCACTGATTAAAGTAGCAAGTGCGTTACCGACTGGGTATAAATATAGCGCATAGGTAATTTGCTCTTCAGTCATGCCTGCGCTTTCTTTCATGACTGTATTATATGTTGTAGTAGCTAATGATGCTAAATAGAAGAAAATACAAGCAATAATCAAACAACGAAGTTGATGATGTTTAAAAGAAAATTTAATAGCATTTATAATGCCACCTTGAGCATTATTCATTTTTTCTTCTTTAGATTTTTTCTCTCTTACATCTAAAGGGGTTTTTAAATAATTAATTCTATTTGTTAAGAAAACATGAGTTTCCTTAGCACATAAAAGAGCTATAAAAGAAAGAATAAATCCAATTATTGCAGGAACTAAATAAACTAAATGCCATCTTTCACTTACATTTTTCATTAAAGTTTCTCTTAAAAGTGGAACAAGAAGTGTTCCAAGAATAGCAATGGCTTTAATCATCGAATAATTTCTTGCTCGATTTTTCTCGCTAGAACATTCAAGAATATAAACGGCTTGCATATCGTGTGAAACCATGAATCCCATTAATGTTCCACCAATCATATATACGACTATATCTTGTGAAAGATAAACGATAAATAACCCTAGAGCCATGCAGAAAGTATTTAAAATCAAGAAAGGCTTCCTTCCAAATTTATCAGCAAGAGGACGATATACAACCATTAATAATGATATTGGATAAGTGATAAAGCCTAAAGCAGAAAATATGGAAAGTCCTTCACCATAAGTCATTCCTAATTTATTCACAAAGAATTCATTAACGATATTACTTTGGAATTGAATAGAAATGGTAGATGCAATCTCATCAGTTATGAATACTAAAGAAAGTATCATAAAAAGATAGATTATGTAAAATTTGTTTTCTTTAAATTTTACTTGCCTTTCTCTTCTGGCTAATTCCTTAGCCTCACGCTGTTGCTTTTTTTCAATTTTTGTTTGATTCATAATCTTTACCTCCAAATTGAAAATTGAATACTAAATAATTTTTTGTCATGTCGGGAGAAACTCCTAGGTCTTTACGTAATTTGTTTAATAAAGTTAAAAATTCATCAGAAGTAGCATTATCTTTTAATAAACCTTTTGATTTGATATATTTTAGCCAAAAAATATTAAGAACAATTTCGTCAGTAGTCATAGAAACAAGAGCGTGATTTTTAGAGAGAACACATATTGATTTATCTCCTGCGTTTTCTCCAACAATTACTTCCTTCCCATCAACAACTATGCTTATTCTTCTATATGGAAATAAGGAGGTTGGATCTTTAAGTTGATAGGAAAATAACTCTCCATAAGGAAAATCTATATTTGAAAAACTAAAGATATAAATTTTAATGCCTTTTTTAGAAGCAATTGATAAACTTTCTTCGATTTTAGGAAAGTCTTCTTTCCGAATAGAAATAGAAATCTCTTTTTTAGCATTTAATATTAAATCATTTGCCTTGCTAAAGAATTCATCTATTCCTTTAATATTGAAAATATACTCAGATTCATTTTCTATACGAGAATAATTTTTTAATTTTTCTCTAGCTACGTTTAATTTATTAATATTATCATTTTTAATTTTTTCAATAACTTTATAATATGGCAAAGCACAATAATAGTTTATCTGGCCTTCACTTTTTAAAACGAAACCTTTAGCAACCAATCTATCAATTACGTTATAAACTAAAGAACGAGATACGTTAGAAAGTTTGCTTATTTCGTACCCATTTAAGTATCTATTTTGTAATAAGGTTAAATAGACTTTTGCTTCGTTTAGCGTAAAGCCGATTTCTAAGAGAAATTTATAATTTTCATTATCTATCATAGTGTTTCTCCTTATAGTTACTATTATAAAAGTTGGTTTTTATGTTTCAATAGTGATAATGAATAGAGCGTATTTATATAAAATCATTAATATATTATCTGTCTTTCGAATATAAAATTATTTTGTAGTACTTTTCAATTCTATTGAGCAGTTTAATAGCTCGTTAATTTCTATGTTTCTGAACTTTGCATTATCAATAATAGGAGAAAATCATAAAGGTTTGCATCAATTAAGATTTTAAAAAGCAGGTCAGTTAAACTTAAAAATATGGGTCAGTTATAGTTGAAAATATGGGTCAGTTTGATAAAATTATAATTGGAAATAATAAATTATGGATAAAATTGTTAATGAGTCTAAATATAAATTAAGAATTATAGACTCTGTTATTGAAAGAAATTTAAAAATTTTTGGTGCAATTTGCATAGAAGGACCAAAGTGGTGTGGAAAAACTTGGACGTCTTCCTATCATGCACAAAGTGAATTTCTTGTTGGTGATCCTACAGGAAATTTTTCAAATCGAATGTTGGCTCAAATCGAGCCTTTCTCAGTTTTAAATGGAAAAAAGCCAAGATTAATAGACGAATATCAAGAAGTTCCTTCTTTATGGGATGCAACTAGAGCGTACGTTGATAAAAGTAACGAAAAAGGTCAAATTATTTTAACAGGCTCTTCGACTCCGAAAACTAAAGGTGTTATGCATAGTGGAACGGGTAGAATTAAAAGTATTAGAATGAATACTATGTCACTTTTCGAGTCAAAAAATTCTACTGGTGCGATATCTTTAGAAGATTTATATTTTGGAAAATTTGAAACACAAATACTAAACGACACAACGTTAGAAGAACTTGCATATTTAATAGTACGTGGAGGATGGCCTGGAAATTTAGAAACTTCAAAAGAGGATTGTGGATTACTGGCTCAATCTTATATGGAAAACATTTTAAAAGCGGATTTAAGGTCATTAGATGATGAAATAGAGTATAATTCACAAAAAGCTAAACTTATTTTAAAATCCTTAGCGAGAAATGAATCGACAACAGTTTCTAACAACACAATATTGAAAGATATAATTGAAAACGACAGTTCTTCCATTAGTAAAAACACCCTCGTCAAGTACTTGGATGCATTTAATAGATTATTTCTACTTAATAATATCGAACCATTTTCACCTAATGTAAGGTCTTCTTTAAGAGTGAAGCAAAGTGAAAAAAGACATTTTTCAGATCCAGCAATGGCATGTGCGGTGCTAAATTTGAACCCTAGTAAATTAATGAAGGACTTAAATACTTTCGGCTTTTTGTTTGAAGCTTTGGTAGAAAGAGATTTATCAATTTATGCTCAATCTTTAGATGCTAAAATTTATCATTATCAAGATTATAAAGACAATGAAATTGATTCTATAATAGAATTTAAAGATGGTTCGTGGTGCGCAATTGAAATAAAACTTGGTATAAATAAAGCAGAAGAAGCTTCAAATAATCTAACTAAAGTTTGTAATGAAATATTTTTAGCCAGTGGACAAAAGCCTATCTTTAAGTCCGTTATTTATGGTTCAGGGAATTTAGCTTTTAAAGATAAAAATGGAGTTTATATTTTTCCGATAACTGCTTTAAAAAATTAAACCTCTTAAAATGATTGGAAACTAAAAATGATGAGCTGAAGCATTACTACTTTATTTTTGAACTAAAAACTGAATTCTTAATTGTTTAATAAGTAAAAATGGTTTATATTTGCATTTTTTGCTAATATAAGATTGATTAAATAATTAGAAAATAAAAGATCTAAAATTAAAACGTATTTTTTATCACAGTTTCTTAATTGATCAAGGAGCAAAAACATGAAAAAATTCAATAAGCTATATAAAATTGTTTGCTTTTTATCCATCTTATTTCAAGCATCATCGTGCAATGGGAGAATGCTATAAAGTGTGCCATTTAGTCTAGGCAATGAATTTTGTATGGAACTTAAGCCTTCTTTAGCGATGCTTGTTAAATCAGTTAATGAATTTGATTCGTTTTTAAAGAATAATGATATTTTTAAAAAAGAATTTAATGAAGAATTTATAAAGGAAAATTCTAAATATGATGAAAAATATTTTTTAAATAATGATTTAATTGCTTTAATTGTACAGGCAACTTCTGGTTCAATTAAAGGCTATAAATTAAAAAGCATTGAAAAAAATAATAATAGTTATGATGTTTATTTAGAATCAATAGCAAATAAGCGCAATGTTACAGACGATGTGGGACGCTATTTTTGCTATTATTTAAGCGTTGATAAAGACAAAAAAATGTCTAATGCCAAAATTAGTTGGTAATAGAATTGCTAAATATTATTAATTTTAAATAAGAAGATATCTATTCACTCATTTTAAAAAGGAAAAAAATGCCATATAAGTGTAATATTATTTATAGTGTTTTTAGAAAGAGTGAATTTATGAAAAAAGAAACGATTCAAAGAATTAGAAAATTTTCAGAAGATAGAGAATGGGGACAATTTCATTCACCTGCTAATCTTGCTAAATCAATTAGTATTGAAGCAAACGAACTTTTAGAATGCTTCCAATGGTCAGATGACAATTATGATTTACAAGCTGTAAAAGAAGAACTCGCTGACGTTCTTGTTTATTGTAGAGATTTATTAGACAAATTAAATCTTGATGAAGATGAAATTGTTAACGAAAAAATGGATAAAAATGAAGCAAAATATCCAGTTGAAAAAGCAAAAGGGAATGCTAAAAAATATAATAAATTATGATTGTATATCAAGGAAACTTAAGACAATTTTCTAATGATGTCTTGATGGGGATGATTGCTGATCGTATTGAAAAATGTTTTAGAGAAAACGGAATTAATCACAATAACCCTGCAGAATATCGTGCTTTTAATAATTATTTGATGGTGATGAATAATGTTCTTTGCAATAATTCAAGCATCAATCAAGACATTAATGTTGCTATCGAATATCAAATTCCACTCACTTCAAAAAGAGTAGATTTTCTCGTTACAGGTTATGATAATCGAAATAAAGAAAATGTTGTAATTATAGAATTAAAGAAATGGGAAGAATGCTATGCAACAAGTCGAGATGATGTTGTAACAACTTTTGTTGGTGGAGCGATGAGAGCAGTAACTCATCCTTGCTACCGAGCTTATAGTTACGCAAAAGCAATTGAATCATTTAATGAAACTGTTAGAAATAAAGATATAGGATTATATCCTTGTGCTTTTTGTCATAACTACAAAGATGAACACATTAATGAAATTAAAAATTCAAAATATAATGTGCAATTGAATTAGCACCTATATTTTTAAAACATGACCAATTAGCTTTAAGAGATTTTATTAAAAAATATGTAGCAAAACCTGATAAAGGTGAAATTTTATATACAATTGAAAACCGTAAAATTAAACCTTCGATTGCTCTTCAAGATGCAATTGGCTCATTGCTTAAAGGAAATAAGGTTTTTACAATGATTGATGAGCAACAAGTAGCTTATGCTACTATTAAAAAACTTGTTGAAAATACGATTAAAACTGATAAAAAATATACTGTTATTGTTCAAGGAGGTCCAGGAACTGGCAAATCTGTTGTTGCAATTAATTTGCTATCTTATTTAATTCAATCGGGGTATAACGTCGAATATGTAACAAAAAATGCTGCTCCTAGAAGTGTCTTTGTAGCTGAATTAATTAAAAAAGAATTTAAGAAAAGATATATTGAGAATTTATTTAAGGGATCGGGCTCATTTGTTGATACTAAAACTAATTTGTTTTATTGCTTATTAGTTGATGAAGCACATCGTCTTAATGAAAAACCTGGATTATTTCAAAATAAAGGCGTAAATCAAATCAAAGAAATTATAAATGCTTCAAAAATCAGTGTTTTCTTTATTGATGAAGACCAAGTTGTTACAACAAAAGATATAGGTTCAGTAAATGAAATTAAAAAATGGGCAAAAGAATCAAATTCTAAAGTTCATGTTGGTGATGATTTAATTTTAGCATCACAGTTTAGATGTGGTGGAAGCGATGGCTATCTAGCTTTTCTTGATAATTTATTAGAAATCAGAGAAACAGCAAATTTTAATATAAATGACATCGACTATGATGTCAGAGTTTTTGATGATCCAAATAAAATGAGAGATGAATTAAGAGAATTAAATAAGAAAGCAAATAAAGCTCGTATGCTTGCCGGTTATTGCTACAACTGGATAAGCAAAAAAGATCCTAGTGAGTATGATATAAAACTGAAGAACAATTTTGAAGCCCAATGGAATTTTTCAAGCACTTCAACATGGGCAATTGATGAAGACTCTTTTGAACAAGTTGGATGCATTCATACATCACAAGGACTTGAGTTTGATTATTGTGGTGTTATTATTGGAAAAGATCTTATTTATAGAGGAAACAAAGTCGTTACAGATGCTACAAAAAGAGCAAAAACTGATCAATCTTTAAGAGGAAATAAAGACCCTTTTGTTGCAGACAAAATAATAAGAAACACGTATAAAACTTTATTATCACGTGGACAAAAAGGCTGTTTTATCTTTTGTGAAGATGATGAATTAAGAGACTATATTAAACGCATAATTTGAAAATAGTTGTGATTTGCAAAGTTTTTTAATAGAAAAGATACTAATTAAAATAATTTCATAAATGTATCATTCTTATTTTTGCTATAATCTATAAAAGGAAATCAAGCAAGAAACATGATTGAAAGCGAAAGATTAATTTTAAGGCCTTTTAAAAAAGGTGATGAAAAAGACTTATTTGAGTATTTAAAAAATCCTCCAGTTAATTGCTTTTTGGATATGAAAAAAGAGACTCTTGAAGATACACTTAAAGAAGTGTTAGAAAGAGCAAAAGACCCATTATATTTCGCAATTATTTTAAAAGATGAAAATAAATTAATTGGTGAAATCAATGCTTCAAAAGAAGTAATTTGTCCAAAAGAATCAAACTCAGACTCCTTAACTTATAGTATTTGTTGGATGCTAAATAAAAAATATCAAGGTAAGGGCTATGCTTATGAAGCTGCTTGTACTTTCTTTAATTATTTATTTAATGAACTTCATGCGAGAAGATTATTTGCTTACGTTGAAGACTATAACATTAGTTCACAAAATTTATGCTTAAGATTAGGAATGAGAAAAGAAGGCGAATTTAAAGAATATGTATCTTTTATAAATGACAAAAACGGAAATCCGATTTACGAAAACACATGGCAATACGCAATCTTAAAAAACGAATGGGACAATATTGAAAAATAGTCTCTTTTTTTCACCAAAAGTGTTAAAAAATCACAAAAAACACCATAAATCGATAAAAATGCAATGAGTAACGACTTTTTCAATCTTGAAAGAAAGGCCCTAAAATAAGATAATATTTTTATGATAAAAAAAGTTACCCATGTCGGCAAAAGCAAGGCATTAATGGGTTCCATACCTACAATAAGGTATACTCATCCTGAGTATGTTTTTATTGCTACTATGAACGCTCGTTGCCCTAAATATGAACTTTATATAAAAGAGGGCGATTATGTTAAATGCTATCAAAAAATTGGAATGCGTCACGGTCCATTTTTTGATCAACCTATTCATAGTACGGTTTCTGGGACATTTGTCGGCTTAGAAAAGCATTACCATAGAAGTGGTAAAGAAGTTGAATTTATTAAAATTCATAATGACCGTAAAAATACAAGTGACGAATCGGTCTACGAAAGAACTGAGGAAGAAATTTTTAAACTTTCCAAAGAAGAAGTTGTAGAAATCGTCAAAAATACAGCTAATGTTGGTTTAGGTGGATCTTCATTTCCTTCTTATATTAAATTAAAAACCGATAAAAAATTTGATACTTTATTAGTTAACGGAATCGAATGTGAGCCTTATATTACAGCTGACCATCGTTTAATGCTTGAATATCCTAACCGTATAATCCATGGAATTCGTTATTTGATGAATGCTTATAATATTAAAAAAGCTTACATTTGTATTAAATCTAAATATAAAGATATTCAGATGGTTTATCATGAATTATTAAAAGGATATGAAAACATCGAAATAAAATGTGTTAAAAATTATTATCCACAAGGTTGGGAAATCGCAATGATAAAAGAAGCGATGGGAATTCAAATTCCTAGCGGCCATTTACCTAGTGAATATGGAATCATGAATTTTAACGTATCAACAATTGTTGGTATTTATAAAGCTCTTAGATATAACATGCCAGTTGTAAAAAGAAATATTACAGTGACTGGTGATGGAATTAAATATCCAAAGAACTTTAGAGTTGTTGTCGGAACGCCTTTAAGTGATTTAATTCCTCTTTGTGGTGGCTATAAAGACGAAGATAAAGACAAAGTATTTATCATGGGTGGACCAATGATGGGAGCAAGTGTTCCTAGTGATGATGTTATAATTACTAAAACTGTTACATCAATTATTGTTTTAAATAAAGTTGAATATAAAGAAGAACCATGTGTTCGTTGTGGAACTTGCGTTTTAAGTTGCCCAGTTGGTTTAAAACCAGTTGAAATTATGAATGCAATGAAAGCAAAAGATAGACAACTTGTAAAATCATTAACGCCTCTTAAATGTATTGAATGTGGACTTTGCACATATTCATGTACATCAAGAATCAATGTTACTGATTGGGTTAGAAAAGGAAAGGTGATTGCTAAATTATGAAGTTTATAAAAGAATCCTCTCCTCATATAAGAAGAAAAGATAGTGCTTGGCGCATGATGCTTGATGTAATCATTGCGTTACTTCCTACTTTTATTTTTAGTGCGGTAATTTTTCCACTTAATACGCTAGTTAATTTCTTAGTAAGTGGAATTATTATGTGCCTAGCTGAATTCGCTTTTATTGGCTTAACACATATGATGCCTAAAGATGGAGAAAAACATACATTTAAAGAAAAATTTGATTATGCATATAAAGGTAGATATCAATTAGTAAATTTTATGTCACCTTTAGTTAGTGCATTAATTTACACTCTTATTACACCAAGTGGAGCGCCAATTTATAGTGTTATAGTTGGAGCATTGATTGGTATTATTTTAGGAAAACTCGTTTTTGGTGGTCTTGGAAATAATATATTTAATCCTGCAGCTGTTGGAATGGTTGCTGCTAAATTATCTTTTGGCACAAATTATGGTAAATATTTAGCTTTACCAGAATGGTTCACTGGTGTTCCTAGTACTGAAATCGGTGGTACACTTCTTGGAAATATTGGAACAAATGGATATGAATCAATTAATAACGTAAACTTCCTTGATATGTTTTTAGGCAAGATGCCTGGAACGCTTGGAGAAGTTTATACTATTACAATTTTAATTGGCTTAATTTATTTAATAATTAGAAGAACAATCGACTTTAGAATACTTTTTTCATATTTTGGAACATTTATAGTAATGATGATTTTTGCTGGAATTTGCATTCATTCTATCCTTCCATCAGTCGGAGTTTTTAAATTTACATTGTTTGAATTATTAAGTGGCGGTGTTATTTTTGGTGGTGTATTTATGTTTACGGATCCAGTGACTTCCCCAATCACAAAACCAAGCAGAATTATGTTTGGAATGATAGGTGCAGTTCTTACTGTTTTAATTAGATTATTTGGTGCATTGCCTGAAGGTGTCGCTATATCTTTATTAATAGCAAATATGTTTGCACCAGTTTTAGATTTCCCAAAATGGAGTTCAACAAAATATACATATAAAAATGTTTTAGCGATGGCTTTAATATTTGTAGTTCCTACCATTATTATGATTATAAGTTTACTTTTTGGAGGTGTAGTTAAATGATAAAAAATGATGTATTACACTGCTTAAAAGTAGGTGGAATTTTATGCGCAATCGGTGCAACAAGTGCTTTATTAATTGCAGCTACAAATATGCTTACAAGCAAAGCAATTAGTGAACATGAAAAGCAAAAGGAAGAAATAGCATTAAAAGAAGTATTTGTTGATAATGAAGGAAAAGTTCCTGAAGATTTAGTAATTGGCGATAAAACCGAATTAAATGATTCAAAATATTCAAAATTATTATCTTATTGGAATCCTAAATCAACAAATGAAAAGGAAAATGAAGACAAAAAATATGGTTATGTCTTCAAAACAGAAGGTTCTGATAAAAATAATTATGGAACAATTACAATGCTTGTTGTAATTAATAATGATTATTCAATCGGCAAGATTTCGATTGTTAAAAATACTGAATCTTATGCTACAACTGTTCAAAAAGATTATGTTGACGAATATAACAAAGGAAATCGTCCACTTACAGATGTAAGTTGTGGTGCTACATATGGAGCAACTGTTATTAAAGAAATGTCTGAAAGTGCTTCAAATTATGTAAAGGAGGTTTTAAATAATGGAAAATAAAACTTCACATAAAGAGAATTTCTTAAAAGGAATTATTGTTGAAAATCCTTTATTTGTATCAATTTTAGGAACTTGTCCAGCTTTAGCAACAACAAGAAGCTTAGAATCTGCAATTGGTATGGGAATTTTATTCACGATAGTATTAATTTGCTCTAATTTATTAATTTCTTTGCTTAGAAAAATTATTCCTGAAGAAGTAAAAACGCCTGCTTATATTGTCGTTATTGCTACTTTTGTTACAAATGTTGGAATGCTAACAAATGCATTTTTACCTGAACTTTATGATACACTTGGCGTTTATATTTCTTTGATTGTTGTTAACTGTATTGTTTTAGGCAGAGCTGAAGCTTATGCTAGCAAAAATAAACCTCTTGATTCTTTAATTGATGCATTAGGAATGGGAGTTGGATATTCACTTTCTATCATGTTAATGGGATTAATTAGAGAAATTTTAGGAACTGGAATGATCACTTTTGGAGATATTTTTACATTTATACCTCATTTTTCAATTCCTTTACTTGCTTTTAAAAATGCTGCTGGAGAAATGGTTTATGATTTTTCAATCGGATTATTTACTCAGCCAGCTGGAGCATTCATCGTTTTTGCTCTAATTTTAGCTATTTTGGCTTTTAAAAAGAACCGCAAAGAAGAAAACGAAAAAGCTACTCAACTTTTAGCAAAGAAAAAGAAAAAAGAAGAAGAGGCTAAAAAGAACCTTATGGAAGGAGCTAATAAATAATGTCATATTTTGTTGCTTTCCTTTTAGGAATTATTAATTCAATGCTCGTTCAAAATACTATTCTTTCTAAATTCTTAGGAATTTGTCCTTTTTTAGGAGTTAGTAAAAAACCAGAATCTTCTGTCGGAATGGGCTTTGCTGTTTTATTTGTTATTACATTAAGTACCGTTATTTGTTGGCCTATTTATCAATATATTTTAGTACCAGCAGGTATACCTTTTATGGATACAATAGTTTTTATTTTAGTTATTGCATCCCTTGTTCAAATTTGTGGATTATTTATTAAAAAATTCTCACCTGGATTATATAAATCACTAGGAATTTATTTACCATTAATTACAACAAATTGTGCAGTTTTAGGTACAGTCCAACTAAATAATTCATTAACGTTTTTAAATTCAATCGGAAACGCTCTTGGTACATCATTTGGCTTTATGCTCGTTATCTTTGTCTTTAGCTGTATTAGAGTTAGACTTGATAATTCAAATGTTCCAAAGGCATTTAAAGGATTGCCAATTGCTCTAGTTACAGCATCAATCATGGCACTTGCTTTTGTTGGATTAGTATTTAATTTTGTAGCTTAATTATGAAGTGGGTTTATTTAACAATTGCCATATTATTAATTATTGCTTTAATTGTCGTTTTCTTTGTTTCTTATTATTTTAATAAAAAGAGCCCAGTCCCTAAAGAGTGTGTGGATTTATTAATTAATAAAGAAAATTGTTCATCTTGTAAAAATTTTAATTGTGAATTAAGAAATAATGATTCAAAAGATGAAAATCATAAAAAGGAGGAAGAATAGTGTATATCTTATATGCTTTACTTATCTTAGCTGGATTATCGTTAATTTTAGGAATACTTGTTACTATTTTTAGTAAAGTATTATATGTAAAAGAAGATACTAGAATTGAAGAAGTTACAAAAATGCTTCCTGGATATAATTGTGGAGCTTGTGGCTATCCTGGATGTAGTGGAATGGCTGATGCTTTAGTGAATAAAAAAGAACCATCTCCAGATAAATGTAAACCTAGTAAAAAAGAAAATAAGGATAAGATTGTTACTTATTTAAAGGAACATTCTGAAGGAGAAAAATAATTGATGAAGATAAGGAAAATTTTATTCCCTTTACTTACTTCAATTGCTTTATCAAGTTGTAGTCAAAATAATATTTTAGTCGCAAAGAGCTATTTCAGCTTTGCGACTATTTTTGGTATTAATATTTATCAAAATGTAGAAGAAAAAACATTTAGAAAAATTGAATCTTTATTAAATGAATACAATAAATTATTTGATTCTTTTAATGAATATCAAGGTATTAATAATGTTTATAAAATTAATCAAACAAATGATGAAATTGAAATTGATAAAAAACTTTATGATGCTTTAAAACTTGCTGATAAATATTATCATTCTTCTTTAAAAGATTATTTTAATCCTTATCTTGGTGAATTTACTTTTTATTATAAAAACATGTACGAAACATATAATAAGGATAATAGTGAAAATAAAGTTTTAAATTTACCTAGCAAAGAATATATTGAGACATCATTAAATAATTTAAATAAATTTGAATTAAAGTTTAATGATGAAACTCATAGTGTAAAAAGAAACGGAAATTCTTTAATTGATTTAGGCACTTTTGCAAAAGGTTACGTTTTAAATGAATTAAAGAATTTTATGAAGGAAGAAGAAATTCAATATTATTTAATAAATGGCGGAACAAGTAGCGTTTATTTATCAGAAAATCCAAATAATTCTAAAAATGACAATAAATTTTTAGTTGGAATTAGATATTTAGACAAAAAAGGAGTACTTGTTAAAGATACAAGTGTTGGAATTTCTAGTATTTTTGAACAATTAATTGAATTTAATAATCAAAAATATTCACATATTATTAATCCTTTAACTGGATTAAGTGAATGCAATTATGATTTCAGTTTAGTTATTCATGATGATCCAATTCTAAGTGATATAATTTCAACTTCACTCATGCTTATTAAAGATCAAAATGAATTAAATAAAATAAAAGAAGAATATAATTTTGCTTATATGTTATTTAAAGATAAAAAAGTTATTTATTCTTCAAATGATTTTTCACTAGTAGATTATTAATATGAAAACATTTATTAAAAAATATCATTTAGACATTATAGTTATTGGAATTTTATTAATTGCGTCATTATTAAGTGTCTTTTTAATTAATTTTTCTAATAATAAAAATAATAATATTGCTTCAATTTATTCAGAAAATCATCTCGTTTATAAAATTAATTTAGAAAAAGAAAATGAAGAACGCTTTTTAGTAATTGAAGGAAAAAACGGAGAAATGACCTTATCAGTTTCTAAAAATGAAATCAAAGTTATGAAAAGTTCATGTCCAAAAAAAGAGTGCATAAAACATGGAAAAGCTAGCCCCTTAAAACCTATAATTTGTGCATATAATGAAGTTTATATAGAAATAAATGCACATAAAGATGCAGATATTGAGTTAGGCTAAATATGAAATTTAAAGTAAAAGATATAACATCTTTAAGTCTTCTTTGCGCTTTAGGCATAGTTTTAAGTATCGTTGATAGTTTTATCCCTAGTTTTGTCGTTGGAATGAAACTTGGTTTAGCAAATATTATTATTTTAGTATCTCTTTATACTTATGGATTTCTGCCTACTTTACTTATAAATATTTTAAGAGTTTTTATTGCTAGTTTATTAAGAGGAACATTTTTATCAATGGGATTTATGATGAGCTTGATGGGAGCATTATTTTCTTTGCTAATAATGGTCTTACTTAAAAATATTTTTAAGAATCTTCATATTTGTACAATTAGTGTTGTTGGGTCTTTATTTCATTCTCTTGCTCAAATAATTGTTGGTTCTTTATATATGATGACAACTGCCTTCTTTTATTATCTTCCTATTTTAAGTTTAACATCTATCATCACTGGTATTTTTATAGGCATAGCAGCAAAACAAATATTAAAATTAAACATTATTAAAAAAGAATAATCTCGTCTTTTGACCTTTTCCTTAAAAAAAGAATAGCTTAATTATTTTTTGCCTCCTTTTTGCAAATTAAAAATTTAAATTTTTTAAAATTTTTTAAATTCTATACGTCGTACTTATATGAAGGAGGTTATTTTCCTTTATAAAAATAAAGGTAGGAAAGAAAACCAATAAACTCGGTAATATGTTTTATTCATGCTTTATTACGTGACGAGCAATGAATTTCTTAAATGTTATATTGATAAGTTGATGAGTGTCTATAAATCAATATGTAAAAATGTATTTCTTAAGACTAAAAAATAAAATCAATTTTAAAAAGTCATTTATATATATTTTATAATTGCTAATTTAATTAATAAAAATACTATGAAATAGGTCAGAATACTTTACTAATCTTTTTAGTTATGGGAAAATTAACGCGATGAAAAAAGTTAATTCTAAGTTAAAAAATGTAGCGATTAAAGTAGCTATGGTTACAATTATTGTGTTTCCGTTGATTGCTTTAATGCACGCTACATTTGCTTGGTTTTTAGCTCAAAGAAATGTAAATAATGGAATAAATGGAATAGTTGCTACTTTGCCAAATAAAGTAATTGATAAACTTTATGTATTTCAAGAAAAGAAAACTGAAAATGCTATTAATTATCGCCAATACGACCCTGAAGCTAAAGCTGTTTTTGATGTAAATAAAAATCAGTGGACAGCAGGAGGCAATGAGGCTGATAAGCTAGGGCTCGGTACTTATAGCAGTTTATATCCATTGCATTCTTCATTGATGGTGTTAAAAGTCAATCAAAACGCAACAAGTGAAGATATAAATAAGTTTTCTTTAAATATAGTAACTGGGACAAAATATGAAGATTCTCTTGTCTTCAGAGGTGATAATACTAACCCCAGAAAACTTCTTAATGATAAAGGAAAAAACCCATTAAGTTCCATAGTTACTTTTAACTATGCATCAACGAGTAGTGAAATGTTTGATGAAAAAAACAATTTAAATAGTGATTATAATGATTTTTATTCAAAGAATAATAAGCAAAATCAACCGATGCTGGATGACAACACTCCATTTATCAATAACGCATTTTATACAATGAATATAAATAATGATGGAGTAGAAGCTTATTCAAAAACAATTTCTATAGTTAATCCTAATAGTCAAAATAACCAAAGTATCATTTCTAAAGATACAAAATATGTGGTAATAATGGTTGAATATTTTAATGAAGGACATCAATATATATATTCTTTGAACATTGGTAATCCAGCATTAGAACCTAAACAAGATAATAATGGTGATAATACTATTTCATTTATCTGCGATTGGTCTATTGTTGGACAATAATCTCGATAATATATAAAATTTTTGCAATCAAAAAATAACATTTAATATTAACTATTTTAATTTTAAAGTTCTTTTAATTTTGCTTTTAAATTTCTAAAAGAAAAATAAAGACAAAAAGCAATATAATGATAAAATATTTTAGTTGCAAAAAAGGAAATAAATATATGAAAAAAAACAAATCTTTAATTTTATTATCAATGTTAGGAATATTAGCTTCATGTGGAGGAAATACAGTTAATCCGCCTGATAGTAATCCTGATCCAGATGATACTGATAATCCAAATAAGCCTAACGACCCAATAGTGCTTAAAGATTTTTCTGAGCTAGTAAAAGATTTAAAAACTAGTTTCAATGTTTCTGGAACAATTAAACTTTATCAAGATGAAGAAGTAGATAATAAATATACATCAACTTTTAATACAAAATTTACTGATGAAACATATCATTATGATGTTACTACAGGTACTGAATATGGAGAAGTAAATTATTTTAAAATGTCAACTAAGACAGGAGATTATGCAGGAACCTATTATTTAGATTTAAACAATAAACCTGTATTAGACTATACTGATACAACTGATGGAGATCGTATGCCTTGGTCTTTTGTTTCAAATCCTTTTAATGATACTGCGTGTGACCCTGCTTTCTTTACAAAAACTGAAACTGGAGATTTTTATTTAGATTTTTCTTTAGACAATGGTAAAAACGGCTTTAGACAACAAGCAGCAAAAAATTTAGTTAGCAAATTAACAGTTCTTAAGAATTCAAGTTATGAATCATTTAAAATTAAACTTGATGAAAGGAAAGAAAAAATTGATGAAATTGAATTCAAAACTAAGCCTACTACTGATAAAGAAGGATATAGTTTATATTATTTAGTTTCAATGAAGGTTAATTCAGATCAAACTATTGATAATTCTGCTAATAAACTTGAACCATTAAAGCACGAAAAATATCACGATACATTAAAGAGCGCATTTGATTACATGTTTAATAACGGATACAGTTTTTCTAGATTTGATAATATAAGTGGAAGTGAAATGCCTGAACTTATTGGATATTATGATCCTACAACTGTTTATTATTGCATGCCTAATAATAAAGCAGATTATAGTGGCTTAATTCTTAAAGAAGATGGAGTTCATGAAATCGTTGATGAAAACGGAAAATATTATTATGAAGGCGATGTTTTAAGCTATGATGGCGAAAAGGTAACGGATTTAACAAATTATCTCCCATCAAGAGTTGATCCAGTTGAGGGATTTACTTATAACGAAAAAGACAAAACTTACATAATGGAAACAACAAATTATGCTTCAGCAGATAGATTCGTTTATTATATTGATCCTTTTATTGATTTTGATGATGTCGCTTATAAATCAACATTCTCAAAGGTTGAATTAACACTCAATAGTGAAAATAAAATCAGCTCAATTATTGGCTACACAGAAAGCGGAAGCACTTTAGAATATGATTTAGAATATAGCACCAAGAATTTACCTTTTGTATCAAGTGAATTAACAAAATTTGATAGTTCAAGTTCTATGTTTGGAACTTACGAAGGAACTTTGAAGCTTGTAGGTACAACTGATAAGGTAGCTAAATTTGATGGAAAATCTATTACAATTAATATTAAAGAAGTTGCTAATAAATATAGTACTGAGTATTTAATTATGGTAAATATTCCAGGCGAGTATGATAACTATGCTGGAGTTAACGTTACTTTTAGTAACAATACATTCTATTTTACTGTTGACGAAGCTGATTTTGTTCTTAAAAAAGAAGCTGATGGTAAATATGCACTAACTATGGAAGATACTAATAAATATTTAAGCTATTCAGCAGAACTTAAAAAGACATCTTCAAAATAATTGGTTTTCAAATAAAAATCCCTGCAAATTGCAGAGATTTTAGACAATTTATTATAGTTCTATTACATTGCCATGTTGCCACCATCAATTGGTAAGCAAATGCCAGTAATATAACTTGATTCATCACTTGCGAGGAACATTACTAAGTTAGAAATATCATTAACTGTTCCTGGAGCAACTTTTTGAGCCATCATTGATTCAATATTTGATAAGCCAAATTGTGATGCTTTTGCGAATGTTTCTGGTGACATAATTTCTGTTTGAATTCCACCTGGACAAATACAATTACATCTAATTCCACTGTTTCTATATTGATAGCCAACGCTCTTTGTTAATCCAACTATAGCGTGTTTTGCCATTGTGTATACAGTACCAGCTTTGCCACCGCCTAATCCAGCGATTGAGCCAATATTGATAATATTTCCTTTAACTTTATTAGCTAAGAAATATTTACAAGCTTCTCTTGTTGTATAAAATGGTGCATACATATCAATAGCAAAAACTTTATTTAACATTTCGTCTGATGCTTCTCCAATTGGTCCAAAATTATCCATTGATCCTGCGTTATTGACTAAAATGTCTAATTTTCCGAATTGTTTAATTGTATCTAAAACTAAATTTGTTGTGCTTTCTTCATTAGATAAATCAGCGACAAAAGGATTGATTGTTCCACTAAAATTATTATCCTTAGCAATTTTAGCAATTTCTTCAAGTCTTTCCTTTCTTCTTGCAGCTGCAACAACTGTTGCGCCATTTTTAGCAAGATCGAGCGCGATTTGTCTGCCCATTCCGCTACTAGCACCAGTGACAATGATCACTTTATTATTGAAATCCATAATTTTTACCTCCTTAAAGATTATCAACAAGTAGATTTTAGAATAAATAAAGGGGTAAATAAATATTTAGATTTTTAAAATGTGATGTTTTTGAATGCAACTATAAATAAATTAGATTTTAAAAAAATAGTTAAAAGGTTAATAAAATTACCAATAATAAAGGAAACAGTGTGCTTACTGTTAATAAAGTGGCAATGAACAATTAAAAATATTGCAAAAATTATTATACATTGCAAAAATAATTTTATGCTAATCATTTGAGACATAAACAGTTATTTTTGTGGCGTAAGTTTAAATTAAAGTGAACAAAAACTATGATATAATTTCTATAATTAATTATAGAAATATTCTTACTTATTAATTTTTTGATTTTTTGAAAGGAAATAATTGGAACATTTGCGTATGAAAAACGAAGAAATCATTAAACAAATGACACTAGAAGAAAAAGCTTCTCTAATGTCAGGAAGAGACTTTTGGACTACAAAAAGCGTTGAAAGATTAGGCATCCCATCTGTGTTTTTAAGTGATGGCCCTCATGGTTTAAGAAAACAAGCAGCAGCTAGCGATCATCTTGGCTTAAATGCTTCGCTTCCTTCAACATGCTTTCCAACAGCTGTTACAATGGCTAATTCATGGAATGAAGAAAATGGAGAAAAACTTGGAAAAGCATTAGGAGAAGAAGCTTTAGCTTTAAAAGTTAATTTTGTTCTTGGACCTGGGTTAAATATTAAGAGAAATCCACTTTGTGGTAGATGCTTTGAATATTTTAGTGAAGATCCATATCTTGCTGGAAAAATGGCTGCAAGTTATGTTCGTGGAATTCAAAGCAATGGAGTTGCAAGCTGTGTTAAACACTTTGCTTGTAATTCTCAAGAAACAAAGAGAATGGTTGTTGATAGCGTACTTGATGAAAGAACGTTACGTGAAATATATTTAACAAACTTTGAAATTGCTGTTAAAGAAGGAAGACCTCATTCAATTATGTCTTCTTATAATCCAATAAATGGTGAATACGCTAATGAAAATAAACATTTATTAGTTGATATTTTAAGAAAAGAATGGGGATTTGATGGAATAGTAGTCAGCGATTGGGGCGGAAATAATGATAGAATTAAAGCAATTGAAGCTTTAAGCTCGCTTGAAATGCCTACAACTGGCGGCGAAACTGATAGAGATATTGTAAAAGCTGTTAAAGAAGGCAAATTAAAAGAAGAATATTTAGATGAATGTGTTGACTTATTCATTGAAACAATTAAACAAGTAAATAAACCTTTCGAAGAAAATAAAAAATATGAATTTGATAAAAAACAACATCATGAAATTGCTAAAGAGTTAGCTCTTGATAGTGCTGTTCTTCTTAAAAATGAAAATAATTTATTGCCTTTAAAGAATAACGAAAAAGTTTGTGTTATTGGTGATTTTGCTGACACTCCACGTTATCAAGGAGCAGGTAGTTCAATTGTTAATCCTACACAACTTGATAAACCTTTAGACGAAATCAAAAAATACGATTTAAATTTTATTGGCTTTGAAAAAGGATATTCTAGATACGGCAAAAAGTCTAAAGGTTTAATTAAGAAGGCTTGTAAATTAGCTAAGAAGTCAGATGTAGTGATTTTATATATTGGACTTGATGAAATTACAGAAGCTGAAGGACTTGATAGAACTAATATTAGTCTTCCACAAAATCAATTAGATTTAATTGATGCTTTATCTAAATTAAATAAGAAGATTGTATGTGTATTAGCATGCGGAAGTGTTGTTGATTTAAGTTTTGATAATAAGGTCAATGCTTTATTACATATTTATTTATCTGGACAAGCAGGTGCAAGTGCTACATTCGATATTTTAACAGGAAAAGTTTCACCATCAGGCAAACTAAGTGAAACTATACCTTTAAGCTACAATGACTATCCTACAAAAGGCGATTTCCCTTCAAAGAAACTTACTGCTGAATATAGAGAAGGAATTTATGTTGGATATAGATTCTTTGATAAGAATAACATCAAAGTAAGATATCCATTTGGCTTTGGTTTGTCATATGCAAACTTTATTTATAGTGATTTAAAAGTTAGTGAAAATGGAATTACATTAAAAGTTAAAAATGATAGTGATATTAAAGCTAAAGAAGTTGTTGAAATGTATATTGGCATGCCAGATTCAAGAATTTTTAGAGCAAACAAAGAATTAAAAGGCTTTAAGAAAGTTGAACTCGAACCACATGAAGAAAAAACTATCATGATTCCTTTTGATGATAAGACATTTAGATTCTTCAATGTTAAATCTAATAAGTTTGAAGTAGAAGGCGGAAATTATAAAATTTATGTAGGAAGTTCGGTTGAAGATATTAGGCTCTTTGGCGATATCGAAAAAGAAGGCAACATGACAGAAGTTCCTTATATAGAAGCTGATTTATCTGATTACTATTCAGGAAAAATAGTAAATGTTGATTCAAAAGAATTCGAATCATTATTAGGCAGACCAATACCAGATGGTAGTTATAAATTTATTAAGAAAAATAGAATTTTAGTACATGACAACACTGTAGTTGCTGATCTTAAATATGCTAGAGGTTGGACTGGTAGAGCATTCTCTGGTGCAATTCGCTTTGCTACTTGGTTCTTAAGAAAAATTGGACAAAGAGCATTGTCAAATACATTGATTATGGGTGTATGGAATTTACCATTAAGAGGTTTATCTAGATTAACTGGCGGTGCTTTAAGCTATACTCAATTAAACGGGTTAATCACAATGTTTAATGGCCATTTCTTTAAAGGACTACATCAATTTAATAAAGCAAGTAAAGCTAGAAGAAAGTTTGAAAAACAACAAAAGAAACAAAAATAGTTAGGATTTGCGAGGAAAAAATATGGAAAGTTCAAAATTAATTACTTTTTTGGTGCCTGCTTATAATAGCGAATCTTATTTACATATTTGTTTAGATTCACTATTAAAATGCGACACAAGTAAGATTGAAATTTTAGTTGTTGATGATGGCAGTAAGGATAAAACTGGCGAAATTGCTGATAAGTATCATGCCGAGCATCCTGATGTTATTAGAGTTATACATAAAGAAAATGGCGGACATGGTGATGCTATAAATGATGGCGTAAGAGAAGCAAAAGGCAAATATTTCAAAATTGTCGATAGTGATGATTGGGTTGATGAATCTGCTTTAAATAAAACAATTAAAGTACTTGAAGAAAATAAAAACGAGCCTGACTTATACATTATGAATTATCGTTATTTTGTTGGATACGATAATCCTGATAAGATAATTGCATATCGTACTGTATTTAAAGAACTTGTTTTACATACTTTAAATGATGCTAAATTTATTGACCTTCAAAAGAATTTAACTTTACACTCATGTATGTTTAAGCTTGATGTTATTAAAAAAAGCAATGCTCCACTTCCTAGAAAAGTAAGCTATGAAGATAATTATTTTGTCTATGCTGGACTTTGTAACATTAATACTTTTGTATATATTGATTGCAATTTTTATTGCTATCTTATAGGTAGAGATGGACAATCAGTTAGTAGAGATGTTTGTATTAGAAAATATAAAGACCATCTTTTAATATCAAAATTAATGAATGATTATTTTGATTTAATGTCTATAAAAAAGACGGACAAACGTAGATTTGGTGTTCTATACCATCACATTAGACTCGTCTTTATGATTGCTGTAATTTATTCAAGATTAAATAAAACTAAAGAAGCGCATGAAGATTATAAAAACTTTGTCAAAGATTTAAAAACTAAACATATTAAACTATATAGAAAATTGCGCTATAGATCTGTAGCTGGATTATTAATGTTCCCAGGTGCATTTGGACGTTTTATAGTTAAATTCGGAATTGCACTCGCTAGACTTTTTGTACCTTTTTATAAATAATTAACAAATAGTTCTTTCTCTTTTATAATTATAAAAAAGGAAGAAATATGGAAAACACTAATAAAAAACTTGGCTGGCGCAAGTGGACTATATTTATTGTAGTTGGACTTATTGGCCAATTTGCATGGGCTATTGAGAATATGTATCTAAATACATATCTTACTTTTTTGAATTTTAATGATTCAAATGGTGTTGGATTTGATTATTCTTTAATGATAGCTTTAACGACTGCTTTATCTGCGATAACAGCAACTTTAACAACCATTTTTATGGGCTCTTTAACGGATAAAGTAAATAAAAGAAAGATATTTATAACTATAGGCTACATTTTACGGGGATTATCAACTGCTTCTTTTGGACTTTTAGATGTAAATAATAAAAATGCAATAATTCCTATCTCGATGGCAGCAATGAATGCAGCAATTCTAGTAATTGTAATTGATTGTATTATGACTTTCTTTGGTTCAACTAGTAATGATGCAGCTTTTAATAGTTATGTTACAAAAGAAACTAACACTCAAAATAGAGGAAAAGTTGAGGGAGTTTTAAGTGTTCTCCCATTAATTGCGATGCTCATTATTTTTGTTGGATTAAATGGACTAACTACAAAAGAAATGGGATATCGATGGGATCTATTCTTTTATATAGTCGGTGCTTTAGTTTTGATTGTTGGGTTAATATCTATTGTTTTAATTCCTAAAGAAGATGATATAAAAACTGAAAATTTAAAATATACACGTTATTTATTTGACGGATTTAAAATTAAAACAATAAAGAATAATAAAATTTTATATTTAATCCTCGTTGCTTATTTTATTTATGGAGTTGCAATCCAAGTTTATTTCCCTTATTTAATGGTTTATATAGAAAAAACTTGTGCGATTGCTAATAGTGGAACTGGTTTTTTAACTCCTTTTGCTATAGTCATGGCAATTAGCTTATTATTAGGTTCAGCTTTGAGCGTTGTAATAGGAATAATTAGTGATAAAAAGAATAAATTTATTATGATTATTCCAATAATTTTAATTTTGATGATTGGTTTATTGACTTTATTCTTTGCACCAATGATAAAAGATGATATTACAAGAATTATTTATACTGCAATAAGTGGAACAATCATGATTTTAGGTTATGTAAGTGTTCCGACGATTTTGAATTCACTTGTTAGAGAATATATTCCTAAAGGAAAAGAAGGATCTTTTATGGGAGTAAGAATGATATTCGTTGTTGCTTTGCCAATGTGTATTGGGCCATTTATTGGAGACGCAATGAATGAAAGCTTTGGAAAAACTTATGAAGGCGAATATGGTGTAACTTCATTCATTCCAAGTGAATATAGTTATCTTGTAAGTATTGCAATTTTATTATTAATTATCGTGCCAATGATTTTTATCTTTAAAGAAATAAAAAAGGAGAAAAACTATGCAAAATAATGGTTATTTATTGAATAAATTAATAAATATTGATGAAAAAGAAATTTATTCTGACTTAAATTTGCATCCACGTCCAGGCTTTAGAAGAGATGAATATTTATCATTAAATGAAGAGCGGGATGTCAAAATTACTAAAGATAAAGAAGATAAGGAAGAATTTAAAAATAAGATTATTGTCCCTTTTGCGGTTGAGTCACCTCTATCAAAAGTTAATCATCTTTTAGAGCCTAATGAATATATTATTTATAGAAAAAGAATTACTATTGATAATTTAAAAAAGTACGCTCATGTAATTTTTAATTTTGAAGGTATTGATCAAATTGCTGAAATTTATATTAATGGAAAATTTGTTTTAAAACATATTGGCGGATACACTAGATTTAAATTTGATGCTTATCCTTTTTTAGAAAAAGAAAATGAAATAATTATAAAAGTAAAAGATGTTACAGACACTTCTTATTATTTAAGAGGAAAACAAACACTTAATCCTAGTGGTTGGTTTTATTCTTCAAGCAGTGGAATTTATAAAAGTGCATATATTGAATTTATAAAAAGCGATTATATAACGGATATTAAATATGTTGAAGATTTTGATAATCAAGGTTTTTCTGTTTTATTAAAATCTTCAAGTAACGAAGGTAAAGCGAAAGTATATGTTAATGATGAAATTTTTAATGTAAAAATTAATGAAGTTACAAAGATTAAACCTAAAGTTTTTATTCCTTGGGACATTAATAATCCTTATTTATATAATATAAAAATAGAATATAAAAAAGATGTTGTTTATAGTTATTTTGGAATTAGAAAAATAGAAACTAAATTAGAAGGAACTAATAAACGAATATTTTTAAATAATAAACGTGTAATTTTAAATGGCTTACTTGATCAAGGATATTATGATTTAGGTGGTTTAACACCTCGTTCATATAGTGATTATGAAAACGATGTTAAAAATATTAAAGAACTTGGATTTAATACAATTAGAAAGCATATAAAAGTAGAAGAAGACATGTTCTATTATTATTGCGATAAATATGGAATTTTAGTAATTCAAGATATACCTAATGGTGGAACTAGATATAAATTTTTAAATGTAGTATTTCCTAGATTATCTATAAAATTATTTAATAAAGAAGCATTTTGTACTTATAAAAGATATGGAAGAGAGGATGTAACAGGGAGAAGCTTATTTATTTCTGAAGCTAAGAAAATTATTGATATGACTAATAATTTCCCTTCTGTAATTATCTATACTATTTTTAATGAAGCATGGGGCGAATTTGATCCTAGTTCAGTTTATAAAATTTTTAAAGAATATAATAGAGAACACCTTTATGACACTGCTAGTGGTTGGCTAGACTCTAAAAATAGTGATTTTTTCTCAATTCATTCTTATACATTACCAGGCATAAGAAGAAAATCAAAGGATGGAAGACCATATGTTTTAACTGAAATTGGTGGTTATGCTTATGTTGAAAAAGAACATTATTATTTTAATAGAGTTTTTGGACATAAAGCGACTGACAAAAAAGATAAATTGGTTTTAATGTATAAAAAACTTTATAAGAAAATGATTGATCTAATGAAAACTTCAGAACTAAATGGAATTATTTATACTCAACTTGCTGATTGCGAAACTGAAGCAAATGGACTTTATACTAGTGATAGAAAAGTTCTTAAAATAGATAAAAAAGTAATACAAAATATTAACAAAGAAATTGATGATTTATATAAAAATAGTTGAGAATTGCAACTATTTTGATAGAATTATATCGTGTTAGAAAGGCAAGTTATGAAGGAAGAGTTAAATAAAGGTTTAATAAATTTTTTAAATCATTCTCATAGTGAATATCACGCATTAAAGAACGTTAAAGACATTTTAAATAAAGAAGGATTTATTGAATTAAAGGAAAATGAAAATTGGAATGTAGAAAAAGGTAAAAATTATTTTGTTACAAGAAATTTAAATTCATTTATTGCTTTTAAAGTTCCTACAAATATTGATGAAGTGTATTTTTCAATGGTTTCAGGACATTTGGATTCACCTGCTTTTAAAATTAAAGAAAACCCTAGTGTTAAATGCAATGGATATGAAAAACTTAAGGTTGAAGGATATGGTGGAATGATCATTTCTCCTTGGCTTGATAAACCTTTAAGTATCGCAGGAAGAATTTGCTATTCATCAAATAATGAAATAAATACAAAGCTTGTTGATATTGATAAAGATTTATTAATTATTCCTAATTGTGCTATCCATCAAAATAGAGAAATTAATAACGGATACGCTTATAACATTCAAAGGGATATTTTACCTATTATTGGTACTGATAGTGGTGAAACAAATTTATTTGATGAATTTTTAAAATCATTAGTAAATAAAGATGAAAAAATACTTTCTTATGATCTTTATTTATATAATAGAGAAAAAGCGAACTTCATTGGAATTAATGATGATTTTATTTCAAGTCCTAAACTTGATGACCTTGCTTCTATATATGTAACTCTTAGAGGCTTTATTGATTCTAAAAATGAAGATAGCATCGCTTTAATTTATGGTAGCGATAATGAAGAAACTGGTTCTTTATCATATAGCGGAGCAGATGGCACATTTCTTTATGATGTAACTAGTAGAATCGTTAATTCATTTGATGAAAATAAAGGTGCATATTATAAAGCTATTAAAAAATCATTTATGATAAGCAGTGATAATGCTCATGCAATTCATCCAAATTTATCTAATTTGAGTGATGATATAAATATTGTAAAAATTAATAAGGGACTTGTTGTTAAATTTAATTCAAATATGAACTATACAAGTGATGCTTTCTCTAGCGCTTTTATTAAAAAGATTATGAATGATAACAATATTCCTTATCAAATTTTCTTTAATAGAAGCGATGCAAGAGGCGGCTCAACATTAGGAAATATTTCTATATCTCATGTAGGAGTATTATCAGTTGATGTAGGTTTACCTCAACTTGCAATGCATTCAAATTATGAAACGATGGGAAAAGATGATTCTTATTCATTATATAATTTGATTAAAAATTTTATGAGTGCAGGATACTATATAGAAGATGGAAAAATAATTTTTAAGGAGGGAAAGTAATGTATAACAAATACGCATATGAAAAGTATGAAGGAAATAAATTCGAAGCTCCAAATAAATTTGGATTAGAATACATTGACTTCTTATCAAACAGCAAAACAGAAAGACTTTTTGCTAAAAATGCAATTAAACTTGCTAAAGAATACGGTTTTAAAGATATTAAAGAATTTAAAACACTTAAAAAGGGTGACAAAGTATTCGATGTAAATAGAGGAAGAAATGTTGCTTTGTTTGTAATTGGTGAAGAAAGTTTTGATAAAGGAATTAACATTTTAGGAGCTCACATTGATTCACCAAGAATGGACATAAAACAAAATCCACTTTATGAATCAACAGGATATGCTTTACTTGACACACACTATTATGGTGGAATTAAGAAATATCAATGGGTTACAATTCCACTTGCTTTATATGGCGTTGTTTATAAAAAAGATGGAACTGAAATTGATGTTGCTATTGGCGATGAACCAAATGACCCAGTAGTTGGAATTAGTGATTTATTAATTCATTTATCTGCTGACCAACTTGGAAAAACTGCTGCTAAAGTTATTGAAGGTGAAGATTTAGATGTTACTGTCGGCTCTTTGCCATTAAAGGGTACTGAAAAAGATGCAATTAAAGCTAATGTGCTTAAAATATTAAAAGATAAATATAACTTTGATGAAGAAGATTTCTCAAGTGCAGAAATTGAAGTAGTTCCTGCAGGTAGAGCTAGAGAATACGGCCTTGATAGATCAATGATTGCAGGTTATGGTCATGATGATAAAGTTTGTGCTTATACTTCATTAAGAGCGATTTTAGAAACTAGTGACGTTAAAAGAACAAGCTGTGTAATGCTCGTCGATAAAGAAGAAGTAGGATCAATTGGAGCAACTGGCGCTCAATCAAGATATTTTGAAAATGTTTTATGCGAAATAATGAATCTTAAAGGAGAATATTCAGAATTAAATTTAAGAAGATGCTTAACAAATTCAAGAATGCTTTCAAGTGATGTTTCAGCAGGAGTTGATCCATTATTTATTGGAGTTAATGAATTAAAGAATTCTGCATATTTAAATAGAGGTATTGTTTTTAATAAATATACAGGAAGTAGAGGAAAAGGCGGATGTAATGATGCTTCACCAGAATTTATTGCTCATTTAAGAAATATTCTTGATGAAGATGGAGTCTATTTCCAAACTGCTGAACTTGGAAAAGTTGATCAAGGTGGCGGCGGAACTATTGCTTATATCTTAGCTAATTTAAATATGGATGTCATTGATGCAGGTATTCCTGTATTAAATATGCATTCCCCAATGGAAATTGTATCTAAAATTGATACATATGAAGCTTATTTAGCTTATAAAACTTTCTTAATTAAAGGATAAAAAAACAAAAGTGCTTGGAAACCATGTGGAATCTAAGCACTTTTTCTTAAAAAAGAGTATAAAAAAACCTGGACAAGTCCAGGATAATTTTTAAGCTGGTGGGTACTATAGGGATCGAACCTATGACCTTCTGTACGTCAAACAGATGCTCTCCCAGCTGAGCTAAATACCCAAGCGCTCAATAATATTATCATAGTGAGATAGGTGTGGCAAGAAGAAATTTTAAAAAAATTAAATTTTGTTCAATCAACGAGTTTAAGCTTCTTTTTTATAATTTGCTTTTAAAACTTTTAATGTTAAAACTTAATCTATAATGAGGACTTGTTAACTAACATTAATAATTATGTAACGAAGCTTGAAAAAATAAATTTCGTATAAAAAACTCTTTAAAAGTTCAATAATTTTAAAAAAACGCCTATATTTTTTATAAAATAAAAATTAAAATATTATCAATATGATATATGTAGACATCTTTTTATGTGCTTTTGCATTATTAGGTCTAATAATTGGTCTTATAGGAAATCGGTATAAGAGATTACTTGACCTCATAATACTAGTCGCAATATGCGCTGTACTTTATTTTGGCTTTTACGAATATGCAAAAATGTGGGTACGTTTTGATGCGTTACAATATTTATATGAAAAAGGAATTTTAAATCAAATTGCATTTGAATATGAAGGTGTAACATTCCATGTAGATACAGTTGAAGATATTTTTATTCTTATGCAAAACTTCGGATACAATCCAAATTCTGCAATTGCAACTTGTGATGGATTTGCTGGTTTAGTTACAGTTTTGCTTGGTTTTTCTGTTTCTTTGATAGTAGCACCAATTATATCCTTTATTCTTTATTGGGTATTGTTTAGATGGATATGTCCTAAATTTTTGCGTAAAGGAATTATTGCTAGACTTCTCGGTGGTGCTGTTGGAATTGTTGAATATACAGTAATGGCTATTCTATTCTTAACGCTTTCTGGTAGCTTAGTTGGTGCGATTAGTGGTTCTATAATTCCTGCACTAAGCGATGAAACTAGTGATTTTTATAAGTTACTTGTTAATAACAACATATTGACACCTGAAGCAATTTCTCAAATATCAAATTATTTAAAGATAGCTGTTGAAGCAGCGAATCCATTAAATACTGATTCTCAAATAGCTAGACCAATATTTGAACAACTTGATCATATGGGGCTTAGTCCTTTTAATATAGTTTCGAGATCTATCATTATAGATGGAGAAAAAACAATGATTCCTTTCAAAGATGATTTCAGCGATTTCTGCGATTTCGTCGTCAACGAAGGATCACAAAAGATTAATGCTCTGATGAGTGGCACTAAGTAACGGGGGGAGGAAAATATATGAAGAAAAACCGTGCTTTAAAGAATTGGGTTATAACGGTCTTCGTAGGACTCATTTTAACCTATTTATTCGTTTTTTTAGCTACGCTTCTTAATAAGACAGGACTTATTAATAGCTCAGCTAACGTTTGGATGAAAGACTGGATTGACTATGTAGCTGTATTCCAAGTCGCTATTTCAACCAACCTTTGGACACAATGTGATAAATATTCATTAGTGTTTTTTATCCTTTTTGGATTAACACTTTTAGTATTTTTAGTTACATTTATCCTTAGCTTATGTAAGGAAAACAAAAAACGTTATATTTGGCTTGCATTCTTTGAATTAGTACTTGGTTTAGTATTTACTTATGTTTACTTATTACCTTTCTCAGCTAATTTCTTTGAATTTAGTAATGGCAAAATAGAAGCTGTTGCATCTTATCAAGTATCTGGAGCTATTGTTAATATATTTAGAAATCCATCAAATAATGTTTGGGAAATTTTCTATTTTGTAGTTTTAGCAGCAGTCATTGCTGTATTTGGCATTTCAATTTTAGGAATTTTCTTTACTGGATTATATAGAATTTGTAAGAAAGATGCTGCAAAAGAAGCTAAGGAACAAAAACTTGTTGAAGTTGCTCCAGCAATTGAAACTCCTGTAGTTGCACCTCTTCCTGAAAAGAAAAAAGGTATTTTAATTGTTAAAAGATATGATAAATTAGGAGATTTTGGACCATTAGTTGAAAAGAAAGAAGAAACTTCATATCCAAAAGAACCTATTACACAAAAGTCTTTAACTATTGAAGAAGTTAGAGCAGCAATCAAAGAAGAAATTGAAAAAGCTGAAACTAAAAGAATAGTCGAAGAATATAAAGAAGATAGAAATGCTCAAAAAATAGCTAATGCTATCGTTAAAGCACAAGAAAAAAGCGAATCAAAAAAAGAAACTGCTTTAGTTGAAGATAAAACACTTACAGGTGATAAAGAAGAAGAAAAGAAAATTTATCCTACACCTGTAGTATTTGCAATTCCTACTGATGTTAGAGAAGAATTTGAAGTAAAAGAAACAAAAGTAGAAGAAAAGCCTAAGGTAGAAGTCAAACCTACTAATGAAGGCTTAAGTGAAGAAAAAGTAAAAGAAATTATTGCTTCAGAAATTAAAGAAGCTTTAAAAGATTTTGCTATTATTCATGAAACTATTATTGAAAAACCTGTTGAAGTCCGTATTGAAAATGCTCCAGTTGAAGAAGCAAAGGAAACGGTTAAAGAAGAAAAAGTAACAGAAGAAAAAGCTCCTGAATCAGTAGTTGAAGAAACTAAACCTGCTGAAGAAGTCGAAACCGATGAAGTACCTGTAACAGAAGTAAAGGTCGAAGAAGTTAAAGAAGAAACTCCTGTTGAAGAGAAAACTGAAGAAACTAAAGTTGAAACTTCCCCTTTTGTTGAAGATAAAAAAGAAGAAACTGACAAAGTTGTTGTAGAAGAAGTACCTGCTCAAGAAGAAACAAAAGAGCCTGTAGTTGAAGAGACAACTGCTGAACCTGCACCTGAAGTGACTCCTGAAGCTTTAGAAGGCGAACCTGCTGAAAAAGCGAAAATAGTGAGAATACCATTCGACCAAAGAATGGCTCAAGCTGATGATGTTGTTAAAGGCAGCTACAATGAACTTAAATCATTATTAAAATCTTATGGGTTAAATAATAGAATTGCCAACGGTGGTGACTCATTTAGATTGCACAGAGTAACATACTGTAAGATTACAATCGCTGGTAAATCATTAAAGCTATATCTTGCATTGAATCCAAATGATTATGCTAACTCAACATATCCTATTAAAGATGCAAGTAGTAAAGCAATTTATAAAGAAACACCTCTTGTCTTTAAGGTTAGAAGCGGATTATCTTTAAGAAGAGCTGAAGAATTAATTAGAGATTGTATGGATAAACATGGTCTTGAACAAATTGAACAAGTTCAAGTTAAAGATTGGGCAAGTAATCTCGCGAGCGAACACATTGATGAAGATGGCGATGATTATGCTGACGATGACGAATAAAATGGAGGGTTAAATATGACTAAAGGTAAGATTTTTAAAACGTTTATTCTCGTTATATTGTTCTCCGCTATTGCTGTAGGATTTTATGTCTTAGCATTTGCACTTTGCAATTTAAGTTTTGCTGGGACTACTGGAATCGCTTATGCTGGTGGTCGTAATATATTAAGTGCATTAAAAGCTCCTTTATCACAAGAATATTATCTTGTTAAAGTAATTTTTGGTGTAACTGCAATCGAAGGTGGATATGGTGCTGTTTATACAAAAGCATTTACTGATCCATTACATAATTTCGGTTTATTTTCAATGATTATAATGATAGGAATTTATTTGATTTCTGTTATTGTTACAATCATTCAAACATTCACACATAGAAAACCATCTTTATTATTAAATATAATTTGGTCAGGAATTCTTATTGTAGTAGTTGGCTATGTAATCTCTGCAGGCCACTTGGCATTATATGGAAATAGTGCTTTAAGACAAATTAGTGGTTCTATTAAAGGTAATCCAGCTGTAAACGAAGGCTCACCACTTTATTCACTTATTGCTGGTTGGGATAGCAAATTCCCAGTTGGAAATTATTTCAAAGAAACAATTAAGCCTGAATTCCAAGCTAAAGCATTCTTTAAGACATTAGCAATTATTGCTTCTGCATGGGCATTTATTGTATTTACTTTAGTAGTTTTAATTTCATCTATTACATATCTTGCAAAATTAAGCGTTTATGTTGCTCAACATAAATATGACTATCTTACAAAGAGAGAAAGAAAAGAAAAAATTAAATATTATAAAGGACATGGATTTGAAAACATCAATAAGAAAGATACTAAGAAGAAAAAGGGTCAAATCGAAGATCAAACAAATCCTTACGTTCAACAACAACAACAAGCTATTGGAATGGCTCCTCAAGGTGGATACCCATATCCTTACTTTATACAACAACCAAATCCAGTAATCATTCCACCAAGTGCTGGAAATACAGTTCAAACTGGAAATAACGCTCCTTTAATTGTTCAATACATCAATACAAGTAGCAATGAAGATAGCGCAAAATTAAAAAATTCAAAGCAAGGACAATCTACAGATATTTATGAATCAAGAGTCCAAACTCCACGCTTAACAAAGAACGATATTAAAGACACAATCGTTGATGTTTTAAAAGAAAACAATATCCTTGTTGCTAAACAAGAAAAAGTTGAACCAGTCGCTGCTCCAGTCGAAGAAAAGAAAGAGGATGAATACGACTTATTAACTTTAGATGATTTAGTGACAATTATTAAAAATACTGTCGGAGAAACAAAACCTGTTGAACCAGTAGAAAAGAAGGAAGAACCTAAACCTGTAACAATTGAAGACATTCATAAAATCGTAGAAGAAACTTTAAATGAAAGAGAAGATTCTTATTATGATGATTGTGAATGTGATTGCTGCTGTTGCGAAGATCACGAACACAAGGAAGAAAAAGAAGAAAAAATTATTCCTCCTATCGTTGTTGCAATGCCAACCAAAATTCAAGAAGCAAAAGCTGAAACTGAACCTGTTCAAGAAGAAACTGTAACTGAAGAACCAGAAGAAAGAATTACAGAAGAAGATTTAAGAACATTGGTACGTGAACAACTTAAAGATGCCTTAAAAGATATTAAAGTTGAAACAAAAGAAACAATAAAAGAAGTCCCTGTTTATGTCTCTCAACCTGCTCCACGTGAAGTAATTAAAGAAGTAATCAAGGAAGTTAAAGTTCCTGCTGAACCTGTTGTAGTTCCTACACCAGAGCTTGTTAAAGAAGTTGTTGTAGAAAAGAAACCACTTATTAAACAACCTGATGTAAGAGGAAAAGAAAATATTATTAAAAAGGAAGAAGCTGAAAAACTTAATTTCGATGAAAAACTTTTAACTGCTGGTAGCGAAATTGTTCTTGCTTATAATAGTTTAAAGAATTTATTAATCAGTTATGGATTAAAAGATAAACTATCAAATAGCGGCGATACATTTAGACTTCATAAAGTTACATATTGTAAGATTGCTATGGGTGGTTCTCACTTAAAAATTTATCTTGCACTTAACCCTAATGATTTCAAAAATAGTCAAATCGCTGTTGGAAACGCAGGATTCAAAGATGCTTATAAAGATATTCCATTAGTATTTAGAGTCAAATCTGACGCCTCATTAAAGAAAGCTAGAGAATTAATCACTAAATGTATGGAAGAAAAAGAAATCAAACAAGTTGCTGAAGAAGGCAATGTTGATTACGCTTCTTTATTAAAAAAATAATCATTAAATCGAGTTAAAAATTAAAAGAGTCTGCTATTGTGGACTCTTTTTTGCATTTTTTAATACGAAAAGTTAATTGCTTTATTAAAATTTTAAAATAGTTTATTAATAATATTTAAACTTTGCTTGTTTAAAAATAAAAATAAATTGATATAAAAATAGATAGAAAGAAAGAGGAATATTTCATATAATATTAAACGATTTGGAGATAAGTTATGGGACATGATGACATTGGTATAGGCTGTATTGAAATGATTACAGGCCCTATGTTTGCTGGAAAATCTGAGGAATTATTAAGAAGAATTAATAGATTAAAATATGCAAAGAAGAATTTTGTAGTTTTTAAACCATCTATTGATAATAGATACAGTGAAACAGAAGTTGTGTCTCATAATAAAAGAGCCTATAAAGCATATTCAATATCAAAAGGCTCTGATATTTTAAATTTTGTTAAACCTGAAACTGATGTTGTTTGCATTGATGAAGTTCAATTTTTTGATGATTCAATTATTGAAGTTATTGATGAATTAGCAAATCAAGGTAAAAGAGTAATTTGTGCTGGATTAGATTGTGATTTTAAAGGTGATCCTTTTAAAATTAGCGCAATTTTATTAGCCAAAGCTGAATATGTAACGAAATTAACTGCTATTTGCTGCAAATGTGGTAGAGAAGCTACCTTAACACAAAGATTAATAAATGGAGAACCTGCTTCTGTAAACGATCCTGTTGTACTTGTTGGTGCTAGTGAAGCTTATGAAGCGAGATGCCGTCATTGTCATGTTGTCAAAAAATAAAATAATGCTATAATTTTTCATATATGTCGCCGTGTGATTTTCTGACTTTAGCCGAAACAACTGCTGAAAGTAGTGATTTAAATACAGTATTTGGGATGCCAACATGGTTATGTTGGGTTGTTATTGGAATATGCCTACTTATAAGTGGACTTTTTAGTGCAAGCGAGAATAGTTTTTCTAATTGTAATAAATACCATTTTAAGGTTTTAGCTAACGAAGGGAATTTTACAGCAAAAATTATAGTTAAACTTGTTGAGAAATTTGATAATACATTAATTACTGTTTTAATAGCTAATAATATCGTCCAAACATTTATGTCTTTTTTAAGCGCGATGCTTTTTTATAATCTTTGTGAAATATATGGACTTGGAAGTGGTGTTGAAGCTGTTCTTTCAACGGTTGTTATGGCTTTACTTGTTTATGTTGTTAGTGACACTGTTCCTAAAATTGTAAGTAAAGAAATTCCTAATAGAATGGTATATGTTTTATGCTATCCAGTTTTTATTATGGGGATAATTCTTTATCCAATAGGAATTGTATTCAAAGGAATATTAACTCTTGTTCATAAAATATTTAATATTAAAGATGAAAATATCTTAACAAAGGAAGATTTTATTATGTCGGCAGATGAAGCAATAAATGATGAAAATGCTACTGAAGAAGACAACGATGAAGAACAAGAAGATTTATTTGAACCTAATGAATTAAGAATGCTCAACCGTGCATTTAATTTTGATATGATATCTGCAAGGGATGTTTTGACACCATTAGATAAAATCTTTGCTTTAGATATAAATGGTTTAACTGTGCAAAAATTAAATGATGTTATTCTTAAAACGACTTATTCGCGTATTCCAATTTATGATGAAACAATCGATGATATCATTGGAATATTAACTGTAAAAACTTATTTTAGAGAAGTAACTCTTGATCCGCATCTTGAAATACGAAGTGTGTTAAATCAACCTTTATACATTGATGAAAACATGAAGGTAGATGATATTTTTAAGATGTTCAATAAGGAAAAAACACATATTGCTATCGTTAGAAAAGATAACAAAGTCATTGGAATGGTCACAATGGAAGACGTTTTAGAAGAACTTGTTGGAAATATCAGCGAAAATAGAGTTAATTTAATAGGAGAAAAGAAGTAGTATGGACACTACGACTTTAATAATAGTTTATTCTGTTGCTTTAGTTGTTCTTCTATTTTTAAGCATGATTTTTTCAAGCTCCGACATGGCTTATGGAAGCGTTAATTTAACTAAACTAGAAAATTATTCTCGTGAAAACGGAAAAAATAAAAGTGCTAAATATGCTTTTAAACTAGCAAAGAATTATGATAACACCATCTCTACGATTTTACTTTTAAATGATACAGTGAATGCAGGTCTAGACAGTATTTCTACACTTCTTGGTGTTTCTTTAGCTATCTTAATCTTAGGAAAAGATACACCAAACATTTCTTCAATCAGTGAACAATGGGGTTTTATTGCTTCTATGATTTGCTTAGTTACAAAGATTACTTTTGGTGAGATTATTGCTAAATCATTAGGAAAGATTTATAACTTTAAATTAACAATTTTATATTCAAAAGCTTTGAACATTTTTTATTATGTTTTCTATCCTATCACAATTTTTGTTAGTGGATTTGGTAAGGTTGTTTCTTATCCAATCACTCATAATATAAGTGATATAAAAATAGGCGATGACGAATTACATGAGATGGTTGATGAAATTGAAGATAATGGATTAGTTGATAATGATAAAGCAGAAATCTTACATGGAACAATTGATTATGCAAGTACAGAAGCTTATGAAATTATGACTCCTCGTGTTGATGTTTATGCAATCGATGTAAACGATTCATTAGATGAAATTTTAAAGAATGATGAAACATATAAACATTCTCGTATCCCGGTTTATGAAGATTCAATAGATAATATTTTAGGTTTTGTATTAACAAAAACTCTTGTTAGAGCAAAACTTGAAAACGATAAATTCGATCTTAGAAGTATGCTCTTTGAACCTTTAACTTTCCCTCGTTCAGCTGAAATTAATGATATTTTGAAAGTGTTTAAAAGAAACAAAAAACACTTTGCAATTATCTTAGATGAATATGGTGGTGTAGAAGGCGTCTTAACTATGGAAGATATTATTGAAGAAATTGTCGGTGAAATTCGGGATGAAAGTGATGATCCTTCAATGCCTTATACAAAGATGAGAAATGGTAAGTATATTGTTGATGGAAAAATGAATTTAGAGGACTTTTGCGAGCTTTTTTCACTGGATTATGATGAAATTGAAACTGAATATGTTACTATTGGTGGCTATTGTATAGAACTTTTAGATGATAATTTTGCTAAACTTGGAAATGTGATAAAGATTAAAAATTTATCAATGAAAGTTATTGCAATTGATAAGAAAAATACCATAGAAAAATTATTAGTTACAGTAAATAAACCTATTGATTAATTTTTTCTAAATATAATTTATTAATTTTATTAGCCAAATCTTTTAAAGAAGTAGAATTGTCATTAGTTACAACAAAGTCTGCTTCTTTTTTTATATCATTATTAAAAATGAAGTCATCATTATTTAATCTTCTTTTAATATCTTCTTCTTTGTCTTGTCTTTCAATCATTCTTTCTTTTCTAACATCTTTTGGACATTCAACAAAAAAAGATACCATAGATTTTATATTAAGACTTTTAAATTTAAGAAAACCATTAGGTTCAAGAATAATAATTTTATCATCACTAATTTCATCTTTGGTTGATCCATAATAATTTCCGTTATATTGCGTATATTCTATAAATTGATCATTCTCAATTTTATTTTTAAATTCACCAATAGATACAAAATGATAATCAATATCGTTAATTTCGCCAACTCGAATGGACCTAGTAGTAGTTGTTACAAATTTTTTATAATTAAAATTTTTAATTAAAGTTTTAGCAATTTCAGTTTTTCCACTTGCACTAGGGCCTATCAAAATAATCATGCGCTAATTATATCAAAATCTAAGTTGAGATTAAAACGCTAAGAACCATTAATTTCGGAGCGATATTAAGATAGCATTAAGATTTTAAAAATAAGCAAAAAATTTTAAAACTTTTAAAATAGCTAATGTCGTAATAAGTGAAAAGGGGCGAGGAAGTCGCTTAAAGGTTAATTTATGAATTTTATGAAATTTATTTTACTTATTCCAATAGTGTCTAATTTAATTTTTATAAATTATGATAATAAAAATTTAAACGATCAAAGTTTTAAAGAAAAAGAAGTAATAAATTATAAAGAATGCAACTATCTCGAAGTTCTTCCTTTTAAATATAATTTTGCTGATTATAGAAAGCAAAATGAATTCAACTTTAACTTGATTTTAAGAAAAAGAACGATGACAACAATTTATTATCGTGTTTATTTAAAAAACGAAAATAGTAAAGAACTTATTTACGAAGGACAAAATCTTGTTGGAGACACTAAGCAAAGTGAAGAATTTAAAATCTCAGTTAAAATTAATCGAAATAAAATTCTATACGATTCAACATTAGATTTTAATTTTTCAACCATTAAAAGTTTTCTTGCTAATAAATATGATTTTTCCGTACCGATTTCTAATACCGATAATTATTTAATCAAAGATCAAACGGCAAAAATATTAATAAGTACTATGTTCGAGAACAAAGTTATGTCATTAAACTATGAATATCTTACTGTTACTGGAATAGAAAAAGAAAATTACATTGATTATTATCTTCGTTTTAATGTTAAAAATATTGGTATTAAATATCAAACTCAAAGAAGCCAACTTATTTATACGAAAGCTACATTAGTTTTGAAAAATGATGGAAAGTTATTTTCTAAAGCCTTCGTAACAAAAAGAAACCGAGTCACAATCCCACTTTCTTATGAAGCACTTAGCAATAATAATGTAATCAATTTCACGCTAAATAAAAGATATTATGTTGATTCTAATACCTTTATTATGAGTAAAAACCAAACTGATTTTGAGAATTATATAACATCTGATGATTATGTTTATTTTCCAAACAGTCAGTATGAAAAATATAAGACAACAAGTGCTTTATTAAGCATAAATGATTTTGGCAAATCGCATTCAAATGTTTATTTTGAATTTAATATATACTTTCATGATAAAACCATCTTTGATCTTTATGATGTTGTTGGGAGTTACACGAATGAAAGATATGATTCAAAAATGGAGGAAGTGAAAATATGGTAAGTTCACTTTTATATTTTAGCTACTTTTTAATAACGTCCTCAATTTATGTATTTTCTTTATCTATAAATGGAATGTATATAAATAGGGTATTTAAAACTATGCCTGTAGCTTTGTTTAAAGTATCAACTATTTCTATTGATGAAACTGGAAAATTTGAACCAAGTTTTAATAAAACACTTCTTGAAAGGAATGTTAAAACTTACTTGTCCAAATCATTAAAATCTAAAATTGATACCTATAAAATTAGCTTTTCATATTTAGAAAAAGATAATAATGAGCGGAAAATTACTTACGAACCATATCCAACATGTGTGAATGTGCATTTTAACTGTAAATACAACAAAGTTTTTGACTATGACGGATATATGAAATATGAAATAAGGAGGGCTAATTAAAATGAATGAAAAATTACTTGAATATATTGAAACAAGTTTTTTAAAAGAATTGTTAACTAATGAAAATATAACGGATATCTCTTTTAATGGAGAAGAAATATATTATAAAGATAATTTAAAAGGAAGAGTTAAAAGTGAAATCTCTATTTCTTCGAATGAAGCATATAGTTTTTTAAGGCAAATCGCTAATTTGACTGACTCACAATTTTCTTTTACGAATCCAATTTTAGATGTTTCTGTTGGACGCTATAGAATTAACGGAACTCATAGTTCTATCAGTAGAAAAAATAGGGAAAACGTTGTCAATTTTTCGATTAGAGTTGGCTATGATAAACTTCGTATTTGTGAAAATGGAGAGTTTATAAATGAAAGAGTGCTTAAGATCTTACTTTTAGCAATTAAAAATAAATTATCCATTGTAATAAGCGGTAAGACTGGAACTGGCAAAACAGAATTTCAAAAATTTCTAATTTCAAAAACGAATGAAAATACTCGTTTAGTAATGATTGATAATATCAATGAATTAGAAACGGATTTCTTCTCTAAAAATTTAGATAGTCAAACTTGGCTCTTATTAAATAATAATCAAAATTTAGACTTCGATTCTTTAATCAAAAATGCCTTAAGAAGCAATCCTGATTGGATAATAATAGGCGAAACTAGAGGAAGCGAAATGCTTAGTGCTTTAAATAGTGCGATGACGGGCCATCCTACAATTACAACGCTTCATTCAAGAAATTGTGTGGCTAGTCAGATTATTTGAGGAAGAATTTATCACTTTATTTGATGATT
>ENA-UOJH01000201-UOJH01000201.1-human-gut-metagenome-genome-assembly--contig:-C148-NODE-201-length-62834-cov-11.330445_pt1 | contig 62834 bp, 62 predicted proteins | sample MGYA00242345_ERZ723892 | MGnify/ENA metagenome assembly ERZ723892 | reverse complement strand
ATCACTTTATGGAAAACCTCAGTTTGACTTGTCCTATTTATATGCTAGCACCAGAGGGGATTTGTATGCTTCTGACTGTAGATACTTTTATTGGTATTCTCGGCCTCTGCTTAGGTGCTTTTGCGCTTGGGTATGCCATCGGATGCGCCTCAAATAAAACACAAAAATAGCCGCCCCGGATCCCCATCTTAAGCGGCTACTTTTGTAGCATTTTATTTTGGGGCCAACCGTCTATCGGCAGGACCTCTTTCACGTTCATTATACCGTTATCAGTTAATCTTCGTCAAGGACGAGGCTGCAATATTCCCTTAAATTCCATGCAAAAAAAGGAATCCATTTGTCGTAAATTCCGGCAATCTCCAAGATTCACGCGGGACGCCTTAACAGGAGGCTACTGAAAAAGTCTTAATATAAAAAAATGCTCACGTCAAAAAGACAGATACACAACTTCCGCTGTATCTGTCTTTTTTAGTATAATATATTTATCATTTCTTGTCCAGGAGGTCATTCTCATGTTAAAACCTAGCCGCCCCAAATCCCCCAGCCAATTTGAAGGAATCTATGACCGAATCATTCCCGAAGACCACTTCTTAAGAAAATTCAACAATCTGGTGGACTTAAGTTTCATCTATGACGAACTGAAGGATAAATATTGTCCCAATAACGGACGAAATGCTCTATCTCCTATCTATCTTTTTAAATACCTCTTGCTAAAAGTCATCTATAACATATCCGACGTAGATCTGGTCGAACGCAGTCAGTATGACCTGTCCTTTAAATATTTTCTGGATTTGCGTCCCGAGGATGATGTCATTGATGCTTCTACCTTGTCTAAATTTCGTAAACAACGACTGCAAGACGCGAATCTTCTGGATATGCTCTTGAACAAGAGTATGCAGATTGCGCTGGAAAACGGAGTCATTCAAAAGAAATGCATTATTGTGGATGCAACCCATACCAAGGCCAGATATAATCATAAATCTGCGTACCAGCGGTTATTAGAGGAAGCCAAGAAACTTCGTAAAGCTATCTATCAATTCGATTCGCCAAGTCAAAAAGAGCACCTGCCTGCTAAAGTCGAGAATGGTCTTCTGGAAGATGCCTTGGATTACTGCCCAAAATTGGTAGATTATGTGAATCAGGATGAAACACTGCGGGATATCCCGGCTGTAAAGGAACGATTTCATCTGCTGAGTGAAATCATTAGTGATGACCGGGAACAATTGGAATTTTCTAAGGACCAAGACGCTCGAATCGGACACAAGACGACAGACTCTTCCTTTTTCGGCTACAAAACTCATATGGCCATGACGGATGAACGGATTATCGCCGCCGCAGTAGTAACCAGCGGAGAAAAAGGCGATGGCCTCTATCTTCAGGAACTGGTAGAAAAATCCCGTAATACAGGATTAGAAGTGAAAAGTGTCATCGAGGATACGGCCTATTCTGGGAAAAGAAATCTGGAATTGGCAGAATCAAAAGAAATCTGGAATTGGCAGAATCAAAAGAAGACCCGGAACAGTCTTTTGAATTGATTGCTAAGTTAAATCCCATTATTTCAAATACCGACAGAGCAGAGGGCGTCAACGGATTCAGTTACAATAAAGACGCCGAGATGTTTGTATGTCCAGCGGGTCATCTGGCTATCCATAAATACCTGCGCCATAACTATAGCCGACAGGAAAACCCGGTCATGACCTATTATTTTGATGTGGAAAAGTGTAAGCAATGTCCGAAAGCAGAAGGATGCTATAAAGAAGGCGCTAAATCCAGATCCTATGGAGTGCGGATTAAATCGGATCTTCACCTGAAACAGAAAGACTTTCAGGAAACAGCGCGTTTCAAAGAATTAGCAGCTACCTGATATAAAATAGAAGCAAAAAACAGCGAGATTAAAAATCGGCACGGATACGACCGGGCATCGTATGCGGGCCTGTTTGGCATGCAAATACAAGGAGCAACCACACTCTTTGTAACAAATATCAAAAGAATAATCAATTTAATGGAGAAGGAATAGGTCCATTCTTCTCTTTTTTGTCTTCCCAATATGGATAATTTTATAAGGGACAATCGCTTTTAGGGACTTTTTCAGTGGCCTCCTTAACAGGCGTCCCCTACGGTATCGCATAGAGGCGATTAAAACAATACACCGATCACAGAATACAAGCAGCCGATTGCAAAAAAACACTCCGCAGCCATCACGACGGCCTTTTTGGCGCTCCTGCGCCTTATTTCCAGAGTCTGTTGCGGCGAAGCCGCATCTGAGTCCGAGCATAGAGGCAAAAAAAATAACCACACGGCCGTGAACCGCGTGGTTATCGCATTCTTTATGGTGGAGATAAGGAGGATCGAACTCCTGACCTCTTGCATGCCATGCAAGCGCTCTCCCAGCTGAGCTATACCCCCATGTGTCTGTTACAAGGAATATTATAGCATGGCTTTTGGATGGTTGTCAAGTTTTTCGGCCTGCGGATTGCAAAAGGAAAAGGGACCTCGCATAGTAGCAAAAGTGCTATGCGAGGTTCCCTTTGCATCTGACTATTTTACCGGAATGGGATTCTGGTAAACGAATCAGGCAACCTTATCAGTTTGGGTACGGTAATAGGTATTTTCAGCAAAATCTTTGACCGATTCTACGTTAAATAATTCATTGTCTCCCAAAGGCGTCTTGGCCATGGATTCGGCTACGTAGTCAACATGGGGCCCTGCGACCCATACGCCGGCTGGCAGGAGTTCTACGGCGCTACGCAGGTTCTTGGAGATATCATCGGAGAAGAGGTCGCGGTGCATGATGGCAAAGAGGGCGACTTTTCCAGATTTGAGCCGCGGCAAGACAGCTTGAGAAATGGGATCTAATTTCAGGTTCAGGAACCAGACGCCGACAAAGACGATATCGTAATCATCAAAGTTTTCCGGAGCCTGTTCCATGGGCAGGAAGTCCGTATCTTTCGGCAATACTGAGCGGACGGCTTCCGCTAATTTTTTGACTCTTCCCGTCTGAGAGGAATACAGTACTAAGGCTTTCATTGTTTCCATCCCCTTTCCTATGGATGAATATCATTTTCTATATCCATACTATACCATAGAAAAAGATGGAAGACTGTTATATTTACAACACTTCAAAGGCCTTCAAAGACATATTCGGCAATGTGGAGGGCCCGCAGCTGCGATGTTTTTTTGTATTGGTGCTGTTCCATGCGCTGGAGGATGTTGGTCAGGACGGTGACGGCTTCGACGATGTACGGCCCTTTATTAAGCATGACACATTCAGCCCGTTCGCCCATGGCGGCATCAGTGATTTCCGCCCGTGACGGAAGGCCGGTCTTGACCAGGTTTTCCAGGACTTGTGTAGCCCAGATGACGGGGACGTGGGCCGCTTCACAGATCCACATGATTTCTTCCTGTAGTTCAGCCAGGCGTCGGTAACCGACTTCTACAGCTAAGTCGCCACGAGCAATCATGATGCCCAAAGGCTGCCGGGATGCGGCCTGGACGATGATATCCGGCAAGTTGTCTACGGCTTCCTTGTTTTCAATCTTAGCGACTAGCGCCAAATGATGAAATTATTTTCCACAGCGTTTCATCAATTCTTTATGCAAAATGGAGACATCGGCTGCTGATTTGACAAAGGAATAGCCGATAGCATCGGCATGGTGGACGACGAAGTCCAGGTCTTCTTTGTCCTTTTCTGTCAAAGGTGACAGGTCCATCGGCGTCTGCGGGAAGTTCAGGCTCTTCTGGTTCTTGATTTTTCCGCCTTTGGGTTTGGTATAGGTAATCTTCAAGTAGGCCCCCTTCTCTGTCAGGCTTTCGACGACGGCCCGGATTTTCCCATCATCGATGAGGACAGGCTGGCCGCTCTGAAGATTTTTAAAGACTTCCGGAATACTGCACGACAAGACGATGTTTCCCGTATAGTCCGAGGGATACGACGAAATAGCCCCAGATACGAGGAAGACTTGTTCTCCTGGCAGGACTTTGGCTTCACCATAGCGCAGCAGGACCGAAGCAATGCGGACTTTCGGACCGGCCAGATCCATATAGACTTTGCAGTGATGTCCCGTTTCGGATTCGGCTTGGCGGATGTAAGAAATCATGGTATCCCATACGTCTCGGAAGTCATGGGCGCAGTTGATACGGGCACAGTCCATGCCGGCAGCGACGAGATTGCGGATAAGGGTTCCATCATCTTCGGCGGCTTCCGTCGGCAAAGTCACCATAATCCTCGTCCCCGTCTTGGTCGTACCAAAAATCCGCCCCGTATTATACCCTAAGAGGGCATCACCGTAAAAGAAGCGTTTCGTCTGAGGATAAGGAATGAGTTTATCCTCTGGTTCGTGACAAATCCGTCCCAAGGAAGCCATAACGGCATCTAGGTTGGTAATAGCCCGAGCTTCACCACGCCCTAATGACGATAATCCTAAAGGCAAAAGCGAACGTTGGATTTTTCGCAGGTCATGACAACGCAGTGCCAGATAAAAAGCCAGGTTCCAAGCGCTATAGACAAAGCGCGTCCGCTGTATCTGCGGCAGCCAATGCCGGAACAAGGCATCGCCCCGGCAAAGGACATCACTCCGGAGCTGGCAGAGAACGTCATAGAGTTCTTGAGTCGATGTATATATTTCCCGTTCCAAGATAATCACCTCAGCATGAAATTTCTTCATATTTATTATATTCCCGTCATATTTCTTTCTCAATGCTTTTCATTTTGTTTTACGATGATTTTACAAATATGTTTTTCATATGGAAAAGTGATGATATATATATTTTTCTAATCGTATAATTCATGATATACTGACTCTTGTTTCTACGAAAGGGGTCTTACTATGGAATGGATTACGACGACGGATATTCACATTCTCTTTGGGCTGCACCGCTTGGCCGGGCCGCACATGGATATGTTTATCACTTGGTTCACGACGATAATCAATACGCGCTGGCTCTGGGCCGGACTGGCCGCTGCCGGTCTTTGGAAACGGCAAAGCCGGTGGGTCACGATTTCCATCATCATCGCTGTCTTCTTGGCCATCTTCATCGGCGATGTCGCCATCAAGCACACCGTCATGCGCATCCGGCCCTATTTAATGATTCCCGATGCGCCAACGCTGGATACACTGAAATACCCAATCAGCTATTCCTTCCCGTCAGGCCATTCCTTCTTTTTCTTTGCCGGTGCAACAGTCCTGTTCCGCTTCCGCCGGTGCCTGGGCATGGCCGCTTATGGCTTGGCCTGTGTCGTCGCCTTTTCCCGCATGTATTTGTTTATGCATTTCCCTAGCGACGTCTTCACCGGCGCCGTCCTGGGCATTCTCGTAGGGCCAATTGCCTGTCAGGTATGTGCATATATGAAAAAGGGGCTGTCGCGTTAAGACAGTCCCTTTTTGAATATCAAGTTTGAAGTTTGTCGTCTCAAGCTTTTGTTTTTTTCGGTACTAAATCCCCAACCCGGTCTAAGATATAATGGGGCTGATAAGAGAATTTCTTGATGCTTTCCCTATTGGAGAGGCCACTCATTACTAATACCGTTTCCATCCCCGATTCTACACCGCCAATGATGTCCGTATCCATCCGGTCACCAATCATGACGGCTTCTTCAGAATGGACGCCGAGTTTTTTCAAGCCCGTACGCATCATAAGGGGATTCGGCTTGCCAATGAAGTATGCTTTCTTCCCAGTAGCCAGTTCAATCGGTGCAATCAAGGCCCGACAGGCCGGAATGACGCCTCGGTCGCTAGGGCTGGTCATATCACCATTAGTACCAATAAGCTTGGCCCCTTTGTTGATCAGCTCTGTTGCCTTGATGATCATTTCATAATTATAGCCTGTCGTTTCTCCGACAACTACATATTCAGGATTGACATCATTAAAAGGAATACCTACCTCATAAAGGGCATTGATCAGGCCATGGGCTCCGATAATATAAGCAGAACAACCGGGAGCCTGCGTTTTCAGGAAATGAGCCGTTGCCAAAGCACTCGTATAAAAATGGCTTTCTTCGATATCCAGTCCCATAGACTGGAGTTTTTTCCGAAGTTCCAACGGAGTCCGTTCGCTGGAATTGGTGAGGAACAAGAACTGTTTCTTTTCTTTCTGAAGCCACGTTACAAAATCCTTGACTCCTGGAATCAAGGTGCTACCTTGATAGATGACACCATCCATATCACTGATAAAACCTTTTTTAGAACGTATAATGTTCAAATCCCTCATGGGGCGATTCCTCCTTCAGAATACTATTTGTTCGCTACAAAGCCAGCGATAACCATGCGCTGAACTTCATTAGTGCCTTCATAAATTTGCATGATTTTGGCATCACGAACGAGTTTTTCTACCGGATATTCCCGGCTGTAACCGAAGCCACCAAGGATCTGAACAGCTTCCAATGCGACTTGGACGGCCATATCACCGGCAAAGCATTTAGCAATGGCTGCTTCGCGGGTGTAATTCCGTTTCGGTACAGCATAATATGTGTTGAGGAAGTTGATGATCGCCGCACGGGCGACTTCGGTTTTCATATCCATATCGGCCAGTTTAAAGGCGATGACTTCGTGCTTGATGATGGGTTTGCCAAAAGTAACACGCTGTTTGGCATATTTGACCGATTCATCAATAGCCCGCTGGGCAATGCCAACAGCCAAAGAGGCAACCATGGGGCGCGCCAAGTCCAGCGTCTGCATGGCGTAGATGAAGCCCTTCCCTTCCTGGCCAATGAGATGATCTGCCGGAATGTGGACGTCCTGGAAGATGACTTCCGTCGTATTGGACAGGCGGATGCCCATCTTATCTTCTTCTTTGCCGACGGAAACGCCCGGGCGGTCGCGTTCGACGATGAAGGCCGAAATACCTTTAACGCCTTTCGTCTTGTCGGTGATGGCAAATACTGTATAGACCGAAGCGACACCGCCATTAGTGATGAAGCATTTCGTGCCGTTCAATACGTATTCATCCCCTTGTTTGACAGCGACTGTCGTCCCAGCTGCCGCATCGGAACCGGCATTGGCTTCAGTCAGGCAGAAAGCGCAGAAACCGCTGCCCTTTTCACCGGTTAAATATTCGGCATAGAGTTTCTTCTGAGCGTCCGTGCCGTGCTGGAGCACTGGTTTCAGCCCCAGGCCGGAAGCGGCAATAGCCGTAGCGACGCCAGCATCGACTTTAGCGAGTTCTTCATAAACAGCGGCAACAGTGTAATAATCCTGGCCCAAGCCACCGTATTCTTCCGGGATTTCCAGACCACAGAAGCCCATATCCACGGCTTCCTGATAAATGTCCAGCAATTTCTGGCCCGGTTCCTTGGCCTGATCCAGTTCATGAACAAAAGGAGCTACTTTCTTTTCAGCAAAGTCTTTGGCCAAGTTGACCAAATCCTGTTGGTCTTTCTTCAAAATGTAACCCATAGTAAAAACCTCCTCTGACAGAAAATAAGCGGATGACAAACGCGTATATACTATACTATTTATGCTTATTCTATCAGAAATACCCGAAAAAGCAACTGTTAGTGGCTCGTGGCACGTGCTTAGGGGCTCGCACGTGCCTTTTCAGCCCGTCAGGTCATGGCTGTAAGGAATGGCAGGACAGTTGCTGAAACAGACCACGGTAGAGGGCGATCCCCTACCATGACAAAAAAGGGCTGTCACACGAAGATTTATGTCATCATGTGCAGTCCCTTTTACTTTATAGTTTGTAGCATAGAGTTCATCGTTTGCAGAGAAAGCCTTTAAATTTAAAGTCGTCCGCTAACAACCAGCTACTAGTCACTAACAGCTTAAAAGGGTTTGTCGCATAACGACAAACCCTTTTTTTGTCTTGGTCGGAACGGCGAGATTTGAACTCGCGACCTCTTCCACCCCAAGGAAGCGCGCTACCAAGCTGCGCCACGTCCCGTCGACTTTTCTATTTTAACTGATTCGACAGGACTTGTCAATAGTCTATTTATTATCTCTTTTGCGGAAAAACGGCAGAGCGACTTCTGGGAACAAGGTATAGCTCAGGACATCTTCCGGGCTGGCATTGGGGAAACCTTCGTCAGCCAATGTTTTCTTCGATTTTTCCAGTTCTGGTTCCAAGTCGTCGGCCGGGCAATGGGTAATGACCGGTTCGTCGCCGATGCACATCTTACGGAACTTTTCGTCGATTTTTCCAGGGACGCGGCCGTATTTACCACGAACAATGTCCCGAACTTCGTTGGTGATAATTTTATAGCGGCCATACAGGACGTTTAGAGCTGCTGCTGATCCGGTAATCTGACTGGTCGGCGTGACCAGCGGCGGATACCCCAGGTCGCGGCGAACGTTGGGCATTTCTGCCAGTACTTCGTCGAAGCGGTCTTCCGCTTCTTGGGCTTTGAGCTGATTGTAAAGGTTAGTCAGCATACCGCCAGGAATCTGGTATTTGCGGACAGCCGGATTGATCTGATTGGGCATGGTCAATTTGAATTCGTCTTCCAGTTCCTTGCGGACGTTCTTGAAATGGTCGACGATAGGCCACAGGCGGTCGACATCGATGTCTGTGTCATAGATACTGTGCTGCAGGGCCATGACCATCGATTCCGTCGCCGGCTGGCTTGTAATTTCACCGAACGGCGACAATGCCGTATCAATAATGTCGACACCGGCTTCGATGGCCTTCATATAGGTCATTTCGCCGAGGCCGCACGTGCAGTGCGTATGTAGTTCGATGGGAACAGATAAGTGCTTTTTGAGCATGCGGATCAAGTTATATGCATCATATGGCGACAGCAGACCGGACATATCCTTGATACAAATCGAATCAACACCCATATCCTGAAGTTCTTTAGCGACTTTGGTAAATGATTCCATAGTATGGATAGGGCTGATGGTATAGACCAAGGCCCCCTGGACGTGGACTGATTTCGTATCTTTTGCCGCCTTGATGGATGCTTCCAAGTTCCGCGGGTCGTTAAGGGCATCGAAGACACGGATAATGTCGATGCCGTTATCGACGGCGCGGTTGACGAATTCGTAGACGACATCGTCAGCATAATGGCGATAGCCTAAGATATTCTGGCCTCGGAACAACATTTGCAAGGGCGTTTTCTTAACGTGCTTCTTGATAGTCCGAAGGCGTTCCCACGGATCTTCGTCGAGGAAGCGCATACACGTATCAAAGGTAGCACCGCCCCAACATTCCAGGGCATTATAGCCGACTTCATCCATCGCTTCCAAGACCGGCAGCATCTGGCGCAGGCGCATACGCGTCGCTGCAATGGACTGATGCCCGTCGCGAAGGACCGTTTCTGTGATTTTTACTCTTGCCATTCTATTTCCTCCAATGTTGTATTTATCTTCAAAGGTTGGATGCAAAAATCATGCGTACTATTTTATTATATCATAGTAGGCCCGGTTTTGCTATTCACATCGATGTCATACCTTGTCCGGCCCTGAAAGACGTAGATATGACCAACCGGTACGTCGCCCTGGCGCCACTGCAATGTTTGAGACAGGCTCCAGGCCGCCGTCTTGATGGTGACATTGTGATAACCCTGGACGCGGGACGTATCGCGCCGGTTATAACAAATGGTAATCATCTCTTCATCAGGCAGACTGCGGAGGAACGGCAAGAGCTTCTGGCCATAACGGCGGGTATCGACTAATTCGCCCATAGCCGGCGTGTAGGCCCCGGCCAAGACCTGTGTGTCGTCGTCCAGGTCTTCTGTGGCTTGTAGGCCCGTCCGAATGCATTTTATACCTTCTTCCAAGAAGTGCTGCTTCATGTAAGCCGACCGGACAACGCCTTCATGGATGGTTAAAGGCTGATAGCATCCGGATCGCCAGCTGTCGGCCAGATCCGTCCCTTCCAGAACGGCGACGGGATAGATGCGAGCCAGGTCCGGCTGGAGATGGCAAATGGCTGCCGTCGTTCGGACCAAACTCGGCCAGTCTTCACCAGGCAGTCCGGGCATGAGCTGGTGACCGACAGTAAATCCGTACTGCCGCAAGAGGGCCGTCGCCGCTACGACATCCCCTGCCGTATGGCCCCGTCGGGCCTGCTGGAGGACGGCATCGTCCATGGACTGGACGCCCAATTCGACACAGGTCAGGCCATAATGCTGCAAACGCTGCAATATCTCCGGCGTGATGCAGTCCGGCCGGGTCGAACAACGGATAGCATCAATGGTCCCGGCCGTTAGGGCTTCGTAAGCCGGCTGCAAGAGCTGTTCCTGAACAGCCCCTGGCATGGCCGTGAAACTGCCGCCGTAGAAAGCCACTTCCCAGTGGCGCCGCGTCCGGGCTGACGCCGTGTAGGCTACAATGAGGCGGCGCACCTCATCAGGCGTCGGCAGACCTTGGTGCCCCGTGATCTGCCACTGATTACAGAAGACACAACGGTGAGGACAACCGATATGGGGAATGAAAACAGGGATGATAGACGTTTGCATGATGCCTCCTGTGAAAAAAGAGGCTGTCTCGTCGACAGCCTCTTTTTTAGTAGTTCGTTGTTCGTGGTTCGTAATACTAGCCACTCAAGATTCTTCGCCTTTCAAATCCATGAGCGCTGTATGGGCTGCATGTTGTTCGGCGTCTTTTTTTGTTTTGCCCGAGCCTTCACCGAGAACTTTGCCATTGACTTTAACCTCCATGTAGAAGGTCTTGTCATGGTCTGGCCCTTCGCTGCGGCACAGTTCGTATTCAATATGCTGCGGTCCCTTCTGCTGGACGTATTCCTGGAAGAGGGTCTTATAGTCTTTTTCATAATGGCCGCTCTTGACCAAGTCCAGATAGCTTTTAAGCTGATGAAGGATGAATTTGCGGGCTTCTTCATAGGAACTGTCAATATAAATCGCACCGACGACGGCTTCAAAGGCATCGGCCATGATGCTCGGCCGCGTGCGTCCTCCAGTAGCCAGTTCCCCCTTGCCCAAGAGAATATAATCCCCCATGTGGAACTTAGCACAGACCGAAGCCAACGGCGTCTCACTGACGACACTGGCCCGGGCCTTAGACAGTTCACCTTCGGGCATATTGGGATAATGAAGGAATAGATATTCACCTACGACAAGGTCCAGGATAGCGTCGCCCAAAAATTCCAGGCGTTCGTTGTAATAGCCATGGCTGGCCTTGTTTTCATTGGCATAAGATGAATGGGTCAGGGCCTGATCCAAAATGAGGAGATTATGGAATTCCTTGAGGCCCAGGACCTGTATGAATTGTTCTAGCTGTTGTTTTCGTTCGGTATCCATCAGGTCAGTCTTCTTTATTATTCAGCGTATTTCTTAAAAAGCAAGGTGGCGTTATGGCCGCCGAAACCGAAGGAGTTGGAAATGGCGACGTTGACATCAGCTTCTACAGCTTTATCCGGCACATAATTGAGGTCCAGTTCTTTCAATTCGTCTTCCGGTTCGACAAGGTTGATCGTCGGATGGACCTTGCCCGTTTCGATGGTCATGGCGCAAGCAATGGCTTCGACAGCACCGGCAGCGCCGAGGAGATGGCCTGTCATGGATTTCGTCGAGCTAATGAGCATATCTTTAGCATGGTCGCCAAAGACGCGGGCAATAGCCTTCGATTCATTGAGGTCGTTGAGGTGCGTCGACGTGCCATGAGCATTGACGTAATCGACGTCTTCCGGCTGGAGGCCGGCATCTTTGACAGCCAGAGCCATGCATTTAGACTGCTGGATGCCTTCCGGAGCCGGAGCCGTAATGTGATAAGCGTCGGCATTGCTACCATAACCGCCGATTTCACAGTAGATGTGAGCGCCGCGTTTCTTAGCGTGTTCCAATTCTTCGAGGAAGACGACGCCGGCACCTTCGCCCATGACGAAACCGTCGCGGTCTTTATCGAAGGGACGCGATGCATGAGCCGGGTCATCGTTGCGCGTACTCAAAGCTTTCATAGCGGCAAAACCGGCTACAGCACCAGGAGATACGGCGGCTTCCGTACCACCGGCAACGGCAGCATCGAGTTCGCCGCGCTGAATCATGCGGTAAGCAGCACCGATGGAGTTCGTGCCCGTTGCGCAAGCCGTAACGACGCTGGCACAATGGCCCTGAAAGCCGAAGAAGATGGATACCTGGCCTGATGCCATGTTGGCGATCATCTTCGGTACGACGAAAGGATTGACACGAGATGGGCCTTTTGAGAACAGGCCTTTGTACAAATTGTGGAGCGTTTCCATGCCGCCAATGCCTGTACCGATGATGGTACCGATGCGGTCGCGATCTTCTTCATCCAAATTGATTTTGGAATCGTCGAGAGCCAATTTGGCAGCAGCTACGGAGAACTGCGTCGACGGATCCATGTGGCGGGCTTCTTTACGGTCGATGCCGTAGTCAGCGGGGTTAAAATCTTTGACTTCGCCGGCAATGCGGGCAGCATATTCGGTTGCGTCAAAGTGGGTAATGGGGCCGATGCCGTTTTCGCCGTTGAGCAGGGCATTCCAAAAAGCATCTTTACCGATGCCCACAGGAGAAATGACACCTAACCCGGTAATTACTACGCGTTTTTCCAAAGTTTTCACCTCATTATAAAAAGTAACGTACTATCAGCCGGGAATAGCTTCCATTTCCCGTTTGATGTTGGCAAATATATCCTTGACCGGCAGGATATCGTGAATTTCCATCATGCGCCTGCCGGAAAATACCAGACCTGTTTCGACATCGCCCTGCTGGGCCCGTGTCAAGGCTCGGATGATGCAGTATTTGTGACTGCACTTCTTGAGACACTGATCACACGTTTCCGGCTTCGGTGCCGTCCCCAGAAGGATCCGTTCGGAGAAAGGCGTCCGAATAGCCTGGCCAGGAAGGCCAACAGGACTGTGTACGAGGATGAAGTCTTCCGGTTTATTGGCCCGGAGATAGACTTTTTTCAATTCTTCTGAACCATTCGATTCGACGCTGGCAGCGAAACGGCTGCCCATCTGGACGCCATTGGCGCCAAGGCGAAGCATTTCGGCTACGTCTTCCCCATGCAGTACCCCGCCGGCACCGATGACAGGGATGTCAACGGCAGCGCGGACTTCCGGCACGATGAGGCGGCTCGAACGGTTGGTCCCCAAATGCCCGCCTGCTTCAGCTCCTTCGACGACGACGGCCGAAGCACCCAGGGATTGGGATATTTTAGCTAGTTTGGCAGAAGACACAATAGGGACAATAGGCGTGCCCGATGCTTTGCCCCAGGCGAACATGTCCCGGGAAAAGCCTGCGCCTGCCACAACCAGATCGATTCCTTCTTCAATAGCAGTGGTCACGATGCCCTTGAATTCACGGGCTGCAACCATTACGTTTATACCTATGATTCCATGAGGAGACAATTTTCTGGCTAATTTAATTTCATGTCGCAATTCGTCAAAAGGCATGCCAGATGCCGCAATAAGGCCGATACCGCCTTCATTGGCTACGGCTGCAGCCAGCCGGGCTGTGGATAAACGGATGGCCATGCCGCCCTGAATGATTGGCACCTTTGCTACGAGCTTACCTATTCTTAATTCTGGCAGCTTCACTCTGTTTTCCTCCATTCAAGATACCGGGAGGGGAAGACATACAACATGCCTCCCCCTTCGGGCTCTTATTGCGTACTTACGCTTTCTTTTCCTTTTCAATGTAATCAACTGTATCTTTGACAGTTTTGATTTTTTCGGCAACATCATCAGGGATTTCGATATTGAATTCTTCTTCGAAAGCCATGATAAGTTCAACAATGTCCAAGGAATCAGCGCCTAAATCATCGATGTAAGCAGCGTCCATTTTGACTTCTTTTTCGTCAACGCCTAACTGTTCAACAACAATGCTCTTAACTTTTTCAAAAGTATCCTGTTCGCTCATGTCCATTCACCCCCTTTCAGTGGAGTATGCTTTTGTATTACATTACCATGCCGCCATCTACGTTAAGGGTCTGGCCGGTAATATAGCTGGCATCATCCGATGCCAGGAACAAGACGGCCTTGGCCACTTCTTCCGGCTGGGCAACGCGGCCCATAGGAATGGTCTTGACCATGGCATCAACGGCTTCTTCACCGAGGACAGCCGTCATATCCGTGGCAATGCATCCCGGTGCTACGGCATTGCAGCGGATGTTGCGCGAAGCCAGTTCTTTGGCTACGGACTTGGTAAAGCCAATGAGACCGGCTTTGGCAGCGGCGTAATTGGCCTGTCCGGCATTGCCTGTTTCGCCGACGACGGACGTAATGTTGATAATCGAACCACTGCGTTGTTTCATCATCAGCCGCGATACAGCTTTGGTGCAGTGGAACGCCCCATTGAGGTTGGTATTGAGGACGGCCTGCCAGTCTTCTTCTTTCATGATCATGAGCAGTCCGTCGCGGGTAATGCCCGCATTATTGACTAAGATATCGACGCGGCCTAATTCTTTCTTAACAGCCTTTACCATATCAGCTACGGCCTTTTCATCAGAAACGTCGCACTGGATAGCCATGGCTTGCACGCCTTTTTCTTCGATGGCCTGCTTCGTTTCTTCAGCAGCCTTTGTATTGCCAGCATAGATAATAGCCACGCTGGCACCGGCTTCAGCCAGCGCAATAGCTACAGCGCGGCCAATGCCGCGGGAGCCGCCAGTGACGATAGCCGTTTTCCCTGTTAAGTGCATTTTATCGAACCTCCTGGAAAAATTCAAGCGTTTTCTGTAAGGAAGGGATATCTTCTACATTTTCGCTGTGGATTTTGCGGTCGATTTTACGATTAAAACCGCAAAGGGTCTTACCCGGACCGACTTCGACGAAGGTTTCAGCACCGAAAGCCTGCATGGTCTTAGTGCAATCGATCCAGAGGACCGGGCTGGCAGCCTGTTTGACTAAGTTGGCCTTAATATCGGCAGCCGATGTTTCGATCTGGCCGTTGACGTTGGCTACGACAGGAATCTTGGCATCGGAAAGGGTAATGTCGTCGAGGACTTCTGCCAGTCGTTTAGCAGCCGGTTCCATGAGCGTGCTGTGGAAAGGCGCACTGACGTGGAGGAGGATAGCCCGTTTGGCACCGGCTTCCTTCATAGCCGCAGCCGCTTCTTCGACGGCTTTCGTGCTGCCGGCGATAACAATCTGGCCGGGGCAGTTGAAGTTAACGGCCTGGACCGTACCGCCCTGAGCTGAAATCTGAGCGCAAATGTCTTTAATCTTATCTTCAGCCAGGCCGAGGATAGCTGCCATGCCGCCTTCACCGAGGGGTACGGCTTCCTGCATGAACTGGCCGCGGAGGCGGACCGTGCGGACGGCGTCGGCAAAGGTCAAGGCACCGGCAGCGACAAGGGCCGAATATTCGCCGAGGCTGTGGCCGGCAGCGATGTCCGGTGTCAGCCCTTCCTGGGCGAGGACACGGCAGCAAGCCGTGCTGGCCGTCAGGATAGCCGGCTGTGTATTATAGGTCTTCATGAGTTCTTCATCGGGACCTTCAAAGCAGAGCTTGGTCAGGGAAAATCCCAAGGCGTCATCGGCTTCTTCAAAAAGCTGTTTGACTACGGGATATGCATCGTATAAATCTTTGACCATGCCGACTTTCTGGGCACCCTGGCCGGGGAAAACAAATGCCTTTTTCATCATCAGTCACACCTCTCGTAAAAAAATCAATACCATTTCATAACTAAGCTGGCCCAGGTCAGACCGGCTCCGAATCCATCCAGGCAGACGATATCGCCGCGGTGGATCATGCCTGCGTGAACGGCTTCATCCAAGGCGATAGGAATGGAAGCGCCGGATGTATTCGCATATTTCTCGATGTTGACGAAGACTTTTTCCATCGGTACATGGAGCCGTTTTGCCGCAGACTGGATGATGCGGATGTTGGCCTGATGGGGAACAAGGACGTCGATGTCTTCCTTCGTCAGTTCCGAGCGTTTAAGGGCTAATTCAGCTGCGTGAGGCATGGCTTTGACGGCGAATTTATAGACTTCTTTGCCGTCCATCTTGGCATAGGCCATACCGTTTTCGCGCAGGGCATCGGTCGGCGGCATTTCGACACCGCTGGCCGGAATGGTCAGGAAATCACCGCCTGTCCCATCGGCACCCATAGCACCGCCGAGGATGCCATAGCCGCTGGGGACCGGGCCGATGACAGCAGCGCCGGCGCCATCTCCGAAGAGGACGCACGACGAGCGGTCTTTCCAGTTGACGACGCGGGTCAGGATTTCTGCACCGATGACCAAAATATATTTATACATCTTATTTTCAATGAACTGGGAAGCGATGATCGAGCCGTAAGCAAAGCCCGAGCAGGCTGCTTCCAAATCGAAGGCCGCTGCATTGACAGCGTGGAGATTGGCCTGGACTTTGCAGGCCGTCGACGGCAGGGCCCGGTCCGGGGTCAGCGTGCAGACGATGATCAAATTCAAATCTTCCGCTTTGATGCCGGCATTCTTCAAGGCTTCTTCGCCGGCTTTAGTAGCCAGGTCCGACGTATTGACACCTTTCGGAGCGACGTGACGGGCGCCGATACCTGTACGGCTGCGAATCCATTCATCGGATGTATCCATCATTTTTTCTAAATCTTTATTCGTCCATACCTGATCAGGTACACAGTGACCTGTACCAAGAATCCCAGCGGGATTAGCTTTCACTATCATACTGTTCTACCTCTTCTTCCTCTATACTTTTACGAATATGGCCGACGACGTCCTGTTCGGCGATTTCGCCAGCAACGCGGACGGCGTTCTTGATGGCCTTAGCTTTCGAACTGCCATGACAGATGATAAAGCTGCCATCGACACCGAGCAGCGGTGCACCGCCGTATTCGGTGAAGTCCAATCGTTTCCTCAGTGATTTCAAGGCCGGGTAGACGGCTAAAGCCCCCAGTTTGGCGATGAAACCGCTATTTTTAATCGTATCTCTGACGAGGCGGATGATGAACATGGCCATGCCTTCGCCAAATTTCAGGATAACATTGCCGACGAAGCCATCACAGACGACGACATCGACGGTTCCTTTCGGTATATCTCTCCCTTCTACGTTACCATAGAAAGAGATAGTTTTCAAATTTTCTAGCATAGGATACGTCTTTTGGCAAAGTTCATTGCCCTTCGACGCTTCCTCGCCAATATTCAACAAACCAACAGTCGGCTTTTCGACGCCCAGGATGTATTTTGCATAATGATATCCCATGATGGCCCCTTCGACGAGGTGTTTCGGCTTGCTGTTGGCATTGGCCCCGGAGTCGAGGAGCACCGTAATGCCCTTCTTCGACGGGATAGGCGTCGCGATACAAGGCCGTTCGATGCCTTTGATACGTCCCAGCCCGAAGAGGGCTGCTGTCACGGCGGCGCCGGTGCTGCCAGCGGCGACGACAGCATCACAGAGGCCGTCTTTGACCAGCCGCGTCGCTACGACAATCGATGCGTCTTTTTTGCGACGAATGGCTTGAGCCGGATGTTCGCCCATTTCAATGACTTCGCTAGCATGTACAATGGACAGGCGGTCGCTTTCTTTGGCGCCGTATTTGCTCAGTACGTCACGTATTTTCTTTTCGTCACCTACCAGGACGACATCAAAATCATATGCTTTGACGGCCTCTACGGCACCGAGGACAATTTCTTCAGGTGCGTAATCACCGCCCATAGCATCTACAGCTATTCTCATTCTACTACCGCTCCATTATTCCAAAGATTCTATGATAAATTTTGCCCGGAATACTTCTTTTCGCATCTTCCGGATTGTGACCCATACGTAGTATTTCTGATCGCGCTGGCGCATGACTTCGGCCTTGGCAATCATTTTATCGCCTACAGTGACAGGTTGTTTATATTTAATATTGGCTACGGCTGTAATGCAGACCGGAAGATTCAATACCGTCCGCGCCAGGGAACTGGCCTGGGCATACAGGCATTGGGAGCGCACAATGTGAGCTTCGTCGACCATATCATCTGTTGCCGTCATGATTGAAATGGCATTCTTGCCGATGATGCAGTCTACGAGCTCCCCGACGACAGGAGCATTGCGCAATTTCGGCTGCGCCGCTTCTGCCTTCTGGCGGATGCGGATACGCATTTCGGGGATTCCCAAGGCCATGCGGTCCAAGCGGATAGTAGCCACGCTGACGGAAAATTCTTCAGCCAATTCTTCGTCGTTTATAAAAGGATTTTCTTCAATCCGCTTCTTTAATAAAGCATGTCGCTTATCTCTCGCTATACGAACCATTTCATTCACCCTTGAAATTATTACCAAGTACTAACAGCACATACAACTAGAGATTATATAATGTTTTGGCAAATTTGGCAAGGAAAATAAAAAAGTATGCTTTCATTTCATTCATCTCATTGAATTGCCGAAAGCATACTTAATCACTCCTTAGTATTTATCGAAATCCATTTCGTTCAATACATCACGCAGTTTTTCCAGTTCTTCCTTGGTCATCGTAATCCCTTTGGTCATGGCCTGATAATCCGGATCCCACGAGCGAAGGTCAAATTTCGGTGCTCGATTATTCCAGCTGATGTACGTCAGTTCTTTGCGCCAGCCGTCTTTATTTTCCGACAAAGTGCCGCAAATATCTTCGATGTTGAAATTTAACTGTGCCATTGTATACCTCCTAATAGGTGCTCTCTCACCTGTGTTGTCATTTTTCAGGTTAATGCTATAACCCAATTATTTTATATAATAGCAAATATGAGCTGTATGTCAATACAGCAGATTCGCCGATTATGTCAAGCCTTTTTTGACTTTTTACCCATGCATTTTATGCCGCTTAAAGAGACCGCCATGTGCTTCACTGATATCGAAGACGGACACGAAGGCATTGGGGTCGACGCTGGTAATAGCATCGCGCATCTTCGTGATTTCCAAACGCGACACGACGCAGTAGAGAATCATCGTCTTTTCCCGCTTATATGCGCCTTCGCCATTGATGAGGGTCACGGCACGGCCCATGTCCCTAGTCAGACAGTCAGCGACTTCGTCGTGCTTGCCCGTGACGATGAGCATCCCTTTCATTTCGTCGAGGCCGTTGGTGACGACGTCGATCATCTTATAGGCAATGAAGTATGCTACCAGGGAATACATAGCGCTGTCCCACGAAAAGACGAAACCCGAACTTCCCAGGATGAAGAGGTTGAAAAACATAATCGTCTCACCGACGGAAAAAGGCGTGCGCCGGTCGGCGATAATAGCCAAGACTTCCGTCCCGTCCAAGGAGCCTCCCCAGCGGATGATGAGGCCGACGCCGAGGCCGATGATGATACCGCCGTAAATGGTCGACAAGAAAGGATCCGACGTGACTGGTTCGTAATGGATGAAATTACTCCATCCAGACAGGCAGAGGATGGAAAAAAGTGAAGATATCGTAAAAAAGGCACCTATTTTCTTATACCCAAAAATGAAAAATGGAATATTCAAGATGATAATGAATACGCTGAAACTAATACCCGTCAGCTGCGCAGCCATGAGGGCAATGCCGACGACGCCGCCGTCGATGACGTGGTTCGGGACCAGGAAGACATCCAGGCCGATGGTATAGATGAGAGAGCCAAAGGCCAGGCCCAGGGCACGCAAGATATATTTCATTGATTTTCTCCTCGTTTTTTTGCTAAATAACGGCGGCCGATGATCCAGGCGACGAAGTCATCGACCGGTTCCGGCGGATATTGAAAGGACAAGGGCACGAAACGACGCCAGCCCTTGCGCGGCGTGTATTTGAAGTAGAGCTTTCGCCCTTCGACAGTCGTAAATTTTTCGTCTGTCAAGGAAAAAGTGATATTCTTATGGCTCCTGGCAATCCACTGCTCGACCAAAGGCTGCAGTTTCTTATGGTTAGTCCCATCGCCCATGACGATATGGGAAAAAGAATGGGCTTCATAGGCCTTACTCAAATAATCGCCCAGTTCCGGCGTCGGTACGATGGCCTTGGTGACCAAGCTGCCATCATCGGCGACGACAGCCGTTCCCGTTTTTTCAGAACCAGGGTCAATGGCAAAAATCAAAGTATCTCCTCCTATTGTCGGCGTTGCCCCATCATTCATCGGCTTCTACGCGGATATCGATCTGCAAGGGGCCGGCCGTGTACGTATCGGTTTCGGTAACGGCCTTGAGGACGATATCGGCACCGCTGTGATTCTTTATCTTATTAATGGTCTCGAACATTTCTGCCGCCGTCAAGGCCCCGACATTGCCTGTCAGCGGATCCGGCAGGAGCCCTTTCGCCTGGGCCTGCTGATTGACATTATGGAGGAAACGCATGACCTGCAGTTCAGCATTGCCCGACAATTCCTGGGCCGTCAGCCGTTCTTCATAAACGACGTCACCACGGTGATAGATAAGGTTGTTATCATACATTTCGACGTGGACCAGAGCCGGTTCTCCGAGCATGATGTTACCGGCGGCAATGATGCGGAGCAGTTTCTGTGATTTCCCCGATTTCTGCAGAGCGTCGACAGTCGCGTTGAATTCGTCTGGCGCAATGTAGAGAAGTACTGTATTTTCATCGCGGACACCGAGATGACGGCAGATCATGGTATTGGTCTGGCTCATGGCCCGGCTCAATTCTTCCCGTGTCTGAGCCTGACTCAAGCCGCCATTGAGGACGTTACTGGACAGGACTTCGCCGACGCGGAAGACGACCGTCCCTTCACGGATATTAGTCATCGTTTCATTGAGGAGCTTGATGCGCTTGTCAAGGACATCGATGGTATCCATCATCTTCTGTTTCGTCTCTTCCAGCATGGCTACATCCTGACGGGCCTTTTCACTGTCAGCCAGGGCCGAGTCGCGCTGTTTCTTGGCTTCGTCCATGGCGACCTGGATAGCCGTCAGCTGGCGGGCTTTATCGTCACGAGCGGCCTGGGCCTGCTGCAAATCCAACTGGGTCGTCCGGATTTCTTCATTTTTCCCGTCCAGCTGTTCCTGCTGCTTCTTCAGGAGTTCTTCATTCGATGCGATAAGCTCGTTCTTGTTATCCAGTTCCTTGCCCAGGTCCTTGGCCTGCTGCAACAGTTCGTCCCGCTGAGCTTCGAGCTGGGCCTTCTGCATCTGCAACTGATGCATGCCAAACAGGGCGATACGAACGTTTTCCGACAAAATGGACATGACGCCTAAGGTGATGACGGCAATGCTGATGCCCGTCAAGATGGTGACCAGGATGGACGTATACTTCGGCCGCAAGCCGAATAATTTAATTTTCCGTTTCCCTACACGGGAACCGATCTTATCGCCAAGATAGGCGATAATCCCGCCCATGACAGACAAGACGATCAGCATGACCCATCCGTATTCCATAAGACACCACCTTTGCTCATATCTTTATATCATTACATTATAGCCCATAATTACCATATACTGCAAGAGCTGCCTAAGGCAGTCTAGTAGGTGGCCCGTCTTTCATCGCGAGGGAGTAATATTTTTAATTTCTTACGGCAAACGATGAACGACCTGCGACCAACGTAAAAAGACGCTGTCTTCATGCGACAGCGCCTTTTTCCCTCACTTCGATTTTTTATAGACTAAGATGACGCCGGCAATACCGCAGACAATGTCTGGCAAGAAGGCGGCGATGTATGGCGGTATCTTGCCGCCGTTGCCCAAGGCGTTGCCCAGGGTCATGATGGAATAGTAAATAAAGATGACGACGACGCTGATGCCGAAGCCGATAGACGAGCTGCCGCGCTGTTTCTGCATCCCCAAGGGGGCACCGACGATGGCACAGACCAGGCTGGCCAAGGGCAGGGCAAAGCGGTTGTACATTTCGACTTTCATCTTATTCGTATTGACTGAATTCTGGTCCAAGAGCTTGATTTGTTCCCGCAATTCGCGAATCGTTAATTCGTCCGGTTTCTTCTGGGATGCATTGATTTTATTCGGCTTCTGCGTAATCGGAAGGGCCTGGTTCTGGAATTTCAAGGACCGCGTCGTCTGTTCATTGGCAGAGACGTCGTAAATCGTGCCTTCGTGCATAATCCATTTCTGGCCGTTCCAGTCGGCCCGGTCAGCCTGTTCGACACGCATGAGCGTATCATTTTCAAATTCTTGGACAGTAATATCCTTCAGCTGCTTCGTATTGGCATCATATTGACGGGCATACATGAGGCTGGATATATCCGATCCCTTAGTATTCTTGATGATGATATGGTCCTGCGTCGTCGGAGCGACATTGTGCTTGATTTCTTCATTGATAATCGTATTGTAAGCATTGTTAGCCTTGGGCACGACGTATTCATTGAAAGCCGTCGCCCCGATGGAAATGAAGAAAGCCGTCACGAAAATCGGCATGGCCAGGCGGATGAAATTCTGACCGCCAGCCCGCATGACGATTAATTCACTAGAACTCGATAATCGTCCAAAAGCCATGAGCGATCCTAAAAGGACGGACATAGGAAAGGTGACGACGATAATCGACGGCATAGCCAGGACGAAGACGCGGAACGCAGCCCAAACCGAAGCCCCATACTGATTGATAAGATTTGCAATACGGTAGAGTGTCCCCGTGCCGACGAAGACCGCTGTAAAAGCACAGACGCCAAACAAAAAAGGGCCAATAAATTCTTTTAATATATACTTATCTAATATTCGCATTCCATACTCCCTGTTACATCCTGAATTCTTCGCCTAAGTAGAATTTCTTGGCTACCGGGTCATTGGCAATCATTTCCGGGCTGCCTTCGAGGAGGATCTTCCCTTCACTCAAAATATACGCCTTATCGACGATACTCAGTGTTTCCCGGACGTTATGGTCGGTAATGAGGACGCCCATGCCACGGTTCTTTAAATGGCTGATGATGCCCTGGATATCATTGACCGCCAAGGGGTCGATGCCGGCAAAGGGTTCATCGAGGAGGATGAAAGCCGGGTCCATGACCAGACAGCGGGCGATTTCGACACGGCGCCGTTCGCCACCGGAAAGCTGGATGCCCAAGCGGTTGCGGAGCTGAGTAATGGAGAACTCTTCCATCAAAGCTTCCGCTTTTTCATGCTGTTCCTTCTTGCTGAGCTTCGTCGTCTCCAACATGGCCAGGAGGTTGTCTTCGACGGTGAGTTTGCGAAAAATCGACGCTTCCTGAGGCAGGTAACCGATGCCATAGGCTGCCCGCTTGTGGATGGGCAGTTGGGTAATGTCCTTGCCATCAATGGTTATCTGCCCCGATGTCGGCCGTTCGATGCCGACGATCATGTAGAAAGTCGTCGTCTTGCCGGCACCGTTCGGCCCTAAAAGACCGACAATCTGGCCCTGGTCGACGCGGATGCTGACGCCGTTGACGGCATTTCGTTCTTTATATGCTTTTACGAGATCTTCAGTCTGAATAAACATAGATACCCCTTACTCTTACGGATTACTGCCCGGTACGATGACGATGGTTGACCGGCTCCGGGTCTGGACGGAATTATCGGCCAAGCGGATGTCGACGTTGTCGCCGTTGAGGGAATTACCATTCTGGGTGGCATTGACATTCCCTGTCAAGTGGATGACGCCGTCATTCTGACCTGGTGTCTGGGTATAGACGGCTTGGTTGGCATAAGCGACGAGGTTTTCTGCTGGCGATTCAATATGGACGTTGCCCGTACCGACGGCCTTTATCTGTTTGAACCAGGCATCGATATGGTCAGCCCACATCTGCGACCCCTGGGCTTCGAGATAGCCGTTGCCCGTGACGATGCCATAATCTTGATCGAGATAGTATTCGACTTTATCGCCATTGACTTTCTTATCGTCGTAGACGCCGCGGACATTGCCGGTAGCGACGACGTAATTCTTATTCGTCGAATGGACTTTATCGGCGTTAAGCTGCATATCCGGTTGCTGAATCGATACGTTGCCTTCCATATCGGCTTCGGCCGTCTTGAGGTTGTAGACGGCTTTACTGCCGGTCATCGTAGCCTGGTCGCGGACGATGACGACATTGCCCGTTGCCGTAGCAACCTGGGTCTTCCCGTTATATTCCAGCGTGTCTGCCGTGACAGATACAGCCGGATTGCCATTGTTATCCGCTGCCACAGCGCCGACAGCTGGCAAGACCATAGCCCCTAAGAGAGCGGCCACAGCCAGTTTTTTTCCAAGTGATTTCATCATAGTCATTCTCCCTTTGTCACTTGCGCATGGCCAGTCAGCGTCACCTTGGTCAGGCTGCTGTCCGTTTCAAAGGCATCTGCTTTAAGTGACGTCTTATCATGGCGGTCCATGACGACCTTACCACCTTTGATCATACGCGTATCCATATTATAATACACACTGCCGTCGGTCTGCAATGTATCGCCCTTATCGGTTTCCGCTTTGACTGGCGGTTTGATTTCGATGGTCCGCTTCTGGCGATCGACGACGCCCTTATCCGATGTAATGGTCATCTGCGTCCCGTCTTCCGCGACGACCAGGGCCTTGGGATTGGTGAAATACATGATCTGCGTATCCGGATCGATTTGGATTTTATCGGCTGTCAATTTCCAGACGAGTTGGCCATCTTTCTTTTCTTCCAGCTCCGTCCCTTCGAATTCAACGAGCTTGTCCGGACTGACCATAGGGTCTTCTGTCTTCTGAGGATGCATGAAGACGTACAGCATGACAGAGAAGGCGATGACGACGACGGCGGCGATAAGGGAAATTTTATTCTTTTTCAGCTTTTCTGCTATCATCGGTATGCGCCTCCGGTTTCTGCTGCAATGCTATGATTTCTTCCGGTTCTGTACTCCAGCGATGCTGGAACCACAGCCATTCTGTCGGATGTTCTTTGATGAATTTTTCTGTGACCACAGCCATCTTTCGGGTCATGCGGGCAATATCTTCTTCTTTATTCCCTGTGTCTTCAAAGTGCATGATCTCACCGATTATCAAATGGGTCCGATGATTTTCGTCATGGACAGGAAAGACCGGTACGATAGGAGAATGAAATTTCTGGGCAAACATAGCCGGTCCCTTAGGCGTCGAACTCATCTTACCCAAAAAAGGCTGAGGGACGCCGTGGAAACCGCCATCCTGGTCGGCCAGGAATCCCAAGAGCTTCTTGCGCTTCAAAGCGCGGGCAGCGATAATCATTTCATTACCGCCACGGGCAAAGACTTCCAGCCCCATACCTTCACGGTTTTCATTGAGCAGGCGCGTGACAGCATCGTTGGCCTGATTCTTGACAATCGTCGAAGCCGGATAGCCGTACATAGCCAAGGCGCCGAGCCATTCCCAGTTGCCCATATGGGCTGTCAGGACGATGACCCCTTTATCCTCCTTCATCGCTTCATCCAGGCGTTCTGGATGTTCCAGCGTGACATAGTCACGGATATTCCCAGGATTCAGATTGGGCGTATAGAGGATTTCCATGAGCGATTGGCCGAGATTGCGGAAGACTTCGGTCATGATGCGTTCCGCTTCTTCCCGGCTGCATTCCAGACCGCGCTGAATCTGGAAAATCCCACGGTTACGCTGCTTCTTCATCAACTTTCCTACGAAAGGGCCTAGTTTGCGACCCAAGGAAATGATAAACGGATAGGGCAGATGACAGAGAATCTTGCCAAATCCGCGTGCAGCATGGTACTGCCATTCCTTACTCACAATACAGACTCTCCTTTCTTATTGGCGCAACGTAAGGCCCCCATCGCCTAAATAACGGCAAAGGACCTTGTCCCAGACGTGCTGGCTCTTCAAGATATATTCGACAAATTCCCGCAGGGCCCCATGGCCGCCGGGATAAGCCGAGACAAAAGCAGCGGACCGCCGGGCTTCTTCGCAGGCATCGAGGGGGGCTGCGCCGAAGCCGGCATTGGCAATGAGTTCGACGTCATTCAAATCATCGCCCATATAGGCCACTTCGTCGAGAGACAGGCCGATTTCACTGCACAACTGCTGCATAGCCAGGAGCTTGCGCGAGCAGTCCTGCAAGACGTAGTCGATATGCAGGTCTTTCGCCCGCTGTTCGACCATCGGCGACCGACGGCCCGTGACCAGGGCTGTCTTAAGGCCGGCAGCCCGGATTAAGGAAATGCCCATACCGTCTCGGGCGGAAAAGCCTTTCATGGCATCGCCAGACGGACTATAGTAAATGATGCCGTCAGTCATGACGCCGTCGACGTCGAGGGCCAGCATCTTGATATGTGTCAAAAAGCTCATCAGACCACTCCCTGCCGCAGCAAATCGGTAATATGAATCATGCCGACGACTTTATCATCCTTGTCGACGACAGGCAATACTGTAATCGGACGAGGCTGGTTCTTTTCCATGATGTGCAGGGCTTCCGTCGCCAGTTTATGGTTGGCAATGACCCGCGGATTTTTAGTCATCATAGCATCGACAGGCCACTGGAGGAAATTGGAACCCGTTTCCAAGCCGCGGCGGACGTCGCCATCGGTGACCAGGCCGACGAGCTTGCCTTCTTCATCGACGACAGATACAGCACCCAGACCTTTTTCGGTCATGAGGAAAAGGGCATCCTGAACGATGCTGTCTTCGCTGACGACAGGATTATCCTGGCCTTTATGCATGACATCGTCGACAGTGAGCAAGAGCTTCTTGCCCAAGGCTCCACCGGGATGGAAGATGCCGAACTGTTCCTTCGTGAAATGATGCTGTGTCAAGAGGACCACAGCCAGGGCATCGCCCAAAGCCAGCGCAACGGTCGTACTCGTCGTCGGCGCCAGTCCCAGCGGGCAAGCTTCTTTTTCAACAGACGCATCGAGAATGATATCGGCATGCTTGGCCAGCGTCGAGTTATGATTGCCGACAACGGTAATGAGTTTGGCGCCAATGCGCTTGAGCGACGGCAGGATGTTGAGGATTTCCACCGTTTCCCCACTATTCGAGAAGGCCAGTACAATATCATCAGACGTAACCATACCTAAGTCGCCGTGGATGGCTTCAGCCGGATGGAGGAAAATGGATGGCGTCCCCGTACTGGACAGTGTCGCCGATACTTTACGAGCAATATGACCCGATTTCCCCATGCCCGTAACGATGACCCGGCCTTTCGATTTCATAATCATGTTGACGGCATTGACAAAATTTTGATTGAGCGTAGGAATCAATTTTTCAATGCCTTGTGCTTCCTGATGGAGCACGTCTTTTGCTTCTTCTAAAATATCCATCATGATTTCGTCTCCTTTTTGTCCGTTGCTTATTTTTCCGTGCTTACGCTTCGCTGGGCAATTTCATTGATCGCTATCATATCGCGGAGGACGCCTTCGACTTGTGATAAGTACAGCATATTCGGCCCATCGCTGAGAGCTTCGGCCGGGTTATCGTGGACTTCCATAAAGACGCCGTCAATGCCGGCACCGGCAGCGGCCCGTGCCAGGTTGCCGACGAACTGGCGCTGGCCTGCCGATTTCGTGCCAGCCCCACCGGGCAGCTGGACGCTGTGAGTGGCGTCGAAGACGACAGGATAGCCTAAGCTGCGCATGATTGGGAAGGACCGCATGTCGACGACGAGGTTGTGATACCCCAGGCTGATGCCCCGTTCGGTGAGCATGATGTTTTCATTGCCTGCGTGTTCAATCTTGGCGACAACATTCTTCATGTCTTCCGGTGCCAGGAACTGCCCTTTCTTGACGTTGACACATTTCCCCGTAGCCGCAGCGGCTTCTAACAAATCGGTCTGGCGGCAGAGGAAAGCCGGAATCTGAATGACATCCAGGACTTCCGCAGCGGCTTCGGCCTGGCAGGTTTCATGGATGTCGCTGACGACGGGAACTTGGAGCTCTTTCTTGATGTCAGCCAAGATGCGCAGACCTTCTTTCAGACCCGGTCCGCGGTATGATGTATAGGACGAGCGGTTGGCCTTATCGAAAGAAGCTTTGAAGATATATGTCAGTCCCAATTTTTCGCAGATAGCCTTCATGGCCTTGCCAATGGCGAGGGTCCGTGCCGGGTCTTCGATGACACATGGTCCGGCCATAACAAAAAGCTTGCCATCGCCACCGACGGTCTGGCTGCCAACCTGAATTCGTTTCACTTTTTCCATAGTCTATTCCCCTTTATGAGCAGATTCGGCAAAATAACGGCGGATATGTTCCAGGTCATCCGGCGTATCAATACCGATGAATTGGTGATGAGTCTTTATTACTTTTATCTTATAACCATTTTCGAGAACCCGCAACTGTTCCAGGGACTCGACTTTTTCTGCCGGCGTCTGTTCCATGGCCGCGTACTGCAGGAGGAAGTCCCGGCGATAGGCATAGATACCGATGTGCTTATACGGCTGGATGCCCCCTTCTTCAAAGGAGTGGCGCGGATACGGGATGAGGGAGCGCGAAAAATACATGGCTTCATCCTTCTGGTTGAGGACGACTTTGACAGCACTCGGGTCGTCATATTCGTCTTCCTGCAAAGGCGCAGCGACCGTCGCCATGGTCAGATCCGGTTCCGCTTCAAAGGCCCGGCACAAATCGTCGATGACGTCCGGCGCGATGAGCGGCTCGTCGCCCTGGACGTTGACGATGACGTCGGCATCGGGAAAATGACCGACCGCTTCGGCCAAGCGATCCGTACCATTAGCATGGTCTTCCCGTGTCATGACAGCGTGGCCGCCAAAGGTGACGACGGTATCATAGACTTTCGGATTATCTACAGCGACGACGACAGCTGTCAGTTTCGAAGCTTTAGCAGCCTGTTCGTAGACACGCTGTACCATCGGTTTTCCGGCAATATCGCACAGCGGTTTTCCCGGCAAGCGCGTCGATGCATAGCGCGATGGGATGATGCATACAAATTTCATAGTTTATCCTCCAATACTGCTTGCAAAATCGTATCTATTTTCTCTTGCCCTTCTACGATTTCAATGGTAATACCCAAAACGTATAGTGGCAGGTCGTATTCATGGATGAGGGATGCCGGCAGCTTGACAGCATCTTTTTCTGTCGTCACCAAAGGGCAGCCTGCAGCCGCCGCTTTATCAGCCATCTGCCGGATGTCGTCGCGGCTATATTGGTGATGATCTTCATAGCGGATGGCACCGACGACGGTAAAACCTGCGTCGCCCAGGGTCCGTTCAAAAGAGGCCGGATTGCCCAGGGCCGATACGGCCAGGACAGGGTGCTCATGGGGCAGTAACTTGCCGGCGTCATCGTTCCGGCCTTCATACCAAGCAGCAAAAGACAGGCATCGCAACGGCTTATGGATAGCCATGGCCACGGGCGCTTCCCGGTTGTACTGCTGCAACGTACGGACAATGGCGTCAGCCTGGTCCTGCCCAATCTGATCCCGCTTGGTAATGACGAAGACGTCAGCCCGTGCCAACTGCTCCAACGGTTCCCGCAGGAGGCCTCGCGGCAGGACATGGCCATTGCCGAAAGGATTGGTCCCGTCGATGAGGACGATGTCCAAATCCCGGTACAGCTGCCAGTGCTGGAAGCCGTCGTCGAGGAGAAGGACCTGCGTCCCAAACTGTTCGACAGCCAGCCGGCCGCCGACAGCCCGATGACGGCCGACGATAACTGGAACGCCTGGCAGGCTGCGGGCCATGAGGCAGGCTTCATCGCCGCCTTCTTCAGCCGTCAGCAGGACGTGCTGCCCGTCGGACATGACCGCAGCCTCACCTTGTTCCCGCTGAGAGCGGTAACCCCGGTTGAGCAAGGCTACGCGCCATCCCTGAGCCTGCAAGCGACGGGCCAGCATACACGCCGTTGGCGTCTTGCCTGTACCACCGACAGTGATGTTGCCCAGGCTGATGACGACGGCCGGCACGTGTTCCTGCCGTTCTGAATGATCGGCGATGGAATGATACTTGGCCAGGACACCTTTCCGGTACAACCAGGACGCCCAGTCAAGCAGGGCCAGGGCCGGCCAATCCCAGCAATGATGGGGGCCGGCGCCGGTGAGGTAATGGAAATAAGCTGCCGCCAAGTTGCGAAAAGACATGGGCTCACCTCCCGCCGTGAACAGCATCGAGCATCTTCTGCAGCTGTTCCAGATTCTTCCGCGTAGCCCCCTGGTTTTCCTGAACGACTTCAATGCAGCTGCGCTTCATAGCTTCGGCCCGGTCCGGATGGATGAGGATATCCAGGCAAGTGTCGATGAATTCCTTTTCATTCTTGACCATGACACAAGCGCCGCGGCTGCTGAGGAGATCGAAGATTTCAGCAAAGTTGAACATATTGGGGCCGACGACGATGGGTTTGCCATGGGCTGCCGGTTCCAGGATATTATGGCCACCGATATGGGCCAAGCTACCGCCGACGAAGATGAGGTCGCCCAAGCTGTAGACGCGGCCCAATTCGCCGATCGTATCGAGGATGACGCCGTCATAATCGGCCTTAATCGGTTTTCCGGCTTTCATGTCGCTGCGCTTGACCATGGTGATGCCATGCTTTATCCCTTCGTCGGCGATAAGGTCGGCCTGATAAATATAGCGCGGCGCGATGATCAATTTAGCGTCCGGGAAATGGTCTCGTATCTTGACGAAAGCCTTGTAGACCGAGCCGTTCTCCCCTCGATGGGTACTGCCAGCGATCATGATAGGATAGGTTCCTTCGGCAAAGCCCAATTCATGGAGGAAGCGCTTCTTTTCTGCTTCCGTAACGATGCCATAAGTCTGGTCGTACTTGGTGTTGCCCGTGACGATAACCTTATTAGGGTCGGCACCGATATCGATGATATACTGGGCGTCAATGCGGCTCTGCATGCAGAACATGCGAATCGTCGACAAGACGCGGCGCGTAAAGAAGGTGATCATCCGGTAACGGACGGCGCTGCGCTGGCTGATGCGGCCGTTCATCATCATGACCGGGATGTGCTTGTCAGCAGCGATGCGCAAGAAATTCGGCCAAATTTCTGTTTCGACGAGGACAATGGCCTGGGGATTGACAATAGTCAGGATACGGTTCGTCAAATAAGGTAGGTCGAGCGGGAAATAGAGGATCCCGTCGGCGCCTTTGATGATCTGATGGGCCATGCGGAAGCCCGTCGCCGTGACGACGGAGACGATGATGACTTCATCCGGATGGGTCTTGCGCATTTCCCGCACAATCGGGCTGGCCGCGACGATTTCTCCAACCGATGCGGCATGAACCCAAATAGCATGGCGGTTGGATATTTTATCTTTTAATTCTTCCGGCAAAAAGCCAATACTCTGTTTAATGCGCTGATAAAATCCTTCTTCCCGGATGAGCCGGTAAATGAGCATAGGAATAAGGGTTGCCCAGTAAATGAGGAGCAGGATATTATACAGCCAGTACATAGGATGAGATTTTAGATTTTTCATCACAATCAACCTTCTGACGCTGTGTCTTCTGTAGTATCGTTGAACTGTACAGCATAGAGATGGGCATAAAGGCCATCCTTGGCCAGCAGTTCTTCATGGTTCCCTTCTTCGACGATGCGGCCGTGGTCGATGACGACGATGTTGTCGGCATTGCGGACCGTGCTCAGGCGATGGGCGATGACGACAGCCGTGCGGCCTTCCATGAGGCGGTCCAACGCGGCCTGGACGATTTTTTCGCTTTCCGTATCGAGGGCCGACGTCGCTTCATCGAGGATGAGGATGCGCGGGTTCTTAAGGATAGCCCGGGCAATGGCAATGCGCTGGCGCTGGCCACCGGACAGGGAGCTGCCGCGATCGCCGACGAGGGCTTCGTAACCGCCAGGCAGTTCCCTAATGAAATCATGGGCATTGGCCGCTTGGGCGGCAGCGACGACTTCTTCGTCTGTCGCATCGAGGCGGCCGTAGAGGATGTTCTCCCGAACCGTCGCATTAAAGAGCATCGTTTCCTGCGGAACCAGGCCGATCTGCTGGCGCAGGGACGAGAAAGTGACGTCGCGGACGTCGATGCCGTCGATAGTCAGACTACCGCCAGTGACATCATAAAAACGAGGCAGCAAGTTGGCCACTGTCGATTTGCCAGCCCCGCTGGGACCGACGAGGGCGACGACTTCGCCTGGAGCCACTTTCAAGTTAAAATCAGTCAAGGCCGGATGGTCTTTATCATAAGCAAAGGAGACATGATGGAATTCGACTTCCCCTTTGACCGGCGGCAGGACGATGGCATCCTGTTTTTCCTTGACGTCCGGTTCGGTGTCAATGGTTTCAAAGACGCGGTCAGCAGCGGCCAAGGATTTCTGGATGTCGCCGTAGATTTCACTGATGCGGCGGACCGGATTGGCCAGGTTGATGGCGTAAATGAGGAAGGCAATAAGGGCGCCAGCCGTCATTTCACCGTTGATGACGCTCATGCCGCCGTACCAGATGATGCCCGTAACGGCAATGGCTGCAAAGAACTGGATGAACGGCGTCAATAAGGCCGTCAGCTTAGTCGTCGTCATGAGAGCCCAGAAATTGCGGTCGTTCTGGACCATGAAGCGGCGGATTTCAAAGTCTTCGCGATTGAAGGAGCGGATGATGCGGATCCCGGAAATGGCTTCTTCCAAGAGCGACGTAATGTCGGCCATCTTGCCCTGGACGTCGTGACCGGCCCGACGCAGACGGGAACCGAAAAAGTTAATCGTAAAGACGACGAGCGGGACGATAACCAACGTCAGTAAGGTCAGCTTCCAGTAGAGGAAGAGCATGGACCCCAGGGAACCGATCAGGATGACCGCTTCCTGGACGAAGGAAATGAGATTGCCTGCAATGGCCGTCTGCAAAGCCGTAACGTCATTAGTCAGATTGCTCATGATATTGCCCGTCTTGTGCTTGTCGAAATACGACAGGGACAAGGTCTGCAAATGGCGATACAAGGTCTCGCGGATATCGTTGACGATTTTCTGGCCGACGAAACTCATAAGGTACTTCTGGCCGAAATAGAAGAACCCGCGGAGCAGGAACAAGACCAGGATGCCGATGACGATGAGGTTCAGCGTGTAAATATCCTTATTGGCCAGAACCTTATCGATGACGTCCTTGATGAGCCACGGGACGACGACGTTGCTCGCCCCAGACAGAGCCATACAGATGACCGCAACGACGAGGCGCATCTTGTACGGCTTGATAAACATTAATAATCTCTTATAACTTTGCCAACTATTGTATTGCTTCATGGGCACCTCTTTCTCTTGCAAAATCTAAGATAGCCTGGGCCGTCCGTTGGACAGCGCCGGGTTCCCCCATCGTGCGGCGGACAGCCGCCAGGGATTCGTGCAATGCTTCACGGTGCGCCTTATCCGTAATCATAGGCACCATGGTGGCAGCGATGTTTTCCGGTGTCACTTCATCCTGCCACAATTCAGGGATGATCCGGCGACCCATGATGATGTTGGGCAGGCCGATACTGTCGATATGGACGAGGACCTTCGATAGCCAGTAGGTCAGGCGGTTGACGCGGTAGACGAGGAGCGTCGGAAGCCTCATGAGAGCCGTTTCCAGCGTCGCCGTCCCGGAAGCCGCAATGGCCGCTGTACTGAGATTCATCATATCGTATACCCGGTCTTCACCGATGGTGACGTCCATGCCAGAAGACTGAATCAATTCGTCCAGCAAGGCTTCATCAATGGTAGAGGCCCGCGGCAGGATGAACTGGACGTCGCCAGCTTCCTGGCGGATGAGCTTAGCCGCTTCCAGCATACACGGCAGGAGGCCGCGTACTTCTTGAATCCGGCTGCCCGGCATGAGGAGGACCGTCTTTTTTCGCTCATCCAGCCCGAAATAGGCGCAAGCTTCGCGGCGACTCATAGTCGCATGGACGGTGTCGACCAAGGGATGGCCGGCATAGATGACATTCGTCCCCATGTCTTCATACATTTTGGCCTCAAAGGGAAAGAGCGAAATGGCCAGGTCCGTATATTTAGCAATGGTCTTCCCCCGTCTCTTATGCCAAGCCCAGATAGTCGGCAGGATATAATAGACGACGGGAATGCCCGCCGCTTTAGCCACCTTGATGAGGCGCATATTGAAGCCAGGATAGTCGATACAGACTAGGACGTCTGGCTTTTCCCTGCGCATCGTATCGACGAGGAAGTCCCGAAGACGGAAGAAAAAAGGAATCTTGCGGATGATTTCCCCGACACCGATGACGCCTAAGTTCTTGATATCGTAGACGATGTCGACACCAGCCGCTTCCATTTCCTTACCTCCCATGCCGAGCAGTTCGATCTGCGGATCGAGTTCCTGCAAAGACCGGGCCAGGTTAGCGCCATGGAGGTCGCCAGACGCCTCACCGGCAGAAAACATGATTTTCATAGGCTCTCCTAAAAATTCTTATCGACGGCACAAATGCAAATATGATGGCGGTTGGCCAAATCCAGGACTTCTTCCTGTTCAACGAAGAGCGTCCGGCCGGCTTCCATGGCCAGGACATTGCACTGGCTTTCAATCATGGACAGGATAGTCTGCTTACCTACGGCAGGCACGTCGAAACGCGGGTCCTGATTGGGCTTAGCCACTTTGACGACGACAGACTTTTCCCGTCCCAAAGCGCCACCACGGTGAATGCAGGCATCGGTTCCTTCAATAGCTTCGACAGCCATGACAGCTTTGTGTTTGACGACGACAGTCTGACCGATATCCATGCCGCCCATGGCCTTGGCCGTAACGAAACCGAAGCGGATATCATCTTCTTCGTCAGCTGTCGGTTTACGGCGCGACAAGACGCCGCAAGACGGCATGAGGGGCTTCAGGTACAACGTCTGGTCGACGACTTCCAGTCCGTCTTTGGCCAGTTCATCGACGATAGCCAGCATAATCGTATCATCCTTGCGGTTGCGCAGTTTCGCCAACAGCTTGATAGCCCGCCAATCAGGGAATTTCAAGCCCTTGAAGAGGATTTCCTTGGTAACTTTGCCAATCATGGTCACTTTGGCAACGCCATTCTTCTTGAGCGTTTTGATGACCTTGTCCAATTTGGCAACATTGATTTCATAATAAGCATCTGCTTCAGCAGCCAACTCCGGTTCGACACCATCAACGACGGCGATGACGATGACTTCGTGACCCAGTTGTTTCGCAGCGCGCATAAATTCTACAGGCAGTTTGCCGACACCGGCAAGCAATCCTACTTTTTCCATAGCAATCATCCTTATTCATAAAGAGAAATATTCATCTTTATATTATAACAAAAAAACAGGCTCCCTGTCAGCAAAAAAAGGGGCCATCGCAGACGCGACACCCCTTTTTAGCCACTAGCGGCTGCCTAATCTTTCGTCCCTCTGCAGATACCGCGGTCGGCATTGCGGAGGAAGCGGAGGAAATGTTCTACTTCTTCATAGCTGTCCAATTCCTGTTCCATTTCAGCAATAGCCTGGCGCAGGTTTAGGCCAGAACGGTACAAGATGCGGAAGGCTTTTTTCAGTTCCCGGCGCACTTCTTCCGGGATACCAGCTCGCGAAAGGCCGACACTGTTCAATCCAATGCAACGGGCCGGCTGACCGTCGGCAATGACGAAAGGCGGAATATCCTGGACCACCTTCGCCAGGCCGCCGATCATACTGTTGCGTCCGATCTTGACGAACTGATGAACACCGGCAATGCCGCCGATGACGACGCGGTCTTCGACGGTAACATGGCCGGCCAGACCGGCACAGTTACTCATGATGACATGGTTGCCGACGACACAGTTATGGGCTACATGCGTGCAGGCCTGGAAAAGGCAGTCGTTGCCGATGCGCGTTTCTTCCCCTTCGCCAGTCGCCGTGCTGACCGTGACGAATTCCCGGAATACCGAACGGTCGCCGATGATCAGGTAACTCTTTTCGCCGTGATATTTCAAATCCTGCGGTTCCGAACCAATGGAACAGCTTGGGAAAAATCGGCAATCTTTGCCGATTGTCGTCCAACCATCGATAGTAGCATGGGCCATGATTTCTGTTCCGTCACCAATGGTAACGTGGGGCCCGATAACGGCATACGGTCCGATTTTGACACCGGCACCGATTTTTGCCTGCGGGTCTATAATAGCCGTCGGATGTATCATGCTCTGAGGCATGTTATTCGTTTCCTCGGTCATTAAAGTCACTCCTCGCTTCCCTGCCTTACTGGCAGGCGCTTATTTTCAACACAAACTATATAGGTTATACTCACAGAAATAGTGTCCGCTTTTGCCGGGCAAAATCAGGCTTTTTCCCGCTATTTTCCACTTTATGCTCATAAATCCGCCTATTTAAGGCTTTATTCAACACAAAGTAAATTTTTTAAAATTATTTCTTCGGGTTCTGGCCCGGCATGAGGGCAAAGAGATATTCCCCTTCTGCACAGAGCGTATCGCCGACATGACACTGGGCCTTGACCTTACCCATGCGGCCTTTGATTTTTTCGATGTCAGCCCGCATGACCAGCTGGTCGCCAGGGATGACGGGATGGCGGAAGCGCAGTTTATCGATGCCCGTGAAGAACGGGATGAGGCCGCGGTTTTCTTCCGGATAAAGCAGGGCTACGCCGCCGACTTGAGCCATGGCTTCGGCGATAAGGACGCCAGGCATAACCGGTTTTCCCGGGAAATGGCCCTGGAAAAATTGTTCATCGAAAGTCGCATTTTTGATGCCGATGGCATATTTCATCGGTTCCAGTTCAATAATGCGGTCTACGAGCAGCATGGGATAGCGATGCGGCAAAATTTCCATAATATCAGTTACTTCCAAAGTCATGAGAATTCCTCCTTAAATCACTGCATTTCTGCAAATATTTTATGGGTCAGCAGGTTGTTCAGTTTATGGCTCGATTTGACGGCAATGACGTGTCCCCGGACAGGCCGGCCAAGCAAGGACAGGTCTCCGATGATATCGAGGACCTTATGGCGGACCAGTTCGTCGTCACAGCGAGGGACAGACAGACACGACGTCTTATCATAGACGACGACGTTCTCGATGGTTCCCCCTTTGCCGAGGCCTAATTTCTTGAGCATTTCCAGTTCTTCCGTAAAAGCGATGGTGCGGGCAAAAGAAATGTCGCGGACATACGACTCCTTAGTAATCGTCGTGTCCAAGAACTGCACGCCTAGCATGGGGTGCGGATTAATCGAAGTAAACGTAATGCGGAAGCCATCATAAGGCACGATGGCGATGAATTTATCGTCCTCCTGGACGAGATGCTGTTTTTGGACAGCCAGCAAGCGGCGCGGTGCGTCCAGGTCACGGATTCCCGCTTCTTCGATGAGCTTGACGAAAGTCAGGCTGCTTCCGTCGGCAACGGGCGGTTCGACCGAATCCATTTCGACGAAGCAGTTATCCACTTCCATGCCACTCAAGGCGGACAGCAGATGTTCTACCGTGAAGACCTTAGCTTCCCCGTTTTCCAACGTCGTCGCCCGCATTGTATTGGTTACATTCGTGAGATGGGCTTGTACAGACGGTCTGCCGGGCAAATCCGTCCGGATAAAGACAATGCCTGTATCAGCCGGAGCCGGGCGCAATACCATATGAACTTCATTCGCAGCATGCAGGCCGATACCGTTATATGAAACGTCATGAGCCAGCGTCGTTTGTGCTACTATTGACATAGGCAGGCCCCTCCTTTCCTGTTACGAGTAAATAGTTGATTTTTTTCATACTTTTTTATTATACCTTATTTACAGGGTACGTGACAAGGGTATTGTAAACGAAAAGAAGCCATCCCAAAGGGACAGCTCCTTTTTCTTCAATCGCTTTTACTTCAATAGTTCATAGACAGAGGCGACGACGTCGTTCCAGATTTCGATCTGGGACTGTTCCCCTGTGATGGCAGCCTTGCCGGACTGACACTGGCGGGCTACCGACTGAGGCGACGTGCCGTTATATGTGTTACGCTGCTTGACACACGTTTCGATATCCAAGTAGTGATGGATATCTTCCGCGAAGAGCGGGCTCATAGCCTGCAATTCCTGCAGCGATAACTGCTGTAAGACTTTGCCCTGTTCGATGCAGTAGTGGACGGCTTTGCCGACGACGGCATGGGCTTCCCGGAAAGGCAGTCCTTTCTTGGCCAGGTAGTCGGCCATATCCGTCGCATTGGAAAAGTCGCTTTCCAGGACTTCCCGCATATGCTTGCCATTGACCGTCATCTTGTCGATCATGGCGGCATAGATGGTCAGGGCGAACTTCAAATTATCGATGGCATCGAAAAGGCCCTCTTTATCTTCCTGCATGTCCTTGTCGTAGGCCATGGGGATGCCTTTCATCATAGTCAGGACACCCATGAGATGGCCATAGAACCGGCCCGTCTTACCGCGGACGAGTTCGCAGATATCGGGATTCTTCTTCTGGGGCATGATGGACGAACCCGTGCAGTGGGAATCGTCGAGTTCGATGAACTTGAATTCCGAACTAGACCAGAGGATGAATTCTTCCGATAAGCGGCTGAGGTGCATCATCAGGACGGCAGCGAATTCCAGGAAGGCAATGATGTAGTCCCTGTCGCTGACGGCATCGAGGCTGTTGTCGTAAAGCTTGCTGAAATGCAAGGTCTTAGCCACGAAAGGCTGGTCAAGGGGATACGTCGTGCCAGCCAGGGCGCCAGCGCCGAGGGGCATGATATCGGCCATGTTCCAGGCATATTTCAAGTGGATGAAGTCACGGGACAACATGGAAAAGTAGGCCATAAGGTGGTGGCTGAAGAGAATCGGCTGAGCCCGCTGGAGATGGGTATAGCCCGGCATGATGACGTCGCTGTACTTTTCCGCAGCCTTGACCAGCGATTCCTGGAGCTTGACCAGGAGCTTGGCGACGGCAGCGATTTCACGGCGGACATACATGTGCGTATCCAAAGCAACCTGGTCGTTCCGACTGCGTCCAGTATGCAAGCGTTTGCCAGCTTCGCCGATGGCATCGGTCAATCGTTTTTCGATGTTCATGTGGATGTCTTCCAACTCAACGGAGAAATCGAATTTTCCCTCTTCAATCTGCTGGAAAATAGACTTCAAGCCCTTGACGATGGCGTCTTTATCTTCCTGGGAGATGATGCCCTGTTGGGCCAGCATCGTCGCGTGGGCAATGCTACCGCAAATATCTTCAGCATACATGCGGCAATCGAACTGAATGGACGCATTGAATTCTTCTACACTTTTATCCGTGGCCTTGGTAAAACGGCCGCCCCATAACTTCATACGAATCGCTCCTTATTTACCCTGTTTTTCTACGTGCTGTTTCATGAGGGCCCGCATCTTGAGCGGCAGGCCGAAGAGGTTGATGAAGCCTTCGGCATCGGTCTGGTCGTATACGTCGTCTTCGCCGAAAGTAACGAATTCTTCGTTGTACAAGGAGTACGGCGACGTAGAGCCAGCGCTGATGATGTTGCCCTTATAGAGTTTCAATGTAACCTGGCCGGTAACGGTCTTCTGCGTTTCATCGACGAAAGCCGACAGGGCTTCGCGGAGCGGCGAGAACCATTTGCCGTCATAGACGAGTTCAGCAAATTTATTGGCTACATTTTCTTTATAATGGTACGTATCGCGGTCGAGGCAGAGGTATTCCAATTCTCTGTGAGCATACATGATGATGGCACCGCCCGGATTTTCATAGATGCCACGACTCTTCATGCCGACCAGCCGGTTTTCGACGATATCGACGATACCGACGCCGTTGCGGGCACCGATTTCATTGAGGGCTGTAATGAGTTCGACAGCGCCCAGCTTCTGACCGTTGACGGCAACAGGGATACCCTGTTCAAAGTCGATCTTGACGTATTCCGGAGCATCCGGAGCCTGTTCCGGTGTCTTCGTGACCATGTAGACCATGTCTTTCGGTGCATTGGCCGGATTTTCCAGGTCATCCCCTTCATGGCTCAGATGCCAAATGTTCCAGTCCATGCTGTACGGATAGGGATTTTCTTCGGACTGATAGTCGATGGGCACGTTATGAGCTTCAGCGTATTTCAGTTCGTCTTCACGGGATTTGAGGTCCCACATCCGCCACGGAGCGATGAGAGTCATTTCCGGAGCCAAGGCTTTGACCGTCAATTCAAAACGGACCTGGTCGTTGCCCTTGCCCGTAGCGCCATGAGCGATGGCATCGGCGCCTTCTTTTTTAGCGACTTCGACGAGTTTCTTAGAAATAAGGGGCCGAGCGAAGGACGTACCCAAGAGGTATTTACCTTCATAAACAGCACCGGCTTTGACTGTCGGCCAAACGTACTGTTCCATGAATTCCTTTTTGATGTCCATGACATAAACTTTGGAAGCGCCCGAAGCATAGGCTTTCTTTTCAATGGCTTCAAAGTCGTCCGGCTGGCCAACATCGGCGCAAGCAGCGATGACTTCGGCACCCGGATAATTTTCCTTCAGCCAAGGAATGATGACCGACGTATCGAGGCCGCCGGAATAAGCCAGGACAATTTTTTTAATATTTTTTTTCGTGTTACTCATGATGATTTCCTCCTCTATCTGATGAACCAAAGCGATTGATGTGTGTTTGTTTCTGTCTACGGTTGATAGTATACACCCACTTGAAATATTATGCAAGCATATTGCATAAAAAATTTGCATTTTTTTTTACAGGCCTGTCAATTCCCTCGCCCTGCAAAGTATAGTATAATGAAAGTATTCAGTAGGAGGAATTCAATGAAACTCAAATACATTGCCATCTTTGCCTTGGCCTTTGCTGTCTGTGCCGGCTGGAACCTGCTCTTCGACGCACCGAAGACGACCAAACCGGCTGTCGAAACGGCGGCCAAGATTCAAGAAGAAAAGGAACCTCAAGGAAGCTGGCCAGCGCCGCTGCGGCCGCTGGAAATCCGGGTCTACCCGTACCTGCACTTCCACGAAGCCATGGACAACAAGATCAAGAAAATCCCCGTCTACGTAGCTATCAACGCCATTTCCAAGCCCATGCAGCATGCCGTCGTCGCTACGGAAGACCGCCGCTTCTACGATCACGGTGCGCTCGACCCAATCGGCATCATCCGGGCCGTCCTGACCAACATTGAATCTGGCGAGACCGTCGAAGGCGGCAGTACTATCAGCCAGCAAGTCGTGAAGAACGTCTTCCTTTCCCAGGACCGGACTATGGCCCGCAAGGCACAGGAATTCGTCATGGCATTCTTACTGGAACATTACTACAGCAAAGATGACATATTGGAAATCTATTTGAATACAGCCTATTTCGGCGCTAACGCTACGGGCATTGACGATGCAGCCCGTACATATTTCACGACGACGCCAGAAAAACTGGACCTGGCACAGGCATCGATGCTGGCTGGCCTGGTACAGGCACCGACCTACTATAATCCCCTGAAAAATTATGAAGCTGCCAAAGCCCGGCAGAAAACGGTCCTGACCTTGATGGCAGAGCAAGGATACATCAGCCCGGAACAAGGCGCGGAAGCCTATAAAAAAGAGATTATCGAACGAAAGTAACTGCCATCATGCAGGGGACGCCCTCTGGGCGTCCCCTGCAGCAAAAAGGAGCTGTCGCATTGAGCAAAAAATGCATAATGCGACAGCTCCTTTTCCTATATCTCGTTTTTTGCTTACTGCCCTTTGAAACGGCTTAGCGTATCCCGGGCAAAGGCTTGAGCTTGGTCGAGATGCAAGTCTTCACCGTCTTCCGGCCGATGCATGTACTTATCCTTGTCCGTCCAGGCCACGTACGTCCCAATGACGCCACTGCCCGGCTTGAGGAGTTCGACGGCACTGCGCAGGTGCTTAGAGGCCTGATCCGAATAGGGATCATCGTAGAGCGTCGCAAAAACGGCGACATGGTCGTTGCCGATTTTCTTCAAGGCTTCCTGCCCTTTGGAATCCGCCTGGTTCTCGTCAATCCAAAAACCAACAAAAACGCAATCATACGATGAAAAATCATCAGGCATGTCATCGACGCTGACGCAGGGCGTCCCCTGCGGAAGGCCTGCGGTAATGGCATGAGCAATTTTTTCAATACGTCCGGTCTGAGAAGAATACACTACAATGGCGTTCATCATAACATCTCCTTTTATATTTTGATACTAATTATCGTTTTATGCAATATTAGTATAACATAAAAAGTCTGCCATTGTCCAATAGTTAATTTATCATTTTAAGCTGTATCTTTATAGTTTAAAGTAATACGTTTAATCTTCATCAGCTATACCCCACCCATCAAAAAAAGAGGCTGTCACATTTAGACAGCCTCTTTCGCTAACGGCTAACTACTAACTGTTAGCCCCTTAATCCTTTAATTTTCTTCGATGACTTTCCCTGGGTTGAGGATCCATTTCGGGTCGACGGCGCGTTTGATAGTTTTCATGAGGTCCAATTCGGCCGGATCCGTATATTTTTCCATGTATTTCAAGCGCTTCAAGCCGATGCCGTGTTCACCAGACAGGCGGCCGCCCAAGCCATAGACGTATTTATACGCTTTGGCCCGGAATTCTTTCAGCTGTTTTTCCCAGTCTTCGTCGCTCATATCGCACTTGAGAATCTGGAAGTGGAGGTTGCCGTCACCGGCATGAGCCAGGCAGAAGAGGCGGAAATCGTATTTTTTGCTTTCTTTGACCAAAGTCTGGATGCAGTCGGCGATTTTTGTGACTGGAACGACCAAATCTTCTGACGTGGCGACTTTCGAGAAGACACGCGTGCTTTCCAGGCAGTTGCGGCGGACTTTCCAGACGCGGTCGTCGGCTTCGACGATATCCGTAGCCCCACATTCTTCACAGACAGCAGCCAACTTTTCCATCTTGTCATCCAGTTCATCTTCGTTAAAGGTTTCGATGGAAATGATGTCATAACAGCCATCTTCATAATGAGGCAACTTCAAATCGCTGTAGTCGCTGGCACTGCGGACGAAGTTGTTATCCATGAATTCGACAGACGTCGGGTTGAGGCCGGCTTTGATCAGTTTCGGTACCAGTGCCGTCGCCATGGCCAGGTCGGTAAAGACAGCCAGGACGTCGAGCTTATACGGCGGCAAGGGGACGAGTTTCAACGTCGCTTTAGTGATGATACCCAAAGTCCCTTCAGAGCCGATAATGAGCTGGTCCAGGCAGAAGCCGGTCGAGCACTTCTTCAAAGTAGCGCCGAGGTTAACGATTTTGCCCGTCGGCAAGACAGCTTCGATAGAATAGACCTGATGGCGCGTCGTTCCATAGCGGACGGCTTTGTTGCCGCCAGCGTTGGTAGCCAGGTTGCCGCCGATGAGGCAACTGTCGGAGCTGCAAGGATCGCCAGCATAGAGCAGGCCTTTTTCGCGGGCTGCATTCTGGATATCGATAGTGCGGACACCGGCTTCAACGGTCATATACATGCCATCTTCGTTCAATTCGATAATATGGTTCATCCGTTCCATGAGCAGGACGATGCCTTTATAAGCCGGAACAGCGCCACAGCTGACGCTGGTACCGGCACTGCGCGGCGTGACCGGGACGTCGAAGCGGTTGGCAATCTTCATGATTTCCGAAACTTCTTGGGTATTCGCCGGCAAGACAACGACTTCCGGCGTCTTCCAGAAAGAAGGTGCCAAGCTTTCATCGGATTTATAGATGTCCAAGACATCGGCATCGGTTTTCACATATTTATCGCCGACGACGGCTTTCAAAGCGTCGATGACTTCAGCTGTAACCGGGTTATATTCTTTCATTGTAAAATCCCCTTTACTTTTTAATGAAAAATGGAACTATCATTTCACCTATTGCAACTTTTTCTCGTGAATTATAAATATTATAGTACACAAGGCACCGTTTGTCTTGGAAATTATAAAAAAAAGATATACAGTTTAGTCATTTTAATATATGCACAAAAATAATAAATGTGGTAAAACGTATAACCGTAGGGCATAAAAAAGGGACTGTCGCACGAAGGCTTCTGCCATCATGCGAGGTCCCTTAAACTTAAAAGTTTTTCGTTCGTAGTTCATCATTCATCGCGATGGGTTGATATTTTTAGGCCGCCCTTTGGGCCCCTACGAACCACGAACCGCCAGCCCCCTATTTCCGTACCGGGAAGGTAGCAGCAGCGTGGCCCATGACAGTAACTCTGTAGTCTTCAGGCAGATTGGACTGGGCCTTTTCCCAAGCTTCTTCCAAGGTTGTTGCCGGGATAAGGCCACTGTGGCGGATAATATCGAAATTTTCCGGCCTCGTGACGACGTAGACCGCCTTCATGGAACGGAAAATGCAGTGAGACTTGAAAGCAACGAAGGCGGGAATGGAAAAGTCTGCCCGCAAATCCTTTTCAAAAGCTTCCATATCGCTGCGGAAGAACCAGTTGGTAAAGATGGCCGGTTCCTTAATGTCCGGACAGTCCAGGGTCAAGATCATCGTGCCGCCCGGCTTGGTTGCGAAGACGGCGTTCATCGGTGCCTTCATGCTCTGGTAGAGATTCATATCCTTAGGATAGCCACCGGCCGATGCAAGGGTAATGTCTGCCAGTTCCTGAATGGGTACGCTGGCGATGCGCAACAAATCGTCACAGCCCTTTTTCCAGGCGTCGTACCAATGGCCACCGACAACTTCATAGAGATCGCCGTCAGCAGAAAAGACGGTGTTGACCAAAAAACAAGGATTGAGTAAGGCTGCGGCCTGTTTCATATCATCGTGGAGGGGATTATCTTCCAAAAGGCTCGTTTCGCAGCGAGGATTGCAGCCGCCGCCAAGGGTGTCGGTCAAAGCCATCGCATGGTTGCGCATAATCGTTTCATAACTGGCAATGCCAGGCAGGACGGCTTTACGACCGCCGCCAAAACCGGCCATGGGATGGAAGGACACGGCACCCGTCAAGATGACTTTATCGGCTTCGACGACGTGCGAGTTGAGGTAGACGTCATTACCATGCGTCGTCGTCCCGACTTTTGTCAGCTGCGAGGCATCGCGGCAGTCATGGCTGATGACTTTGATGCGCCGGACCATGTCTTTGCCACAGACGATGACATCTTCTTCCGGCGTATGGGCCCGATGCGTCCCCTGGGCCGTGACGACCGTGATCTGTTCGTCCTGGACGCCGGCCTGGTTCAATTCATCAACAATGACAGGAAGCATCTGCGCCGTATGGACCAGCCGAGTAATGTCACTGACAACAATGGCCACTGTATCGCCAGCCTGAACGACATCTTTAAGCGGTGCGCTGCCGATAGGATGGCGCAAGGCTTCGCGGATAGCAGCCTGTTCATCGGCTACAGCAGCGACGGCATTGCCGTGCAGGTCATACAATACATGTGCTTCATCGAGCGCAACAGTCTGTGTACCCTTCCCAAAAGGAAGAGAAAAAGTCTTCATCATAAAAAATACCCTTCTTTAATATAAAATAATGTGTTAGAACAAGTTCCACCGGCCCATGTACAAGGCGACCAGGGAGCGGATAAACAGACAGACAAACAAAATGTAGGTCAGGATATACAAAAAGTTTTCAAAGTCATCCATATGTTCCGACTTCTCGTGGACATGGCGAAAATGATTCAAGAGAAAATGTCCCATCCCATGGTCGCTTCCTTTCCCTATTCGCCTTCGTGCGGAAACAATTCATGAACGCGCCGGGCCGACTCTTCGTCTTTGCTGATACCCTTCAGCAAGGTCCGTTCGGAATTTTCCATGTGCTTCTTGGCGACTTTGCGGGCCATGGCACTATTATGGTCGGCAATGTTCTCTACCATCTGCCGGTGTTCTTCCCACGTCGCTGCCAAGCGGCCGGGATAGTGCATGGAAATAGAACGGAAGCGCAGCATCTGTTCACGCAGATTATTGAGTATATCGACGAGGCGCTGGTTCCGGCTGGCATGATAAAGGACGTCATGAAAACGGACATCAGCATCGACGATCTTGTCGAATTCGTCGTTGTCGATATATTCGTTGATCTCGACGAGAATCCGTTCCAGGTATTCCAGTTCGTCCGGCGTAATACGTTCAGCTGCCAGGCCGGCTGCCAATTCTTCCAAAGCGCTGCGGATTTCAAAGACCTGAGCGATATCCTTCAAAGAAATATCCGCCACATACGTCCCGCGCCGGGGAACCATGACAACGAAACCTTCCAGTTCCAATTTACGGATGGCTTCGCGGATTGGCGTCCGGCTGACGCCGAGTTCATCGGCCAGCTGGATTTCCATGAGTCGTTCCCCCGGTTTGAGGACGCCATCCTTGATGGCCTGGCGCAGGGTTTCGCTAACAACTTCGCGCAGTGGTTTATAAGCATCTAATTTAATCGGTTCTAATGCATGTTGTCTTTTCGTGGTTTTCATCGTTCTATCTCTCACCTTCCACTCGTTTCACTATGGCCGTCATGTACACGTCGACATCATGCCACGACGCCGTCTGGCTGCGGACAACGTCTTCCCGCCCAGGCGGGACCAGGGCAAATACGGTCGGACCGCTGCCGGCCATGAGCGGTTTCAAGCCTAATGCAGTCAAGCGCTGCTGACAATCGGCGACTTGCGGCACATGGGGAATGACCAGTTCCTCAAAGGTATTTCCCATGGCAGCCGTCAATCCCTGGAAATCGCCGTCCTGGACGGCCTGCTCGACGGCATCGACGGCGACAGGCGCCGTCTGGCTCTGGCTGTCGAATAGGGCATAAGCCTGTCTGGTCTGTACAGGCACGCGGGGATGGACGATGACCACAGGCCATGCCGGCAAGGGCGGCAGCCGTTTCAATGTCTCGCCGATACCGGTACCACGCATGGTACCCCCACAGATGCAGAAAGGCACGTCGGCACCGAGACCGGCACCGATGCGACAGAGTTCTTTTTCTGACAGCTCCAAGCCCCATAAGCGGTTGAGACCGCGCAGGACAGCGGCACAATCCGTACTGCCGCCAGCCAGGCCAGCCGCGATGGGGATATGCTTTTCGATATGGATGGCCACGCGGTGATTGTCCTTTTCATATGGACAAAGTGCTTTCCAAGCTTTATAGGCCAGATTCGTTTCATCACAAGCCAGCGACGGTTGCGAACAAGTGAGGCTGAATGCATCGGCTTCACTCAAAGTCACAGTATCACAAAGTCCTATTGATTGAAAGATAGTATCAATATTATGATAACCATCGGCACGACGGCCAGTTATGACCAAGGCCAGATTAATTTTCCCATATCCTTTTTCTACGATATTCATCATACTTTCACTCCGTGCATAAAATGTGCATTGTCTTATTGATTAAAATTTTTCCTATGTTATAATGAGACGACAGCAGAGAACAGCGCTTTTTGCGCATCCTCTCTGAACGCACATTTCCATCATTATACTATAATGATTATACCGTTTTTTCCTTTACTTTACAATTCTTCATTCAGCACGGAGGAAAAAAAATTATGAAAACCCTGACTTCACATACGCTTTGGGAATTAGCCGTCCCCTACCTGGCATCCTTTGTCGGCAGCCTGGTCGTCGCCATCGGCATGAACGCCTTCTTCATCCCCTTCCATTTGCTGAGCAGCGGCCTCAGCGGGGTAGCCATCATGATCTACTTTCTGACAGGCCTGCCCGTCGGCATCGGCATCTTCATCCTCAACATACCGATTATGATTGCCTGTTATAAATTCATGGGCCGCCGCTATACGATTCTGAGCATCGTCGGCACGATCATGTTATCCGTCCTGGTCGATGCTACGGCCTTCCTGTCGACGTGGGACATCATGCACGATGCCATGCTCTCGTCCATTACCGGCGGCATCCTGGCCGGCATCGGTTTCGGCATCATCTATAAATACAACGGCAACAGCGGCGGCCTGGACGTCATCGGCGCCATCGTCAAGAAATATTACTCCCTGGAAATGGGCACGGTCACGATGATCCTCAATCTAGTCATCCTCTTGGCCGCAGCCTGGCTCTTCTCGCTGGAACGGGCCGTCCTGACCTTTGTCGCCATCTACATCGCTGCCTTCATTACCAACAAAGTCGTCATCGGCCTCAAACAGCGTAAAAGTGTCATCATTATCTCCAACCGGGCTACGCCTATCGCCCAGGTCCTCATGCGCTACGTCGGCCACGGCGCCACCTACCTCCACGGTCAGGGTGCCTATACCATGCAGGATAAACGGGTCATTTACGCCGTCATCAAACTGACCGAAGTGGCCAAGGTCAAAGAAATCGTCAATAAAATCGACCCACAGGCCTTCATGATTATCAGCGACGCCTCGGAAGTCGTAGGCCGCGGCTTCACGACGTCGCCTGTCAAATACCACCAGTATCCCGGCGATGCCCTCTCCATGCCGCATACCAAGAAGAATATGCCGCCAGAATATTGAGGCTGTATCTATACTGGATTCATTACCGGGACATGGCAAAAATAATGATAGCTCGATGGTGGTGCATCGGCTCTCCTCATGAATTTTATATGTGAAACAAGGGACTTGTCGTCGTGTGACAAGCCCCTTTTTCCGTAGGGGATGCCCAGGCAAACGATAAAGAAAAAGGACCGCCCCATGATGGCATAAACCATCACGAACTGTTAAATACGAATTTCGTTGGTATCGCGATAAATAAGCCATTCGGCAATATTATTGGCGTGGTCGGCCATGCGTTCGATGTATTTGATGACCAAGACCAAGTCGATATAATCCTTGGAATTTTCCGGATGAGCTGCCATTTCAGCAGCTACGGTTTCCATGAGGTTGTTGAAAGCCTGGTCGACGATATCGTCTTTATCGCGCACGAGGCTGGTCTGGGACAAAGTACCCCGTTCTTTATAGAAATCGATGACATCGCTGACCATAGAGGCCATGACGCCGTACATTTCCTTAATGCCCTGCGGCAAGGGTACGTTGTGATGAGTCTGTTCCAAATGAATGACGTAGTGGCTGATGTCGGCGCAATGATCGGCAATCCGTTCTAAGTCGGAGAGGATTTTCAACGTCGCCATCAAGCTCCGATAGTCAGCCGCTACGGGACCCTGCATCATACTGATAGTCAAGTCTTTCTTCATACAGTTCTTGACCAAATCATCAATGACATCGTCGCCATCGTAAAGGCGCTGAGCCAATTCGATGTCCTTGTTTTCCAATGCTTTCCAGGCATTATCGACGGCCTGTTCGACCTTCATGCCCAGGTTGATCATATCATGCTTCAATTCTGCTACGGATTTTTCGTAAATTTCCAGCATAAGTGCCTTTCCTCCTCTTAACCGAAACGGCCGGTAATGTATTCTTCTGTCTTGGGATTAGACGGATTGGTGAACATATCCAGAGTGTTATCGTATTCAATGAGTTCGCCTAAGAGGAAAAATGCCGTCTTATCGGAAATGCGGCGGGCTTGCTGCATGCTATGTGTGACAATGACGATCGTATATTTTCCCTTCAGTTCTAAGGCCAGGTCTTCGATTTTCTGCGTCGAAATCGGGTCCAAAGCCGATGTCGGTTCGTCCATGAGGATGACCGACGGATCGGCTGCTAACGTACGGGCGATGCAGAGACGCTGCTGCTGACCACCAGAGAGGCCGAGGGCGCTCTTACTGAGGCGGTCTTTCATTTCATCCCAGCAGGCAGCCTGGCGCAGGCTCTTTTCGACAATAACGTCGAGCTGCTTCTTATCTTTGATGCCCTGGATGCGCGGACCATAAGCGATATTTTCATAGATGCTCTTCGGGAACGGCGTCGGCTGCTGGAAGACCATGCCGACACGGTAGCGCAAGGCCAGAGGGTCGACTTCTTTGAAGATATCTTTGCCTTCAAAGCGGATATCCCCAGTAACCCGACAGCCTTCAACCCAGTCGTTCATGCGGTTCAGTGTCTTGAGGAATGTCGATTTGCCGCAGCCAGACGGGCCGATGAGAGCCGTGATTTCATTCTTCTTAATCTTCATGTTGATGTCTTTCAAAGCCTGGAACTCATTATAGAAGAGGTCCATGTGGCTGACATCAAAAGTATATTCTGCGGCACCGGTAGCAGATTGGGCGCCTTCCTGTACGGCTTCTGCAGCCCTTTTCTTTTCAATCGTCGCTGCGGCAAAGCCAGTCAGCGTCGTAGTCATTTCTGCCATTATTTATTTCCTCCCATTTTTTTGTCAATTCGATAGCTGAAGTAGCGTGCAACCAGGCTGAAAACAAGTACCATGATCATCAGGATAGCGGATGATGTAGCAGCCTGCTGGGCAGCGTCTGCGTGAAGGGCTTCCGTACGCAGGGCCCAGATGTGAAGGGCCAGTGTTTCGCCAGGACGGAAGGGGTTGAGCGGACACGACGTTGCCGTAATATCCCAGTTCGTCCAGTCAATGTCTGTCGACATACCGGCAGTGAACATCAAGGCAGCAGCTTCACCGAAGCCACGGCCAGCAGCCAGGATGAGGCCAGTCATAATGCGTGGGAAGCAGGCCGGCAAGAGGACGTGCCAGATAGTCTGCCAGTGAGAAGCCCCCAAACCCAAGCTGCCGTTGCGGTAACTCGGCGGCAAGTTGCGCAGGGCATCTTCGGTAACAGACGTAACCAAAGGAAGAGTCAAGATGGATACGGCCAAAGCGCCGGCCATGAGGTTCCATTGAGAACCGGTCATGACGATGAAGACCAGGTAGCCGAACAAGCCGACGACGATAGACGGCAGGGATGCCAAGGTTTCGACGGCCATGCGGACCCAATGGGTAATGCGCCCTTTCTTGGCGTATTCAGCCAGGAAAATACCAGCGGGAATCCCCGTGATAGCACTGGCAATGAGGGCCAGGACGACGAGGTAAATCGTATTGAAGAACATGTTCCCCAAGCCCGTCGGGCTGAAGGACAAGAGCTGCGGTGTCATACCGCTGACGCCGCTGACGACGACGTAGAGGACAAAGGCAATGAGCAAGATGACGTCAAAGGCAGCGCCACCGGTAAAAACGGCCGTCATCATTTTATCTTTCTTTTTTTTCGTTTCGATACTTGTCATATTAACTCCGTCCTCCTTTTAATTCGGAAGCGGCATTGATCTGATGAATTACAAAGATGAACAGGAATGACAGCAGGAACAGGACCAGAGCCATCGTCCACAAAGCGGCATTATATTCGCCGCCTTCCATGGCGCCGCCCATATCGGCTGAAATAGCCGTCGTCAGCGTGCTAGCTGGCAGGAATAGGGACGTCGGGAAGACTTTCATCTGACCGATGACCATGGCGACAGCCAAGGCTTCGCCCAAAGCACGGGCCAGGCCCAAGATGATACCCGTAAAGATACCACTTTTAGCGGCTGGCAATACGACGTGGGCAATCGTTTCCCAGCGTGTCGCACCGAGACCATAAGAGGCTTCACGCCACGACTTGGGCACGGCAGCCATCGCATCGGCGGCCATCGTCGTAATAGTCGGGAAAATCATGATGGCCAGGACGATGCCTGCAGATAGGACAGAAAAGCCAAAGGGCATAGGGAAAATATGGCGAAGTGCCGGAATGAGGACGGTCATGCCGACGAAGCCATAGACAACAGACGGGATGCCCGTGAACAATTCGATAGCCGGCTGGATGAGGCGGCGCCGTTGAGGTGTCGCAATTTCTGTCAGGTAAATGGACGATGCCAGACTGAAAGGCAGGGAAATGATCAGCGACAAGAGACACGTGACCAGCGAGCCAGCCAGGAACATCGCTGCGCCGACCTGGCCGCCGCCTTCTGCAGTATCACTTGGCTTCCACTGACCGGAAAAAAGGAATTCCGTCACGCTGTGACCAAATGTGAAAAATGTATCTGTACCTTTAATAAAGAGAAAAGTGCCAATGAGAAGCGGCAACAGTGCCATACCGATGCCGCAAATAGTGATGAACGTTTTGGCTGCTTTCTCGTTGCGGTGAGCCCGTTGGACTACCGTTTCGATTGCATTCATACCCGTTCCTCCAGTAAATTAGTGAACTTCTTTAGTCTGCATCTTCGAGCTTACGCCATAGCCGAGTTCTTCAATGCGTTTGCCGTAATCAGCGCCTGTGATGTATTCGATGAAGGCTTTGACAGCAGCTTTCGGTTCTTTGCTGGTGTAGATGTGTTCATAACCCCATACGCTGTATGTACCGTTATAGGTATTTTCCAAGGTCGGTGCTACGCCATCGATAGAAACGGAATCGACTGTGTCGTTATTGAGCAGATACGGCAGCGCGACATAGCCGATAGCGCCCGGGCTCTGGGCAACGCTCTGGATAAGGATACCGGAGTTATCTGTTTCCAAAGATTTGTTATCCGCTTCTTCAGCGCCGTTGATTGCATACTGTTTGAACAGAGCACGTGTACCGGACGTTTTCGGGCGCGTAACCAGGACGATAGGCATATCTTTGCCGCCAACATCTTTCCAGTTGGTGACTTTTGCCGTGAATACGTCCTGCAACTGCTGACGAGTTAAATTCTTGACGCCGACATCTTTATTGATGATGGTAGCGACTGTCATGACACAGACTTTGTGATCTTCCAATTTTTCCGCTTTGGCTTTGTCCAGTTTCGTTTCAGCCGCTACGTCGGAGTTCCCCATATCGACAGAACCATCGGAAACCTGTTTCAGACCCGTGCCAGAACCGCCGGCATTGAGGGTAATCGTAACGTCCTTATTGTTGGCCTTGAATTTTTCGGCAGCATCTTTGACCAAAGGCAATAAAGCTGAAGAACCAGAACCGGTAATGCTTCCGGAAACAGCAGTGCCTTTCCCGGAATCAGCTTTCTGCTGACTTCCGCAACCGGCAGCCCCAATGGCCATGGTAGCAGCTAAGGCGACAAGAACTAACTTTTTCCACTTCATAAAAAATCCTCTCCTTTGAATAAACGAATCTGAGATGTTCCTGATTTTGAATACAGTCTTATCCTACCAAGGAGATGTAAGGACTTTATGTATGTATTGTAAAATATTGTAAAAAAAGGCGCTGTCGCATGAAGACAGCGCCTTTTTAAGTTTGAAGTTGAAAGTTTGATGTTTGATGTGTCGGACGGGTATGGGGCCCCTGACCGGAAAATCACCCCTACGGATGGCCCCTCCTCCCTACATCGGCAAGGTGATGGTAATCGTCGTGCCTTCGTTTTCCTTGCTGCTCAAGGCGATAGTGCCGTGATGCTGTTCAACAATGTGCTTGACAATGGCCAGGCCCAGGCCAGTCCCCTTGATTTTGCGGGAACGGCTGGAATCGGCCCGGTAAAAGCGTTCAAAGACACGCGGCTGTTTATCTTCAGGGATGCCGATACCGGTGTCACTGATAACGAAGACCGCTTTATGACCCTCATGGCGGACATGGATATAGACATGGCCGCCTGGCCGGTTATACTTGACGGCATTATCCAGGAGGTTCATGATTACTTCCCGGAAAAGGCCACGGTCTGCCCATACTTCCGTATCATCCATAATACAATGGACAGTGACTTTCTTTTCCATCAAGACCGGTTCCATAAATTCTACGATATCCTGGATCAATCCACTGAGGCGCAGCCGATCCGGATGGATTTGGCGCTTTCCATCTTCGATGCAAGCTAAGTGCATGATTTCTTCAATCATCTGCAAGAGGCGCAGGGCTTCCTTGCGGATGAGCGTGCCGAAATGGATGACATCGTCTTTGTTCTTGAAGATGCCCGTCGATAAGACTTCAGCGAAACCGCTGATCGACGTGAGGGGCGTCTTCAGTTCATGCGATACGTTGGACGTAAATTCCCGGCGCAACTGTTCCCGATGCTCCTGTTCGGTCACGTCGTCGATGATAAAGAGCATCCCATAAAAATCATCATCTTTATAGACGGGCTGGATGGTCAGCAAGTACAAGCAGTCCGCCCTGGGCAATTTCACGTCATAAGCACTGTCGATATGCTTCAGTGTATCCCAGGATACATCGGGAAGGAGTTCCTTCAAATTGCGCTGCAATACTTCCTGGGTCTGACCGGCACCGAGGAAATGAGCAGCCCGCAGGTTGAGGCCGGCAATGCCGTATGCCTTGTCCGTCAGGATGACGCCTTCCTGGAGATTTTCCATGATGAGGCGCATGATATTTCGCTGCTGCTCCAGACTGTGCATATTGTCAGTAATAGTCTGGCTCTGCAAGAAAATCTTATCGACTAAAGGCTGCAATTCGTGATCGACCTGCGGCGGTTGTACCATTTTTATATCACTGTCGTTGATTTGTCGGATGAACCGGGCCGTCTGCCGGAGCGGACTGAGGAGGCTCGCCGTCAGCAATCGCGACACCTTGATACAGGCCAGAGCTGATAAGCCCAAGAGCAGCAGCGTCCAAGGCAGAAGGCTGAGGAAGTGAGCATAAAAAGTATCCCGTTCCAGGCTGACCCTCAAGATAGTCCCATCTGGCAGTTTCTTAGCATAATAATAGAGCGCCTTGGATACGGTCTGGGAATCGCGGACGGCCGTTCCCTTGCCGTTCTCGATGGCCGCTTGGACTTCCGGCCGGGCCAAGTGATTCTCCATGACACCTTTGTCATAATCCGATTCAAAGAGGACATCGCCGTTGGTATTGATCCAGGTAATGCGCAGGCCATCCGTCTCATGGACACTGAGTTTCTTTAAATACAGAGATATATCCTCTCCTTCTTCGATGGTCGTCTCGACGACGTCCATGGCCATGACCAGTTCCTGCTGTATCTGATGCTGCGTAGAATTCCAGAAGAACCACGTCGAAATGAGCAGGGTCACGGCCATACAGGTCAGGCCCATCGTCAGCAGGCTGAGGTAGACTTTCCGCTTCATACATTCCCTCCGATGACATAGCCGACACCGCGCACCGTATGGATGATTTTGCCGCCGTCGCCCAGTTTCTGGCGCAGACTCTTGATGTGCATATCAATAGTCCGGCTCTCGCCTTCATAGGTAAAGCCCCAGACAGCTTCCATGATTTGTTCCCGCTTGAGGACAATATCCGTATTGACCAGAAGGTAGCGCAGGAGTTCAAATTCCTTGACCGTCAGGTGGCAGGGCTTACCGTCGACTGTCACGATATATTTTTCCTGGTCCAGGGAAACGGGACCATACGTATAGAGATTCGTTTCCATACTCTGCCGGCCAGAACGGCGCAAGACTGCGCGGATGCGGGAAATGAGTTCGACGATACCGAAAGGCTTGCAAACGTAATCATCGGCGCCGCCATCCAGGCCCTTGACGATGTCGTATTCGCTAGTCTTGGCCGTCAGCATGATGACGGGCAGCGTCTTGTACTGCTGGGTCTTGCGCAGTTTATCGAGAATATCGTTACCGCTCTCACCGGGCAGCATGATATCCAAGAGGAGCAGAGCCGGTATCCGTTTCTCTAAAGCCGGCCAGAATTCCTTACTGTCGACAAAGGTTTCGACTTCGAAATCCTGGCTACGCAGGGCATAACCGACGAGTTCACGAATATTTTCATCATCTTCTACACAGTAAATCAAAGGCATAAGGCTACCTTCCTTTCATATAAAATTCAGTGTTTCATTTTATTCCATTATAGCGCAAAAATAAAAAAATCCCTGTAAAAAGAGAGTAAAAAAAGCGCTGTCACATGAAGACAGCGCCTTATTACGTTGTAGGGGCTCGCACGTGGCGACTCCTACAGCGAGGAAAAGAAAGAAGACAGGCATGATAGTATGTACCATCATGCGCTCTTCCCTTTTAGAAATCGAAGTCCTTGGCCTTGATCTTGACCTGCCATTCTTTATCGACTTGTTTATACGTGATAGTCGCAATGAACGAGTGGAGGTCGCGGATCCAGGTATAATTGCGGTCCGAAATGTGGTCATCGTCGAGGTCCTGCGCCCAGGTAAAGATGACCGTATCCCGCGGCGTCAGGACATAACCGATGGACAGACCATGCTGACGCGGGTCATCGAGGGTATCGAAACGGTACGGCGTATAGCCGCTGACATTGTGCTTCTTATACCAGAAACTAGTCCACAATCGGTCGTTGATACCCTGGTTGAGGATGACGCCCGAATAGGGATCGCGGCGTTGGGCATCATTCGTAGAATATAAATCCTTGCGGTAGCCGGCAAAGAAGCGCACATTGGCACGCTGCCACAAGGGAATGGGCGCATGCGTGATTTCCGTGCGGAAGCCCTTATGGGTCCCCGTCTTGACGCCATCTTCAGCCCAGCGGCCCCAGTTGGCGCTGGAATCGACATAAATGCCGGTGTCACCGAGATGGATACGCGGTGCAAAGTATTCCAGTTCCGGCCACTTCGTAGCCCAGATATTATCGTCGTTATCCGTACTTTCTTCCTTGCTGTAGCCAAAGCGGAAAGAACCGATTTTAGTACTCTTTTGTATCCGCGCCACCGGCTTGAGGCCATTCTTGGAGTTCAAGGCATAGCTGGCATGGAAGGTTAAATCACCAGAATCATTGAGCGGTATGTCGGCATAGCCACGGACACCGATACCGTCATCGCTGTTGTATGTCGGCCGCGGCATCAAGGTGAATAAATAGGATTTCGTATGCTCACTATCCAGCCGCCCTTCATAATGGCCATACGTGAACAGGCGGATGTGCTTGAACCAGAGGGCTGTATTTTCTGCCGTGAATTTTTCACCTGGATAAATGCGGATGTCATCGCCGGTAATATAATAGTCCGGCGTCTTGGCGACGGCGTGCGGCGTCGTAATCAGGCCGTGTTTAATGTAACCGATATTGTCGTACATTTCGGCATCAGTCCCGCGGATGTATGTCGTCGGGCCGACAAAGCCTTCGACTTTATCCATAGTCATGCCACCATTCTGGCTATTATAGGTCACATCCTGGCCCGTCAGCGCATTGGTTTCGTTGACGTAGACGACAGGCCCTTTCGTATGGTAGACGCCGCTCTTCATGTTGCCTTCGACATAATTGGCGTGAACTTCATCCATGCCTTGTTTGATATCAACATTGCCCCGGCTCTTGACATAACCATCGGAGTTTCGGACGATGAACGTATCAGCCGTCATATGGACGGGCTGCTGCGGCAGGATGACGTCCTGCGAAGCCGCGGCCTGATCCAAATCGACGGGCAGGATTTTCTTTTCTGTCACGGGAACGGCCATGACCTTATCTGTATGAAGTTTAGCTGTATCAGCTGCACTGGCCGAAAAGGTCAAGGGCAGCAGGGCTGCGATCATCGCCGCTGTCCACGTTTTATTCATTCGCGTCACCTGCTGTATTGGATTGAATGGTTACGACGGCCTGCTGGTCATCATTGTGTTTACTGTTATACAGGTCGACAGGCGTAACCGTGCCATCTTTCAGGCCGGCCTGCAAATCACCGTTGCTGCTCTGAGGCGCCGTATCGGTATCGGTATCGGTGTCGGTGTAGGTACCGGCATCGCCAGTCCCACTATTATCGACATCATTATTGGTGACAGGAGCAAAAGTAGGTACCTGTACGCCGCTGGCAGCCATATTGGCCGTCTTCATGTCATCCATGACACCACTTTCCTTGAAACCTACGACTTCGGCATTTTCCTTGGTTTCAGCATACATCGTCGTCCCTGCCGGGATATCGACTTCATTGCCATGGACGAAAAGACCGCCGACCAGGCCAACCGGCCCGAGGATGATGGCCCCTGCTGCAGATGCGCCAACAGCACCGGCCATGCGCTTATATTCTTCTTTCGTCTTATCGCCGACTGTCAAGACTACTGGTGATCCATCGGCAGCGCGGACATTGTCATAGGTAATCTCGATTTTGCCGTCCTTGCCAAAGCGCCCGGACTTCCGGGCCTTGGTAACTGTCCCCGTCGCTTCCATGCCGCGAGGGATGGCGATGACATCGCCGACACAAATATCATCGGCAACAGCAAAGCGGACGACGTCACCTTCCTGAATGGTCTTAGAGTTAAGGGCATCGATATTGTTCATCGTCACCAGGGTATTCGCCGGGATAGTGACGGTCTGGGACACGTACTTCTTATTGCCCAGGAGCGTGCGGCGTAACGCTAGGACGCGGCCTTCCAGGGAACCGCTGACGGTCTTGCCATCGATGCTCTGTTCCAGCGATTCCACGCGGACCAAGAGGGGTTCATCGGTAATCTGACCGGAATACTGCCACTGCATGAGATTAACTGCCGTCAACAGGGACAAATCGGACCCAGAATTTCCATATACATCTTTATATAAAGCATTCGTCTTGTCCTGCAGGCTGCCAGAAACAGTCGACTGGCCATTGAGCAGTTTGTCCAGGGCAGCAATGCGGTCGTTCAGGGAACCGGTCTGCGTCGTCCCGTAGACTGTCGTTTCTACTTTATCTGCTTTTTCCAGAATCGTATAATCGGCCGCACCGGCTGCCATAGTTCCACACACGGCTATGACGGCCAGGATGCATGCTACTTTCTTCTTCCACATAGGCGTAACCTCCAAATTCCAGTTTTTTCTATGCTAACTCTATCGTCTTGGCTTTTCTGAATACTACCTCCATTATATAAGACTCATGTATAAATTGCAATAAAATGGTGACGTCTCAGCTCTTTGAGGTCTTATTTTTTAATTAATAATTATTTTCAATTGAAAGTTTTACAAAATTACTCTTGATTTTCCCCCATCAGTCTGTTATAATATAATTATAACAAATAAAGATTATTTGTTAGTATTCAGTTAATATCCATTTTATTCAAAATGTATTATAATATCAGGAGGAATGAATGATGAAAAAATTTGTATGCGGTATCTGCGGTTTTGTTTATGAAGGTACGGAAGCTCCGGAAAAGTGTCCTCAGTGCGGCGCTCCGAAAGAAAAATTCACGGAACTCGTCGCTGGCGTCAAAGAATATGCTGACGAACATCGCGTAGGCATCGCAAAAGGCGTTGACGAACGTATCCTCGAAGGCCTTCACCTCAACTTCACTGGTGAATGTTCCGAAGTCGGCATGTACCTCGCTATGAGCCGTGTCGCTGACCGCCAGGGTTATCCTGAAGTCGCTGAAGCTTACAAACGCATCGCTTTTGAAGAAGCTGAACACGCTGCTAAATTCGCTGAACTCCTCGGCGAAGTCGTTACGGACGATACCAAGACCAACCTCGAAATGCGTGCTGCTGCTGAACAGGGCGCTTGCGCAGGCAAGAAAGAAATCGCAACTCTTGCTAAACAGCTCAATCTCGACGCTATTCATGACACCGTTCATGAAATGGCAAAAGATGAAGCTCGTCATGGCCGCGTATTCGATGGCCTCTTGGCTCGCTACTTCGCAAAATAATAATCTCTTGGGGATACAGAAAGGCGCTGTCGCATGAAGACAGCGCCTTTTTCTATATTCAATGAACGACGTCGCAAATGACGCTGATGACGGCTTTATCGGCTTTGGACAAGTAACGTCCCCGTTTATAGGCTAAGACGACATCCCAGTCGTCCAGATAGGCCCGCAGGGAAAAATATTTCGGTTCCACAGCCGGGATATTAGATAAAGCCAGACCGCCCGGAACGATAGCCGCACCGACGCCGATGCCGGCCAAAGTCTGGGCCGTAGCCATGTCGATAGTTTCCAGCGCCACTATCGGCGATATATCCAGGGCTTTAACAAGCGCAAAAAAGGAATGGCGCAATTCCTGTCCTTCTTTCATGACCAAGAAAGGATGACCGTCGAGACTGTGATAATCAAAGACAGGATAATGGGAGTGGAGGCTCTTGTCATGCAGCGGTTCCCGTCCCAGTTCCCAGTCTGGCGAGATAGCTAAGAGCAATTCTTCCTGAAAAAGTTCGATATAATCCAAGTCCGTATGCCCTGTCGGCCTGACGACGATGGAAAAATCAGTCTTCCCTTGGAGGGCGAAACTCTCTAATTCCCGCGTCGTCCCTTCTTCCAGGCAGATATCGATGTGCGGATAGCGTTCGTTGATGATGGGAATAGCCTTCGCCAAAATCGTCGAACTGCGATAATTAGAACAGCCAATGCACACGGTACCGCCAATGGTCTGCCCCAAATCCTGGATACGCTGCTCCCGGACCTTGCACAAATCTTGTATCTGCTCTTCAATATCCAAATAGATACGCCCGGCTTCCGTCAAGGTCACAGGCTGATGGGAACGATCAAAGAGAGCTGCGCCGATATGGCGTTCGATACGGCGGATAAATTGACTCAGCGACGGCTGGGTGATATATAATTTTTCGGCTGCCGCCATAAAACTCCCTGTTTCAGCAATTTTACGGATATATTCATATTCGCGTCTTTCCAAATCCACAAGGCCTCCTCATTTAATGAAAACATTTTGTATACCTAATTATAGCGCATAAGCTATAGTGAGTATATGACAAAACCACTTTGACGCCAGCCTCCTTCAAGGCTATCCTATAGGTACCCTTGAAGGAGGTATTTTCATGAAATCATATCAGCATATCCTCGTCCCCATCGACGGGTCCGATCATTCCAAACAAGCCTTGCAGCACGCTATCGATATCGCCAAGATTACTGGCGGTGCCATTACCCTGCTGAACGTCGCCAACATGGCCGATATCATCAATCAGTTCGGGCAAATGGAAAATACGAGCGAATTGACGATGGATGAAATGACGGCTTCGGCTCAGGCCAATAGTACAGGCCTGTTAAAACAATTTGCCTCCATGGTACCCGATTCGATTCCGGTACAATCGATATTTGAACTCAGCGCCCCGGAAGCGGCCATCTTGGAAGAACAGAAATCCCAATCGGCAGATCTCATCTGCATGGGGCGCGGCGGCGGCCAGGCCCTCAAGAATTTCCTTCTCGGCAGTGTCAGCACCTACGTCATCACTCATGCGCCCTGCCCGGTTCTCTTGGCACGCGATGAAAAGAAAGGGCCTTACCGGCATATTCTGGTACCCATAGATGGGTCTGAATCTTCTTTGCAGGCCCTGAAGCAGGCTGAAATCCTGGCCAAAGGCGATGGCGCTTCCCTGACCGTCCTCTACGTCGCCAGTGTCAGCGACAGCCTGCGCGATACAGACATCCCCAATACGCTGGAACCGCATAAATTGCAGGAATTAGCCGATCACATGCGGACCAAAGGCCATAACGCCTTCCTCCGCTGCCAAAAAGAATTGTCATCGCAAGTTCCCTTGAACTGCCTGTATAAAATCGGCTCTCCCGGTCCGGTCATCTTGCAGACGGCAGCCGATACGGAAACGGACCTCATCGTCATGGGCAGCCGCGGTTTGAACCGCATCGAAAGCGTCCTCTTGGGCAGCGTCGGCCGCTACGTATCTTCCCATTCAGGCCTTCCTGTCCTCATCATTCGTTAACCCTTACTTCATTAACCCCCTCAGGAGATGATTCCCTTGAATAAACTCATGTATAAAGCTCAAAAAGAATCGGTCGCCCTCTTGGTCAACCGTATCATGGCTGAAAAAAATCCAGAAGACCGCAAGAAAATGTTGAAACGCCTGACAACGATTATGGAAACGTTCTTCGGCGATTTATTTGAAGAAGAATCTTTTGCCAATGCCCGCAAGCTCATTGACGAAGGAGGCAAGTGGTTCCAATTCCTCAACCGAGCCCTGGATACACTCAACCCCAATGTAGTCCGCACAGCCGTCATGGACTTGGGCTTTGAATCCGGTTTCTACGGTCTGCGTACACGGGACGAAGCCAAAGCCAAATATCACTGCAATATTCCCTGGGCCATCCTCTTCGACCCGACCAGCGCCTGCAACCTGCACTGCATCGGCTGCTGGGCTGCCGAATATGGCTACACCTTGAATCTCTCTTATGACGTCATGGATAAAATCGTATGTCAAGGGAAAGAAGTGGGCTGCCATTTCTACCTCCTCACTGGCGGCGAACCACTGGTCCGCAAAGCGGACATCCTGAAACTCTGCCGGAAACATCCGGACTGCGAATTCCATGCCTTCACCAATGGGACGCTCATCGACGATGCCTTCTGCCAGGAAGTCGTCAAGGTAGGCAATCTCAGCTTCTCCCTCAGCGTCGAAGGCTTCCGTGAAGTCAATGACAGCCGCCGCGGCGAAGGCGTCTTCGACAGAGTCATGCACGCCATGGACCTGTTGCGCCAGTACGGCATCGTCTTTGGTACTTCCATCTGCTATACTAGCAAGAATATCCAGACCGTCACATCCGATAAATTCCTCGACCTCCTCATCAGCAAAGGTGCTTGGTTTACGTGGTACTTCCACTATATGCCCGTCGGCAATGATGCCTCTGTCGATTTACTGCCCACGCCGGAACAGCGGACTTATATGGTACGGCGTATCCGTGAAATCCGCAGCGTAAAAGGTGGCAAACCCATTTTTGCCATCGACTTCCAGAACGATGGCCAGTTCATCGACGGCTGCGTCGCTGGTGGCCGCAACTACTGCCATATTAATCCGAATGGCGACGTCGAACCGTGCGTCTTCATCCACTATTCCAGCGCCAATATTAACGACCAGGATCTCATTACCTGTCTCCAGCAGCCCTTATTCAAGGAATATGCCAAAGGGCAGCCGTTCAACCATAATCATCTCCGCCCTTGCCCGATGTTGGAAAATCCGCAGGCCCTCGTCGATATGGTCAAACGAACGGGAGCGAAATCGACGGATATGCAGTCCCCAGAATCGGTCGAACACCTCTGCGCCAAATGCAAAGCCTATGCTAAACACTGGCAGCCGGCAGCCGATAAGTTATGGACCAATATCGTCCAAGACGATAAAAAATTGTCAGAACAGGAAATTTCGTAAAACCGTTTACCGCAAACATTCAGCTTCAAACTTAACAACTTCAAAGTCGCCTCCACCCGTAAAACGGGTGGCTCGGCTGACGGCTATACGCCTTTGTTGCTGAAAGCCAGCGTCTCAAGGCGCTGGCTTTCACTTTGTTCAAGCCACTGTGCATTTCACTCGTCACGTATCCCTAAAGGGATTGCCCCAACACCAATCAAGACTTGAACGGATCTTCATATTCTTTTACACTTAATTTATCCTGGATAATGTCTGCTCTTTCTTGGTCTTGGATATATTTTCGGATTGTTTTTTCATTAAGCCCTACGGTGCTGACGTAATATCCTTCTGACCAAAAATGACGGTTCCCAAACTTATACTTGAGATTGGCGTGCCTATCAAACATCATTAGCGCCGATTTTCCTTTTAAGGATCCCATGAAAGAAGAATCGCGTCTATATTGATTATAAATAATTTTTCGTCTATACTTAGGCGTGAAGACGATATGATACTTGCACATCCATTTGGTGTGTGCTAAATCATTGGCTTTCTTCGCCATATAAATCACCTTTCCTTGTTTGTCGTAATAGTGGCTTGGACACCTCTATTATATAGGAAAGGTGATTTTTTTAGTATAACTAACACCGCGCACCCGCATAGCGGGTGGGTTATATTTCGCAGGCTTCGCCTGCTCAACAGGGTAAACCGGCTACTCCAAAAAAGGAGGTGAAAAATGTGTATCTTACTCAGTCAAATGTCATCAGAAGTCTTT